>Ga0207416_1000213_pt1 | contig 107278 bp, 108 predicted proteins | sample PaiPotPPM11metaG_FD_184107 | JGI IMG/M metagenome (GOLD analysis project Ga0207416, IMG submission 184107) | Iron sulfur acid spring bacterial and archeal communities from Banff, Canada, to study Microbial Dark Matter (Phase II) - Paint Pots PPM... ... | reverse complement strand
TGGTGGTCGTGGGCGCGCTGATGCGCAAACTCTTGCATCTTGCCTACGCAATACTCAAATCAGGGGCACCCTTCGACCCGCTCTACAGCTCGGCTAGCCGTTGACAATCAAAACGGTATCTACATTACTCGCCGTATTGCCGCACGGCGAAGAGCGTTACGCCCGTCTCGCGTGCGATGGCGCAGAGCGCTTGGATCTCGTCCATACCGTATCTCGCCTGAACGCTGCTTGGACCAACTGCGAGGAAGCCGTACAATCGCCCGGCGATAATCATGGGAAACGCCAGTACCCCTGCGATCGCCGAAGGCCTGTCGTCGAGCTGTACCCACGAGTCGTTTTGCAGCATCGACACTTCGCGGATGTTGCCTGGGATATCGGCCAGCCGATCCGGTTCACTCCAAATAACGTTGATGAATCGGTCGCCTTCTTTCACGAAAACATTCGAAAATTTGGCCTTCGCCGAATCCTGAAGTACGTCCACCACTCGCCGGCGCAATGCCGCAAGATCTCTGATCGTAATGAGCTCGTCTTCGAACTTGCGCAGGCGACCAAGGCGCAATTCACGACCTGGAAAAATCACGCGGTGAACGGCTTTCTCCAGCAGACCGTGCGTCTTGTGGATGTAGGCGAAAAAGAGCAGGCCAAGGCCAAAACCGACGACGATCTCGATGAAGTCGGGGCGCACTGAAGAGCCGGCGAAAAGAGCTGCCACCCACAAGCCGACCTTATCGGCGAACAAGTGGGAATTCTCGTCCATCTGTCTCGCCAACATTAATAAGATTACTGCAACGATGGCGCCGCCGATTGCGCGGTCGAGGAACAGCTGTACGTCGAAGAGTTGCTTTCGAAACAGCGCAGTGACGAGGCCCACCGGCAGCACGAGTGTGAGCAGGGCGTCGATCCAATTAAGGAAGGCCGCGTCACCGACGAAGATGTTGCCGATGAAGTGTATGGCGGTTCCCAGCCCGTAGCTTACAAACGAGATGAGCACAAGCCGCATGCGCTGACGTTCTTCCGGAAGCGACGTTCGCCACCCGATGTAGGCGGCGGCGATCATCGCAAGCTTGGCAAGCGCATCGCCGAACAGATATATGCTGTGAATATGATCGATGTCTTTGGGTCCCGCCCACGTCGTATCCCAGTTCTGAAATGGGTTCACAGCCGGCGGCAGCCTTAAGAGCGGGCCTGCAATACCGAAGAGTGCAACCAACAACACCCAAGGGGCATAGCGGTAGAGCGCGTTGCGAATCCCTTTGTAGTCGCCCGTGCCGAAGGTTGCCGCGAACTGGATGAAGCGCATGAGCCCAAAACTCGTACCGGCGTACTTGAGCACCATCGGAAACAGAACCCAGAACTTAGCGTCTTGGTAGCCCCACCATTGCCAATAAATGTCTGCCGATCCGCCGATCAGAGCTTCCGTCAGCAGGCGGGCGTTGAGGTCGCAGCGGGTTCGCCACGCTGTCAGCAGCGCGAAGAGCAGCATGGCGATGCGGACCATGGCTTGCACCTGGTGGTGTGCCGTATATACGGCGACGCTGAAACGCTGCACGTGCATGTGATCGCCGGGCACTATGAGGAAGCCATCGTGCACCGCGAACAGCAACAGCACAAGCGCGACCACTGTCGCGCACAGACGCCAGACCATTGTCCAGGATCCGGGCAGCGGCTCTCGGTTCAGGGTGCCTTTACCTGGGTGGCAGACCGGTAGACTCGCACGAGCTCGTCTTTCAGCACGTCCTGCGACGGATTGCAACCTTTAAGAGCGTACTTGGTATTGTTAAGCCCGCGCTCGGAAACGCCGGTGGCGCAGCCGGCTGCATCAGGCTTGAAATGCGCAGGTCCAATAACGAGTGATGGCGCCGCAACGTCCAGTTGATTGGGGTCAGCTTCTTCTTCAGGCGCCAGACCCGACCTCGAGCTCGGGCTCGCCGTTTTATGGTGGCCGAACAAGTTCTTCAACCCCGACAAGATGTTGTGCTTGTTCTTCTCTTCGGGCTGACCGAGACTTACGTGCTCGCCGCCTTCGAAGATAAAGTAAGCGCCATGAGGCCCTGCATAGGTAATGTCATACTTCTTCTCGGCCCAATCCAATCGCAGTTTTCCGACGTAGCCGGGCGGCACGTAGCTGGGCGCCACGGGCGTAACGTGCCAGCTCCGCAGCTGAGCAAGGTCGCAATCACTAAACACGCCGACGAAATGTCTGCTATTGCACTTTGGAGCGGCCGCATCCGCGCCGGCTGCGCTCGAGGTTGCGATAATCAACGCGAGCAGTGTGTTTCTTACATGCAATCTGGTTATAGGCACGACAGCAAACCCGCTCTCACAGGCTACGAACCTGGACGGATGATGAATGCACGGGCATTCGCGCTGGCCGCATTGTGGCCCCTGGGACCGCAGTCTTGCGCAGCTGGGCCGCCGGCAATCATACGGGACATCGCACTCAAGAGTGCAGGGCGACACGGACTACCTTCGAATTTGCGCTGCCATGCGACGCCCTTACGATACTCGCAGCGCGGTTGTCTGCGCGGCGGCCGTCATTCTCGTCGTGGCGCTCGCCGTCGCGCTCGTGCATCCTGCCTTCGCGGACAGTCAGGCCCAAGATCGTCAGATCGGGCAGCAGGTCTACAACGACATGCTCGGTCGCGGCCTCATCGTCACGCGGTCTCCGTACTATGGGGCGTTGCGGGCGACGGGGCAACGCGTCTCCTATGCCGCGAGACCCCATTCGTTCGCGATGAACTTTGTCATCATCAAGGGCAACGGCGTCAACGCTTTCTCGGCGCCGGGCGGCAACGTCTACGTCACCGAAGGCCTGCTGCGCACTGTCGACAACCAAGATGAGCTTGCGGCAGTCTTGGGCCATGAAACAGCCCACCTCGTGCTTGGCCACGTTGTAAAGCGGCTGAAAACGCAGAAGGGGATCAGCGCCGTTTCCCAATTCGTGCAACGCTTCGTCCACAGTAAAGGAAGTCAAAATACCGCAACTGCCGCGGGCATCGTCGGCAACTACGGTTTCCTGAACTTTTCGCGCGATCAAGAGTACGCGGCCGATCAAGAAGGGGTCGAGCTTGCGGCACGGGCCGGCTACAATCCCTACGCCACCGTGTGGTTCTTTCAAGATGTTGCGCAGCTGTATGGTGACGCCGGCTTCGAGCAGTTCGTTCAGCAGCATCCGTCGACGAAGGACCGCACGGGTCGCGTCGAGCGCTATATCAAGAGCAATCCGAAAAAGTTTGGCCATCCATCGTCAACACTACACGTGATCAGTGGATTGCCGCAAAGCGCGACCGGCGACACTCTCACGCTTCACTAGCGAGCACAAGCACGAAGGAAAAGAGGACCCTGGCGGGAGGGCCCTCTTTTTGGGAGCCGCGCAGCGCGCCGACCTTTGCGGCGAATCGACGAACTGCGCGGGGCGTCGGGGGACTATCTGACTACGTGCCAGTCGATGATGAGCGCTTGCTGGCCGTTGGCGTAAGTAATGATTCCGTTGCCGTTCTGGTCGACCTGGAACGTCGCAACGTTGTTGCCGGAAGGATCGGTGATCGAGCCGTTAATGGAGACGCCCGGGGGCGTGCCTGAGCTCGTCACGTTGATCGAGTCGCCGTTCCACAGCGTGCCTGTGATCGAGACGGAGACGATGTTGCCGTATTTGTCGAACGTTGCAGAACCGCTCACGTTGTTCGTGCCGAGTTCCGTTCCACCCGACACGGTGAAGGGCGGCGTCGAGGAGAGCGTCAACGAACCGAGCGAGCCTTTGAAGAACGTGCCGGCGTGCGAGCCTGCGAAGGTGAGGTTACCGGTCGATGAGTCGATCGTCATCGTGCCGTTTGACAGCACGCCCATGTGGCCGAATGACTCGTTGATCCTCGGATTGCCGTTGTTCACGACTTTGCCCGAGTTTGCGGCGATCGTATAGACGCTCCCGCTCTGCGGCGCTATGGTGAACTGGTGGCCGAACTGGATCGCCGGGCTTGAGGATGAGCCAATGAGGACATCGCCTGTAAGCACGGCTGAGAAGTTGAGCGGAGCTCCGGTGATCGCGTAGTTCGTGTTGCGTGTCGAGAGCAACAAGCCGGCGAGGTTGTAGTTCTTGGCGGTGCGGACGATGCTCTCACTCGACGCACTGTTAACCGTGACCAGAGCGACAACGTCCTTTGCAAGACTCACGCACGCCTTGTCATAGAAGTACTTTGTTTCGTATTGGGTTTGGGTCGGGCTGATGACGGTGACGGTGTACTCGACGCCGTTATTGCACGAGCCATTGGGGGAGGCGGCAAACGTCGACAGCGGGGAGCGCGAGGTTGAGAGCGGCACGCCCATATTGCCGTTGAAGAGGCCGACCTGAAGACTACCTTGCTCGACAGGTGCGAGGCCGGCTTCCGTACCTGCCTGTGCGATTTCTTGTTGGGTGGCTGGGCTGTTATTGTTATTTTGCGTTCCAAGCCCAAGACCGCCGCCGCCGCTGCAACCGGCGATAGCGACCGCTGCAAGGATCGCGAGGAAAATCCGAGTTCGCATGTGCTTTAGTGCCCTTTCTCATGGACTTCTCATTCGCCGATTGTAGTCAGCGGCGCGTCATCATGACGCGCATGGTCCTGCAAGGGCAAGCATACGAAACGCAGCGCCGAGCTACATGAGGGTCAACTGAAGCGGGTATGAGACTTCGCTAAGAGTTCGGAGACTCGAGGATTTTCTCCATGATGAGAACGTCGATGAGGCGGCCATCCAGGGTGCCTTGTTCGCGGAACGTACCGACTTCGCGAAAGCCGCGCTTGCGGTACAGGCGCTGGCCCGCCTCGTTAAATGGAAACGTAAACAACACGATCTTATGGAACTCACCGCTTCGGGCGCTTTCTTCAAGTGCCGCGAGAAGCTGTTCGCCCACGCCTTTGCCGCGCGCGCCTCGTTCGACATAGATCGAGAGATCAGCAACGCCTGCATAGGCACACCGATGGGAATAGGGGCGCAGCGCGGCCCATCCGGCGATCATGCCATTGGACTCGGCAACAAGCACCGCGTAACGCGTTGGCCGCTCGTCCAGCAGCCACGTTTTCACGTCGTCTTCCGCCTTTTCGTCCACTTCGAGCGTCGCCACGCGATCCGCAATACCTTGGTTGTAGATCCTGGTGATCGACGGGATATCTTCGAGGCGCGCGCTGCGGATCGCAAGCTTTTGCTTAATCATGACAGCATTTCTTACCCTGAACTGCTTCGATGCCCTCGCGGACAATAATTGGAATCATAACTATAGCCGCAACCGGGTCCGCCCACCACAGACCGAGCGTTGCGTTCAGCGCCAAGCCGACGAGTGCGATGGCCGACAGGTAGGCGCAAAATTCGGATTGTTTCGCATCTGCAGCGAGAGCATCGCTTTCAAGCTGGACTGCAACGGCACGCTTCGAGCGGCGCAGCCAGAGCATGGCACCAAGCGACAGTGCGAGCACGACGATACCGAAGACGCTGCGCTGCGGGTGCTCGTGTTGCACAAGGCTGGCAAGCGAGTCATAGGCGATGTATGCGGCGAGTGCGAGCAGCAGAGCTCCCACCACCTTGAGACTTGTTTTTTCTCGCTGGAGACGACGCTCGTCGTCGCGTCCTGCCATGCCCCACAGCACGGCACTTGAAGATCCAACCTCAATGAAGCTGTCCAAACCGAAGCCGAGCAGTGCGATGCTGCCGGCGGCGAGTCCCGCGGGAATGGTGAGTCCGGCCTCAAGCAACGCGATGGCAATCGAAAGGTAACTCAACCGCCTTCCGGCTCTGAGAATGTTGTCGTAGCGAAGCGAAGCGAGTGTCAGGCGAGTACCTTTGCGAGCTCGGTGAATGAGCGATCGTAGCGGTACACGATGCCCATATGCGTGTCGTCGAATTCTTCATATATATAGTTGATGCCAAGCTCCTGGAGCCGTGTCGTAAAGATCCGTGCGCCGACGTGCAGGTTAAACTCGTCGCGTGTGCCGGCGTCGAGGTAGATCTTCTTGAGCGAGCGCAGGGCGGCGGAATGGTCGCGAGCCATGTGCACCGGGTCGTTCGCCTCCCAACGCTTCCAGACGTCCGCGCGAATCTCACCGCTCGGCAATTTGACGGGCAGATCGATGCCCAGCGGTGCAGACGGATTCGGGGAATAGCACGCGGCCATTGCGAGAATGTTGAGGACCTCCATCGCCTCGTGTGTTTTTTTTGGCAGCGCGTCGAAGTTGTGGACGAACTGCTCGACGCCACCGGCCTTCTCGATGCCCATGGTAAATTTAACGAAATCGGGCAAATAACAATATGCAAAGTAGGCATCGCCGGCGTGCGATCCCATTGCCCCGAACACGTCAGGATGACGCATCGAGAGCCGCATCGCCCCGTACCCGCCGCTCGATTTGCCGGTGACCCCGCGATGCTCGCGGCTCGCCTTCGTGCGCAGCTGTGCGTCGACAAACGGCACGAGCTCGCTTACGACATAGGTCTCGTAGCTGCCGGTCGCAGTTGAATCTGCGTACTGGCTGCCGCCAAGATGAGTAAAGCAGTCGGGCAACACGCAAATCACGGGCGGCATAGCTTTTGTGTTAATGAGGCGGTCCAGCCGGCGGTCGATGGCTTCGGCCCACGGGTCAAAGTTAAACATCATGCGTCCGCTGCCCGTAAAGCCCGCCAACCAGTAGATCACGGGATAGGTGTCGGTAGACGTCGCGTACCCAGGTGGCAGATAGCAGTACAGATCGCGATCGGCGGGATCGCCGAGTGCATTTCCGCGCAGCGCCTTTGATGAGTGTTGGAGCACGAGAACCTTACCGCGTTCGATAGTTTTCATGAGAAACACTACGACGAACGGACCTAAAGGTCCGTTGCTACACAATCAAGGGGCGTACGTGACTCGATAAACGTAGCCGAGGCTATCGTCGCTGATGTAGAGCGAGCCATCGGGGCCGACGGCGAGCCCAACGGGCCGACCGTGATAGGTGCCGCCTTGCAACCACCCGGTAATAAAGTCGCTGTAGCCTGTCGGAGCACCGCCGGAAAATGATACCTCAACCACCTTGTCACCGGTAGGCACAGTTCGATTCCACGATCCGTGAAATGCGACGAATGCGTTCCCTTGGTGCGCCGCCGGAAACTGTGACCCAGTGTAAAACACTATTCCGAGCGGCGCGGAGTGTGCCTGGAAGTTGAGTGCGGCCGGCGTCTCTCCGGAACAGTTTGCACTCGGATATTCTGGATTGGGTAAGCGATTGGCCGCCGACGGATTGGGATAACATTGGGGCCAGCCGAAGCTTCCGTTCGAGCTAACGAGATCGAGCTCGTCAGGCGGGAGGTTATCAGTCGTCGCTTGCGTTGGTCCGATATTATCGCGCTGGTTGACGGTTGCCCATAGCCGTCCGCTCGCGTCAAATGTCAGACCGGATACGTTGCGGAGGCCGTGAGCAAACACCGTGCCGACGGTATCGCCGACGCCGTAGCGCAACACCGTCGCAAACCGCGAATCGCTCTCGTCACAAATGTTGCAATTAGAACCGGACGACACGAAGATGCTGCCGTCACCAGCAATCGCGAGCGCACGCCGATTGTGGTCGCCGCTTTGCGGCATGTTCGAAAACAGTGTAGTGGGCGAGTTGGCGGGATAATCATATCGTACGACGCCGGACCACGTGGCGACGTAGAGTTTCCCTCCGAAAAAGGCCACTCCGTGCGGAATGGACAGACCGCTTGCAAAAACGCTGGGTTGAGCATCGGGCGACAATCCCGGCGGAATAACAACGATGTTACCGCTGTCCGGTTCGGTAACGACGAGATCGCCATTGGGAGCAAACGCCATAAAACGAGCACCGGGTACGTGTCGTGAAACGTACGTAACGTTAAAACCGTTCGGAGCCGAGAGAAACGAAACCGGCGCACCGGATGGTAACGGGCTAAGCGATGCTTGCGGCGTCGGTTCGGGCGCGACTGCGGAACCAGGGCCCGAACATGCCACCCCGATCGCAAACGCAGCTGTTGCCACCACTACCGCGATCGCCGATTGCACAGGCATTCGCTGCCTGCCAAGCCTCGCCCGCATACTTCAATCTTTCATGTTCCCGCTCGGCTCGCCTTGTCGCCGGCGGGAAGGTATGATGAAAGCCACAGCTCCGTAGAGCCGTGGCTTAGTTTTGGGGTGGCGTTAGTCGATTAGTTGCCGTTTTTGATGAGTTGATTCAGAAAGTCTTCGCCTGCGTTGCTGGGAGCACCGATTACTCGTTGGCCAACGTTGCCATTGCCTGCATTGCCCGGCTTTGGCCGATATTTTTTCAGCATCGTTATTCCGGCGCGCTGAGACGCATCAAGCAATTGTTCTTGGGCCTCCGCGCCTTTCGCGGCAAGATAGCCCATTGCGAGTCCGAGAACGACGCCAACAACCTGAATGACGGCAAAGATGCCGTCGTGTGCATTTGGCGTGCGTGAGTTCGCGTAGACGAACAATCCGACCACGCCACCGAGCACGGTGCCGCCGAAGAGGCCCATTGCAATCATGACGCCCGTGCGGAATACCTTGACCTGATTGTCGAAATCGGCTTTCTCCGCCCCGCCCTTACCGAATTCTCCTGGCTGCGTCTGCAACATCCGATGCTCCTTAAACGCCAAATGGATATACCTCTATCCAATTAATCGGCGTGATCTGCCGATGCACCCGCACGCCGCCTCCTGATGTGACGGTTCTCACGGCGCTTTTCAAAGAAGCGGAGGAAGAAAGCTCGCCGCGACGCTAAGTGGCCAACATGATACGCCATGACCGCATGATGGACACCGTTCTGGATCTCGTCCGCCTGGATAGCCATTCAAAACAGGAAAAGCCCGTGGCCGAGTACCTGGTTCGAGCACTAGGCGATCTCGGCGTGTCTGTTCGCGTCGACGATGCCGGCACCAAAGTGCAGGGTAACACCGGCAACGTCATCGCCACTCTACCAGCGACCGGCCCAGGCGGCCCACTCCTCTTGTCTGCGCACATGGACGTCGTTCCGCCCGGCGCCTCGGTGAAACCCGTCCGCGAGGCAGATCGCATCCGCTCGGATGGAACGACGATTTTGGGCGGCGACGACAAGACCGGTCTCACAATTATTCTCGAGGTCTTGCGCACGATCGCGGAGCGCGATATACGGCACGGGCCCATCGAAGTTGCCTTCACGATTTGCGAAGAGATCGGACTACTTGGTGCGCGGCACCTCGACTATGCTGCGATCCAATCCAAAGAAGCGATCGTGCTGGACTCGTCGCAAGCCTCGCAGCTGGTGACTGCAGCCCCTTCGTCAGACCACTTTTCGATGACGGTGCACGGCCTCGAGGCCCACGCGGGAATGTGCCCAGAGAACGGCATCTCCGCCGTTCGCGTCGCCGCCGAAGCGATTGCGGTGATGCCGCTTGGCCGTGTCGATGCGCAGACCACGACGAACTTGGTTGTTGCCGCGGGGCCCACGGCGACCAACGTCGTGCCTAATCTGTGCGTCGTGCGCGGCGAGGCCCGGTCGTTGAGCGATGACCGCCTCGATGAAGTTATGCGCTCGATTCGTGCCGCGTTTACAGATGCGGCGGCCCGCGCCACGATCACGCTGAACGGCGAGCTTCGCCGAGCGTGGATTGAGGAGCAATGCGAACGCGAATATAACAGTTTTCAAATCCCTGCGGATGCTGCAGCCGTGCAGCTGGTCATGCGCGCCGCGCGGCGGCTTGGTGCGACGGTCGAAACAGTGACCATCGGCGGTGGTTCGGATGCGAATGTCTTTAACAAGCACGGCATCACGAGCGTAAACCTCGGAACGGGCATGCGTGATATTCACACAGTGAACGAATGGATCGATCTCGCAGACTTTTATCGCTCGGCCGAGATCGTGCTTGAGTGCATCAAGGAACGCGCGGGAGCGTAAGGAAGCTAGACCCGCATGCAACCCGGAGTCTACCGATATCGTCCTGGGTTCGGTGGCGGCGAAACGCCGGCCGTGTACGCGCTCCTATCACTCATGGGAATCGTCTTTCTTGCCGACTTCTTCTTGCGCGGCTCGCTGACGCTCCTACTCGCATGGCAGGTATCCATCCCATGGTTACACAGCTGGATGCTCTGGCAGCCGTTCACGTTTCCGTTCGTCCACCTCACAAGCTTTCTTTATCTTCTAACAGATGGGATGGTGCTGTACTTCTTCGGTGGTTCGCTCGAGCGAGCGTGGGGATCGGGGAGGTTCCTGTTTTTCTTTTTTGCGACCGGCATCGTGCCTGGAGTCGTGCTCCTGGCGCTGCAGCCGTGGATTCCGCTTTCGCCGTTCTTCTACGGAATGGTCGGAAGCCTGGTCAGCATGGTCGTCGCCTTCGCCGCCATGAACCCGTACGCAACAGTGCTGCTGATTATTTTCCCCTTGCAGGCACGCTGGCTGGGCGTGCTGGCGGTTGCGTTCGAACTGTTTGGGCGGACCGCGTTATACGGTGGGCCGATTCCAGCGGTTATTGCGATCGCTGTTACCGTGGCGTTTGCGTACGTCTTTACCTCAGGCAGGCTTTCACTGCGCTCGTTCCTGCCACGCGGCGGCCCAAGCATGCGTGAACGGCTCGAGCGCTGGCAGCAGCGTCGTCGCATGCGCGAGTGGCAGCGCCGCGTTTCGCGCGTCAACCGGCCAGAAGATCTTTTCAAAGACAAGAAATAGCTACTTCTTCTGCTGGCCCTGTACGAGACGGATTTGCGTTATGACGTTCTGTGCGGCCACGTACAAAGGAAAAAGCTCGTTCCCACGCTGCTGCAGATCGGTTTCGTCGACTTCATCTGAAGCACGCACGCCGTCCGAGGTGAGAACGTAAAATCGCGCCTTGTCCGGCTGCGGCGTTGGATATGACTGCGTTTTCGGAAATCGATTCACGAATTGACCTGCGACTTCCAAGAACAGGTGGTTAGCCTTGCGCACGATCTCGCTCTTGCCGGCGCCGATGATGCCGCCGCCGGTACCGAAGTACAGACTCGTGGTGCCGTCGAGGATCGCGACCAGGCTCACCCAAGTTTGGCCGGCGTTGAACTCCATCATGGCTCCAAAGACACCGGTTGGCAAGGGCGCTCCGACAACGTCTTTGGCAGACAGCGCCAGCACCTGGTCGCGGAGTTTGCGGAAAATTTCGGCAGTGTTCTTTCTACCAGGCCGGTCAGAAGAGTCTTTCAAGATTCCGTTGAGCTAGCGGCCGGTGCGCACGATTTCTTCGAGCTTGGCGCGGTCCAGTTTGACGACGCGGCCACGGCGCAGTTCGAGCGCACCCATATCTTCCAAATGCGAAAGTGCCCGGCTGCCCATATCGCGCACAGTCCCAACGCGGGCTGCGAGGTCAGACTGCGTAATTCGCTCCACGCCCGCTTCACCCGGAGACATCCCTTCTTTGGGAGATGCGTAATCGAGCAGCACGCGCGCAATGCGCGTGAGCACTCGGCCGAATGCGAGGTTACCAGCTGCCCCACCGAGACGCCGTTGACGCTGAGCAAAAAAACGGCCCATGCCCAGGGCAATCTCTGGACTGCGCTGCACGAGACCGCGTGCGAATTGCGCGGGCAACTCGATGATCTCAACTTCACCGCGCGCGATCACCGTCGCCTCGGCTGTGCCCTCATCAAAGACCGCAGCTTCGTTGAACATGCTGTACGGCGACACGTCATAGAGAACGATCTCGCGTCCCTCGTCCGCCGCGCGCGTCACCTCAACCACGCCACGCCGCACGAGCGCGAGCGTCGGCCAGTTCGTGCCTTCAGCGACAATGACCATGCGGTCGTGATAACTGCGTTCTTTCGCAGCACGATCGATCTCGCGCAGCAAGTCGATGGGCGCGTTGCGGAACATGCGCACTTGGCGCAGGAACGCGATGCGCGGAGTATCGCCTTGCATCGAGGGATCGGGCAGGCGCGTGAGGCGAATGATCCAACGGTTGTCGCCGGCGTTACGGACGTCCCAGAGGACAATGCCTTCGCGCTCCGCCTCAAGATGCGTGCGCAGGGCCTTAGGTTCGTAATCGTTGACGAACTCGGCGGCTTGTCCGGGCGTGAGCCGGTCAAAGGAGCTCAAAACTCGATCGTGACGCTCCCACGACGGCAGTTCGCGCAGGTCGACGCGCTCGACCGGTTGAGTTGTCGTTGCATCGGACATCGCGAGCGCGTATTCGCGCCCTACCAGTCAAAGGCCTGGATAGCAGCCCACGCATCGGGCCTCGTACCGGCCCAGTCGAAAAACGTTTCCCCGATGCCCCCGGCGGATTTCGCACCGTTCAATGACCACATAATCTCCCGGCCTGACGGCGCTCCTGTGCCTTCGAGGTCAACACTTTGGCCCGCGACGTTGACGGGGATGTCACGGCCCGCAAGTTCTCGCGTGCGAGCAACTGCTTTCGCTGCGGCGCCGGCCACTTCTCGTCGCACATACTCATGATGTGCCGTCTCGTAAAAATAGTGCCAGTATTCCATCGGCTGCAGAACGTCGGCGAACGCAGCGATCTTCGCGTACGGATAGTCTTGGTTCGTGTGGTTGCCCATCCCGGGCGACGCTACCGTGGCGACGATCAAATAGTGTGGCCCGACGGCGTTGCGAACGGTCTTGATATATTGCACCAAACTTGTGGTGGCTTTCGCTCCAGAGCCCATGTAATGATCGCCCGTTTCAAGGTCGAGTGCAAGACCTGCAAAACCGTTACCGGCGGGCGTCGTGTATGCCGCAGCGGCAATGGTTTGGGTGAGGTCTTGGGTCGTCACGCGACGTGGCACGGTCCAGGCAATCAGGCTGATGTTGGCGCGCGCAGCCGCGTCCACAAGCCGGTTGAGCCACAAGTGAGCTTGCGACGTCTGCGCCATGGCGCATGATCCGCGGGCCATACGCAACTCGATGACACGAATGTTTGCTTTTTGCGCTTCAGCGATCACTGCTTCCGGGTCGTAGCGTTTGAAGAAACGCTGGTCGTTGTCGAGGGACGAGAAATAAAGAAACATGCCCTTGCCCGTCAGCACGGACGCAGGCGCCACTGGAAGCTCACCAAGCGTGGTAACAGCCTCCGTATTTGCGTCGACCGATCCGGTCGCGGTTTCTGCAACGACGTCATACCGGTACGTCGATTGCGCGCCGACCTGCAGATCGTGCCAGGAATGTTTTATTGCCGGAAGCTCGGCGACAAGCTGCATCTCATCGCCGTCTTTGGAGGTTCGATAGACCTTGTAATCGGCGACGGCAGCACTTTGCGCCAGCGGCGTCCAACCGATGTTCACTAAATGCGGCCCGATCGCACGAGCAGTTGCTGCGAATGCCGCCAGCCCATCGTCGGGAGCCGCCAACGTTTTCGATGATGCACCGCCCGCCGAGGATACGGTGACGACGACCGGGCGCGACCACCCGATGGTGACGGTTGCCGCTTCGCCGTCGAGCGCCGACCGCTCGAGCGCGATAATTTGACCCGTTGAAACATTGAAGACTGCGCTGCGCATCGCCGGCGCGCGTACAACACTTGTCCAGGTCCCATCGGGGGTGAGCGTCCATGGGCCTTGGGGGTTACGTTTGAGAATCGGGCCGCGCGCGCGAGGTGTGGAGGACGACTCTGGCGCGAGCGACACCTCTTGCACGTGCGCAACTGGTTGCGCCTCCAGCTTCTTTGGCACGCTTGCACTTTGGGTTCGGCGCTGAACAGTATTGACGAGAGGCAGCGCGGTTGCCATGGGCTGCACCGTTGCATGAGGTCGAGACACCTGCGGTGCAACTGGCGCCGCCGCGACCGCAACAGCCGCATGTTTGCCGCGATTCATCAGCGCGGGTTGCGTCTCGGCTACGTGCGCTTCCTGAGCATGCGTTCGTATTGCAACTGTTTGCACCGCCGCCGGGCGCAGATGAATATTCCCCGCTATTGCGAGAGCAAGCGGCACCGCAAACACGACCCCAAGCGATCTGAGAATCCTGCGCGGTGGAATGAGCGGCGGGTTGGCCGCCGGAATTTCAAGGTATTCTCTACGGCGGCGATCGATCGTCGCTAGTTTTGGGTGGCCGGTCGTTGTAACGCAGCGCCGGCGAGCGGCTTGCAGACGAACGGCTTCTTCTTTGCGCCTGTGTTCGAGAGCCGCGTACAGCGTCGATTGGGCGGCGCGACGCTTCCGCAGCGTCGCGAATCGCTGCGTCTTCTTCTGCTGGCTGCCGCGCCGAGGTCGCTTCGTCATCGAAACCTTTAAACGGACCTAAAGGTCCGTTGCTACACTCGAGGAGAGAAAACGCTACAACACATGTAGCATAGCCGCCCTGTTGTTTAATCATCGGCGGCTCTAGCGTGCTGCGCGGTTGTGCAGGACGGCGTGACTTAAAGGTAGACCGGTTATTTCCTAGCTAACCAAGCGGTCGAGTGAGCGCTGTCATAACGGCGGAGTACAGTACCTGCGTGTGATGAAATCGACATGGGCGAGGCTTCCTGGGAATGGAAAGCCCTCGATTTACGTTTATTCTAAGGAAATGTTCTACATTAAATTCCGTAAGTGTGCGCGCGCGCTCAAAAGCTTGATTGCCCTGGGTATCGCACTTGGGTTCGTATTAGCGATTGGAATCGCCGGGCTGGCGCAGCCTTCTCCCACGGCTTCGCACGCGGTCTCTCCGCCGCCAAACGTGGTGGCGACGTCCTCTCCAACGGTTGACGAAGTCATCGACATGGTGCTGAATCGCAATCCGGGGCTCCGATCCTACCAGGCCCACGCGGTGCTCAATGTACGGCAGTTAAACTTCCCCTGGCTGAACCCGGTCCTCGTGGGCAAAGTGTACTACAACAAACCCGGCTACGAGGTGTACGATTTCCCGCACACTCCCTCATATCTGCAAGGCATCACCAAGGTCGAAGGTGCAGTTGGGCTTGCGAATCGGTGGCGCCATTGTTACAATATCACGCTTGAGATACGGCCGGACAACTACGTCCTTCACATGGTGCCGAAGATTCTCGGCGAAGTTGCACAGATGGATGTCAGCATCGACAAGAAATCTGGTGAGGAGAGGTTTTTCAACTGGTCGTATCACCGGCAAGCCGACAGCGTCCAGCTCTGGCAAACCTACTCGAACGTCGGCGGGTACGACGTCGTCACGTCTCAGGCAGCCGATATCACGAAGCACATCATTCGAGCGAAGGCAACGGGGACTTTCGACGCCTTCAACTTCAACGTGCCGGTGCCCACCCCAACTGCGACGCCCTCAGACCCGTTGCACCAGTGCGATAACTGAGAGAGGGTAAGGATGCATCCTTCATGCAAGAGACCGCATGAGCGTGCACGCGCAGTTTCCAACTGAAACCTCTCAGGCCGGCGAGTTTGTCCGTCAGCAAGACGTATTTCGCGAGTGGGTTCGCGCCGACGGCTCATCCGGCTACCCGGCAGTGGCGGGTCGTTATCACCTGTATGTGTCGCTGGCTTGCCCATGGGCGAGTCGAACAGTCATCGTTCGAAAACTGCGAGGGCTCGAAAGCGCAATTGGGATGACGGTGGTGGACCCGATTCGTGACGAGCGAGGTTGGGCGTTTCGAGATGGGCCCGACTATTCGAAAGATCCGATCAATGGCTTTTCCTTTCTCAGGGAAGCGTATCTCGCCACGGATCCCGGCCACAAGGCGCGGGTGACCGTACCCGTCTTATGGGATAATCAGACCAAGCTCATCGTCAGCAATTCCGACGACGACATCATGCGCATGTTCGAGACCGAGTTCAACGCGCTCAGCCCAAACACGCTCGACCTCTATCCGCCCCAACACAGATCTGAAATCGATCAGTTGAACGAGCTGATCTACGAGACAGTGAACGACGGTGTGTACCGCGCTGGGTTTGCCACCACCCAGTCGGCCTACGAACATGCGGCATACCGAGTCTTTGAGACGCTCGACACCCTTGAGGAGCGCCTTTCGAAGCGGCGGTATCTTTTTGGATCGACACCTTTAGAAACCGATTGGCGGCTCTTTGTCACGATCGTGCGCTTTGACCCCGTGTACTATGGCCATTTCAAGTGCAACTTGCGCCGAATCATCGACTATCCCAATCTCTACGGGTATCTTAAAGATCTTTACCAGATTCCCGGCATCGCGGAGACGGTCAACTTCGACCACATCAAGCGCCACTATTACATGACGCACGATGACATCAACCCGACGCGCATCGTACCCATCGGCCCTTTGCAATATCTCACGAGCGCGCACGGCCGCGAAAGGCTCTCGTAAAAAAATGCGGTCGACGCAGGGTCGACCGCTACGATCCCTTGAGGGGGCTGAGGTTTACGGGCTTGGGCTTGGCGTCGCCTGAGTAAATCCCGCTGGAATTTCGAAGAGGTTCGCATCCCCAGGCCCGAGTGTCTTAACGTTGCCGCGCTCGATCATGGTTGAAAAGCCGCCTTGTGCGGATCCCTGGCTGGTCTGCGCGCCCGCGTTGAGGGCGACGAGCTGCCACATGGCGAGTCTGTTCGAGGGCGGGCTCGTTCCAATGTGAGTGCGCGCGGTAACCGTCGGCTTGCAACCCATCTTAAAGGAACCCAACTCTGGATTCGGAGCCGGAGGCCGCCTTACAATTGGTGGACCGGCGACTGACGCGAGCTTGGGTTCGGGCAGCCGTGAATCCCAGACGATCATCGCGGTCTCAAAAGTTCCGTTGGTGCACGACCCAGTAGCCTGAGTTGAGGCGATCTTGAAGTCGAACTTGTAACCGTCGGCTTGTTGCCCGCCAACCACTTTCGATCCAAGCGATGTGGTCGAGACGGTGATTTTGACTTTTGCTGTTCCTGGCTGCGGTGATGGCGGTGGCGAACCTGATGGTCCCTGCGGCCGCTCGTAGGGCGGTGGGGTGAAGGTCATCGGATGCACGGTCGTATCTTCAATCCGATATGTCTTGTTCTTCAAATCGAGCAAAATGATTTGATGTTGTTGCGGCTTCGTAATGGTTGCCGTTTGCGTGCCTGGGTCGTCAGCACGTTCCCAACCATTCCAATAATATTCCGTGCTTGGCATGCCGGTCTGGAAGATGCTCATTGCATTTTTGGCTTGGTTCAGCGAGTTCATGATGTTGCCGAACAAACCATGATGTTGCGGCTGGTTGTTTGCGCTCTGAATCGCATTCATGGATGCCTGCCAATCCGGCTCGAAGCTGCCCGGCTCAGGCGTCGCCTGTGAGCCGAGGACCAGTTTCACGAGCTGGTCGTATTGCACGCCACTCGATGCTGCATCGACTCGCGGGGCTTGGCCGTTAGCGGCGACTGCGAGAATGGCTGTAATAGCAACAATCTTGAGAAAGTTGTTCACGTGTGTTTCCTCCGCTGTGGCAGTTCTTCATTACCACGCAAAGCTCATCCGAGCAAAGGACTGGAAATATGACATCGCAAACGCCCTCGGGCTTACCTCGCGCATCAGACTAGGGAGAGGAACCATGAAGCGACCGTATTTGGCGGCGCTCGTTGCGTTTGCCGCACTTGTATCATGCGCCAAATCCTCGGCACCGGAGGTGCCTGGGGCAACTCCATCCTCGCCCGAAAACCGGAATCTCCGATTGGTCGGCAACGCGTTGCCCCCTGGCTCTGTCTTTGTTGCGCCCCCGGTCGACGTGACGAATGAGCCTGGGAACGTTTTCAAAGTTACGTACAAGCCTTCGACCGTTGTCGTCGATGCTGCGATCGTCAAGAACGCGTTCAGGGGAGTAGAGCAAAAGGGGCAGATTTGGAAATTCGACGGCTCAGCGGCGCAAATCGCACACATTGCGCCGGGCAGCGTTGTGCTCTTTTCCAACCTCGCATTGTTGAAAGTCAATTCCGTACAGAGTCAGGATGGCCTGACAGTTATCGGCGCCACACCTGCCGCGTTGACCGATGCAATCGAGGATGGACACATCCATGTTAGCCATGCGGTGGACTTTGGAACGCTAACGGCCCAGTTGGACGGCCCTGCGCGATACCGGCCTACAATCGTTGGTCTCATGCACTCCATGATCGATGCAATCGACAGCCCAGCCGCTGCTGACGATGCGTTCAGTGGTCCTGGTTCCGGTGGTTTCTCGACACAGTACAAATCGTTCAACATCGACGTAAAGCTCAAAGCCGCGCCGGGCCAACTGAACTTCCAAGTCGAGGCGTCGCGCGACCTCGGCGGTATGAATTTGGACATCACTGGTAACGGACATATTAGCAACTTCACATCAGCTCTCGACATGTCCGTCAGCGGAGGACGCACGAGTTCGCTTCGTTACGAGAACAGGGGCCTCTCGGGATCCGTCACATTTACGTTTTCCGGTTCGAAGGATACGGCAGGCGTAGGCACGGTGGATCCGGCTGATCGTTTTCTACAACTCCCTCCCCTCGCATCGTTTCCGCTCCTCGAATCCGGCGTGCCGATGACTATCGAGATCTCAACCGGCCTTCTCATACGGCCGGCATTTACAGGCAACAATGAACTGGCTCGCGTTCAGTACACGGTGAACTTCAACGGTGATCAGGCAGCAACGGAGACAGGCGGCGGCGCTCCAAGCGAGGTGGGCAGCATCCACGGCGGAGCGGGATTAGATTCCGCAAAAGAGCTGTCGGCAATCGGACCGCTTGGATTTGTTGCAGCCATGTCAATTCCGCGAGTTGACTTTAAGACCGGCATCAATCCCGCCGGCATCTTCGGCGTCGCGGAGGGAGCAGATTGGCTCGACTTCGGCCCGACCGTGTATACGGCATTCATCGCTGCTGGATCGCTCACAGGCACAGGCGCCGCGACGTCCATGCTACCCTGTCATTTCGAGCAGCTCATCTTATCGTTCAAGGTGGGCGTCGACCTCAACTTTTTCGGCTCGACCTGGGGTGGTCCAAGCAAAGTGTGGCCAGTGTGGCACAGGACCTACATCGATCCGCCGACACAAGGATGTATGAGGATGGCCAAAGGAGCGGAGGGCCAGTAGAAAAAGTATTCGCTCGCCCCGACCTAGTGGGAATTAGAACCCGGCCAGTTCGTGGATCTGGTCGAGTTGATCGGCGACCGTCGCGCCTTCGCGGATGTGAAGCAACGCGGGAACGATGATCGAAGCAGATGCAACGACGACTGCGATTGCGACAAGCCACTTCATGGTATAAGGATACCTCTATCCTCAAGACCTGTAATTGAGGCGTTTGTGACACGCTGCGACGCCGAAGGTCTGGCGGCGCGGGGATAACGGACCTAAAGGTCCGTTGCTACAAGTCCGTTGCTACAAGTCCGTTGCAACAAGAGAGAGCTAGGCGAAATGGAAGTCGGCAAACGTGTGCGCACGCTCCGGTCACTTGACCTGGGTGAGGGCGGCAAAGTGGAAAAGGGTGCGGTTGGCGTGCTGGAAAGCATGAACAACGGACCTTATATGCCATTCCTCGTGCGCTTTCCGAATGGCACTTTTGCCTTCGAAGACGGTGAAATCGAAGAAGTCGAGGGCGAAACTTCGGGTTCCTGAAAAGGCCCTGAAAGGCAAAATCGCACGGCGCAGGCTGTCCATTCTCAGTGTGGCGAACCACCAAACATGCGAGTCCTGTTGGTTGAAGACGATCCGAGCCTATCCTCGTCGCTGCGGCGCGCTCTCGAGGCCCAAAAGTTTGCCGTGACTGCGGTCACGGACGGCGAAAACGGCCTGAGCGAGTTGTGCGGTAACGACTATCAAGTTGCAATCCTCGACGTGCTGCTGCCGAGACGAGACGGGCTCTCGATCTGCGCAGAAGCGCGGCGTCAAGGCATCTCGACGCCGATTCTCATGCTCACAGCGCGCAACGCAGTCACCGATCGGGTCACGGGACTCAACAGCGGCGCCGACGATTATCTGCCCAAGCCCTTCGCGTTCCCGGAGTTGCTTGCCCGCGTGCACGCGCTGCTGCGGCGGCCACAGAGTGAGGTCAAGCCCCGCAGCGTTGCGGTTGGCAAACTCGCGATCGACGTGTTGCGCCACCAAGCGACATGTGAGGGCAAGGTCATCCATTTGACCCGTACGGAGTACCGGCTGCTACTCTACCTGTTGGAAAATGCAGGCATTGTCCTCACCAAGGACGCTATTTTAGACCGCCTCTGGGGCGGGGAGCACGGGGGGAACAGCAACATCCTCGAAGTCTACGTCAAGATGCTGCGTCGCAAGCTGAGCACAGCCTGCGGCGATCAAATCATCCGGACGGTTCGAGGCGTGGGTTACACCATCGATAAGACATGATCGACAAACGGGGGGTTATGACAAACATCGGCGCACCACGTGTGCGCCTGACTTTGGCCTATGCCGGTCTGCTCGTGCTGCTCCTCGTGACGTTCTCTATCATCGTCTACGTACTGCTTTCAATTCTCGTGCTCCAAGATGTTGAGCCGTTTCGCGATGATCCGTCGATGGTCGCCGCGGCCAACGCAATGCTCAAGAACTATGCGCTCCGGCTGCTTATCGCGAACGCAGCGGGGCTTGTCTTGGTGATTGCCGTTGCCGCCTTCTTCGCAAAGATCACGCTGCGGCCGCTCGAACGCGCTATCGCGCTGCAGCGTCAGTTTACCAACGACGCATCGCACGATCTGCGTACGCCGCTCGCAGTCATTCGCACGGAGACATCGGTCGCGCTGGTTGACGAATCGCTGCAGCCTGAGTATGCGGAGCGCATGCGCATCATTGACGAGCAGGCTCAACGGATGCAGCGCCTCATCGACCAGCTTATTACGCTGTCGCATCTCGACGCCGATAGTGCGCTCGATCGCGAGCCGACCGATCTTCGCGTCGTGGTCAACGGCGTTGTGCGCGATCTCCAGCCGCTTGCAGCGGCACGAAGCGTTGATATCCAGTTTGCTCGCGCAGAAAGCGCAGTCGTTATGGGCGATGAGCTCAAGCTGTCGCAGCTGGTCGGTAACCTTGTGGACAACGCCATCAAACACGGACCCGAAGCATCAACGATCGGAATCTCGGTGTGGCAAAATCGCGACACGGCATTCGTCGCCGTCAGCGATGAAGGGGATGGCATCCCAACGGCAGATTTCGAGCGTATCTTTCAGCGCTACCAAACGCTCAACGGCGCGACCGGCAACGGCACAAGCGAAGTGCACGGTCTCGGGCTGCCGCTGTGCCGCTGGATCGCCCGCGCGCACGGCGGCGAGGTGACCGTCGATAGCAAACCCGGGAAAGGCAGCACGTTCACCGTGCGCCTGCCCGCGATGTCAGCATGAAGTCAAGCGAAGATGGGGCAGTTAGGAGTGGAACGACAATGAACAACGATTGGACGGCACGCCTGAGCGCGAGGGTCGCCAGGCTTGTCATTGTGCTTGTGGTCTTCGCGGCCGCTAGCGCGACGCTCGGACACGCGACCGCGCCGGCTGACGCATCACCGCCGGGGGCGCTCGAACTTGCCGAGCACGCCATAGCGACTTCGCCTGCCTTGCTTGCGGACGAAAGCCCCTACGAGCTGATCGATCCTGTTGGCCCAGGCGGCATCACGCAGAAACAGGCCGTCGGCGAGGTCACGGCGAGCACGATGATCGGTGGACTGTATAACGACAACGGGCGCTTCAATGGTGGATACTTCATGCCCGTGATGCAGGAAGACGGAGGGGTGCTGCGATGAAGCGCCTACTCGTTATCGCGCTCATCGGATGCCTTGCGCTCGGGTCCGCCGGCGTTGCGTCCGCTGAGGGCTTCTTCCACCGCTTACGCGTCGACTCACTCATGAGCGACGGCATCGCCCTGTACCACAGCGGCGACTACAAGCAATCGATTGACCGATTCAACGACGCGCTTTCTCTGAGCAGCGATAACGTCGAAGCTCGTTACGATCGCGGACTCGATTACTACGCGCTGAGCCAGTACAAATCGGCCGCTGAGGATTTCCGGCAGTGCCTGAAGCTCCAGGCCGACTTCGTGCCCGCACTCTTTAACCTGGGCGTGACCCAAATCGCCCTCAACCAGCTCAACGATGCGAAGACGATCTTCCAACAGATCATTGACGCGCATCCCTCGTCCGTGCGCGCTCATTTCGACATGGGCTTATCAGCTTACATGTCCGGCCAAGCGGACAAGGCGGTGGATCAATTCGCGGTCGCCGCGTTGCTTCACCCACAATACGTGCAGGCGCACTACGACAAGGCCCTAGCTGAATACAAGACCGGAAACCTAGTCGCTGCAGATTCCGAAACAGCCGCGGCGCTCAAGCTCAACAACGGCTATGCCAAGGCATACTTCCTGCGCGGAGCGATCCGCTTGCGCCAAGGCAACAACAACGAAGCTAAAGCAGCGTTCGAAACCGCCGCCAAGCTGGCAGGCGATCCAGTGTTGAAATCGCTCTGCACCCAGATCATCGCGCAGATCGGAGCGTAGTCCCACCTGCAGCCGAGGCTGCAACACAATCGAAACAAAAAACTGGGGCGAGTAGTGCTCGCCCCAGTGCTTATATATGAAGACTGTAATTAATTAAATGATTGCAGTTTCAGTTTGTTGCGGACCACGGACAGCGTGGGCGATGAGATCAGCGCGATGTAATACGCGTGGAGCTCTCGCGCGTTGAGCGTGGTTCGCACGAAGTCGGGCTTCGGTCCCTTGGTAGCCGGCGCATCGTTGCGCTGACTCCTTTTCTCGAATGGTCCGATCTCTCGCACGGATTCCTACCTCTCCCAGGCTATCCCGCCAAACGGCGGCCCGGTCAATACATAAACGTACTGGCCGTTGACTTCGTTTCTCCAGCGAGACTAGGGCCGATGCCTGTCGAAGTCTGCCTCGTTGAAGTACCAGTCTGGTAGAGTATTCGGAAAAACGAAGTCGGAAAAATAGTACTCGTAGTGCCCGCTATCAGAAATAATGCCGAAACGTCCCTCTGCGTCGGCCGAAGCCTGCTTTACCAACCAATAGTTTCCGATAGGCGCAAACTCTACATCCGCAATAGCCCTTCCTGAGAGCGGACCGGCATTGCCGCTGGCATCTGCGTGAGCTTTCCGAACTTGGAACGTGTCGACGTCGACCCACACGTCTTTCCAAGGATGCTTGTTTTCGTCTTTGACGGGTCGCAGCGCGAGATGGTAAACGGAATGACCGTCATAGTTTTCGAGTCCGACGTACGAAACAACGTAATAACGATCGCCGCTCACGTACTCGTGCAACGTGATCGGCACCACCGAGCTGCCTGGCGCCTGGGTGCCAACGGGTGGCGGAGCGGTTGTTTGAGGCGGAGGGGTCGCATACAACAAAATGTTGTTGTCAGGCGCGGACGGAAATGGATAACCGAAGAACGTCTCGTTTTTGCCGCGTCGTCCGGGCGCGAGATTTTGCATGAGCCCCTTGCCGTCGCTTCGATACCAGACCTGGTAGTCGTACTCGTGGCGCTTGCCGTGGTGCACGAAGACCTCGTGCATCTTATACACGGTATATAGCGGATCGGGGTTCGCTCGTAGTACGTCCTCGGCGCGCAAGAGGATCTCATCAGGTGTCAGAGACGCCCGGGGTGTCGGGGTTGGTGTCGGCGTCGGGCTGGAGTTTGGTCGTATTGACGCACGGGGCGATGCCGACGTCGTTGCACGGTCGGCGGCTCGCGCTGTGCTCGGTCCAAGAAAAGAACCTAAAAGAAGTGACCCGACGAGAGACGCGGCCACAAATGCTGTGGCGGGGATTTGGTGCTTCACGTTACGATAACGTTTCGGCGCGCCCGGGTATTAGGTCTGCCAGCCTATTCTGGGAGGTATGGTGGGGAACCGGCCGAGCACGTGCGAACCCAAAACCCCCTAAGTGGTGGCGGACCTAACAGTTCGTCGCTGCGAGATTGTTAGCACGCAAATTAAAGAGCGGCGGCTGCATCATGTCACGAGTGAGAGCTTATCTGGCGTTGGCCTTCGCATTTACTATAGGCGTTTTATTCGCCTCATGTGGCGGGGGAGGAGGCGGGGGAACGATGAATCCGCCACCGGGTCCGCAACCGTCACCAAGCGTGTGCCCGTCCCCCAATAATGCTTATCCGCCTAATGATTGCACCACCTACGTGCTCAGCGGTTCTAGTAAGCAAACAACTACCCGAACCTTCCCAACACCGACTCCTCCACCGCTCGTCGCCAATGATATGCTCTCCGAAACCGCAGTTGTGCACACGAACAAAACATTCCACGGCAACTCCGCAATTGATTTTAGGACGACGGAAACAGACGCCGGGCCCACCCAGACCATCATTACGAGCTCAGATAACTACTTCGTTTTTCCGACCGGCTCTGGCAACGTTCTCAACATCGGCTTTAACTCCACGGATAGCAACGGGGTCAACATCGACTTGCAGAACCTCCCCGGCAATGGCATCGTCGGGCAGATACCACTTGGTGCAAGCTGGATAAATAGCGCTGCAGAGCTTGTCGTCGAGAATGACCCCGATGGAACAATCACGACTACGGCAATAAATGCAAATGGTTCGTATGGCATGACAAGGAGTGAGATCGCTGGCACCACAACCATCGCGCTCAACTCCGACGGCTCTGGCAACGAGATCTTCCCAGGGGATCCGTTTGGTCTCGGCGCCTTAGTGACAGAGTTCTCGTTTCGAGCAGTGACAGGCGGTACGATCGAAGTCGATGCCTGTATACCACCCGGCACATCATTGACCCCGTGCGCGACTCCAGCCCCGGTTACTCAGACGATCGCCGCGTGGTACTCAGCTTCGCCAACGCTTGCAAGTGATGCGACGATCCTCGCCAGTGCCAGTGCAACACCACCACCAGGATGCACTTCGTCGACCTTTGCGGGCGGTGGCCCACAGCTGCATGAGGTTAAGTCGAGACTTGATCCTGTTCTCGGCACGACAGATAACGAGACAATCGATACGTGGATTTCGGCTGCGAATGGCCCAGTGTGCGAGAAGCTCAGCGACACCCTCGCCCTTTACTACGATTTCACAGGTCAAACGGGAACTTTCACACTGAGCAGCACTCCAATTCAGACAATCACTCTTTCGGAGCTTATCGGGTTACAGACAGTAACGCATGACAAAGCCTCGTACGCCATCAGCAGGCGAGTCTCAATGACAGCCTTCACGGCGCACTTGGCAATAGCCAATGAACGACTCGAACGATTTCGGCAAGCATTCAGAACCCGACAGCTTCGGTCAATCAGTGAGTTTATGAGGCGCGGACATTCAATGCGAGGACACTCAAAATGAAGCGCTGGCTCTACGGTCTTCTTGTACTCGTCGTTGCCACTCCCGGGATTGCACTTGCGCAGCCGATTCCCGAAGGTGGGGCTGTCTTCGGCAATCGTTTGCCAATCTTCCACCGTCCATTTCTAACAAATGTTGGAACCACGACGCCGCCGTATGGTGGCGAGGTACTTCGCGGTGCTCAATACATTGGTCCGGCGCACGTCAATATGATCGCGATCAATGTGGTCATGCAGATGCGCAATGAAGCCGGGCTGGAGCGGTATGCGGCGCTGGTCAACTCTCCGCATTCACTCTATTACAGGCGCTTTCTTACACCCCAACAGCTTGCTGATTTCTTCGGCGCTTCACAATCAGATTACACACAAGCTATCAATTACTTCTGGTCCCAAGGCCTCGGCGTACGATGGTGGAAACAGCGCCAGATGCTGCGGGTTGTGGGATCCCAGGCAAACATAGAACGAACTTTCCAAACACGCTTCGGTTGGTTTCAAAAGAACGGCGTTCTATTTTACGCGCCGGTCACTCCCCCGCATCTCTCGTCGTCTCTTGCCATTCGAGGTATCGGCGGGCTCCAAACGTATAGCCGGATGCATCGTCACATCGTCGCTGGCGCAAACTTTAAGCCGGTAGCCTACATCGGCCACGGCTTTTTGTTCGGCAATTCTCCCTTTGATTTGGCTGCCGGATTTGACTACACAGGCGCGTATAGTCTTGGTGGCTCGTGTTGCAAAGGAGACGGGATCACGATTGGAATTGTGGGCACTGGCCCGATCTCAGCGGCCGATGTGCCTTTTTACCGATCGCTTTTTTCAGTGCCAGGCACCGGCACCGTTCGTCAGGTTAACGTAACGCAAGTGGTAACGTGTTGCTACAGCAATGGTCTGGTAACACCTCCGCCCGTTAGCACACCTCCGCCAGGCTGGATACCATGTCAAGCGCCACCTCCGGCATGCACGCTCCCGTCCTGCAACCCGGAAGACTGTGAGGCGCAGCTTGACACTGAACAAACAAGCTCATTGGCTCCGAACGCAACAGTAAATTTCTACTTAGCATACAATCCCAATGAGTGCTTCTCGCCCGGGACGTGTCCGGCGGGGTCTGGCTCGCCGCAGCTTGGCATAGGTGAGACCGATGATGAATGGCAGCAGATCATCCACGATAACGTCGCGGACGTGGTCTCTGCAAGCTTCGGCATCGGTGAAAGAGATTTTGCCAGCCCGAGCAATCCGTTGTTAACTTGTCCAGCCCCGACATTGACTGGATGCTCTGGCGCCGAACGAACGATTTTTGCTTCCCTTGCGGCGGAAGGCATCGCAGTGTTTGTTTCATCTGGCGACAGCGGCGCCGAAAGCTGTAAGCCCTTCGGCGGTCCAAATACCGACCTCTTGTGCGCATCTTATCCCAGCTCCGACCCGGACGTCGTTTCCGTTGGGGGCACAACAACCCCAATTGGCTCTAACGGTCGTTTAGACGGTCTCATAACAACCTGGGGCGTCCAAACGCAGACAGGCGGTGGCGGCGGGGGAGGGTTCTCAGCCTTCTTGAATCGTCCAGGCTTTCAACCCGCCGGGAACTTTTGTGCAGATAAAGCAGACAGCGCGGGCAACCGCTGCGACTCGACACATCGACTCCTTCCGGATGTCTCACTCAACGCTGATTTAGCGACTGGGGACGCGATAACGTTAAACTGTGGGTCCGGACCGGGTTGCTCAGGTCTGGGTGGAGTGCTTATTGGATCGATCGGCGGCACGAGCGCTTCAGCTCCCGACGCGGCCGCAATGTGGGCGCTTGTCCTTGAGGCCTGCAATCAGACCGCGGCTTGCCGCACTGGTCCTGTAGGTCATCCATATAGGCTAGGAAACCCTGCGCCGCTGCTGTATAAACTCAACCCAAGTCAATATGCGGCGGCGTTTTACGACGTGAATTACGGAAGCAACGCCGTGCCGCCGTTTGGGGGTACTTACCCTAGCCTAGACCCAGGTTTCCTCTCAGGGCCGGGTTACGATCTCGCCACAGGGTTGGGCGCGCCGTTCGCACGCAACTTGATCAAGGCGATAGTGGGAATCTAACCCGCTCGCACCAGTTATGGTTTGACGCGCGGGTTGAGATCGGCGAATGCACCGTTTGGATTCGGCACAAGCCAGAAACCCAAGTCCCATGACTTGGGGTGATAGTGCGCCCAGAGCAGGCTCGCGTTTGCAGGGAGAAGTTTCGCAGCTTTGAGCTGCGCAGCGGTTGGGTCAGCCGTCTCTCCTTTGAGCAACATTGCGCCGCGCCGTTTGACACTACCGTTTGGCAGTTTGTACGCAAAATGCACATGCGGATCGATTGTCGTCCAACGGCTGGCTCTCACGGGATACGTTCCGGCCGGCGGCTTGGGGTTCGCGCTCACTGTGTACTGATAGTCTAGACCGACGAGCTTGCCATTCTTGTCGTACCATAAAAAGTTTGGTTCGTATTTGCTGACGTTGCTATCCCATCTGCCATTGAACCAGATGACCGTACCGTCATCTTCCATTCTGGTCATCTGCGAGTAGCCGCCTGCGGTGGCTGCGGCGGTCGTCGGGTACTTTGCTTGCAACGCTTTCGTGACGTCGGCTATGAACGCGGCTTCACCTGGGGCGGGGGTTGGAGCCGGTGTGGATTTTGGAGCCGGCATCCCCATGGCGTGCGACATTGGTGCGGGAGATGCCGCGTAGGCGCTCGTTGCGCAAAGCCCACCGATCATTGCCACAAGCGCACTCGCAAGCGCGATATACATCAAACGTCGCGTCATTGATAGATCTCCTTGAACGGGACCGAAAAAACTGTTTCGAGGGGGGCTGTCCGCGTCGTCTTTGAAGATTAGCTGCAATGGATCCATTTCCCCCAACCGAACAGCAAAAGGCCGTCATCGCGCACCGAGATGGCAATCTTCTTGTTTTTGCAGGCCCGGGAACTGGCAAGACGGAGACGCTCGCCAGACGTTTCGCGTCGTTAGTTGCCGATGGCATCGAGCCAAGCCGCATTCTCATGCTGACGTTCTCGCGCCGGGCCGCCGACGAGATGCGCGACCGCGTTCTGCTGCGCCTGAGGCAACTCCGCGCCACTGCCCTTGCGGTGCCGGAACTTTTCGTGAAGACGTTTCACAGCTTTTGTGGACGTTTGCTGGATGGCGACAATGTGCGTCTTCAGACGCGCGAGTTGCTGACGCCTGTCAAGGAACGGTTGCTCTGGCGTCAGGTTATGCGCTCTGGGTCGCTAACGTTCTCGTCTTTCGACGAGGCAGTTATCGAGAGCAGCCAGTTTGCAACCGATTGTCTGAACGTCATCGCCCACCTCAAAGGTCAGGGTACGGATGCTCAACGACTGGTGCAGCTCTCGCGAGGCGACCAGCGGCTTGTGGACATTGCAGGCATCTTTGCTGCAATGGAAGCCGAGCGATCCAGCCTAAAGCTGCGCGACTTTCGCGATCTCGTCAATGAAGCCGTTGCCGCTCTTCGCGATCCAGACAGTCCGGCTATGCGCTGGCTGCGCGCTGCTGATTTTCGGCATGTGCTGGTCGACGAGTTTCAGGATAGTGACCTCATGCAGTTGCGCCTGCTCGAAGTCATGCGAGATGTATTGTCGCCTGCGCCGGTCTTCTGTTTTGTCGGCGACGTCAACCAATCGATCTATCGCTTTCGCGGAGCATCTCCAAACAACGTCGAGGCCGCGCGAAGCGCTTTTGCATGTCAGATTTTACCATTGGACGTTAATAGGCGGTCGGCGCAGGCAGTCCTCGACGTCGCGAATGCGGATAAAACACTTGACGCCGCATCATTGACCTCCGCCGCGGATCCGAACACGCGTGGCAGCGTGCGTCTCATTCGTCCACGGACGACGGATGATGAAATTCGCCTCATCCGAGACGAGGTGATCGCCAAGGTCGCGGCAGGTACTGCGCCCCGCTCAATTGCGGTCCTGCTGCGTCAGACACGGCCGTATCAAGAGCTTATCATTGATGCGCTGGCTGACGCGGGCGTACCCGTTGCCGCTCTGCCCGCCGCCGGCTTTCAGGATGATTCGCTCATTGCTGCGGTGCTCGCGGCGCTGCGTCTGCTCGCACAACCAAATGACGAACTTCTGTGGCGCCGGCTTCTGGCAAACCCGATCGTCGGCTTCCGGCCGATCGACGTGCGCTTTGCCTTTGACGCCGGGCGCAGAACGGGAATTACCGACGCACGCGCAGCCTTACGTATCAATGCGCCTGGCGGAGTACGCCCGATTGCAAATTTCTTGGGTGCGTGGAAGCGCTGCGAAGCTGCGCACAATAAGGCGACGCCGTACGAGCTTGTCCAGACGATCGTCTACGAGCTCGATCTGCTGCGGCCGGTTCGCGAACAGCGCCCCGTTAATGGTTGTGATCTCACCGCTTCGCCGTTGCGACTCGATGCCTTGTTGCAGGCAGCGGAGGCGTATGGTGATGTGGCCGAATTTATCGATCGGCTGGACGAGACGATCGGCTTGCTCTCCGACGCTAACCAACCGCCGCCCAATGTTATTGAAGGCGTGCGCGTTATGTCCATCCATGCCGCAAAGGGGCTTGAGTTTGACTTTGTCGTCATCCCGCAGCTCATCGACGGTATCTTACCCGCGAGCGAGCGTCCGAACCGCTTGCTCTCCGACAATAGCATGCGCACGCTGAACCGAGCGCGCGTCTCCGTGTCTCCGACAAGCGACGAAGCGCAGCGCGAGGAGCATTCGCTCTGGTACGTTGCGCTGACCCGCGCCAAGTCGGAAGTTCTCGCCACAGCCGCACAGGTGGACGATGAGGGCGTCGAGCAACAGTTGTCGCCGCTTGCAAGCGCGATTCCGGAAACGGCCGTCACCAACCCGGTCCACATAACGTCGACCGCAGCAACGCTGTTTGACACAATTTCGGTCGACACGAGGCCGACCGCTCCGACCCCAATTGTGCTTTCTATGGACTCACTTTCTCCCACAGGCATCAGCACTTTTATCACTTGCCCGCGGCGCTTCTTCTACCGCGACGTCTTGCATCTCGCGGAGCGAGATGAGGACGCCACACAATACGGCCGCGTCCTGCACGAGGTGTTGCGGCGCTTCCACGAAATCGAATCGAATTTTGAACGCATAAGCGATAGGCAGGCCGCTGTCACAGCGTATCGCGCAACGCTCCACGAGATCATCGCCGAAGAGACCGCCGCCGAATCCGCGCAGATTGGCGGCCTTGGGCCGCTCGCCCGCTACGAGCGCGAGGATCTTGAGCGCCGACTCGATGTGTACGCGCAGCATCTGGTCGCTGAGGCTGACAGAGAACCGTTCTCTGTCGTGGCATGCGAACGGAACGTGGTCTCCTCGTTCGGAGAGCTCAGAGTGCGGGGCAAGGCCGACCGGATCGATCGCCTGGCGCGAGGCGGCCTGGTCGTGAGAGACTACAAGTCGGGGCGACAGCATGGCATCCTCGGAAACGCGGTGCGCAAAGCCTTCGAACGGCTGGACGAGGGTGGCAGCATCTTCGGAGATGCTCCCGACGGATTGAATCTGCAGACCGTGCTTTATATACCGGGGGTGGAGGCGGAATTCGGCGAGCCCGTCCGCCGGCTCGACTATCTGTATTTCCGCGGCAAGAGCGCGGACGACAGCGATCTTGTTGTCGAATCCACATTTGTCGCAGCGCCAGGCGAATCCGATGCTCGCAAGCTGACGCGTGAGATGATCGAACGCGTCGGCCGCGATATCGCGTCACGCATAGTCAGCCTGTGCCGCGAAGGGACGATGCTCCACTTCCCAACCGCTCACGACGAGCGGACGTGCACGTTCTGCAGCTTTACCCGCATCTGCCCGGGAGCAGGGGCGCTCGCGTGATATCGCAGGTCATGCCACAGCTTACCAACGCACAACGCGACATCATTCACCATCCGTTCGAGCATCCGGGTGTAGTCGACGCGGGCGCGGGAACGGGGAAGACGTTTACAATCGTCGAGCGTGTCGCTGCGCTGCACGAGAGCGGAGAATGCCCGGCAAGCCAGGTCCTCTTGCTGACGTTCGGACGCAAGGCTGCGGCGGAGCTTCGTGCTCGCATTGCTCGACGGCTCGGCGAAACGGCTCCCGACTGCCAAACTTTTCATGGTTTTGCGTGGAGCATTCTCTCGTCGCATCTCTACGACATCGGCCTGTCGCCTGAAACGTCCATCATCGAAGACGCTAATGCACGCGTCGAATTCCGATCTGTCTTTGACGCATTCTTGCGCGATCCGGCTGCCGCCGATAGCGGCTTTCCGCTGCGCCAGTTCAATCGCGATGAGATTCGCCACGAACTGTTCGCGCTGCGCCAACGCCTCAAGGAGCAGGGTGTACCGATCGAGGTTTTCCACGACCGCGCGCTCGCTGCTGCCGAGAGTTTTACGCGCGTTCGGTATCGCGAGTTGCGCCGGCCACACAAGCGCCCGAAGGGCGGACAAGAGTTTAAGGTTCTCGCCAAGGTGAGCGACGAGCAGCTAGTCCAGCAAATTTCAGAAGAGAGAACGCGCGTAAACGCCGTCACCGAGATGTTTGCTCGCTTTGACCGGCGGTTGGCCGATCGTCATGCACTGACTTACGCCGACATACTGGTGCATGCGGAACGCTCCTTGCGTGAGAATGCCCCTTTACGTAAGGAGTTGCGCGCTCGGTATCGCTGCTGCATCGTCGACGAGTACCAAGACACCGATCTCGCGCAACACCGGTTCTTGGAAGCGCTGTTCGGGAGTGGACTTGGCAGTGTGATGGTCGTGGGCGACGTCCTGCAAAGCATCTACAGCTTTCGCGGCGCGCAGCCGGGCAATGTGGAAGCGTTCAAGCGCGCTCCACAAGCCCGATCATATCCGCTCTTCGAGAACCGGCGTTCAGTGCAAGAAATACTCGACCTGGCGCATCACGCTGTTGTACCCTCGCACCCGGAAGCTCACGCCTTAGTCGGAGAGCGCGGCAGCGCGCGCGAGCAGGTAGTGCACGTCTCGAGCTTGTGGGCTGACCCAGGGACACGAGCACTGGAGTACATTCCTTTTGATGAAGGGAGAGTTCTCGAGGCACGAGCAGTCGCACGGCGCATTCGACAATTGCTCTCCGCCGGCGGCACCGTGGAGCTGCCGGACGGAACGCGAGAACCGATCGCTCCACGGCACATCGCGATTCTGTCGCGAACGAAGACCAACGTCCAGCCCGTGACCGACGCGCTGCTCGCCGAGGGAATTCCGTTCACGCTTGTTGGCGGCGTCGGGTTCTACGATGCTCCGGAGATCCGCGACGCCCTCGCCTGGCTGCGGCTGCTCGCGGATCCCTTCGATTCGCACGCGGTTGCGCGCGCTCTGCAATCGTCAGCTGTCGGGGCTTCAGACTCCGTGCTCGCCCGGCTGGCCTACAATACGGATCGTGACGAGACGTCGTTCGCTCGGCGCGCTCTCGTCGAGGAGATTGCCGGAGATGATGCACTCGCAAGCGCTGCGCGCGAGGCGTGCGCTCGCATGCGGGGACTACTCGATGAACTTGCACCCTACGCGGCTTTCCCGCTGCTCGGCGCCTTACGCGCCGTCTTTGATCACACTGGGATAGAAGTTTATTACCGGAGAAGTTCGCAGGCGCGGGCACCGCAGGCGGTAGCGAATCTCGCCAAGCTCGAGGCCTTCGCTCGCGGATTCGCGCTCGAGAGCCCAGGGGCGCAGCCAGCCGACTTCGTGAGCTACATCGACGAACTCGAGCGCATCGACTTCGACGAGCGCGAAGCTGACGTGCCGTCGCATGAGGCTGTCACCATTTCCACCATTCACTCCGCCAAGGGTCTTGAGTGGCCGATCGTCTTCGTGCTCAGCGTGTGGCCAAACGTGCGCGCGCGCCCACGGCTCTTCGTCGGTGCCGACGGCGCACTTCTGTATGCTGAAGGAGCCGATGGGTCTCGACCTTTCCACTTTCTCGCAGCTAAGTTCGAAGCAGACGACGAGGGAAATGTCGTGCGTGAGGACGAGCGCGAGGAAGACGAAGCAGACGCTGAAGAGCGGCGCTTGTTCTACGTCGCGATTACCCGTGCGCGCGACCGCGTCTTCATCAGTGGTTTGCGCGGCAGGCCATCGAAAAGCAACGCGAGCGGTAAGCCGCATCAATTTTTGGAGCGCGTCTACCAGTGGCTGTCGGAACGCGGGTGGGCTGCCGACGAAGTGGTTCCGGCGATGACCGAGCCTGCGCCAATGATAGCCGTCAGAGCTGACCATGCCATCGAACGCGTGAAGCATAGCATCGCCGGTTACGCCCCAACGACGAAGAGCGTGCTTGCAGCGCCGCTCTCATACTCGCTCATTGACGTGTTCGAGGAGTGTCCGCGGCGCGCAACATACCGTGCCATGATGCGCCTTCCCGAGGTGGGCGGTGCCGAACGCAGGCGGCGAGCGCGACGTGACTGGGAAACACCAGATGCCTCCGAGATAGCAGCCGACGATTCACTTCTCGCCTCGGGTGATTACGGGGAAGTTCTCCACAAAGCGCTTGAGCTCTGGGCCATCGACAAACGATCCGGCGCTGCAGGACGAACGGCAGGGGCGCTCATTGCAGCCGCCGCCGAGCTGGTTTCGCTTTCACCCGGACGTGCGCAAACCCAGATGGCCGAGCGCGCGCTCGAGAAGATTGCACAGAAGTTTGACAGCTGGACGCCGCTCTTGGCTGAGGCGCGGTTCACGCTGGATTTCGGCGAGGAAGGCAAGCCGCTGCTCGTCATCGGCTATCTCGATTTGCTCGCTCAGGATGGTGACGGCGACATTTGCCTCGTCGACTACAAGACGGGTGGCGCCCGGGGCACGCACTTCGGCTTGCAGCTTAGTCTCTATCGAGCGGCAGCGCGTGATGTGTACGGATTCACAGACGTGCGCTGTTTTGTCGGGCGCGTGAAGGACGACGCCTTTTCGCTGGAGCCGGTAGAACCTGTCTCAGATGCTGAATTGCGCAAGCGTATCATTGGGGTACGCGATGGTCTCCTCGCACGCGACACGCAGCCCATTGCGGGCGCATGGTGCGGCACATGTGGTTATCGCGCCGCGCCGTGCATGGATTATCAGAGGGCAAAACGGACCTAAAGGTAACGGACCTAAAGGTTTCGGACCTAAAGGTCCGTTGCTACATACGAATCTTAGCGGCGACGTCAGGCGTACAGCGCAACGTCTCGAGCTCAGCAGCTGTCAACGCGCGCGGCCGGTCGCGCTCTGAATCAACGATGCACAGAAACCCAAACGGCTCATCCCCCGAATTGACAAACTGATGCGGTGTATTTGCCGGCACGTAGATGTGGTCGTATGCGCTGATATCGTGCGTGCTTGAGCCAACCACCGAGTACCCATGACCCCGCACGCAAATCACCGAGTGTATATGGTCGTGACATTCGAGGCTTGTGAAACCGCCGGGCGCAATTTCAAAATAGCGCACATCGAAAGTGCCGCCATCTTCTTTGCCTTTGATGATATGGCGCGTTGTGTCGCGCCAAGACCGACCGGCATTATCTGAATGCTCGTCCGCGTAGGTGGTCGGTGAAACACCCGACCAGCTAAATGACCGAGGATCGAATTTCTTTTTCATGGGTAGACAATCACTTTAAGCGCGGCCTCGGGGTTCTTCACCATCGCATATGCTTGCGCCGCTTGCTCGAGATCAAACCTATGTGTAAAGAGCGAATCCACGGCGAGTCCGCCGCGCAAGAGCGCAAGGGCTTCGCGCGTGTCGTCCGGGCCGGCCGAGTAGCTCATGACGATGTTGACATCCTTGAAAAACAGATCGTTGACATTCAGGGGCCACAGCTCGCCAGGCGCAAGGGGCGTAAATGCGACGACCGAGCCGCCAGGAGCCACGCATGTTGCCGCCGCGTCGAGCGCGGCACGCGACCCGGGCGTTACGAACACGATCTCGGCGCCTTCGCCGCCGGTTGCGGCAAGCACGTGATCGCGCAGCGGCGCGTGGCCGACGTCCACCGTTTGTGCAACTCCGAATTCTTTTGCGCGCTCCAGTCGTGAGGCAACGCGGTCCGCCCCGATCACAAGACTCGCTCCGCGTTCGCGAGCAACGAGCGCGTGGAGCATTCCCATGGCACCCAGACCGATGACGAACACGCGGTCCCCCGCCCGCAGACTCGAGCGGCGCACTGATTTGACGACCGTGGCGAGCGGCTCGATGAGCGTCGCCTTGTCGTCGCTCACGTCATCGGGCACGCGCAGCACGTCGTGGAGAACATTCTCAGCCGGCACGATGGTGAATTGCGCCAAGGCGCCCGGGCGGAGCTTCGTTTTGCGCCACGTTGCGCACTGGACGTAGTCGCCACGCCTGCACTGCCGGCACGTCATGCACGGAGCGTGGTGGTGGACGAACACCCGCTCACCAGCGCGGAAGGCGTCACCGTTTTTCGGCTTCGCATCATCACCGCACGCAACGATGATAGCGACCGGCTCGTGGCCCAACACAAAGGGAGCCTTAGCGTCGGCGTACCACGCGAGTGCTTCGCTTGCGCACAAGCCGCACGCGCTGACGCGCACGAGCAGCTCCCCGCGTCCCGGCGCCGCAAGCGGTACGTCACGCACGGTGACCTTGCCACCACTTTCGTATACCGCTGCGCGCGTTGTTGTTGGGAGCGTTGTCTTCATCTCAGATCCATTCGGGCGCGTCAGGTCCTGGGATAAGCGCGTACTTGAAGGCGGCTCGAGCGTCAAGCCGCTCGAACGCCTCGGCGAGCGATGACAGCGGCAGTATGCCTGAGATGAGATCGCGCGCCGGCACGACACCGGCGATCAGCAGATCGCGCGCTTCTCGCACGTCGGCCGGCGTGAAGTGAAAGCTGCCCAAAAGCGTGAGCTCTTCATAATGAACACGTGTTGCATCGACCGGCACGTGCGTACCTTTCGGCAACCCGCTGAAGAACAGCACCCTGCCGCTTGGAGCGGCAAGGCGTACCGCCTCCTGCCACGACTGTGGCGTGCCCCCGCTTTCGATGACCGCTGCAAACGAGCCCGGCACATCCGCCGGGAGGGAATCGAAGTCGGCAACCACCGTCGCAGATGCGCCGAGCGTTTGCGCGAGTTCGAGCCTCGCTTCGTGGCGGGCGAAGACGCTCGTAGGAACGCCGAGATGGTGCGCATAGACCAGATGCAAGAGTCCAATGCTGCCTGCGCCGATGATCGCAAGGTTCGGCGGCAGTGGCGAGCGCGCGTCCGCGCGCCGCAGCATATTCCAGCCGTGGACGATGCATGATAAGGGTTCAAGGAAGGCTGCCTCGATGTAGCTGAGCCCAGGTGGTTTTGCGAAGAGGTTGCGTGCAACCACGTGCGCTGGCAGCCGAATGAAGTCGGCATAAGCGCCAAGGGCCATTTTATCGGTGAGATGCTCGCACAAATTTTCTGCACCCGCGGTGCAGCGCGCGCACGCGCCGCAGGGAGCGGTCTGCACCCACATAACGGCCTCGCCGGGCTGCACGCTCGCCACACCAGCACCGACAGCGACAACGTCTCCCGATGCCTCGTGTCCAAACGGACCAAATGCGAGTTTGGGGTGTCCGCGCCGATACGTTTTCAGATCGGTGCCGCAGGTCAGAGCCGCGCGAACCTTGACGACGACTTCGCCCGAGCCCGGCTGCGGCGTCGGCTCCTCATGCCATGAAAGCGTCTTGGGGCTTGTGAGAACCGCTTGTTGCACTAGATCTCCCACTCCCATGGGTTCCACAGCGTGCTGACAGCGTGCGATGGTTTGTAATTTTTGAAGTCTGTGTTGAGCGTGCCGACGCGCCGTTGCGCAAGCAGAAAAATGACGGGTTCTTCATCGTTCAGGATCTCCTGAATTTTGAAGTATGCACGCCTTCGCGTTTGCGGATCGTACGAACCAAGCGCGATGCGCTCTTGCGCATCGAGCTCATAGTTACAAAAGCGATACGCGTTCTGACCATTTGGGGGGATCTGGTCGCACATCCATAAAGTCGAGTCATCCGGATCTGCCCCATTGTACCAGCCGAAGTAGCCGACATCGAACTTTCCCGTTTGAAGGATGCCCCCCGCGCCGTACGTCGCAAAGTAGATAGGACCAGCAACAATTTTTATCGGTGTCTCCACACCGATGCGTTGCCAGCTTTGTTGGACAATCAGGTTGTCGCCGCCGGTACCGCCCGGGATCGTGACGACTTGAACGCTCAAGCGTTGCCCCTCCTTGTAACGGTAACCATCATGTGCGAGCTTCCAGCCGTCCGCTTCGAGCATGGCAGCCGCTCGCGACGGGTTGTAGTCGTAGTGCCGCGCATTGGGATTGTAGGCCCAGAGGAACGACGGTTGATCCGTGTATTGCAATGGGCGCACGCCGTGATAGACCTTATCGCGGATGGATTCGCGGTCCAAAGCATACGCCAACGCCTGGCGGACGATCTTGTCTGAAAGCACCGGACGGCTGACATTGAATCCGAGCATGCTGTATGCGGTCAACGGCGTGAACGTGAGCCGGACACCCGGTATCTGCTGAAGGGATGGAACATACTGCGAGATGCTCGCGAACCATGCGTCGATCTCGTGCGTGCGCAGCTGTGTCATGAGCGTATTCGTGTCGGGGATGAAATGCCAGTAAATCTTCTGCAGCTTCGGAGGGCCGCGAAAATACGATGAATTGGCGACAAACGTGATCATGCTGCCCTTTTCGTACCGCTCAACGATGAACGGCCCCGTGCCGATAGGGCGCAGGTTGTACTCGACGCGGTTGAGGTCGGCGTAGTGCGACAGCAAATGTTTGGGCAAAATGCACGTCGGCGTGCCGCTCATCGAAAAGAAGGCTGACAGAAACGGCGCGTAGGGCCGGCGCAGGTGGACCACGATCGTGTGGTCGTCCTTCTTCTCTATCGCTGAGATGTCGTCGTACCCGCTGCGGGTTGTGACGTTGTTGCGCGGGTTCATGACTTGCTGCCACGAGAATATGACGTCATCGGCCGAGAACGGCGCGCCGTCCTGCCATTTCACGCCTGAACGCAAGTGGTAGGTGAACCGCAATCCGTCGGCGCTGATACCGCCGTTTGCGAGCGTTGGAACATTGGTAGCAAGTTCGGGGACCCATTCGTCTTTGTCGTTGAAGCGATATAGATATGCGCCCCACAGCAACGAAAGGTCGACCTCAGCTTGCTGATTTCCGACCATCGGGTTGAGGTTGTCCGGCTCGTCGATCGCTGCAACTCGCAAGACGCCGTGCTCCGTCCATGGATTACCGGTGTGCGTCTTACCAATGTGCGTCGAAACGCGCGAGCAGCTCGACGCGAGTGTAAAAACAGCGACGAGCACGATCGCGTGAAGTACCTTTATCATTCGGCGACGCGGGTTCCGGCGGCTCGCTCGTAGACATCCGCCACCGAGCTGTAGTCGTCCGCACCATGCCCGTTCGCTGCGGCCGTGCTGTAGAGCTCGTAGGCCAGCGACGAGGAGTTCAAAGGTACTCCGATCGTCTTTGCCGTTTCGAGCGCGGCGCGCAGGTCTTTGCGCAAGAGATCGAGCGCGAAACCACCCTTGTGGTGGTCCTCGAACCATGCCTTCGGCAGCCATGTGTTGAGCAGATAATTGGAGGCGGTTGCCGTGCCCAGCACTTGACGCAGGAGCGCGATGTCAGCACCCGCCTTCTTTGCGAAAACGAGTCCTTCGACGTCCGCGATCATGATACACGAAATGATAATTTGATTGACGAGCTTGAAGGTCTCACCCATGCCCGCAGGACCGACAAGCGTGGGTTTGCCCATCGCGTCCAACACGGGCTTGCAGCGCGCGAACACCCCGGGCTCACCGCCCGCCATAATTGTCAGCTCACCCGTCTTGGCGCGAGCAGGTCCACCGGACACGGGGGCGTCAAGCATTTGCAGTTTACGGGCCGCGAGCCGTTCGTGAAACGAGCGCGAGGCTACCGGCGAGATTGTGGACATGTCGACAACCACTCCGTTCTCGCGCATGCCGCCCGCCACTCCAGCCGGCGCGAAGAGCACCTCTTCTACTTGCGGTGCGTCCGGCACCATGGTGATCACGACATCGCTCGCCGCGCCGACAGCGGCTGGTGTTGTCTCTTCTTTAGCACCGAGCGCAATCAGCCGCTCGACCCGCTCGCGGCTATGGTGCGCGCAAATGCGTAGCGCGAAACCGGCACGCAGCAATGACTGCCCCATGGGTTCACCCATGGCGCCGATACCAATGAGTCCGATGTTTGTCGTCATCGCAGGCGAGCTTCCATGAACGGACCTAAAGGTCCGTTGCTACAATGTCCGTTAATGCGGTTAGCCGCCGCCGGCGCCGACGCGGTCCGCGCTGGGCTCAACCATAAGCGCCGGGTCGAGAATCTTTTCGAGTTCTGCGTCGCTGAGTTTGGTGCGCTCGCGCGCTACTTCACGAATGGTTTTGCCGCTCTTCGCGGCCTCCTTGGCGATGGCGGCGGCAGCATCATAACCGATGATCGGTGCCAGCGACGTGCAGATGGCAAGACCGCGCTCGACCATTTCCGGTCCGCGTGTGGTCGCCTTGATGCCGTCAACCGCTTGCGTCGCGAGGTTCCTCGACGCCGCTGCGAGCAATTCGATTGACTGCAAGAGATCGTATGCAACAAGCGGCATGGTCAAGTTGATCTCAAAGTTGCCGCTTTGGCCACCGATTGTGATTGCAGCATCGTTGCCGATGACTTGAGCGCACACCATGAGCACCGATTCCGCGATCACCGGATTCACCTTGCCGGGCATGATGGACGAGCCTGGCTGTACCGCGGGCAATTCGATCTCGCCGATACCGGCGCGCGGGCCAGAGCCTAACCAGCGAAGATCGTTGGCGATCTTCGTCAGCGACACGGCGATCGTCTTGAGCGCGCCGCTCGCCGCTACAGCGTTGTCGAGTGAAGCCTGCGCTTGAAAATGATTTGTGGATTCACGGATGGGTAAGCCCGTCAGCTTCGCGAGCCGCGCCGTTGCGCGCTTCGCAAATTCTGGGTGCGTATTGATACCTGTGCCCACCGCAGTGCCGCCCAACGCAACTTCACTCAGCTCGTCGAGCGCCTGCTGTGCGCGCGTGATACCCCTTTCCATCTGGCCCGCATAACCGAGAAACTCTTGACCGAGGCGGATCGGCGTCGCGTCCTGGAGATGCGTGCGTCCGGTCTTAATGATTCCCCAGAACTCCTTCGATTTGCGCTCGAGAGATTTTTGCAGCAGCGCTAGTGCGGGCAACAAGTCGCCCTTAATGGCAACAGCGGCAGCGAGGTGGATAGCTGTTGGGATGACGTCGTTTGAAGACTGGCCGAAATTAACGTGGTCGTTGGGGTGAATTTTTTTCGCTTGAGCGTCGCTGGCGCTTTTGAGGCCTGCGTGGCGGGCGATGACTTCGTTAGCATTCATGTTCGTCGAAGTGCCCGAGCCGGTCTGGAAAACGTCGAGTGGAAAGTGCTCGTCGAGTTTGCCATCGATGACGTCCTGCGCTGACGCGGCGATGCGCTCGCCAAGCGACGTGTCTATGAGGCCGAGTTCGGCATTAGTTTGGGCAGCGGCGAGCTTAATGAGACCTAGCGCACGGATGAAACCACGAGGCAAGCGGAGGCCGCTGATCGGAAAATTGAGGACGGCCCGCTGCGTGCTGGCGCCGTAGAGCGCGTGGCCTGGCACATCCATTTCGCCCATGGAATCACGCTCCGTGCGCGTCCCGGCTTGGCTGTTTTTCATCATACCTACCCCAAAACGTCCGATTACTCTAAGGAGAGTTGAGGCGTTCGTCGCGGCTTGCGACGGGCTCCTGGGATAGGGGCGACGCTAGTCTTAGTGCATAGGAACACATGACCGATTCAGGTTCACTGTTCGAATTCGTCGAGGTAGATGGCTCGGCTCGTTGGGTTGCTTCGCCCGGAAAGCAAACGACGTTTCCGATTTCCATTCGTAACGAAACATCCGAGGGCCACGAGGTCGCCGTGTTGGTGGAGGACCCCGCTAACTGGGCGTGGGCCGAACCGCAGCGCCTGAGCCTCGATCCGGGGCAGGGAAAGACCGTCTCGATTGTTTTCGCACCACATAAAGAGACGTCGATCGCTGCAGGCGTGCATCAAGCCGCCATTCGCCTGCGCGATCTTGAAGGCGTCATCTTTGCCGAATGTATCCGGGCGTTTGAAGTTGAGGAGCGTCAAGAACTTGCCATGACGGTGACGCTGCGCGGTCCGCTCATGAGCTTCGGTCTGGCGGAGGGATTTGTGCTGCACTGCACGCTCGCCAATCGTGGGAACATCGACGTGACAGCCAGACCCGTCGGCGACCCGCACCCGACCCTGACGTTTAGCGAACGAGCTGTGTCCGTGCCGTTTCGAGGCGAGGTTGCCTTCGACATTGAGGTGCGCTGGAATGCCGCGCGCCGCAACAGCCATCCCGACGTCGTGATGTTGCGCGCTCCGTACAAAGGTGGCGAGGCAAAGGCGTCGATCGAGTGGCGCTACATCGCAGAAGCGCTCGAACCGTTCATGCCGATTTATTCGATTGCTCCCGAAGAGGATGAACTTCTCTCCTTATCGTGGTTGCCGCAGCCTGGCGAAGACGTTCTCGAACGCCGCCTTCCGAATGCTCCGACAGACGACGACGCTGACTCCGGTCAGCTCCTTGGAGCGGGATCGGTGGCCGCCAGCTCGGCCGCGTCATCCGATGGCATGACCGCGCACGCGCAGCCGCCAGTCGTGGCGCCGCTGCAAAAACCACCGCCTGTTCCGCAAGCAATCCTTGCGGCACGCCGCGGAACATCGCGCCGGATCAGTCCGTGGTGGCCGGTCGTCCAACATATGGGTGGAAGGTGGCGCGTGAAACCGCTGCCGATTCTCATGCTCATTATCGCCACCGAAGGTTTCATACTCGGGATGACGCTGGCGCAACGCGATTATTATGCGTCACCCGAATTGCGCCAGCCGGTTCCTCGCATCTCGCGCGCGCTGCAAATCGGCGCCCATGCTGCGCAGACGATGTTTGGCTATGGAGCGCGGGCGGTCTCCGCAACGTTGAGCGAGGGCAGCAGACTCAGCCACAGCATCCATTTCGGCCGTCGCGCATCGGCGGCGAGCACAAGCACAATACCGTCATTGTGGGGGCTGAACGCGCACTACCGCAACCCGCGCACGCTCTTGGTTTCGTTTAACGAGAATGCCGTGTCGGGACTCCAGCTTATCGTTGCTTCGGGTCCGTCGGTTATCTACAATAAACCGATATCCGGCAACACTGTGACGGTGCCGGTCCCAAGCGACCTCGAGGATCCCTTGCGCGTGACTATCTCTGGCACGGCGCCGGGCGGTATCGAATTGCGACAGCACGTGTTCCTGGCGCTACCCCTCGCGCACTAGTTTTTCAATTGTAGGCCCGCGGCGGTTGTGCGGCGAATCTCTGACGCCAAGTCAGTTCGATTGCTTATTCCTTTAGTCGCCTCGCTGGAGGAATGAAGCTGGTGGGCCGCTCGCTTTTAATCGCTGCCGGGTCACCGCAAGACCAGGCACGCGCAGCGACGGCTCCTCACGCGCAACCACCTTCTTTCGTCATCAAAGCCGTTCCGACATCGACTCCCCCACCTATCGACGGGAGTGTTTCGAGCTCGCTCTGGCAGGGCGCAGCGAAAGTAGATCTGGCCTGGGACTTCACGTACCTCCGCCCGGCGACCGAGACCACGACGGTCTATCTTCTGTACGATCGCAAATTTCTGTACGTCGCCTTTGTAGCGAGTCAAACCCAACAGATCATCGCAACTCAGCACACCGACGATGTCGGATTCGGCAGCGACGACCGCGTGTCGATTTTTCTGTGGCCAAGCGGCGTGAACGGATTTACTTATTGGTTTGGATCGAATCCCATTGGCACTCATTATGAGTCATCGTCGGAGAATGCTAATTTCGAGCCCGAGTGGCGATCGGTAGGCAAGACAAACCGGCAGGGATATGTGGTTACCATGCGCATCCCGCTCGAGGTCGTGCGCGGTGCCGGTAACGGGCAGTAGCGCATCCAGTTTGATCGAGTCATCAAGGCGAGGTCCGATGAACTCGAATGGGCGCATGCATCGCAGCAAACCGATCCAAGCGACGCGCTTTACTCCGGCTACCTCGCTGATATTGCCATTCCAACATCAGAGACCCGACCCAAGCCGCGCGTGCAAGTCTACACGCTCGCCCAAACCGCAGCGGCAGGGCAGCCCGGTGGTTCGCGCTTCGGAGTCGATGTAGCGTGGCCGTTTATGTCGAGCGCCTCGTTTCTACTGACTGCCCACCCCGATTATTCAAACGTCGAGATCGACCAGCAGACAATCGCTCCCCAAGAGTTCAAGCGCCAGCTGCAAGAGGTCCGGCCATTTTCGCCCAGGGCGCAAACTTTTACAGGAACTTGGCAGAAGGCGCGGATAGCCCGTTCCTCCTGTACACGCCATCGCTTCCGGCTCCGTCGGTAGGCGCCGCTATTGAAGGCAAGCAAAAGGCCTTTGACTTCGCGGAATTCGATTCTCGCAGCCCAAGCCGAATCAACAGCGCGCAAGCAGGAAGCTGGACAAATGACAACCAGCGCTTCTACTTCGCAGTGCAGCGCGTCGTGGTGCGAGACGCTGCTAAGACCGACCAATCTCAGGCTTTCTCTCTCAGCGTAAATAATCTGCACGGCGGTTTTGTGTATCTCGACTATGGCACGGAGAGAGGCACGTTAGTTACGAGCGCAAGCGCAGCGACCTGGGCCGAAGCCGGCGTCAGCTACCAAAACGAGCGGTCGTATGTCTCCCTTCAGTTTCAAAACCTCGGTCCTCAATTTAACCCAGCCGATGGTTATGTCGCGCACAACGATATTAAGGGGTACAATTTCAGTGCATACAAGAGGATCCTATTCGCTGCCACATCAGGGATACAAAGCGTTGGCCTTAGCGCGAGCATCGATCGTTACCATTCCAGGATTGGTGACCTGAACCAAGCTGACCAGTCATTCTACGGAAACGTCGTCACCACGGGCCATCTTTCAGCCGGCCTTTCGTTTGGGTCAGCATTTCTACTCAGTTACACGCGGCCATATCCGGTCTACGCCAATCCAGTGGGGCTGCTGTACAACCAAAATGGCGGATACCTAGGCTACCGGCTTGACTCAAATACCCCGAGCTCCATTTCGTATTACCGGGGGCGTTTTGGCGCAGGCGAACTCCAAACGTGGTATCGCGAGACAAGCGCCGCGATCGCAACGCGCCTCGTCATAACAATGGACGCTGACAATTCTCTCTATGTCCCCGACGCTTCGGGAGAAATCCGGCAATGGCTCGAGCGCGCAAGCCTCTCTTGGCAGATCAGCCGAAAAGCTTCCGCCCAGTTTGGAGCACGCAGGATTGTCGGCGAGTCGCCATTTTATTCGCCTGGTACAAACGTGACCGCGGGTTTCAGCGAGCTTTGGCCCCGTGAGGAAGTCTTTGTCGTGTACGGAGATCCTTCGGTGAATAATTCGACCCACGCTGTGACCGTGAAGCTCATATACTATCTGGGCGCACCTAAAGGCAGCTAATCACACAGCACTCCAAGGATCGACGATCGAGCTTAGGGCCGCTCGCAGCCGGGTACAACCTTCCTTGTGAGTCGCAAACGCAAGGGTGAATTGCCGATCGAGCCAGTCGAGTCGGCCAAGGTCGCAGGACTGCGCTATGTCAACGACCTCATTCCGGGAATCACGCGCCGCAAACACCGCTCGAGGTTCCATTACTTCGATCCTGACGGAAAGGCTATACACGATCGACGGATCGTGCAGCGCATCAAGAATTTAGCAATCCCACCTGCCTACACCGACGTGTGGATTTGCCCAACGGAGAACGGCCATCTGCAAGCGACGGGCCGCGATGCGCGCGGGCGCAAACAGTACCGCTACCATGCGCGCTGGCGCGCGGTTCGTGACGAGACAAAATACGAACGCGTGGTTGCGTTTGCGCAAGCACTGCCCCACATCCGCGCGCGCGTTGAGGAAGATCTCGCCAAGGCTGGGCTGCCGCGTGAAAAAGTGTTGGCAACTGTCGTCAAGCTTCTTGAATCGACGCTCATCCGGGTCGGCAATGAAGAGTACGCTAAGGACAACGGCTCGTTTGGGCTGACGACGATGCGAACGCGACACGTCGACGTGTCGGGCGCGCAGTTGCGATTCTCTTTCCGCGGCAAGAGCGGCAAGGAGCACTCTATCGGCGTCAAGGACAAGCGGCTGGCTTCAATCGTCAAGCGGTGCCGCGACCTACCCGGGCACGTGCTCTTTCAATATGTCGATGACGACGGCCAACGCCAAAATGTCGACTCGGCCGACGTCAACGAGTACTTGCGTGAACTTGGCGGCGACTACTTTACGGCCAAGGACTTCCGTACTTGGATCGGCACGGTCTATTGTGCGCGAGCGCTGCAACGCCATGATGAGCCCGGCTCTGCAACGGAAGCAAAGAAAAATGTCGCCGAGGCGCTCGCGACGGTTGCGCAACATCTAGGGAATACGCCCAACATCTGTCGCAAATGCTACGTCCATCCGATCGTCCTCAACGCCTACCTTGAAGGCACGCTCAACCGCTGGCTCCCGCAGCTCGACTCGCGCGCTAAGGTCGTCGGCACGCGGCAGCTGAGTACGTTCGAAGAAGCAGTGGTGCAACTGTTGCAGCGGCGCCTCAAAGAGGCCGCCTAGTCGAGCCCGCTGCTGCTACGTTGGCAGCGGTCTGCCCGGGCGTTGGAACGTTAGGACTTCGGTGCCGATGGGCACCTTGGGAATGATGTCGCCGATCACCGACAAGGAGCCGGCGAGCGCCGGCGCGTCGCCACCTGCCGCCGCAGCGACCTCTTCATAATAGACGCCAAAGTGGGGCAGCATATTTTGGTCGACGAATTCCAGCGCCTCTGCGTCGAAATCGCTGTCATCCGATCCGCCCGCCTCCAAGGGCTGCCCTTCCCAGTATCTGGTAAAGGACCAGAGTCCCTCGCTGTCGCTGTAGGCAAGCAGCATCGTCTCCGCGTGAAGCAGCTCAGAGAGTCCTTCTGCCACGCCGCCGTCGTCGAGCGCATGTCCATCTTCGAGGATCGCGACCCAGCCATCATGCTCCGGCAGCAAAGCAAAACTGCGAACGCGTTTATGGGCGGTGAAGCTGTCTGCATCAGGCTCCAAACCGCGCTCGTTTGTCGGCACACGCTCGGTCTCGCCCATGAGTTCGACCAGAGCGGCGCGCACCCGCGTCAAGGGTACCTCGTGAACATACACGGTGCTGAAATGAAAGCCGACGCTTCGTGTCATCGTGTCATCGAGCCGTGAAGAGATTGCGCAGAACGAACAGCACGTTTTCCTTGCGCTCGGTCAGCCTGCGGTAGAAATAACCGGCCCAATGGGTGCCGAACGGAACGTAAACGCGCATGCGATATCCTTCGCGCACAATTGCCTTTTGTGCCTCCGTCCGAATGCCATACAGCATTTGGAATTCGAACGCCTCGCGACTGATGCGCCGGCGCTCGACAAAGTCCTTGACCGCGTCAATCAAATATCGGTCGTGCGTTGCGATGCCGGGGTAAGTTTCGGCACTGAGCAGTCGCTCGGCCAACGCGAGGAAGTTTTGCCGTATAAGCGGCATTTTTTGGATTGCGACGCTGGGCGGTTCCTTATATGCACCTTTACAAAGACGCACCCGTAGCTTGCGCTCGATGAGACGCTCGACATCGCGCTGCGCGCGGTGGAGATATGCCTGAACGACCGGTCCGACGTGACTGTAGGTTGCGAGGGCACGGTCGAGGATGCGGTAGGTGGAGTCGACTGTTGCGGATCCTTCCATATCGAGGCGAATGAACATGTCGTGCGGCCGTGCCGTCTCGATAATAGAACTCAGATTCGTCATCGCGAGGTCTTCGGCGATTGATTGGCCGATCGCGCTGAGCTTCACGGAAATGTTGGCATCTAAGCCACCGCTAGCTATGCGTTCGATCATTTCGCGGTAGACCGCCGTGTTGTGCGACGCCTCTTGTTCGGCAGAGACGTCTTCGCCAAGAAAATCCAGCGACGCGGAGAGCCGTTGGGTGTTGAGCTGCCGCACGGCGGCAAGCGCGTCATCCACGGTTTCGCCAGGCACGAATCGCCGGGCGAGAAAAAATAGGCGACGCTGCAGGCCCGGGTTGGCGTTGAGGACGTCAGCCAAAGTCGCCATGGAGCGCTGGCGTGGCTATCTCAGGTATTTATGGCCGGAGGCGTCGACAAGCTCTGCCGGCGTCGTCCAAACGACTGAACGGCTGAGTTGACCGCTGGTCACGCTCACCTGCACTTCGACATCTTCGTGACCGCGATAAGAGAAACGCTGAACGTGTTGCACCGTGCCCGCAGCGCCATTGGCGAGCGTCAGCGAATGCGCGAGCACCATCTGCATCTTTTTTTGGTACTCGTCGTATGTCGTCGAGGTAAGGGCAGCGTCGATCGTGCTGCGTAAAAATGCTTCGAGATAGTTTAGATTGGGATACGCCCATGCGAGTTTTTCGCCGCCGGCGGATCCATCGAAGCGCACGTGGTCCCCGGCTGTGGGCAGATGTGCGTAGGGCTCGTTTGCGGCCTGCGCGCCGAGAACGAGCGCGGCAAGCACAGCAAGGATTACCGTTTTTGCCACGGTACTCATGGGCCGAGCCTCGGCGTGACGGTTGGTACCACCGTGCCGTAACTCGCTTGCGGCATCGGGGTAGAGTACGGGGAGACTGGAGACGGCGCCGAGGTGTAGGCACCTGGCGTCGGTGATCGAGTCGACGTCTGCGAGCCCGGCGGGTTTCCGCCGCACAGCGTCGTGAGGGAAGTTCGCGCGGCCGAGATGGAGGGCCGACCTAAGGCACGCATGTAGATTGCGTTATATGCCGTACCCCCGTAGATTGTGAGCATAGCTTCGTACACGAGGGTCTGCCCAGCGACGTTCGCTCCCCACGCGAAGTACATCGCCGGGTGTTCGGCGCATACGGTCGTACGCTGGAGCGGGCTTATTTTTGCCTCCGGATGGTCGCCTCGAAGGCGGCTGACCACGAGCGCGGCGTAGTCGGCGAGAGTCCCAGTGAAGTTCTCCGCGCGCACGCTGATGCTCTGACCGAAGCCTGACCCACCTGGGTACACCCACACCCCAAGCCCGATTGCGGTTGTCTGTACGCGATGCCAGCCGGCTGGAGGCCGGAACACATATCGAGCGCCATTGTTTGGATATTGCGGTAAGGTTGGGTATTGACCAAAGCTTTGTTGCGCACCCACATAAAGCGCCAGTGCGAAGGCGGCGAGCAAGATCGCCGTCGATACTCTCAACCGTGTTTTCACCGTCATCATAACGCCTGCCATTCGTCGCCGACTGCTATCTTCCCGGCCCGCTGCACTCGGCAATAGAGGCCGAAGCATCGATCGTGCTGTTCAACGATGAGTCGCAAGAAGCTCGGATCTTTTGCAAGAGTGTCCGGATCGATCGTGGTGAGCACGCAGCGCTGGTCGAGCGCCGCTCCCTCAAAAATCGCCTCGCCGACGTTAAAGCGACGGCCCACCCACTCATTTTCAACATAGGGCGTAAGATCGTTGCCGCCAAGCATGACGTTCGGCCGGAAACGCAGCGGATTGACCGGCAATCTCCATTCCTGTTCCAGTGCGCGCACTGAAGCATCGTTGAGAACGAGTATATCGTGAGCGTCGTGGAAGGGCTCGCGGGGGGTGACAGCAGTTTCAAAGGAGATTGGACGAGAAAGTGCCGACTGCAGGTGGGACGAAAACGCCTCATCCATAGCAAAGGTTCGCCCATCAGGCGCCTGTACGGTCACAGCTTCACCGACTACGGTCGCGTGATATGCGAGGAGGTCTGCAACGAGACGCGCGGTTAATGCTTTGCCTCCGCGCTTGGTATCGCCGTCAATGATGACGTACCGCCGGTCAAACGGCACGCCACCGCGATCGACCGCGGTATGCGTCAACGATTCGCCGCCGAGCGATTTTACGGGGTAACGCCACAAGTGCGTGATGCGCATGATTGCCTGACTGTGAAGGGCGTCCTGAAATTTCCTCCGTGGATGCTTGCAGCCGTCGTGCTCGCATTGCCGGGGGCGGCGACGCCAGTGCCGCCCAGCGCGAGTCTAACGATGACGCTTCCCGACAAGACCTACCTGCACATGCTCGCGCTTCCGCTCGGCAGACTTGACGGCGCAATCAAAGGACGCGCCGCATTCGATGCGAGCGGCACGCGCGCGGTTTTCGTCGCGACGTTTCCCGGTGCGACACTAAGCGGCAATTGGCGCACTCTCGATCCCGTTCAAGCTTTCATTGTAGACGCAAGCCGCCGGACGTTGACTCAACTCACGATTGACGGCCAGGCGCGCAGCGCTGCGTGGGAAGGCAACGAAACCGTAGTCGTTTATGACGGGAGCAGGCGAAACCGCTTTTCCGTTGAGACTGCTGCAGGCGCAGATCTTCCATCACGACGGATGGCAGATCCCCGATTGGCAAACAGCGCACGCGTTATTGCGACGGGCGGCGATGGCCGTTTTCTCGTCGTCAAGACGGACGCCGGGCGGTACTGGATTGAACAGGTCGGCGCGCGCTCACTGCTGTCGCACAGCGCCGGGGGCAACGGTGCGTATGCAATTATCGGAAACTTTCTTGTTTGGGTCGATGACACAAGAGAGCGAGGACCGGATGTCGCGCGCAGGGGTCCTGTTGACGTGGCGCCGCCATCCTTCGCAGGTTCGGCGTACGGCGATGCGGTCGCGCCCATCGTGCCGCTCGGCCATGCCGTGTACCAAGGCTCCTACCGCAACGGTGTCGCGTACTTTGCCTTCACCCACGGGGTTCGACGCATCGTCGCCCAGACGAGTGACTTCCTCACGTATTCATTTCCGCAGGTACCCAGCGATCTTTCATATACTGTTGGCGACGGTTTTGGCGCCGACGCGAACGGCGGATTGTACTTCGGGCGCCCCGAGAGCGGGGAGGTAACCTTCTGGCGCGATGGGCGCTACGTGCACGAAACGCTCGATCTTCCGACGCAGGCTGGGAGCGAAACGGCGCTCGAGTATTCTATGCAGCGCGTCGCACCCGGCGAAGCGTTGTGGCCGCCGATGCGGCCGGATGAAGACGCCTTAGATGCAGCGCTCTTGCAGTGGCGCCTCTATCCAATCGGCGATTCCGTCGGCGATCGCTGGATCGCGTCCTATCTCGGCCGCCTATTAATCGGCGACGCAAAAGGACACTTTGTGTTTGCGCACACGCCGGAGTTTCCGTTTGCCGTGCTCGGCCGGACAGACGACGGGCGCATCTGGGGCGCGTCGCCGCAATTTAGGTATTTTAGTCAATCGGTCTTTACCGATTCTTCATCGACATTGTGGTGGAGCCGCGACGGCGTCGCTTGGCTGAGCGCTGGAATGTTTCCGGGTGACGTTGGGGCGGTCGGTCTTGACCACCGGCGCGTGTGGGTTGCGTACACGCGCCCTTGGCTTGGAAGATCGTCGATCTGGGTAATGCCGATCGGGAAGTCGAGCGGAGCGATCACCGGCGGCACGTATGGCGGCGAACAGCTTTTCTTTGCCGCGCTGCAATCCGGGTTCTATCTCGTATGGGGATCGACGCCGGCGCGACGGCGCAGCGCAGACCAGGGAACGCTCTCGGCATACCGCCTGGATCAGCAAGCCCTCTTCAGCGATGCCGGCATGGGCCTTAACGCCTTTGCGCAGCAGATTTTCGCGCCGTCGAGCGATCCGTCACTCCCTGCACAGTCATTTGACGCTCACGACGCAGTGCCGCTCGTGCAACCGAGCCTTGACGCGATTGCAGCGTTGCCGCCGGCAGCGCATGCGACGCTTGTGACAAACGTTGACGGTGTGCTCGTCGACCCGACGCGCATCACGCTTATGTCATTCGACGAGGAGCGGGCATTTGAGATCAAGTATGCTGCTCGACCGTACCCGCTCGCATCGGTACGCGTCTTTGTCAACGGCGACAGCGCTCTCGTCACACGATCCCTGGCGCGGGGTTTGCTCTCGGAGACGGGAGCGACCGAACGATGGCAGCGCTCGGATGGACGCTGGCAGCGGATCGCATCTTCTACTTGGGTGACGCAGCCTTAAGCCAGCGGCAATATGGTCGCGCTTAAGGCGAGGGCGCCTCCGCCGGTGGCTCGACGACAACGGTCCCGGTCATGCCTTGATGATAGGTGCAGACGTACGCATACGATCCGCTCTTCGTGAACGTAAAGGAAAAGCTGCGGCCGCTATCAAGGTTGCCCGAATCGAAGCCTTTGGATGTCACCGTGTGCGCGACGGAGTCATCATTCTTCCAGCGCACGGTCGCGCCGACCGGTACGTTGACCGTCGCAGGCGAAAAAGCGAAGTTCTTCATGCTGACGATGTAGGGTGAAGCCGCCGGCGCCGGCACCGCCGCCTGACCATCGGCTGCTGCGAATTTAATGACGCCGCCTATGAGAGCGCCTGCTGCAATGGCGCTGAGGAAAAAACCGCGTGTAAATTTTTTCATAGCACAGGACTTCGCCGCCCACCGTGTGCTTCATGCCAAAATGGCTCGACCGAGACGGAACTGGAGTACATCGCTTTCAGACGATTTTCACGCGCCGTTAATGACGTTTCGTCAGGGATTGACCCGTGAGGCATCGTGTACCACGTCGTGGAGCCTGATTGACTCGACGCGAACATACTTTGAAGACCATTGATGGGGGCCCGTGACGATCAGTGCTGTCCGAATCGACCCTCCCAGAAAGAGACCGGTGGACGCATTGAAATGTGAAGAGGCAGTTATGAAGAACGAGTTAGTGTATTCGCGGTCTACGAGTTTACCCGACCCCCACATTTCAATAACGTTCGAGGGTTGCCCGTCAAACGTACCCTCTGACCTGATATGTCCATATAATTTCTGCCAAATTCCATGCACGCTTCTTGTTGCCCAAGCCACCGGCGTCTCATTGGCGTGGCTCGCGTATTGGTCTAGAATATGGTTCTCAAAGTCCCAAATCGAATCAGAATTTTCTACGGAATTATGTCGTCGTCGCTCGCGCACCTGACCGTCTGGCGCGAGTGCCGCCTCAAACCTGTTTCCACCTTTAACAGGACCAATTGGGGCGTCTCCATGGTACTGTGTCTCAACCAAAGCAAGCGCGCTTTGTGCCTTGATTGACATAATCGATATGGTTTCGGTTCCCGACACTATCCCCGAGTTCGCGTCCCTGTAGCTCGGCGGCGATAGCGTGTAATATTGGTGTTGTAGTTCGAAGTCATAGTGAAAAACGTCGCCTGGATGCCACCGAGCATCTGCCGCAGCTTGTGTCAGGTGACTGCCAAAGAGAAACGCTAAGGTGAAAACAAAAATTTCTTCAGCCTTGCCACATCTCGCCTGAGCCGGAGCGGCGACGCCGCTCTTCCTCGATAAAGCTCGATATTTCTTCGACGCCCTCGCGCCCGGCGCTCAAGAAACTGAGACCTTCGGCGTAATAGAGACTATGATCGTCGCGATTGCAGTAGACGACCTCGGCAGGCAAATCCTTGCGCGATCCGCTGCCTAACGGCACCGTCAACGTCACTCGTTCGTGGCTGCCGAGCGCGAAGGACGACACGATCCGCGCGCCGCCGGCGGAGAGATTCGTGAGTTTCACCGGCTGGCGCTGGCCACCTGACAGTGAGACGACGGTCGCGTCGGTCATGACAATGCGCGGCCAGCGGCGCGGCATACGGATTTCTTGCGGCCGCTGGAAGAGCTTGCGAAACCAATCAAAAATCGACATGTATAGAAGTAATCCTCAATTAAGGCTTCTAATTGAGAGTCGATGAGCTCGGGCTTCTCTAACGCCGGGGGCTCGACCTATGAGATAAGTGATGCGGGAGCTACACATGAATTGGGAATCGCTCAACACGATCGCGGCCTTCGGCTCGGACACGCTTTTGCTCGCCGCCGCGGTCGCTGCCATCATTCAGCTGCGCCACTTGCGCAACGGCAATGACTTGCAGGGCTTGCTCAAAGTGCTCGAAATGGCATACCAGCCGGCAATTCAAGATGCGTTCGACTTCCTCTCGCATACATTTCCCAACAAGATCAAAGACCCGGCGTTCCGTCAGGAGTTGCTCGTGCACCCGATCGACAGCCACGTCCACAAAGAGCTGATTGCCATGGAATACTACGAGCGGCTCGGGTCCTACGTCAAGAACCACTTAATTCCCGCAGGTCTGTACTTGGATTGCAGTTCGCCACATCTGTATTGGGAGTCGCTGGCGCCAGTCATTGCCACCATGCGGCAAAAGCACGGACCGGCCGCATACGAAAACTTCGAATATCTCGTCGTGTGCGCCCAAGATTGGGATTCGCGGTACCCCACTGGCAACTATCCCAAGAATATGCGACGGCTTGTGCTGCCTCCGCCGATCAGCGAGTGATCAAGCCGCGGGGTAAACGGAACGAACGGACAAATCGGGCCAGCCATGCGATGGTGAAAATCAGGAAGATTCCGAGGAGCCACCAAATCCCCGATCCCACATTAGTGGAACGACCCGGAAGGTTTGCAACAATAGCCAGCTGGCAAACCGCGATAAGGAAGCCTGTGAGCGCAACGCCGAACCATGCCATGTGATCACCGATGAGATGCGCGGTGATCGCTCGACGCCCAGGAGCGAGAAAGTAGTCTTTGTTCGGCATATTGATGAACGAGGGCGGCGATGCCATGATCAGATGCGGCAGCGCCCAGAACAAGGCAGCGTAGAATATATAGATGAAGCAAAACAAAGTGAAAAATGCGCTTTTTGACATCCAGGAGTTTGGCACGCCCGAAATATCGAAATGACTCGCCATCACACTGGGAAGTTGTGGATAATAATACGCGATTTGCACTGCAGCGATCGCGAGCACCACAACGAGAGCAACTTGAGACGGCCTCATGACACGTAGATTCGTGATGCAGCTGGCTCTTCTCTTTTGTCTCGTCGCGGAGCTGACCGTGACGGGCTGCGCGAGACATGGAGTCACACACCCGAGCGATTGGCGCGAAATCACCTTCAACATTTCCGATGACCCGCACAGCCTCAACCCCATTCTCGCGCAAAGCGACGACGAGCGCCAGATCGCTCACCTCATGTTCGACCTGTTGCTTGACGTTGACCAGCGTGGGCGTCTTGTGCCGGCGCTCGCGCTTGCGGTGCCGACGCGTGCAAACGGCGGCGTGAGCCCTGACGGGCGCACGATCATCTATCATCTGCGTCATGACGTGCGCTGGCACGACGGCCAACCGCTGACGGCAAGCGATGTCATTTTCACATGGCAGGCTATCACCGACCCTGACAATGACGTCCAAAGCACGCGCGGTTACGACCTGATCGATCTCATCTTTGCGCCCGACTCATATACTGTCGTTGTGCGACTGAAGCACCCATGGCCGCCGGCGGTCGCAACGTTCTTTACGTACGGGACAAACCCGATGCCCATTTTGCCCGCGCATCTGCTCGCGGAGCGCGGGAGTTTGCGCACTTCTTCTTTTAATACGCATCCTGTCGGCTCGGGACCGTATCGCTTCGTCCGCTGGGAACGCGGCGATCGCCTGGTGTTCGCGGCCAACAACGTTTATTTCCGCGGTAAGCCGAAAACTCCGACGGTCATCGTCGAAGAGGTTCCGGATGTGAACTCGGCGCTGACGATGCTCGGGTCCAGTCAGCTCGACTGGTCGTTGCAGTCTCCCGCTCAGCGTATGGCGCTGCGGAACGTTTCGCACATCCATTTCGTGTACGCGCCGTTTTCCGGCTTCGGCGCTATCGCATTCAACTGCCGCAAACCTCCATTCGATGACGTGCGCATGCGTCGCGCGATCTCTATGGCGATCGATCGCGACAGGCTCAGCCGAGGCATTACCGGCGGTCAATACTCTGTCACGAACAGCGATCAACCGCCGTTCTCATGGGCGTACGATGCGTCCGCGCGCTTGCCCGGGTACGATGCCTCAAAGGCCGATCGCGCGTTTGATGCGCTCGGGTGGCGGCGTGGTCGAGATGGTCTGCGCCGGCGCAACGGAGTGCCGCTTTCATTCAGTTTCACGACCTTTCCCGAAGGCGATACTGCCGTGCGCACGGCTGAGTACGTGCAGCAAATGCTGCGCGAGCGCGGGATCGACGTTACCGTTAAAAAAATTACGCTCGCGCAATTTTATTTGCCGGCTTCTGCAGGCGGGCTCCTCTTGTCCGGCCGATTTGACCTCGCTTACATGACCTGGCGAACAGGTGTTGACCCCGACGATTCGGACATCGTGAGCTGTCACGGCGTTGCAAATTACGCGGGCTTTTGCGATGCGCACGTTGACGAGTTAGAATTGCAAGCATTGAGCGATCAAGACATAGCGAGCCGGCGCGGTGCGTATGTCGCTATCCAGCGCACGCTCGCGTCCGACATTCCCTACGACTTCCTTTACGCTCCACGCTATAGCTTTGCCGTGCAAAACGGCGTCCGTGGCTTTGCACCTACGCCCTATTCGCCGACGTGGAATGCGCGCGAGTGGAGCAAGCTTCGTTAAGATGCTTTAGGAATCCAGGTTTCGTCGTCGCCCTTTGGCTCTAACAACCCGATTTCGCTGAGTGCGTCGAAGAGCTGATGAGTGCGTTTGCGATCGTGTTTGTTGGGCATGCCTTGCCACAGCATTGCGACATGCGACACAGTCACCGGGCCACCCGTTGAAAGCACGTTCTTCAGCACGAACTCACTGCTGAATCCAAGTTTGTTAAGAAGAGCATTCACATCGTCCGCACGCCCGCGCGACTGCAAATACTGCGTGAATTCTTCCGCTGTCATGAGCGGTAGTTCATGATATAGAATGCCTGTTACCTTTGAACGTGTGCGTTCGTCGCCCCCGCGACACCATTTAGGCAGAGACTTTATGACAAGCGTTGAAACTCTGAAGAGAACCCATAGTAGTAACAGACATAGCACGACACGCAAACTTTTAAGGAGCCTACGACCATGACACTCAGCAACGTAATTCAGAGCCTCCTCAGCTCGAACCGGCCGACGATCGTCCTGCCGCCCACAACGGGCGGACCCTTCCAGGGCTGGGGAACCCGCATCGGTTAGGGCTTCGGCAATAGCAGACGGCTCAGCTGCATGCTGCGGTAATCGAAAATCCGCCGCATGTCACTCCGCACCATTGGCAACGCAAGATTGCTTAGTGGTGCGAGCGGCAACGCATACTCAATAACATCCCGCACCACAATGCCATCAGTTTTTGGTTCGAAGTCGTGATCGTGCCGCCACATTAAGTACGGTCCCCGCAGCTGCACGTCCGTAAAACAATCGGGAGGCTGCCATTTCGTGATGCACGTCTTCCAATGTACGGTCACCCCGCGTAACTTGAACGAATACTCGATAATTGTGCCGCGGCGCATCTCGACCGGAAGCGGCGTCTTGAAGTGAAACTGCAGCTCCGGCGGATCGAGCGCCCGCAGGTTGGACACATCAGCAAAGAAATTGAAAACCTCGAGCGGATTTGCCGTGATCTTCTCGGACGCCTCAAAGCGCTGCGTGGCGGGCTCGCGTTTCGACCCCGGATCGAGAAGGTCGAGAAGCGCTTGATCCAGCCGTTCGTGCTGCCACGCGAAGCCATGCTCTTCTGCTTTTGCCGGCAGCACGAGCTGGCTCGTCAGAAGCGTATCGGCAAACTCACCGAGTGCGATCTTGAGCGCCGGACCAGGTGCGCTGGCGAAGGATGGTCGGTGCAGCGCATGCCCCAGCGCGTGCGAAAAGCGCGCGTTGGTTGAAACGTCGGGCGAAACCGCATTCATGGCGCCGGCGAGATCTTCGCGATCAATGGCGAGCATAAACAGCGCAACATCGTCCTCGATGTGAATCCACGGCCACCACTGTGCCCCTGATCCGAGCGGGCCGCCAACCCCAAGTTTAAACGGCGGCAACATTGCCGCGAGCGCGCCGCCGTCCCGGCCAAGAACGATGCCCTGCCGCATCCACACGACCCGCACGCCAAACTCACCGGCTTTGCGCGCTTCGAATTCCCAGTCAACACAAACACGCGCGAGAAAGTCACCGCCGGGCGCTGACTCTTCCGAGAGCGGCTCATCGCCCCGAGAGCCGTAGTAGCCTGAAGCCGACGCGCTGACGAGCGTACGCGGCGGCTGCGAGCGTGCGCGCATCGCCGCCACGAGATGACGCGTGGTGACCTGACGTGATTCACGGATTTTCTTCTTTTTCTCTGCAGTCCAGCGGCCCGCGACCGACTCGCCTGAGAGATGCACGACTGCATCGAGGCCTTCGAACGCTTTGACTGCAGCCGCGTCAGGTTCGCGCATGAGATCGAGTTGTCGCACTTCGACGCCAGGCGGAAAGGTCGTCGCCTGCGGGTCGCGCACGATGGCGCGGACGACGTCCCCGCGCCTCGCCAACGCCGCCACCAGGGCCCGGCCAATGAACCCCGATGCTCCGGTGACGCCGACTCGCTTCATCGTGTTATCTTTGTTACCCGAACGGACCTGAAGGTCCGTTGCTACAGAGGAATAGAGAAGCTACGGAGGTGCGTGGTTGGAACGGACCTAAGGGTCCGCTGCCACAAAAGGCTTCTCGCTGCGCGTACCTGGAGATTACCCAATGATTGCATTTGTTAAGATCGCCTCGGTGACTATCGTCGCGGCTCTTGCTGCCCAAAGCGCACATGCGGTGTTCACGCTCACAAGCCCCGCCTTCAAAAAGGGCGCAACTATTCCGAATCGGCTCGGTTACTCGGGCTATGGCTGCACCGGCCGCAACACGTCACCGGAACTTGACTGGATCGGTGCACCGGCGGACACAAAGACCTTCGCACTGACTGTCTTCGACCCCGATGCGCGCAATGGCCAGGGGTGGTGGCATTGGGTGGTCTTTAACATCCCTGGCAACGCCACGAAGCTGCAGCCGGGCGCGGGCTCTGGAAACGACGCGTTGCTCCCGCAGGGTGCGGTGCAAGGGAGAAACGATTTCGAAACGGTTGGGTACGGCGGTCCGTGCCCACCGCCCGGAAGCCCGCCGCATCATTACCATTTCACACTGTACGCGCTCGATGATCATGTCGATGGACTCAGCCCGCTGGCTTCCGGACCTCTGCTCGTAAAGACGATACGCGGGCACGTGCTAGCTAAGACCGAGCTCGTGGGTTTATTCAAAAGATAGCGACGTTGGATTACGCGGTCGTCACTAAACCGAGCTTGCCGAATTCAGAAAGCAAGGCCGCGACATCACGCGCGACAGTTTCTTTATCCGCGCCAGTTTGCGAGCAGATTGACGTGACGATGTCTTCTTGGGTCTGCTCGCCGGTGCACAGCTCCAAGATTTGGCCCGCGCTGCGATTAAGGATGTGAACTTTTTTGTGCGAAGGGTCGTGCACGAGCACCTCTTCGCCCACGGTGCGAATGTCAAGATCACCGGCTTTGTGCGGACAGTTCATGCTGGTAGAATCTCCCTTCATTAGTAGTGACCGAGGGTACCGTCGAGCTTCGCGCGGCGTACGGCCGCTGCGAAGGCGACAAGGGACAGTGGTAAGAGCACGACCGCGCAGACCGCCATCCACACGGCGTCTGGCGCAAGCTGAGCAATCGTTGCGCCGTTGACGGCGCCTCGAATCCCGTTGAGTGCGTGGGTGATGGGCAGCATCCATGAAACGTCTTGTAAAAAGACCGGCAGCTTGCTGACTGGGAAGAGCACGCCGCCGAGCAACATCGCAAGGCCGTTGGCGACCCAGTTCGTCGGTCCAAGCTGCTTGAACGTCATAATGCTCGCTGCGCTGAGCACCCCAACCGGCGACATGCACGCAACGGTCAGCAGCAGAAACAGGGCTGCGGTTGCGAGGTTGGTGTGCGCCAAGCTCAGTCCGAGCATGGAAGCGATGCCGAGATAGACAGCCACCTCCAGCACCGTTAAAGCAAAGGCCCACAGACCTGAGGAGAGCACGATGAGCGGTAAGCTTGTCGGCGTAGCCAGTACAGCTTCAAGCGTGCCCAGCATTTGATCGCTGCGGATTGCACGCTGAAAGCTTTGAATCGCGACAGTTTGGAACTCAACGAATGCCAGGTTGACGATAACGTAGTCGAAGTAGCTGCTCTCGCGCCCTCCAAAGCCGAAAGTCTTCGATGGACCGATGAGTTTTGACATGAAGTAGAACGCGAGAACCTGACCGGCGATACTGATCCACCCGAGCCAAAATGACATCGGGTACGACAGTGCCAGGCGCGCGTCGCGAACGAAAATAGCGAGCGCTTTTCGCACGTTTGAGGGCCGTGAGCCGGCGCGCATTATCGCCGTGGCCAAGGCGCTCATCGCGATTTCGGCTGCGTTGTCAAGCGGAAGAGCTCGAGGAGGCCGTCATCGAGGGGCCGCACGCCCAGCACTGTCGTGCCGTTCGCGCCGACCGTCCGCAGCAGTTCGGTCAGCGTACGCCCGCCCGCCATGAGTTCGACAGTGAGGGTTTCAGCGTGCGTGCCGCCTGCAGCCGCTTGGAATACTCCGTCGATTGCGCGCACGCGCTCGATGAGATCGGGGCTAACGTGGTCGAACGTGATCGCGTAGCGGACGCGTCCTCCAATCTGCGTGCTGAGCTCGGCGGGTGCACCATCGGCGACGAGCTTGCCTTCATTGAGAACAGCCACCCGGTCGCAAACGGACCAGGCTTCTTCGAGAATGTTCGTCGTCAGCACAACCGTCTTGCCCTGTTGTCCCACGAGCTCTTCGCGGAGCAGCCTGCGCATCGCATCGGCGTGAATAGGATCGACGCCTCGTGTCGGCTCATCCAGCAAGAGAATGATCGGATCGGCAAGCAACGCGCGCGCCAATGCCAGACGCACGCGCATGCCCGACGAGAAGGCGTCGAAGCGCCGGTCAAGGGCATCCTCGAGGTCGACGATCGCAATGACTTCATCAATGCGCTTCGCCAATGCTGCCCCGCCCAGGCCAGCGAGTGCCCCAAAGAATTCCATATTCTCACGTGCAGTCAGCCGGAAATAGAAGCTGCGTTCTTCGCTCGTGCACAAACCGACTTGGCTCTTCACGGCATCGGGATCGGCAGCGGTGTCGATGCCGTTGACGACGATGTGACCTCGATCCGGCAGCGAGAGCGTGGCCAATAGCTTGAGCATCGTCGTCTTCCCGGCGCCATTGGGACCGAGCAGCCCAAAGAGCTGACCCGGCTGGACACGGAGTGAGACAGAATCGAGCGCAATCCGCCGCGGTGTGGCTCCGCCGTGCCGCAGCCATGCCACGAGCCCATACGCGTTCGGAAACGATTTGGTAACGTTCGCGCACTCGATCATGGCCGTCGAGTCGCTCATGTCGCCGGCCTCATGGCCCGTGCGTACGCGTACGATATGAGGCTGGCGAAGACGCGCCCGCTCACGGCAAGAAAGGTTGGCAGCCGGCCCGGTTCAAGGTCAGGTCCCGGCCTGGGGTAGAGCAGACGCCACATGAGGTGGGAAACGCGGCAGCCTCCCCCGTACCAGCCTTCGGGCAGCTGGCTGCGTTGTCCGAAAAAGATTGGTTCGTCCTCGCGCCTTGTGCTCCAGCGCAAGTATTCCTCAACGTCACCGTCAACAGACCACGCAATCCCGGCCATCCGTGCTGCGAGCGCGACGGCGGCGCTCAGGCGAATGCTATCTATCGTCTCACCACTGACTATCTGTTTGAGGTCGTGGATCTCGGAATGCTCCATCCGCCGCAGCAGCGCCGCGAGCAAGACCGAGTCGCGAAGGCGAGTCAAGCCTATTGAATGCACGGCATAGTGAAGGGCCTCGCCGACGTTATTCAGGCAGCGCACCGCAACCGCCGACCCCTCGACCCACGTCATGTGCGGTTCGAGCGCTGACCAATCCAGCGGCAGTGAAAGACCGCCTGGCGGCGCAAGGGCCCAATGTAATTCGATTGCGTGACCCGGGCTGGGCGGAAAGAGCGGCGCGTAATGATGGTGATGCGCGCGGTAGTTTTCGCGCTTTCGCTCGCTTGCGCGCTCGGCATATCCTCGTGCGTGCAGCGCTGCGATGGCGGCGTCAAGCTGGTCGGCCGGCACTAAGATATCGATATCCGAGCTTGCGTGCAGCGCGGCGCCCGGCGCGTCGCGATAGATGCGGGCGGCGCCTTTAAGGAGCGCGAAGCGAATACCGGCTCGCGACAGCAGCTCAGCCACTGCGCTAATTTGACTTTTGATGGAGAGGCCGCGCAATACAACGCTGCGCCCAGCGATCTGCAAAGCGTTTTGCACGAGCTGTGCCGCTGGCGAGTTATTGCCAAGCGTCGACGCCGCCTCAACGAGCATAGCTGAGCAGCCATGCCGGCGTGCGACGGCGATGATCGCTCCCGCATTTTTCCGTGCGAGCGCCCGCTCCCAAGCACGTTTATCTTTGCGCACGACTGCAGACATTGCTTGCACGAGCGTAACGTATGGGCGTCCACGCAACCACGGGAGAGCGCCGGCCAGCCGCCCTGCGAGAATCTTGCACCGGAACGGGATCGCACGCTGGGCTCGAAGCCGCGCTTTGTAGAGTCCGCGTAGACGAAACAACAACGTATCGAGCCGGCGCGCATCGGGGCCGTCGCTTTCGAGGACTGCGATGACCTTGCCCACGATGGCCTCTCGCTCGGGATATTCAGGCGCCCACGGTCGAGCATCCCCGCATGTCTCGATGATGCCATGGCGGAGGCTCGTGATGCGGTGAGCGACGAGCTTCCCGTCGCGTTCAAAAACCACTATGTCGCCAACCCGATCGTCCGATCCGCAGGGACCGAGCTTTAGGAGCATCGGTTCGTGCAGGAGCGGCAACATGCTCGAGCCGTGCATTGCCAGGCGCGGTTCGCTCGCGCAATCGGTGAGGAGCTTCACAACCTCGACGTTGACGTGGACTTTCAGCGCATCTCCGCTCTGCATCATCAGGACGCTACCGCTACTCTCGACTCACGTACATTGGTTGTCGAGGCGATGAGCTGCGCCGTGTCATCAGGAGATCCAAGCGTCAACGCATACACCCGGGTTTGCTGAAAGATGGCAGTTGCCGCCGCGACCCGGTCCATGCCGCATTTGGGCCCGCAAAAACCTGCGGTGAGCAGTCGAACGATCGCGCCATCAAGAGGCAACGGCGCGACGTGAGGTGCAGCGGCTCTGCCCTCAATGAAAAAGATTGCCTGAAGTTTCGCCGGGGCCGGCAGCGAGCGGTCTCCAAAGATCTCTTCGAACGACGCAGATTCCCAATGCACACCGCCATGCGGCCGCAGACGCTTGCCGATCCCGCCGTCGCCCGGAACCTCTTGCGCCAGCAACAGCCCCATGCCGCCCTTGCGCACGTTGATCGCGCGGGGAAAGGCGTGCACGCAGCCATCGATGAGCACGCAGCGCTCGTCTGTGTAGAGTGGCATGCCGCGCCGGGCACACGCAAGCGCAGTCGTTGACTTGCCGCCGGTTGAGGCAGCGGAGATAGCTGCAGCCGCATCGCCTATACGTACCGCCGCTGCGTGAAAGGACATGATTAGCGGATTAACGTCAAAGAATGCGCGATGAGTGACAGCATCAGCCAGAAATGCAATGACGTCACCTTGTAACGCGGCCGGGTATCGGCACGCGCCTCCCGGCTCGGCCCAGAAAACTGGCTCGCCGTCTTCGTTACCACTGCGTACCGCACACACAACGAGATCGGGTGAGCGAGAACTAAGAAAGGCAGTATATCGTTTGCGGAATGATGCGGCTGCCGCGGCCTCGGCGAAGTGTACCGCAATGTGCTTTCCGAACCACTCGAGCGTCACAACTTCTGAAGCACGTTTTAGCAATTCGCATCGAGCAGATACGCTCAACTCGATATCGACCAGCTGCGCTGCCGTCACCATTATCATCGCAGCAGTGCCTCGATCGCATCTGCCGCGCGCTGCGGCGTGCTCGCTGCGATGCGAAAAGACGGGATTCCATTGAGCATCAACGCCGTGTCGGCAAGCCGGCCAAACCCTTCGGTATCAGAGTTGACACGCCGGTTAAAATCAGCAGCGGCGAGAGCGGCTGAAATCGGCTCAACGGCTGTCTTGGAACCTACTCCGCGCTCGAGCACGATAGCGGCGCCGAGACGTGCGGGCCGCGCAAAGATCTGCTCCCCGAATACGTCAGCGGCATCGATGTTGTCCCAAACGGCATCACCGTGCGACGTGCGAGGCTTTGATGCTTCGCACACCGCCCGCAGACGCGGATCGGGGAACAAAGAACACGTTCGAGCGCGTATCATGAGCGAACGAGGCAAACCGGAAACCGCTTGGTCGGATTTTCGAATAAAGACGAACTCGTCACTATAAAATCCGGCTCCTCGCGACATGAGCTCGAGCGCTAGAGTCGTCTTGCCTATACCCGATCGAGCCGAGATGATGACCGCCTTGCCGTCGATGCGCATTGCCGCCGCGTACAGCGAGTGCCAGTCTGCATTGCGTCTGAAGCTCAATCGAATAAGTTTGCTGCTGCCATAGAACGCGAGCCGAAAATGGGTTGCAGGTTTCTCGTCGGGATACGAGACCGGCTCTCCGTTGAAGACGAGCCACTGGGCCGCATTGGCCGACAGGATTACACCCGTGTCACTCGCGGTCGTGTCAACCTCGTGGGCCGTTGGAATGCACGCGCGGCGATAGACCGAGCGAACATACTCAACGATCGCCGGGGCATCGCTGAATACGGTAAGACGCCGCTCAAGCGTTGTCAACGTTACGGCGGTTTGGGGTTCGGGGTACGCATATTGACTACTGGCGAGCAAAAGTTCTTCCTTAGATACGGATGCAGAGCGGCTCTATGACGGCAGCCACTCAGCCCCACTTTTGTCGCGAGCAGATCACAAACGGGGATGAGAGCGCCTCATCGCGCTCGGACGCGCGGATACCCGGTGTCCTTCATTAGCCGTTCTCGCCGGAGCTAGGCTCTCCTAACGGTATTTCGGGGACCAGATTGGTCCAAAAGGCCCTTATAAAAAAAGAGAGCGCCACCAATTACGGTGGGCTCTCTTTGGTCGTTCAGCTATTGTGCCTGTCAGCTATTCCGGACAGGTTGAACATGGCTGCCCTAGCGCGTCGGATAACACTTCCGACGCATCAAGCGTCGCAATGATTTTTGGAGCGGCGTACATGAGTTTCTTCTCTCTATCTTTTTGCGTTATTCGTCGCAGCCAGGCAAGCTGCAATGGTCGCCTTGCACTTGGCTAAGCACGATGGCTGCATCGAGCGACGCGATGATCTTCGGTGTCGAGTACATGAGGTCTCTCCTTTGAGTTCTTATGGAAGCGCCTCATCGCGCTCACTTGCGGCGTCTACATCCGCAATGCAAGCTGCTTCTTTGGCTGCTCGGCTGCTCCTCGGCGACCGCCTGGTATAAAGGTCTCAACTAGACACGTGACCTTTACCAGCCGATATCTTATATGACACATGGCTATGAGCAGCGGCTTGACGGTCGAGCACCTTACTCGGCGTTTTGGCGGACTTACCGCGGTCGACGATCTCACGTTTCGCGCCGACCGCGGCGCTATTTTAGGTTTGCTCGGTCCCAACGGCGCGGGCAAGACGACGACATTGCTGTGCCTCGCGGGTTTACTCAGGCCGAACGCCGGCGCCATGGAGCTCGATGGAAAACACCTTGGAGCAGATCGCGGTCGCGTGATCGCGCTTATTCCCGAATCTCCCGAGGTCTATGCGATGCTCACCGTCTGGGAGCATCTTGTATTTATTGCCAAGAGCTGCAGGCTCGAGGATGGCTGGCAGCAGCGAGCTCAGGAGCTGCTCCTGCGACTCGATCTTTTCGAAAAACGCGACACGCTCGGCGAAGCGCTTTCAAAGGGCATGCGTCAGAAGACTCTCATAGCATCGACCGTGCTCGCTGGTGCCCCCGTGCTGTTGCTTGACGAACCGATGATTGGGCTCGATCCAAAAGGCCAGCGCGAGCTGCGCAGCATTCTGCTGGAACTGCGCAACGCCGGCACGGCCATCGTCTTGAGCACTCACTTGCTCGAGTCGGCTGAGGCCCTTTGCGATCAGGTGCTCGTCATGAATCACGGTCGTGCAGTGATCAGTTCTCCGATAAGCGAGCTGCGCTTCGGCGAACTCGGCCGGAGCCTTGAAGACGTCTTTCTCGAAGCCACCCAGTGAGCAGCATCGCACCGCTCGTCTATCTCGAAGCGCGAATGGCGGTCCAAAAGTTCAAGCGCGTGCTGCGCCAGCCGGCGCGTTTAACGCTGTGGATCATTTTCCTCATGTGGTTCGCCGCATTCTTGTTTACGAGAACGCAGCGCACAGCGGGCTCCCCATACGCATTGTCTCTACCGGACAGCGTCCACTTATTGCACTGGTTTGTTCCTGCCGCGTATATCATTATACTGGGCGTGCAGATTATTGCCGGTTCGCGCCGCCCTCCAGCCGCGTTCGCATATCCCGCAGACGCGCGTTTTCTCCTCGGTTCACGTCTTTCACACATCACGGTCGTGTTCTGGTTACAGTTGCGCGAGGCCATGTTTCAGGGAACGAAGGTATTCTTGGCCCTCTTCTTCTTGTCGTGGAATTTTGCCGCAAGCGCGGGCGGTTTCGCGCATGCATCGGTGGCCCTGCTCTCCGCATACGTCATTGCCTTCGGCATCCGGTTGCCCGTCTTTTTGATACAGCGGCGCATGCCGCGGGTGCCCTTTGCCTGGCTCGGCGGTGCGCTCGTTGCTGGTGGGGCACTCGCGGTGGTCTATCCGATGGGTCTCGCGTTCGTGTTGCACAAAATGAATTTCGGCTTTATCGCCACGCACACAGCTGTATTCCCTCCCGGAGTTTGGATCGTTGATGCGCTCGCCGGCAGTCCGCAGGCTGAGTTTGTGCTCCTCGCTCTGGCCTGCGCCGTCATCGCGGCCGGATCGGTTGCAGCATCGGACGCCTATCCAGAACTTTGGGAAGCGTCGTCGCGCCTGTACGCGCGCCGGTCACTTGTGGCAAGCGGTCGCGGCCTGTGGAACCGTCAGGCCTGGCGCGATCTGCGTGATGTCGACTATCACAGACCGCAACTGCAGCTCGAGGACGTTGCGTCGGCGACCGGACAGCGCGCGCCGCACGGAGCGCTCACGGTCCTGTGGAGAGAATGGATTGCCCTGCAGCGTACTTCCGGAGGATTGCACTGGCCGGTTCTCTGGTTGCTGGGGGCCGCAATCTTCGGCTACATCGCTGGCGTCGCCGCACGCGGGCGTCCAATTTTTGATATTTTGGTTCCGCTCGTCGCACTCGTCAACATTATCGTTATACTCGGATCCCAGAGCACTATCAGCTTAGCCAGCGAATTACGCCGGCCGATTTGGTGGTTGAGCCACTCCCTGTTGCGTGACCGCGTTTTAACGTGGATTTTGGGTTCGACACTCCGCATCGGGCCGCCGCTCATTGCGGGTGTCGTGATGGCTGGTGTGGCAATGCACTCGTGGATCATTGCGCTGGCAGCCGGCCCGCTCATTGCGGTCGCGCTGTTTCTCATCCAGAGCATCGGTGTGGCTTCCTATGTTGCGCTGCCCGGACGCCACGACATGCGCGGACCTGGCTTCATGCTGCGCGTTCTCATTACGTACACGTCTCTTGGTCTGCCCGCTATCGTCTGGTTTCTCGTGCAAACGATAACCCAAAATGGGGTTGCCGGCGTCGCCGCCGGACTCTGTATTGCCGTCATGGAGTCGTGGCTGCTCTTACTCTTTTCGTCCGCGCGCCTCGAGGAAAATGCAATGGCGTATGCGGCAGCCGAGGAACACTAGCGGTTACATCAGCCCATCATCGAACTTCGACTTGAGATGGCGGCCGTCGCAAAACGGCTTGTTTTCCGACACGCCGCAGCGGCAGAGCGTCACGCGGTTGCGAGCCTCATAGCGGGAGCCTGACGCGCTTTCAACGGGAATTCCGCCGCGCACCCATATCGGGCCGCTCCGTTTTTTTTCTGGATCTTCAACGATGGCGATCGACGGCTCAATCTCCGGTTCGACCGGTTTCCCAGTTTTCTTATCGCGCAAAACGAGACGGCCTGACGGACAGCGGACGACTTCGTGGATCACGAGCTCACGCTGCTTGCGCTTGTCACTATGCGTCACCAGCTCCCACGCTGAGCCGTAGTTCTCACAGAAACGCGCAACCGAACAGAACGATTTGGCGTCCTTGAGGACCAAAGTCGGGCCGTCCGTCGTTTCCGCCTGCGCAGCGTACGGTGTGTTCGAGGCCGTCTCGGTGCCGTCAAAGCCGATGTCGTTGTGGGTGCCGTCGCAAAATGGTTTCGTTTTCGAGTGGCCGCAGCGGCAGAGTTTGTAGCGATCCTGTTCGTCGAAGGTCTTGGTGCGCTTCCATTCCCACGACCCGCCCTCTTTGTTGGGCGTGATGACCTCGACTGACAGCGGCACGTGACCCGTCACGACGTACGGGCCGTGTTCGATCACCTCGATCTTTGGCTGCGAGCTCATCGGTTATCGGCGACGGCGGACTGACTTACGCAGCGCCTTGACCGCTTTGTTCACGTGCCGCTTCACGACACCGCGCACGATGGATTCGACCTCGCGCTTTTGCGGAAAGCGCGCCAGCTGTGGCACGACACCGATAACCACACCGCAGGAGGTGCATGCAACCGTCCAAATGGGCTGCTCTCCACCCGCGCGCTCAGGCCGGGCACGAAAGGGCACCGCCTTCAGGCAGTGCGGGCACTTGCGTTTGAAGGTATCGGGCGGCGCCTTCTGAGCTCGCGTGCGCGAACGTCTGCGTTTACGTACTGCCATTATTTACCTCGGACGCGTGCGTGCGTCCTTGAGGTTTACCAAACACTGGGCCGGTGGGCCTTCTTCTACTTGCGGGTAAAGTCAGCGCTGAAGTTTTGCTTGGAGAGCCTGCTCAGCGTGCCGTCCTTGTGCATCCCCTCGACGGCTTGTTCAACAGCCTGGTAAAAGCTCTTGGGGTCAAGCGGGCTGTTCTTGTCGATGGCGATGGCCACTTCTTCGTAGAACACAGGCTGGCCGAGCTCGCGAAACGGCTGACCGGTCTTGATCTGAAACTCGGCGAAGGGCCAGGATGTCAGCACCGCGTCGAGCTTCACCCCATCGCCCAACGCGAGATCTCGCAAAGCGAGCTGGTCAGTATCGTACGGAATAGCGCGCGCCGAGGGCGCAGGAACCAAGATGTTTTCGCTCGTGAGCGTGAGGTGGCCCTCGAGGTACGCCTGATAGGTCGTGGCGGTCCCAACCCCCACCCGCTTGCCCGCGAGGCCATCGATTGATTTGAGAGTGCTATTCTTGTGGACAATAAACACTGCCGGGTTGTAGTAATAAGGTTGGGTAAAATAGAGAACGCGTTGCCGGTCGTGCGTGACGGACATCGAGTCGACGCTGAGATCCCATCGCCCGTTCCAATTGCCGCTGGTGGTGACGTCGAAATTGATGTCCAGGAACTCAGGCTGCACGCCAAGCCGTCGCGCAATTTCGCGACCGACGTCGATGTCGAAGCCGCGCCACGCGCCGTCTGACGTTTTGTAACTGAGCGGCCGGTAATTCGCATCGGTCGAAATGATCAGCTTGCCGCGTTTACGGACTTCGCTGAGCAGGTCGGTGACGCCGGCGGCGTTGGTCGGCGCGACCCGTTTTTCCGACGAGCTCTGCTGCTGGCTGCAGCTTGCGAGGCTCAGCACAACTGCCGCCGCGACAGCCATGAATGCGCTCGCCCGCAGTGATCTCGAGCCTTCAAACACCATTGTATATGCCCCTCATGTAATTGAGGCACATTCCGGTGGCGTCCTGCTTACTACGACGCTATTTCGAAACCGAGTGGACGTACCACAGCGCAACGATGATGCCAAAAGCGAGGCCAAGACACGCTTTCAACGCACGCATCCAGCGCAAGCGCCGAACGCCTTCTTCGGTCACAGGTGGAAGCGGGTAGTCGAGTCGCGCTGTCGTTTTTGCCGCCCACCACATATTCAGTGACGTGAGCAAGAGATACGCAGGCACGATGGCCAGCAGCGGCAACATGACGTTCTTGAGTCCGTGAATCTCATGGTACAGTGCGATGAATGTAACGAGAAATCCAAAAGCAGCAGCGCCGAGCATCATCAATCGCCACGCAAAAACATCGGCGAAAAATTCACGATGCGCCGTTGACCCAGAGAATGCGCTCCTGCCGGCCACGAAAAGCATTGTAGCACGCGCCGTCAAGGCTGGAAAGTAACAAACTTCCAGTTCCTATTGTGTGATATAGACTACGCCCCCTAAATGCCGATATTCTTATATATGTGTCGCGATTGTCATCACGCTTCACACGATTTCGAGCGTCAATCATCTATAGGTCGTCGCGGATTTCTTGCTGGCGGTCTGCTGGCGATTGCGGCCGCAAGCTTGCCCGTCCGCGCGCTGGCGGCAGCCTCGCCATCTCGCGACTACACTCTCTTCATTGAGCGTATGGACACCGGCGAGTATGCGTCCGAGCCTTTTACCATTGACGGCAAGACACTGTATTGGCCAGGGTATAAGAAATTATGCTCGGTGCTTCGCGACGAGCATGTTGCCTCGCGTTATGGATACGTACAAATTAACGTGGGCATCATCGAAGCGCTGTGGGCGGTTCAGCGCTATTTAGTGGGCGACGGAATCGATCAGCCGATTGTGGTTCACAGTGGTTACCGAACGCCGCAGACGAATGCGCAGATCGAAGGCGCCGCGCGCCTCTCGCTCCACATGTGGGGTAAGGCAGTTGACTTTCACGTGCCGGGTGTGTCGATTGCCGACCTGGCGGGTATCTGCGAAGCCTGTCCGATCAGCGGTGGTGTCGGATATTACCCCGAGGGCTGGGTGCACATGGATACTGGACCCAAGCGCTCGTGGGTCGGGTGAAAGAACGGACCTAAAGGTCCGTTACTACAAAGGTCCGTTGCTACAGAGGCCCGTTGCTACGCTGGTCGTTGCGCGCTCACCCGGGCAAAAGAATTAGCTTCGCCGTCCAGAACTAATACCTACTATGCCTGCCGTTGCGATGCCGGTCGACAACGGAACCACCGTTCGGCCGCCCACACCAGAACTCAAGAAGCTGCAACAGCATATCCGCGCGCTGGCGAAGCGCAAGAATGCCGTTGTCATTTCGCACATCTACCAACGTCTTGAAATCCAAGAAGTTTCCGACTTCATTGGCGATAGTCTGAATTTGAGTCGGGAGGCCGCGCGCACTAAGGCGGACATTATCGTCTTCTGCGGCGTCCATTTTATGGCTGAGACGGCGAAACTGCTCTCGCCCAATAAGCTCGTGCTGCTGCCGGACATGAAGGCCGGTTGCGGCATGGCAGATATGATTACGGGGGACCAAGCCCGCGCGTTTCGCGCGCAATACCCAGGCTTGCCGCTTGTTTCCTACGTGAATACCTACGCCGAGGTGAAGGCGGAGTCAGACATCTGCTGCACCTCAACCAACGCAGCCGACGTGGTACGCTCTCTGCCGGATAGAGAGATACTTTTTGCACCCGACAAGTATCTGGGCGGATGGGTGCAAAAGCGTCTGCCCGACCGTAAGATCATTACCTGGAATGGCTACTGCCCCACGCACTTCGTCATCCAGCCGTCAATGGTCATGGCGCGCAAGAAGCTCAACCCGGACGCGCTCGTGCTGGCGCACCCGGAATGTTCGCCCGAAGTGCTGGAGCTGGCCGATTTCGTCGGCAGCACGCAAGGCATCATGGACTACGCCGGCAAGAGCGAAGCACGCGAGTTTATCATCTTGACCGAAGCCGGTTTGCTCCTGCGGCTCAAGGCGCTTCACCCGCACAAGCGCTTTTACTCGATTGCACCGTGCCCTCATTGCCCATACATGAAGTTTGTCGAGCTCGAGAAGGTCGCGGCGTGCTTGGAAGGCGAGCTTAACCCGATTGAGATTCCAACTGACATCATGATTCGTGCGCGCCGCAGCATCGAACGCATGATGGCGGTGTAATGCGCACCGACGTCCTCGTCATCGGATCGGGCGCTGCGGGGCTGCTGCTTGCGCTCCATTGCGCCGAAAAAGGGCTCGCCGTTACGATTGCGACCAAGGGTACGATCGAAGAGTCGAACACGGCGTGGGCGCAAGGCGGTGTTGCCGCTTCGCTCGACCTGGAAGAAGATTCGGCCGCCGCGCACCTCGCCGACACGTTAGCGGCGGGCGCGGGACTCGTGAACGAAGATGCGGCTGCGCTGGTTGCCGCTGAGGCACCGGAGCGAGTGGAGGAGCTGCGCCAACTCGGCGTCGCGTTCAACCTTGACGTCACAGGTGCGCTCGCACTGACGCGCGAGGCCGCGCACAGCCACGCGCGGACCGTGTTCTCTGAGGATGCAACCGGTAAGGCGATTTCCACCACGCTCGCGCGCAAAGCGCTACATCACCCCAAGGTCACGGTGGTAGAACGCGCCACCGCGGTTGAGCTCATTGTTGATGATAATCTGAGCCGAGGCGCGGTCGTGTACGCGGGCGGCGGGCTAATAGAGATTCTTGCGTCGTGCGCCACAGCGCTTGCGACCGGCGGCGTCGGCCAAGTCTACGCGCGAACCACGAATCCCCCGGGTGCAACAGCCGACGGCTTGCAGCTTGCAGTCGCTGCCGGCGCCTCGCTTGCAGACATCGAATTCGTCCAATTTCATCCCACCGCGCTGGCGGTTGCCGGAGCGCCCGCTTTGCTCGTGTCGGAGGCGGCGCGGGGCGAGGGCGGCATCCTCATTAACAGCGAGGGCAAGCGCTTTTGCTTCGATGCCGATTCGCGCGGCGAGCTTGCGCCGCGCGATGTCGTCGCGCGAGCGATCTACCGTGAAATGCAGCGAACCGGATCCGGCGTGTGGCTCGACCTGCGCCCCATCGGCCCAGCCAAACACATCCGCACGCGCTTTCCAAACATCGCCGCAGCGTGCGCGCGGTTCGGCGTGGACATCGGAACCGAGCCTATCCCCGTCGGACCTGCGGCTCACTATCACATGGGCGGTGTCCTCACCGACCTGCACGGGCGCTCAACGGTGCGCGCTCTCTACGCGGTTGGGGAATGTGCCTGCACCGGATTGCATGGAGCAAATCGACTCGCCGGAAATGCCCTTGCAGAGTGTCTCGTGTTTGCAGCCAGAGCAGCCGATGACATCGCGGGTGTCGCTCCTAGCAACGGCACGGTTATGCCGTCGGTCACACCCCGCAGCGTCATGGCTATGGATCGAGTTGAGCCTCTGCAATCTGTTATGTGGGAGGCCGCGAGCGTCGTCCGTAATGGCAGCGATCTTCGAGCACTCGAACACAAGCTCGCGCAGTGGCAACTGACCCAGTGGCCGCTCTCGCGCGCCGCATTGGAATCGCGCGCTCTGCGCACTGCGGCAAACTATATCACACGCGCCGCGCTCATACGCGAAGAGAGCCGAGGCGCGCATTACAGAAATGACTTCCCGGAGCGCGATGACGTGCACTGGCTCGCCAGGATCGTGTGGCGGGGAGGCAACTATAGCATCGAACCAATTGGCGCAACGGCCACCACCTAAGGCGTCGATGCGTCACCCCGCGCTCGAGCAACCACCGTTTGCACCGATGACGGTAGAGCAAGCGGAACAATTCCGTGCGATCGTCAGTGCCGCGCTCGCCGAAGACGGCGCAGCTGATGACGTGACGTCAAAGCCTATCATTGCTGCCGACGCGGTCGCGAGCGGAGCGCTTATGTTTCGCCGCGGCGGCGTCCTCGCCGGCCTAGCCATTGCTGCGTTATCTTTCGCGACCGTCGATCCGAAGATTCTGGTCGACGCGCATGCGGCGGATGGTGAGTTCGTGCAGCCCGGGAGCGTGGTAGCTCGCATCAGCGGACCTGCGCGCGGCATGCTTGCGAGCGAGCGGGTAGCACTGAACTTTGTGGGGCATCTCTCGGGTATCGCAACGCTGACGCGGGCATTCGTGGAGGCAGTATCCGGTACGAAAGCCCGTATCTGCGACACGCGGAAAACAACGCCCGGACTGCGCGTTCTCGAGCGGTATGCAGTGCGCTGCGGCGGGGGCTTCAACCATCGGTTTAATTTGTCGGACGCCGTGCTCATTAAAGACAACCACATTGCGGTTGCGGATTCCGTTGCTCAAGCAGTCGCACGCGCTCGCGCAAGCGCCGCACCAGGCCTTATCATAGAGGTTGAGTGCGAATCGCTCGAGCAGGTGCACGCTGCGCTGGAATGCGGCGTCGATGCCGTGCTGCTGGACAATATGGCACCAGATCTGTTGCGCGCCGCAGTCGCCATCACGCGCGGCCGTGCGGTCAGCGAGGCGTCGGGAGGCATTACACTCGACAACGTACGCGAAATTGCTCAGACGGGAGTCGACGTTGTGTCAATAGGGGCCCTGACGCATAGCGCGCCCAGCGCGGACGTAGCGCTTGATTTTGTATGAGCGACGCAGAGAAGCCGAAGGCGGAGTCACAACGTGAAGACTGGGTCAACGCGCACATGGGGCGAACGTCCAAAGAAACGGCCAAGCGTTTGCTCACGACCCAGCAGCCGCAGCCGCCTCCAGACGCGCCCGTCATAACTCTGCTCGGCGTGAAAGCGCGATGCGTCGCGGGTGGCGCGTCCAACTTTTGGATCACCGGTTCGGACGCAGGCGAGCCTGTGTTAACCGGCGATTATCCGCTCGTTGGGATTTCGCCGACCGCCTATTTCGTCCAAGCACCTGAGTACAATTTTTTGCCGTACGCAATCCAGCGCTCAGCCCTCACGCCCGACAATCACACCATTGCTGGCAACACACAGCGGCTCGAAGCGCGTATGCGCGAAGTCTATGGCTGAGGGTTCGTAGCCGACAAGCGCCCATCGGCTTACGAAGCGGTCGACCTCATGTCGGCCGAGCGACCCAGCGCGTGATTCTCCGTTTAGAGCGTGTTTGTGCGGGTACATAGCCAGTCGCCAAGTTTTTCCCTACGATTGTCACCTTAAGGAGGCACTATGAAGGTATCAAATCTGCGAGAGCTACTCGTCGATGAACTTAAAGATCTGTACAGCGCCGAACAACAACTCGTGAAAACTTTGCCGAAGATGGCAAAAGCGGCGAACTCGGGCGAGCTGCGAACGGCTTTCGAAGAGCATCTCGAGCAGACGAAGAGCCATGTCGAACGCCTTGACCGCGCATTCGAGTCGCTCGACGTCGCAACGCGCGGGAAAAAATGCTTGGGGATGGAGGGGCTCATCAGCGAAGGGAAGGAGCTGCTTGAGACCGAGATGCCTGAGGCCGTGCTTGACGCCGGCATCATCGGTGCTGCGCAAAAGGTCGAGCACTACGAAATCGCGGCTTATGGGACGGCGCGCCGCCACGCGGAACTGCTCAATCTCAATGACGTGGTCGGGCTCCTCGAGCAAACACTTGACGAGGAAAAACAGACCGACGAGCGTCTGACGGATATCGCCGAAACCATCAACGTCGAAGCGGAGGAGCCGATCGAGTCTGCGGACGGCGACGCGAGGGCTTCGTCGGGCAACGGCAAGCGTCAGCGAGTCGGCTCACGCCGATAATTCGCAGCCGCTCCCCGTTTTGAGCGGGCTGCACACGGGAAAACATGAGGTGCCGCTGCCGGAGCGACGAGCTTGGCAGCGGCTCATGCTCAGGGGGGCAAGCACGCCGTCATCGTAAGGCGCTGACGTGGCAAGAACAACCGACCAGCGCACAGAGCACCCGCCGGAATGGGCTCGCGCATCCGCCGAGTTTGTGGGCACCTTCTTCCTGGTGCTGGTTGCCGCCGGCGCCGATGTTATTTCTGCCTTCTCCGGTGGCGAAATAAGTCACACGTCGCGCTACTTGGCGCCCGGCTTCGTCGTCGCCGCGATGATTTGGAGCATGAGCGGCGTGTCAGGCGCGCACATGAACCCGGCAGTCACGTTTACCTTTGTGCTGCGGCGGACGTTTCCGGTTAACCGCGCCATGCTCTATTGGGTGGCTCAATTTGCGGCAGCGCTTGCGGCGGCCGGCGTCTTGCGGCTATTTTTCGGCGAGCTCATAATCGAAGGTGTAAGCAAACCTGGACTGGATATCAGCACGTGGGCGGCGATATCGTGGGAAGCTCTTCTGACGATGTTGCTTGTCCTCGTCATTCTTGGCACTGCAGAAAATGAAGCTGTTGTCGGGAAGAACGCGGCGCTTGCAGTTGGCCTGACGGTTGCTTTGACTGGTTTGTTTTCAAGCCCGATCACCGGGGCATCGATGAATCCGGCGCGCTCGATTGGCCCGCAAATCGTCAGCGGGATGACAGCCTACAGCTGGATTTATGTGCTGGGACCCCTGCTGGGAGCGACCGCTGCGGCTGCTTTGGGGTATCTAATCTTTGGCGAACCGAAACCGTCTGAACTCGAGGCCGCTCACGGAAAGCACACATGAAGACCAGCATAAACGCGACGCATTTCGAAAACATTCCGGTCTTCGCGGACGGGGGTAAGGACAAATACGCCATTCATGTGATCATCGAAACTCCGCGAGATATTCGTAACAAGTACCAGTTCGATGAAAAGTATGGCATCTTCAAACTGGGTTCGGTCATCGCCGAGGGTTTAACATGGCCTTACGATTACGGCTTTATACCGCAGACGCTCGGCGATGACGGCGATCCGCTAGACGTCCTGTTCTTGGCGGACGAGCCCACGTTTACGGGTTGTCTTTCCGATGCTCGGCTTATTGGAATCATCCGATTGCTGAAAAACGGCGAGGAGAACGATCGGCTGCTGGCCTGTCCGCCGCGAATGAAGGGAGTCGCGCAAAAGACCGATGATTTCGATGACGTTGATGACATTCCCAAAGACACGATGCGAAGCATCGCGACGTTCTTGGTCGAGTATTCAGAAGAAGAGAACAACGAAATCGAGTTCAAGGGCGTAGCCTCGCGAAACAAAGCACTCAAAGCGCTTGAATCCGGTCACAAGTTGTGGAAGAAGAAACGCAAGAAACGTTAGTATCGAAGCTCCACGGGGCGTTACGTTGTCCCTTTGATCTTGTGCGTCCAAGCAGCCATCGCGCTTAAGAACTCGACGAGCGTCTGCCGAAGCTCGTCATCGATAAGTTCGCCTTCGTCGTTGAACTTCGTGTGGATGCGAGCAACGCGGACCTCTGGATCTTGCAGAAAATACACACCCTCGACCGTCGCAATCTGCCGTATGACCAGCTGCGCCTTGGCCGTACCGAAATATCCGGGGGATCCGCCGAGAATAGCTGCGGGCTTGCCTTCGAGGACTGAGTCTTCCGGCGGCCGCGAAGCCCATTCGATGACCGTTTTCGTCACGGCGGGAATGATGCCGTTGTGCTCGGGAGAAACGATGATAAGCCCGTCTGCTTTGCGGATGGTTTCGCGCATGCGCGTGACGGCTGCCGGCGGGTTGTGCTCATGATCGAGGTTGAAAAGCGGAATTTCGCTGATGTCGAGGACGTTGATCGTTATGTGCGGCGGCGCAAGCCCGACCAGCGCGTGAAGGAGCAACTTGTTGTAGGAATCTTTTCGCAAGCTGCCCGCATAGGCGGCGAACGTGAGGGTATCAGGCATGGGGCTCGCGTTTCGTGGCCAAGCGATGATTTCCGCTGCCGCGTTATGGGTCGGCGAAACGAAGCTACACCGTTGACAAGGCATACAGGCTAACCTCCCATAACTTGTTCGGAGGAGGCCCAGGCATGGCACGTCTTGTCGCTTGTGCGTTGTTGTACGCCCTCATTGCGGGGAGCGCGTTTTCATTGGTGGCGGATGCCGCGACAAGCCCTGCTCCGCTCCCGACTGCCGCACCGGCCGTTGTGCTCAACGAATATCCGATAAAGACTCCGAACAGCGGCGCGCGCTACATTTGTAAAGGCCCGGACAGCGCCCTTTGGTTTACAGAATTTGATGCCAACCAGATCGGCCGCGTTGCTGCAGCTGACGGTTCGGTGCTCGAGTATCCGTTGCGCGGCGACGTACATCCAAGCGTCATCACAACTGGACCGGATGGCAACGTGTGGTTCACGCAGACAAGCCCGCCGGCTGCGATCGGTATGATAACACCGAAGGGCATCCTCAAGCAGTTCAGGCTTAAGGTCGACTACTCAGGACCTGTCGGCATCACAGCGGGACCCGATGGCAATCTCTGGTTTACGGAGTTCACGGTGGATAAGATCGGGCGCGTCTCCCCAGGGGGCATAATCACTGAGTTTGCGTTGCCTGCCGCACCGGTTCCAACCGGGTCGCCGTCAACGCCTGCCGCCCAATCGACTCCGAAGGGCGTCACGGAGATAACCGTCGGCCCAGATTCCAACCTGTGGTTCACGGAGCAAAACGCAAACCAAATCGGGCGCATCACCCTCGACGGAACGATCACGGAGTTCCCTCTCGCCGGACCCAACAATTATCCAACGAGCATCGTCACCGGACCCGATAAAAACATTTGGTTCACCGAAGTAGGGACGGGCAAGATCGCAAAAATGACGACGGCCGGTCTGGTTACGAGCTGGCTCATACCAACGCGCCACAGCGGGCCCAGCAGCATCACGGTTGGCCCCGATGGCAACATCTGGTTTACCGAAACCAACGTCAATCAGATTGCCAAGATCAATCCGAAATCAGGCAAGATCGTTGAGGTGCCGCTCCCCACTGGCGACAGCGGACCGTTTGGCATCGCGACCGGACCCGACAACGCATTGTGGTTCGTCGAATCGAAGGCGAACAAGGTCGCGCGCTACGCGTTATAGTGAAGAACGGACCTAAAGGTCCGTTGCTACATTATTTTCCGTTGCTACATTATTTAAGGTAGTGGTCGAGCCAGTCGAGCCATAACTGGTAGAGATCCTCAGTATGCACGGGTCCCTGGGTGACTTCGTGGCCTGACTGAGGCCACGCGATGAACTTCACTGGCACGTGGTTGTCTTTGAGCGCATGATAGATGGCGTATGATTGCGTGATAGGGACGCGCACATCTCCCGTGTTTGAGAAGATGAGCGTCGGCGTCTTGATATTCTTCCAATAGGTAATGGATGATTGCTCGCGACACGCTTCCATATAGCCGTTCACCCACGGCGAACCTTTGAAGTAGTGGACGTCCGAAACATTGGAATCGCTCAGATTGTAGTCCTCAAGACAATCGGTGTAGGCTGCCCCTAAGACTGCCGCTTTCCAGCCCGAGTAGTGGCCGATGAGCCACGACGTCATGTAGCCGCCGTTGGACCAGCCCCCGAGCGCGATGCGCGAGGTGTCGACGATGCCCAGCTTCTCGACGGCCTCGAGCCCTCCCATAATGTCGCGCCCGGGCCCATCGCCCCCGTCGTTCCAGGTCGCGTACATGTACGCGTTTCCGAGGTTGTCGCTGCCGCGATAGTTCGGTTGAAAGACAAGATAGCCGTGAGACGCGACGAGCTGAATGTAATCCCAAAAGTCAATGTTGGAGCCTTCGTTCGGACCGCCGTGAATGCGAAGCACGAGCGGATATTTTTTTCCTTTGACGTAGTGGGGCGGGTACGTGAGCACGCCATCGGCAGTGAACCCGTCATACGTCTTCCACGTGATCGTTTGAGCCTTGCCAAGGTCCAGCAAGGCGATATCATGATTGAAATCCGTTAGGCGCCGGGGAGCGGCGGTCGAAGAGCTCATATAGTAAAGCTCGGTCGGCTGGCTGTGCGTGTATCCGGAGAATGCGATTGCGCCGTGACTGCCGACGGTAAAGTCCATGCCGTTGTCATTTGAAGGATCAATGGAGCCGAGATCGAGCTTGCGGGGCAGGCCACTGATCGGCTGCACCCACAGCGATGTGCGCGTCCCATCCGGTGCACCGATGAGAACCGATCTGCTGTCCGGCATCCACACAGCACCGTTGACGTCCCGATCGAGATGGCGCTGAATATTAACGCCGTCTCCACCGCGCGCCGGTGCAACGAAGACGTTCCCTTCGTTCATGACGTTACCGTTGAGAGAGTACCAGAACGCAATTTTTGAGCCATCCGGTGAAAACATCGGATAGCCTTCGAAATGGTCGTGAGTTGTGAGTTTGCGCACGCGCTTGGTCGCGATGTCAACGACAACGATCGTGGAGCGGTCTCCGTCACCTGTGTGCGGGGTTGGAACGCGCGTGAGCGCCACTTCTCTACCATCGGGCGACCATGATAACGGCACGGGAACATCGGGTGCGGCAAGACTCCACGTGCCCGATGTGATGCGCTGTGCTTTACCGCCGTCTGCGGGCACAACCCACAAGCGTTGCGGCGTTGGCGCTGCTGTCGTTAAGTACGGATCGTTGCCGACTTCAAAGTAATCGTGCCCTTTTGCAATTGCCGCTTTATTTGGCTCCTCATCCGCAGCGACATACGCAAGCGCTCCGCCATCCGGCCGCCACGCAAACACATCGACGTCGCTCTGGGCATGCGTGATCTGCTTGGCTGAGCCGCCCTGCGCGGACACGACGAAGATTTGATTGTTAGCGTTGTCTTTGTCGCGTTCGGGCGCTATAAAGGCAATGTAGCTACCACTTGGTGACCATTGCGGCGCGGAGACGTTGTGGCGCGACTGCGTCAACAGGTGTTGCGCACCCGTGGCAATATCTACGAGCAGCACATCCGTATCGGTGTCATTTTTACTATACTGAGGGCGGCTCACAACGCACGCGATGTGCTTTCCGTCTGGAGAGATTCTCGGAGTGGTGATGTTAATAATGCGGCGCACGTCAGAAACGATAATACCACGCGCGTGTGCGCCGAATGGGACGATGGTTGCCAGCACAACAAATGTCAACGCAAGAGAAAAACGCATGCTTGTGAACCTCTTTCGCATCGATTGATTCGGTCGTTGAAAATTGTATCCTTGAAAAAGGTGGCTCCCGTCAATCGTGGATAATTCTATTGACATCATGGAATATGCATTCGAACAAGTCGATGTGTTCACAACGAAGCGTTTCGAAGGAAACCCGCTGGCAGTTTTTCCTGACGTTGCGAATTTGATGCCTGAGACCATGCAACTCATCGCGCGCGAGATGAATCTGTCCGAAACGACTTTTGTGCTGCCGTCGACCCGCGAAGATTGCATCGCACGCTATCGGATCTTTACCCCGGGGCAGGAGCTGCCGTTCGCCGGTCATCCGACATTGGGCACGGCGTACGTGCTCGCTCGCAGCGGCCGTGTGCCGGCGGGCGCGACCTCCTTTAACATGGAGGCGAAGGTCGGCGTAGTTCCACTACGGATCGAGGGACCGGCATCAGATCCAAAAACGCTCTTCTTCACCTCGCCAGAAGTGCGTTTCGGCCCAATGTATGAAAACCGATCGCAGATTGCCGCGGCGCTCAACGTTGCCGAAGACGACCTTCTGCCGGCGGCACCCGTCGAGCAGGCGGGATGCCCGGTGCTCTTTCTGGACGTCGGTTTGAAAACGTCCGAACTCGTTGACCGCGTCATCATGAACCACGCAGCGTTCTCGCGGCTCGTGGGTGATGTCGAGTCAGCCGGTGTGTATGTCTTTGCTCCCGCAGGCGCAGAGAATCGATTCTACACGCGCATGCTGGGCTTCGAAAACGTCGGCGTTGTTGAAGATCCGGCAACTGGATCGGCAGCGAGTCCGCTCGGCGCGTACCTTGTGCGTCACGGACTCGTCAACGGAGATAGTGAAATAGAAATAACCATCAACCAGGGCGTGAAGATGGGACGTCCAAGCCTTCTTACTGTGCGCGTGCAACGCTCCGGATCTGCAATCAAACGTATCGAAGTAGGTGGGAGTGTCGTGCCGGTTCTGAACGGCACGCTCACGGCGTGAAAGGAGCCACATGGTAAAGCTGTTTTACTATCTCGATGTGATGTCGTCGTGGTGCTTTTATGCCGAGCCTGCGCTCGAGCGTCTCCGCAAGAAGTATGGAGCGCGCTTGACATACGACTGGCGCATCGCGCTGATCACCGAGAATATGCCCGGCGGTAATACGCGCGAGCAGGTCGAGTGGTTTTACAAACGTTCGGGCTCGATATCGGGAACCCACCTCAACCCCGAGTGGAATCAGGGGCCGCACACGACGCTGGATGCCAACCTCGCGGCCGAGGCTGCCCGCGAGCTTGGTTTCACTGATGACCGCGTACGCCTCGCCTTAGCGCGCGCCGCGCTCGTCGAAGGCGTGCCGATTTATCACAAGGCTGTCGCGGCCGACGTTGCCGCGGCGGTCACCGGGATTGAAGCGGGAAGGATCCTCACGCTCATGAATGGCCCGACGCTCAAAGAGCGGATCAAACAAGCTGGCGAGGAATTTGCGTCGTTTCACATCGACCAGCGACCAGGCTACGTACTGCGCAGCAGCATCGGCGACACCGCTATCTTCTCGGGCATTTGGACGTTCGAGCCGCTTGACGCGACGATCGGCGCTATGCTGCGCGATGTGGACGAGTACACAAAGTTGGCTGCGAATAACCCGCCCGCGCCGGCGCGCCGATAGCGCCATCAAAAGGAAAGAGCGCGAAACTTCCATCCTGGTCCGCGCTCCCCACCTGATAAATAGACAGGCAGGCTTTCATTTAGTCTGCGGCGTTCCCTAAAGCCCGAAATGGTGAGCGATCTCACACCGTCAGGTGCCGGCGCCGCCCCCAATTCGTAAGAGATACTTAATGATGAAACGGTTGAGTGTCGTGGGCGCCGCCGGGGTTCCGTAGCTCAGAAATAGCTCGCTCCCGCTGCGAAATCTGTTATGAAGCGCCGCGGCAAAGTTCAGGCCAGGGGAGGCAAACCCGCCATTGCCGTTGATGGACCGCAGAGCCAGCGTTAGGTTCATTTCCGGGCCCAAGGACTCGCCAACAGCGACGCTGCGAAGAATCTGACCGTCAACACCGATGGCAGGCGAGCGTTCGTGAGTTCCTGCGTAGGTGAGCGAGACGTTGAGGCGCGTGCCGATCGGTCTCGTCGTGAACACGTTGAACTGTTGCAAGTAGAACGTTGAAAATGGTCCTGCCCCATAGAAGAAATCGAGGGGCGCGGGAGTGCCGTCGTGGTAACCCAGCGTGAATGACGACTGATTGAAGGGCAGATTGACGCCACCCGTGAGCACCGGATCGTCGAGCGAGCTGCTCGCTTGGGTCAAGTTGAGGTGGAAGAGATTCTTTGTGAAATAGTCGGTAGTACCGAAGAAATCTGCTTGGTGGACGGTTCCCGCACGCGTCAGATAGCGATCGGCCGTCACAAAGCCTGTCCAATTCTTCGCGCCGAGCGCCGTCGTTTGAAAATCCGCGAAACCCACCGGGCCGCGGATATCGTTCGTGGTGGTGAAGCCGTCGAGCGGACCATAGCCGGGGCTAATATCAAGGTAGCCGAAGTTCCATTCGTAGTTGGGCTTGTGCACGTCAACGAACCCCGATCGCCCAAAGGCGAACCGATGGTCGGGATCCGTGATGATGCGCCGTTCCTCGAGCGTTTGATCGTAACCCCACACAAAGCCGGTCGCTAGGTTGCGTCCGGCGATACCACTTTCAATGGCGCTATCGTTACCGATCTCGTGGTGCGCATCAACGCCGTAGGCCCAATACAAAAACGTGCGGTCGGGCAATGCATGCTTGAAGCCAACCGCCTGATCGTCAAGTCTACCGCCAATGGCTGTGCTGCGCAGTGAAAGAGCGCCGATTGATTGATCGCCGTATGTGCCCTCCACTTTAAAACCCCGGTCGAACGATCCGATGCTCGGCGTGTACAGTATTTGGTCAAAGGGAAGGATGTTGCCGCCCAGCCCAAACGACTGATTCTGGAAAAATTGAGCCCCTTGAGCGAGGAAAGGCCGGTACTCTGTCAGGTTGCGTTGGAACTCTTGCGGAACGATCGTTTGCTGGTCGACTTCGACGTTGGAGAAATCCGGGTTGAGCGTGCCGACCGCAGCGATCGTGCTTGTCACTGGGTAGACAAAATCCAGCCCGTAATTGCGCACTGACTGGGTGTTAAACGTGTTGCCGGCCTGCTGGAAAACGTTGCGATCGCGCCCGATACTTTCGAGACCATAGATCTCAGCACGCGGCTGCGGGCGAGCACCACTATTGGAAATCATGAGACCGTTGAGCCTCGGCCACCACCGCGCGTCAATGAAACCTGGCCAATTGGGAGGTTGGGCGTCCTGCATGAGGCCGTCAAATGCCCAGGTGTAGTGCTCTGCTACACCCGCGACGTTACGGATAAAATTGATGCGCCACGTCTGATCCTTACCGCCGGCTGCACGCAAGTCTTTGAGCGGGATAGTGAACATGGCGGTCCAGGTCGAACCCTGGACGGCAGTCTGCGCGTCCCATGGCGGCGCATAGCGAGTCGATTCACTGCTCTGCTGATAGCGAACGCCCCGGGGCGTGGCCTCAAAATAGTAGACTTGCTGCCCGGCGCTCGTGTCGATGCCGACACCAACCAGATCATCTTGCCCGAAGCCGATGTTGTTTGTAGTCTGGCTTGCATGAATCGGCACGCCGTCCTGATTCGCGCGGAATGCGATGTACAAGTTTTGGCTGTCGTAGAGAAGGTACGCCGTGGTTTCCAGCGGCGCAGGCTTGCGCGTGGTGAGGTCCTTAAATTCTTTTGCAGTGACGGCCTTTTGCCACACGGGGTCAGAGAGCGCGGCGTCAAACTTCGGCGGCGTATCGGTACGCGCGGCCGGAAATGATTGGGTTGCGTCGACAGCGGCAAGCGCCGGCTCGCAAATACAGAGAAGGCCGGCGGTCGCAGCCCCAAGCGTCACGTGCCGCAGGATGCGCTTCATCGAGGGCAAGAGCGTCATTTCAGGCCTCTACCGAAGCTGATAAACAAAAGTTTCACCGAGCGTTAGATTCGCGCTTCGTCTATCTCTCAGCCTGTTATGTTCTAGCACATAGACGTGCGACACGGCACGGGGGCGACACTTTACGGCGGAAGTTCTAGTCCTGTGGTTTCGCGTTTGCGCTCGGCTTAACGTTAGGATTGATCTCGGCGAAAGCACCCAAGGGGTTTGGCACGAGCCAGACCTGGAGATCCCATATCGCAGGGAACGGGAAAACGAATGCCACATCGCCCTCGCTCCGTGGGGCCGGAATCTTGAGCATTTTCCATCGGTCGGTTTTCCCGAGCTTTACAACATCCTCCGCAGTAGGGTTCGCGATTGACCCTTTGACGAGTGCCATGGATGTGGCTCCAGCTCCGCCAAACTTCACGCCGGTCGCGGACTTCACGCCGAAATGCACGTGGGCTCGGAACGAAATCCAGCGCGAAGGGTCCACACCCCACGCCCTCGGCTTGCTAGGAGAATCGGATTGAGGCACTGACCAATCAGCCCCGATAAGCCGCCCGTTGACGTCATACCAAAGCTGGCTCGGGTGCTGCGGATCGCTTTTCCAGTAGCCTGGATTGACCCAGCTGATGGCGCCCGTCTCATCCTCATCGGTGTATGGGAAATAACCGGCAGCAGCCCCCAACGCCGTGGTGGCAAAGCGACTCTGGAGATCCTTTGTCACCGCATCGATAAACTTCGATTCCATAGCCGACGCCGGCGGCGCCGGCGTGGGGCTGGGCTTGACCGTCGCGGCGGCGGCAGGAGTTGGTGATGCGCCGTATGTCGCGCCCGAAGCGGCAAGCGAGATACAAATGAGGGAACTCATGAAGAAGGCAAACGAATGGAACATTTTCATGGCCTCGCGAGTTCAAAGTCTTCAGTTTCGGAACCTCTCGGAAGCCGTTGCGTCCCCGCCCTGGGAATCAGATGCCTCGTGTCGAAATGTGGCGGACACCGATGATAGAAACCACCAAAAAACAAGGCGTTCAGTTTGACCCGCTCATCGAGGAGTGGTTTAGGTCCCGTTTCGCAGAGCCCACAGCGCCTCAGGTGGCTGGCTGGCCGCTCATACAATCGGGATCCGATGTCTTAATCTCTGCTCCCACAGGCTCGGGCAAAACGCTCGCTGCGTTCCTGTCTGCGGTCGACCGCATTGTGCGCGAAGCTCGAACCGGCTTAGCCGACGAGACACACGTCCTCTACGTTTCACCACTCAAGGCGCTGGTGAATGACGTCCACAAAAACCTGGAGCTGCCGCTGGCTGAGATTACCGACCTGGCGGCGCGTGAGGGTGTCGCTCTTTCGCCGATACGGGTTGCCTTGCGCACGGGCGACACCCCAGCGTCAGACCGGGCGCGAATGCTGGCCAAAGTTCCACATATCTTGGTGACCACGCCTGAGTCTCTCTTCATCTTACTCACCGCAGCGAGGTCGCGAGAGCTGTTTCGGACGGTTTCAACGGTGATCGTCGACGAGATTCATGCCATGGTGGGCAGCAAGCGTGGACCGCACCTTGCTTTGTCTCTTGCGCGCCTCGATCGCCTCGTGGCTGAAGCGGGCCGCCCGCGGCCCCAGCGTATCGGTCTTTCAGCGACGGTCAAGCCAGCCGAAGATGTTGCCAAGTTCCTGGTCGGCTCCGGCGGCAAACCGGACTCAGCCGGATCACCCAATTCGCCAGCACCTCACGTCGTCAATATTGGCCATCGCCGAGCTATGGATCTCTCGGTCTGGGTGCCTCAGGACGAACTGGGACCGGTCGCTTCGACGGAGATGTGGCAAGAGATCTACGATCATCTTGCCGAGCTGATTCGCTCGCACCGTACTACGCTGATATTTGTCAGCACGCGTCGCCTTTCCGAACGCGTCGCTCACAACCTTATTGCGCGTCTCGGCGAAGGCGCCGTGATGCCGCATCACGGTAGTCTTGCGCGCCGGTTGCGATTGGAAACCGAAACGAAGCTCAAGAACGGGGAGTTGCGAGCCGTTGTCGCGACCGCTTCCCTCGAGCTAGGCATTGACATCGGATCGGTCGACTTGGTCGTGCAGCTCGGATCGCCACGATCGATCGCTGTCGCGCTGCAACGCATTGGCCGCTCCGGCCACTGGGTCGGCGCGACTCCAAAGGGTGTTCTCGTGGCGACTACCCGCGACGACCTCATCGAATGTGCGGCGGTCGTTCGCGCCATCCGCACCGGCGCGATGGACCGGATCGAACTGTGTGAGGCCCCGCTCGACATTTTGGCGCAACAGATCGTTGCTGCTGCTGCCGGGGATGACTGGGGCGAGGACGATCTCTTCGAACTCGTGCGTTCGACGTATCCGTATCGCGCGCTCGAACGAGGCGACTTCGATGCCGTCATTGACATGCTCTCAGAAGGTGTTGCGACCTCCCGCGGGCGGGCAGGTGCGCTCTTGCATCGGGATCGTGTTAACCGGCGCGTGCGTGGGCGCCGTGGAGCGAGACTGGCCGCTATCACGGGCGGCGGTGCTATTCCCGATGCAACCACGTACGCGGTCGTCGTGGAACCTGACGGGGCGGTGGTCGGCACGGTCGACGAAGATTTTGCGGTTGAAAGCATGTCGGGCGACATCTTCTTGCTGGGAACAAGTTCGTGGCGGGTACGCCGTGTCGAGCAAGGCCGGGTGCGCGTTGACGATGCGCATGGCGCGCCACCGTCCATACCATTTTGGAACGGCGAGGCACCTGGCCGAACGCTCGAGCTTTCGCAAGAAGTCTCGCGACTGCGGTTGCGTATCGCCGACCTGGCAAGCGATAGCAAAGCGGCGGCAGTGGAGTATTTCGAGCGCGAGGGCGGCGTCGATCGCTTAGGCGCCGAGCAAATGGTGGATTACGTGCTTGCGGGTAAGGCTATCTTAGGTGTGGTTCCGACTCAAGAAACTGTCGTTGCCGAGCGATTCTTTGACGAGTCCGGCGGCATGCAGCTCGTACTTCATACACCGTTCGGCGCGCGCATCAATCGCGCGTGGGGCCTTGCGCTCCGCAAGCGCTTCTGCCGCTCGTTCAATTTGGAGCTCCAAGCGGCCGCAACAGACAACGGCATCGTCATCTCGCTTTCCGAGCAGCACGCATTTCCGCTCGAAATTATATTCGAATTTCTCAAGGCTGCAACCGTGGAAGAGGTCCTCACCCAAGCAATGCTGCCGTCACCGATCTTCGGCGCCCGATGGCGTTGGAATGCGCAGCGCTCCCTCGCGATCCAGCGGTTCCGCGGCGGACAAAAAGTGCCGGCGCCGATCCAGCGCATGAAGGCTGACGATTTGATGGCCGCAGTCTTCCCAGACCAAGCGGCGTGTCCTGAAAATCTCAGCGGAGAGGTGCGAATTCCGGATCATCCTCTCGTTAACGAAACGATTGCAAACGCATTGCATGAGGCGATGGATCTTGACGGATTGCGAACCATCTTACGTGGCATCGAAAGTCACGCAATCCAGACTGTAGCTGTCGATACGCCAGAGCCATCGATGTTCTCACATGAGATCCTCAACTCCAATCCGTTTGCCTACTTGGACGATGCGCCGCTCGAAGAGCGTCGCGCTCGGGCGGTGCAACTTCGCTCGACACTCCGTACCGATATCTCGCAGGGCATTGGCGTTCTCGATCCAGAGGCAATCGCGCAAGTCTCGGCAGAGTCATGGCCCGTTGTCCGCGACGCGGACGAGCTCCACGACGCGTTGCTCACGCTTGTCGCGCTCCCACCTGTACTCGAATGGCAAGAGTTTTTCCGTGAGCTCGTTGCAGCACGCCGCGCAACCGCCGTAACCACTGTAGCGGTCGACCTCGCTTCGACCGAGTTCTGGACCGCAGCCGAAAGGCTAGACCTCGTGCGCCAGGTCTATCCCGATGCCGTTCTTCATCCGGCCATCGAAGCAGTTTCGTCCGACCGCACGCCCGACACTCCGGAAGCAGCGACGACAGAGATCGTCCGCGGCTGGCTGGAATCGACCGGTCCGACGACGCCGCAGGCGCTCGCCGACAAATTTGGCGTGTCAAGCGAGCTCATTAATGCTGCATTGCTTGCACTCGAGCACGAAGGGCAAGTGCTGCGTGGTCATTTCGGCGGTGGCGGCACGCTCGAGTATTGCAATCGCCGTGTACTCGCACGCATCCATCGCCTTACCCTCGGCCGACTGCGTCGTGAAATCGAACCAGTCTCAACGTCGCAGTATCTTGAGTTCTTAGATCGTTGGCAACACGTCGCGTCAGGAACGCAGCTGCACGGAGTCGATGGCACGCTTCAGGTCGTCAAACAGCTACAAGGCTTAGAGTTTCCCGCAGAGGCGTGGGAGCGAGATGTCCTGCCAAGGCGAGTCGCTCGGTACAAGCCGGAATACTTGGATAAGCTGTGCGCGTCCGGTGAAGTCATGTGGGGTCGCTTGTCGCCGCATCCAGCATTCGACGAATCAGACGAGCCCCGTACGCGGCGGGTGCGTCCAACTCGAGTTGCTCCAGTTTCCCTTTTCTTGCGCGAAAATGCCGACTGGCTTCTGAGAAAGCGCCACGATTCGGTAACCGCTCTCTCATCGTCGGCCCGTGACGTTTTGACTTCGCTCGAGGCGAACGGGGCATCGTTCTTCGTCGAACTCGTCCAGGTTTCGGGCCGGCTCGCGAGCGAGGTTGAGGACGGTTTGTGGGAGCTGGTGGCGGCGGGACTCGTAACCGCAGATGGTTTTGATAATCTGCGAGCTCTCATCAACCCTAAGCGTCGCCTCGCCTTAGGACGCAAAAATATGTCACGGCCACGAAATGCCGTTGGTCGCTGGGCCTTGCTTCCGCAGAAAGCGCATGTAATCGACGTCGAGGCATTTGCTCGCCAGCTCTTGCTGCGCTGGGGTATCGTCTCACGAGATATTGCCCGCCGCGAGAGTGTCGCGCCGCCGTGGCGTGACTTGCTCGTAACGTTGCGCCGCCTCGAAGCACAAGGAGAGATTCGCGGAGGGCGCTTTGTGTCGAGCCATATCGGAGAGCAGTTCGCTCCGGCTGAGGCTATTGAGTTGCTCCGTGCGGTGAGACGCTCAGGATCTCACAGCGCGAGTTCAGACACGCCGGCCGTCGCATCGTAGGTTCCGAGGGAGCAGTCTCGCAAAGTCTGGCGGTACCACAGCTTCACAATCGATATCGGGAAAGAGCCGCAGGCCGGCCTTGTCAAACGCGGTTGCGACGAACTCTCCGCAAGTGTATCGGTCGCCGTGAACGAGATTGATGTGGAGATGCCTGAAGATCCGCTCGAGGACGATCGCAACTACATCTGCTGGGTCATAGCCGTCGCCGACCTGCACCTCCGCCCACTTCAGCGCCGCAAGTCCAGCGCTCGCGGTGGGAGCCGGAATGGCGACGAACTTATGGTTCCGTTTTGAGTTCATGCTCGTACGCATCACGCCTTGAGGAACTGCTTCGATGATGTCGTTGCGACCGGCCACGATGGCAACGTGGTAAAATTTCGATCTGGTAAATAGGGAGATAATCGCCGACAACGCGTTATGCGGGCCACAGAAAAGGATTATATCGCCCGGTGATGCGGTTAACGGAGGTTCGGAGGGTTGGTCAGCGTTCATAGGCGTCGTCATTCGCACGTTGGTCTATTCCCAGCGCCGACCTGGTCAAATCGCCATCTCCTTCAAGCCGGAAATAGGTTGGCGGATACTCAATAGAGCTTCGGAGCGGGCCTTTACCTTGGCTTTGTGGCGAACTGGGGCGAGAGATTGCGCATCGGCGTAACACTCGAAGATACCAAGATCGAAGCGATCGCGTTGGCAGACGACGGTTCAACCCTGATCAGAGAACGTATGCCGGCAGCTGGTGACGCGAGCACGGTTCGGGGCGCAGCCATGTTGTTGGCAGCCGTAACTACGGGGCGAGACGTTTTTGCAACCAGCCGATGCGGTCGGTGAAGGCCGCCGGTATGCTTAGGCTGTGGTCGCTGTTGTAGATGAACAGACCGCGCGGTAAGGGCGCCGCATTGGCAAACTAAAGCGCGTGGTCGGTCGGGACGTAATCATCGCGGCGAGAAAATTGGAATAAGAACTCATCCGCGCGCGATTCTGCCTGGTACAGGGCTGGATCGAGCCGCGCCATCTGAGCGATGTAGGCGGCCCGGTCCTTCGGCGGGTGAAGCTTCGGAGAGAGCAGATACCATTCACTGAAACTTGTATTTCCCGCGATAAGGACGTACCAGCGCGGGCGAGCGTCAACCCCACTCAACACCCCGCCATACATCGCGCCAAAATCGTGTCCAACAAAGGCGAGCCTCCGTGGATCGACTCCCGGCAGTTGCTCGAGCAGGTCGATCGAACGTCGCAAGTCGACCACTTGGTCAATGGATTTTTCGTAGTCGGTGCTCGGAAGCCGAATGCGTTCGTACCAGTGGGGTTGCGACCACATCGCATCGATGAGCAGCAACACGCAGCCTTGACGTGCGAGAGCGAGGGCATCCTGCGAGAACTCTGTCAGATTCGTTGTTTTCGGGTCGCCGAGCCAGTGAACGAAGAGTACCGCACCGTGCTGCTGTCCGATGTGCGCCGGCGCAACGAGCTCAGCGTGAATCCTTCTACCGCCGTCCGACGCAAAAGAAACTTCCCGAATGACGATAGCCCCTGAGCGATGTTGGGCAATAGTTTTGATACTAAGCGGAGCTGTCGAATTGTAGGCAAACGCACTTTGGGGCAACGGTTGGACATTGAGCAGCTGGTTCGACGATGGAAGCGTCGCAGCCAACACCAGCATAAGGATCGTGAGGTACATAGCATGTGCTCCCGAGCTTGTTTCGTGCTCACGCAGGCCATTTCGAAATCCCGGGATAGCTTTCATTGACCGAAATGCTAGAAATATGACGCCTGAGGGTCTCGTGCTAGAACGTCACCGAAACGATGACACTATCTTCGCCGATGGCCGCCCGAGGCCGCGACACGTCACTCACCACAGGGCCGCTGGCAATTCTTCTCGGGACTACCTGTGCATAGATTCGCACGTTTTGCGCCGTGCTTGTTCCCTTGGCGGCGAGGCTGATGTGGGCTCGCATGCTGATGCCCCGGTAGCTAACGTCAACATGATACGGCAAACCGCGCTTGCAAGTTATTGAAACGGTGCCCACCCCATTTTGTTGACCCGCATCCGACGCGACGTTTGAAGGCTTGAATTCACCCGGTGTGGCGCTGGTAATGCAACTCGCCACCACTGTGGCCTGTACTGCTGTGCTGCTCTCTGGTGCTGATTGGGCAGCGCCAACTGGAAGCCAGACACCTACGAGGATCACGACCGCTTGGATAATTCTAAGGTCGCGCATAGTGTCAATCTTCCCAGAAGAATCTATGCTTAATCTTAAAGTGGCGTGCCCGACCTCACACGTTTAGTACTTGATGGCGCACGATTTAGCGTGATGGTTCAGTATGACCACCAAATTGACAGTTGAGGGCTATCTTAGAGAATGGCTCGATCACATTGCCAAGACGCGTAGGTACAAGACTTATGTTCTCTATGAGGGACTCATCCGAAAACATATGATGCCGCACATAGGCAGTTTGCGGCTCGTCCGCCTCAAGCGCAAGCATGTACGTTCCTTGCTAGACAATCTGAGCGGAGCTGTCGGCTCTCGCACTCGCCAGCTCGTGCATCGTGTCCTCCGTCAGGCACTTGCTGAAGCAATTGAAGACGAGCTTATCGCGGTCAATCCTTGCTTTCGAAGAGACAGACCGCGTTACGAATTTGGAGACCGAAAGGCGCTCAGTCTTACACAAGCTCAAAGATTGCTCACGGCTGCCAAACGTGGTGATTACTATTTACTATTTTTTCTGGCTCTTGTGACGGGAATGCGACAAGGTGAGATTTTTGGTCTCCGCTGGGATGCGATTGATTTTGACTCGGCATCATTGTATGTGCGCGTCACTTTAACCAGAGACAAGGACAACAAGCCGGTACTTTCTCCTCCCAAAAGCTCGCGCAAAAGGCGTATCGACCTCGGCGTGAAGCTGCAACAACTGTTCGTGCGACACAAGCGGCGACAGGCTGCTGGCCCCTGGGTCTTCACTGACCGGAACGGCGAGCCTTTGGAAAAAGATCGCTTCGTCCGTGGTGTCTTTCACCCGCTACTTAAGGAAGCGGGGATCGATCGCATCCGATTTCACGATCTCCGGCACACGTCAGCTACGCTCGCTCTTGCGAGTGGAATCAATGTCAAAATTGTTTCCGAACGACTCGGGCACTCGAGCGCGAAGATGACGCTTGACGTGTATACACGCGCCATACCTACATTGCAAAAAGAGGCGGCCTCGCTGATGGAAAGCATGATTAGTTAATGTGCGGAGCGTAAGAGAACGAGGATTCAGGGATCACGTGCATAACGGCTTCCACATGAAAATAATTGCGATTGCTGTCGCGCTCGCTCTATCTGGGTTTGCCGTGGCATATGCTGCCACCGCTGTCATCCGAACCTCGAACGGCTATGAGTATACCGCACAAGACGCTCAGCGAGCAGTCGCGGCTTATTATCGCATGGCTACCGATCATAATTTCAACTTAGCGACAGAAATCGTCCAAGCTGGGGAGTTGCCGAGCTGGGATCGGGTAGCGCATTATATCGGACGCAAACAGTTGCGGAATGGGACTGTGTTCTATGACGTTTGGCTGAATGAGGCCTATCACGGCGCGCTTACCAATCTATCGGATGTGGATCCCGCGATTGCATCGCAAATCATCTCAGCGATGCTTATGGCGGCGATCGACGGAAAACTTGCAGGTCCAAAATGGAAGTCGTTCTATGATGACGCGACCCGGAAGGATAGTGTACTCTCCCCAGCGATTGTTGACCGCTACTACAATCGTCATGCATTGGTCGCGAAACTCGCGGCCGACAGATCAGCATTTACAGCGCTTCGCTCTTCGGGCGTGGTGGGGCTATCAGGAAACAATCTCACCAGCCCGATTTCGTATGGCCACGGTTTGATTGGATTTGCTCGAGCAGGCATAGGCATTGCACGAATCACTGAGCTTTTGGACGATCAAAGGGCGCTCGCCGAACCCGAATCGCAGCAGTTTATTGACGACTGTTTCTCCCACGTCGGTTCAATGCTGACGGACGATAGTGCTAAAGCCTTTCTTGCCCAGCAGCGAAGCCTGCTTGTGGTGGATTCGTCACCGAACAAAAAACAGCCGGGAGTTCGCCCAGGCGATTCAGAGCTTGGCGAGGTCGTTTTCGGCCGCGCAAACAGATGCGTTTCTCGTCGGTTCTTACGCAGAGCAAGTAAGTTACAACGCGCTTGTAATGCACCTGGCCCAATCCGACATCACCTTTTGTTCGGCCATTGGGCGAGCTTCGATGCTCGATGATGCCCTGCCACAGTTGACTGCAATGCGAAAGAATCTCGCCAGCTTGCCAAGCGCTGATTGGAAAGATATCAAAACCCAGTCAGACACGATGCTAAAATACATCCTCGCAGCGCACTAACTGTTGCCTTCATCTTCTGCCGCTTAGGCAGGCGCACGTCATCAGCGGAGCAGCCTGCCATCGAAACTCACCCGCATTGAGTGGCCGATTTTTATTCTAACAAAATCGTCATGCGTTGGATTCAGCAAGAAATTGTTTTCTTCAGGTACTACGGCTGACGGAACTTGCAGAACGGCGGTCCGTGCTCGCGCGAACCACTCGTCGCCAAGATCGCGCAATGCTTGGACCGGAGGATCGTATTGGCGCCACTTCTTCACCAGCCGATCGGGTCGAATGATCTCCAGTCTCAGGTCGTCCGGCACATCTGCCCAAATCGAATAAACATCGTGAGGAGCACGAAGGGGGTTTGCCCGCACCAAGTACTCTAAGGTGGCAAGCGATTGAGAGCTGCTCGCATAGACCACACGGACGCCCGGGCTGTTCCAACGCCCGCCCGCGATGCGGGGGCCTTCGCCAGTAAGCGCATCGGGCAGCCGCCGCTTTCGGACAAGCCGCCAGACCCGCACTACGTAACGCCGCCATAGTCCAGCTGCATAAGCACTTGTTCAACCCTACGCAAGCCCTCGTCGGTGTCTAAAAACTCGACGGGTGCCTTTCCACCGAGCCCAAGGATTGGGTCGTGCAGCCATGCGACGGTCGCACTCTTTTGATTGCCAAAGACCTCGAGGGCTAACGTGAGCACTCGCGCCAATCTGACGGCGCGATCCGATTCCACCGCGTTAAGCCTGCTCTTCCCCTTCTTCCGGGCGAGCGTTCGTTTAGATACTCCCAGAGCTGCTGCCAGCTGTTCGCTATTCAAGCCGCCAGTTTCGGCCAATCGTAAGGCTGATATCGACGGGAGGCCCTTGCGGGTCACTTCAATGAGATTAATTTCTCCGGTCGAGACTCCGAGGATCTTAGCAATTGCGCTGCTCATGTAGGGACAATTGTCTCATGAATAATGTCAATTGTCAATTGTCAATTTTTTTTCCCAAATTGAACCTAGAGCTTTTGCCAGAAGCGTCAGCCAAACCATAGCTAGAGCTTAAAAAAATATACGGTCGCAATATTCGCCACAAAGAGCGTCAATTGAAGCGCCAGCACTGGTAAAGCGCGCTTAAACCATCGCCAATTGGTGATGATAAAGAGCAGTATGATGGGAAGCTGGAGGACCATCAAAAGCTGCCAGATATGAGCTGCCGATCCTTCATCTTTTGGATACCGCGCTGGGTCAAACCCAATTTCGGCGAGGCCAGCCCACACGACCGCCAGGGCAATGAGCGACATGACCACTGGTGTATATCCAGTCACACGCGTAATGGATTGATTCGTCATTCAAGTTACTTTGTATCACAAAGTAACGACCAAAGTCAATACAGGTTATCCGTCTGGTGAACGAGCGTTCGAAAGTGGTCGATAGTATGAAGATGAGCGACAAAGCGCCTCTACTTTTCGGGTTGCTCTTGTCCACTTTGCTAGCCGGGTGCACAAGGCACTCGGGATTTGTTCCTCAGGATCTCGCTTTGCCGTCGGGCGAGCACGTCACGATTTTAGATACGCATGGCGATTCGTTCACTGACGTCAACCACGTGAAGCGACACATCTTCTACATAGGCTACCTTACGGAGCATGATTTCGAGGACATCCGATCGCTCCGCAAAGAGGCGCTGCGGGTATGGGCGGCTTTCAAGCCGCAGATAGTTGGCGTCGACTACGACTCGTGCGTAGTCCCTCCAATGAAGCGAACCGTAGGTGGCAGCGAGGAGGGTCGTCCGTTTTACCATACCAGGGCGACGGGCGGAGCGTGGATTGTGTCCCCGGTAGACGAGAACCCGTAAGTAACCGCCTGCCTCTTAGGCAGGCGCTCGCGTTACCGTGGGGAGCTTTGCTAAGCGGCGTTCTCGGTCTTGCGAACGATCGGGAGTTTGCGCCGCGCGGGCTCCGGAAGAATGAGCGGATCGTAGCTTCGTAAGACCACGGGTGCGGCCAAAAGGAGAACCTCAAGTTGTTGGACACTTCGAGCCGGACGAAGCGTTACAAACTTGCAGGATGCGGTCAGAAACTGTGCCTTGAGCAGCGCTTGAGTTGACGTGTTCTCCGGGAGCGGCGCGTCGAGAAATGCAAAGAGATAGTCTCGTAATTCTCGCGCCAGCTCGATATACAGATCGATTTTCGTTGATGGAAACACATTCTCGAAGACGACATGGCGTTGGGCCGCAAAATGGCGAACATATTTTTGAAGTTGCGCCTGCGGTATGCTCTGCCCACGGAGGGCGATTGTATCTTTGAGGTTCCAGCCGATAAGGCGCTTTCCAACGTGCAGTTCCCTGCCATCGCGCTTCTCAACGAGCTGTTGAATCGGGCTTGAAATGCCTGTTTCGTCTGTCGCGCCAATATGAATAATCATCGAAGGTCTCCAACCGAAGTGAGCTTTCAGTAATGAGACCTTGTGAGTGCTCGGAATGTTGAGTGAGAAGGGTCACTCGTCGGGGCTCATATGACTCAGCGCTGATCACCTTAACCGAAGGGGGTGCCCTCGCTCTTGCCTGCGTTGCGGGCATGCGTACTTATCCAGCAGTGCAATTCAAAAGAAAAAACCGGCGGGTGCCGGTCCAGCGCAGATCTGTCGCCCGTTATTTTACGACGTTTCCAACGAAGATGCAACAGGAAGCAACGTCAGATCTGGAACGAACCCGCGGCGCACGATTTGACAGATCTGCGCTGGACCATCCCGCCCCCAACCTCGGGGCTCTTTGGAGCCTAGTTTACATGCTCGTACTTTCGGATCAGGTCGCGTCGCTCAAGTATCTCGCGCGGTCTAGTCGCGCCATTCGACCGCTCCGTAGGCCGGCGCAGCTAAGGGGATGAGCGAACACTCGTGAGGCACATTGTACTCACGTTTGCAGGCCGCCACGCCATAGTTACTGTACGCCATGAGCGTGAAAGCATTGATAGTTGATGAGTACGGCCCCCCGCAAGCGGCGCGCATAGGCGAGATAAATAAACCAGGATTAAAGGACGGTTCCTTACTCGTCAAAATACACGCGGCTGGCATCAATCCTTTCGATTACAAACTCGTCACGGGAATGGTAAAAGAGATGATGCCGAAATCATTCCCATTCGTGCCAGGCATGGATGGCGCCGGGGTTGTCGACGAGATTGGACAAGGCGTGCAAGGTTGGCGTAAAGGCGATGCAGTGCTTGGCATGTTCGACACGGGTACCTTCGCGGAATACGCGCTTATTTCCGCCGATTCCAAAAGGCTGGCCCGAAAACCTGACTCGTTAGACTTTGTTCCCGCCGCCGCGATACCAGAGGCTGGATTGACCGCGACGACAATTGTGCGGTCCGCCGATATTCGTCAAGCCCAGACCGTGTTCGTCATTGGGGCGACGGGCGGCTTGGGATTGTTCGCAATACAGCTCGCGAAATCGCGCGGAGCTCGCCTGATTGCAACGGGGAAGGCGACAGATGCCGAGTACTTGCGGCGCCTTGGGGCCGACGACATCATCGATTATGGAGCTGGTGATGCCCTAAAACAAGTCCGCCAACGCTATCCATCGGGAGTTGATGTTGTCGTTGATGTCATTAACACGGGTGATACGTTGCTTCGCGACGCCGAGGTGATGCGGCAAGGCGGCACGCTCGTCTCATCGCTGTATGGTCCGGAGCAAAGCGCGTTCCCATCGGGGATTACCGTTCACTATATTCAGCTAAAGGCGAAAGACGGTGATCTTGACGACCTTGCGCAGCGGGCCGCAAGCGGTGATTTGCGTGTCGAGATTAGCGGCACGTACGCTTTTACTGAAGCCTCACAAGCTTTCGTAGATCTCTATGATCCTAGGAAACACACTCGTGGAAAGCTAGTGGTCAAAGTGGCGCAAGATGCCCCAAAACGTAGATAGGCGTGCGCTAAAAGTATTCATGGCATCCTTTTCCATGCTCCATTCCTCCGAAACGGTTTTCGCGATGCGAACGGCTAGGCTCCCGAGTGAATTGTGGAGGCGCGGCCGCGGCTCAGGCGCCACTGCACATGTCTTTGTTCAAGGAGCGAGTGGAGCGCGGTACGGAGGCTCAATCGACTGTTCGTAGGCTCTTTGAACTGCGGCAGATTTTGCGTTATGCGTTACCAACTCCGCAGCAATGCGTTGCGGGACGCCATACGCCTTAAGGGCAACAACATCCATTGGGTTACCCCCCGGCGAGATCCTTACCCAATGACCTGAGTGTATAGTGAGCAACTCTTGCCACTCTAAAGTATTGCGTTTATCTTTACAGTTGACAAGGGCATACCTGGCGACAACCGTTACCGCTTGAACGTACCGTGGATCCGATTGACAAACAGAGGACCCATTCTGACAGGCCGTTGCAAAAATGCTTTGCTCATAGTTGCGTACGTCTTTCAGAGCTGATCGAGGGCCATAGTCAGCCTGAGCCCAATCGTTCGGCGAGCCGACAATGGCTGCGACAATCAGGAACATCCCCACCTTACGGTAACGCGATGCAATCATAAACGATTCCCGACGTCGCAACTCATGATTGATATTGTAGTTTCAGTTACACCCGACTGTAAAGGACAAGATATTGTGCTCGCGTCGAGCGTCGTGCAGATCAATCGTTGGGAAGAGACACCACGCCTGCCATATAGGCAGGCGTAAACTTCTGCCTTAGATGAACAGCCCCGCGGAAACGCCAAAATGTTGCGCGAGCTTCCTTGCTACACCGATACTGATTCGGCGTTTTCCCGCATAGATTTCAGATGCAGTACCGCTAGAACCGATCAGTTTTGCTAGATCAATTTGCTTCATACCCCGCGCGACCATCAGCTCATGCAAAATCTGCAAAGGCGTCGCTTTCGGAAGCTTGACGTGCTCTGACTCATAAGCCTTGATGAGAATTACTAACAGCGCAAGATACTCCGACTCTGCGGCGCTCCGATCGATCGCCATTAACTCGCTCGCTTCGGCAAGGCATACTTCGTAGTCCTTATGAGAGCGAATGGCGCGCGGCGTCTTCGTTTTCAGCAGGGCGCTGTATCCCTTAGGCGGCGCATTGGCGCTCATTTCCACGTGTCCTTATCGTATTCTGCGTGGGTCATGACTTGGCAGATGCGCACGAGGCGCACGCTGTAGTCTATTAGCGTAACTAGTGAGACTACGCCATTCGGCTGCCTTCGTAATCGCAAGCCATGCCACCAGCGCTGAAATGGCGTCAGCGTGAGCTCTGGCGTAGGCTTCCACCACTTTCGAGCCCACGACTTGCATTGGTAAGTATACTCTCATTTTGAGAGCATATTGTCAAGTACTGCTCTCATTTTGAGAGGTGCGTAAAAAAAGAGCCCCATCGGTAACTATTGACGCTGCTGAGCGTCGGAACTAGGTTCTGAGTCGGCATTCCCGTGCGGGCGGACGAAAGGTGGTAGTATCCGGGCTAGGTCGCTTTCAATCCCAGCGCTATCGGAAAGATATTCGGAATCATGTAGTAGGGATCTGGACCCGATCCCGTATTCGTAAGGATGATAATGTCAAGCCCGTCGTCGGGGAACATCGCATTCATCGTCTGAAAGCCGCCGACAAATCCATCATGCCAGATATAACGAGTCCTGTGGCCGCCGCCGCTTCCGCATTCCGCGGAGGCCGGAGGCAGCGGGAAGACACGAACAAAGACGGTCCATTATCATCCGCCGATCCGCCGGCAATAATGCAGCGCCAAAGGTGGTTCTGTTTCGCGGTCCACCCATTCGTAATTGCAGGTCCCTGGAATATGGCCGATCCTTATCGTCGCAGCAGACCACGTACTCGTCCTGTCGGCCACCAAGATGCGTAACAGCTTACAAGGATATGTCAAAACGGAGGCACCGTCTAGGCGACGAATCGAATAGTCCCCTCGATCTTACCAGCCCTTAATGGCGTTGAACCGATAGCTGATGGCAGCAGGGTTGGAGTCGAGGCGGCGTCTCGGTAAACCCCCAAAAGTGCCAGGACTTAGGAACAGGGCTCCCGATAGTAGTCAGCCGCAAAGGTTGATCGCCCGCAAAAACAGCCGCGGGGGCCTACAAAGCATTCGCGGCGGCTTGCACGGTTCTGAGCGGCTTCGAAAGATCGTTTAAAAGTTCGGGAGCGACAATGGCGAGCGGTGTGGTCCCGTAGCACATCAGCCGATCGTGGAAGTCTTGCAACGAGCCGCGTGCCCCCAAGATCGCAAAGTAGTCGTGCTCCAGCAGTTCGAGCTGCTGGCGTCCGACCGTATACGCTATCACGTAGCCCGGATTTAGGGCGATCCCATCAACGGCCTCCTTGGCGGCCTGTTTCGTGAATCCGGTGTGTTCGGCGAAGTACGCAGCTGCTTGCGGCTCGGTCATCTCTCCGGCTGCCAGTTTTGCATCTACGACTGCTCTGGCGCCTCGTACGCGCTCCCATTGCGCCGTGTAGTAGCGCGCATCGAAATCATTTCCATACAAACCGAGCCGGACAAACATCTCCTCGCCGTAATAGGCCCAGCCTTCAGCGAATGAACCGCTGCCTTGTATTTTGCGAATGAAATCCGGATTGCGCCGCGCGATGGACAATTGCAGAAAATGCCCCGGCATGGCTTCATGCGCAGCCGTTGATAAGATTCGGTCGCGATCGAAGTCCTCGTTTGCATCCAACCTGGCTGCAGCCGCCGCAAGCGAAGTTGGCGGCGTGATGAAATAAAAGCCATTTGTCTCTTGCGAAAACAGGCGAGGGGATTGCATGGAAGCGCCGGGCGAAACGGGCTGCAAGAACTTGGGCGTCTCGACGACCTCGATGCGACCCAACCAGCTGGGTACATGCATGACATGATGAGTTTCGACAAAGTGCTGGAGTGTGGCGATCTGGTCGCGATAATAGGGCAAGAGCGCGCCACCGGCCGGCGCAAGGCCGCCGCCACTTGCAGCGCCGATAGACGTGTGCTGCTCACGAGCCAGATGCTCGATCCAGTAGGTCTCAGCCCAGCCATGGGCAAGCTCATCCTCGCCCATTCGCTCAACAGACTCGCTGTCAAACGGCACAAGCTGTTCGTCTTGGATCATCCGGTCGTATGCCTGCCGACCCATGGCGAAGTTCTCGTGCCATGATGCAATATGAGTGTCGATGTACGATTTTTCACGCGCTAAAGAACGCAACGTGCTATTCCGCGCAGACACGAATTGCTGAAGGTCCGCCGGCGTGAGCTGCGCCTTCGCGGCGTCGGTGAGCGCGCCCGTGAGAAACTCCGGCGCGCTCGCAAGCTCTTCAGAGCCAACTGCGGCCTGCAGATGTCCAGGTTCCGTGACAAGTTTTTCTCCGGCTGCGATATAGGCAGGAGCTCCGTGAAGGCGCGCGGTTATGTCGCACCAGGCGTTGCGAATATCCTCTTTCGTACTGCCAGTGCGCCCACCGAGCGGCAAATGCAAAAACTGTGTGTAGACAGCGTTGACGATCGCGACACCCGGAGCCGAATAATCCTTGCGATCGGTTCGATAAACCGTGTACTGGCGTTCCAAGGCGACAAGTTGAGCGCGAAGCAACGCAGCGTCGTCGCGGATCCTTCGGGGTTCGCCGGCATTGGGAATCGCGGCAAGCCGCCCTTCCCACGTGCGAACGAGTGCAAGATCGCCATCATCCTCCGCCAATGAGGGTGTATCGAGCAATCCATCTTCGGAGCTGATGCCCTCGGCAGTGGCAACCAGCGGATGACGCTTTGCCCAGACAAACGTTATATCGCGAGCAAGATGTTGCAGGGCATCGTATGACGCATCACTTGCATGAGCAGGGGGCGCAAGCGCTGCAAGGCCGCTCGTACTGCAGATAAGTAATAAAATGAGGCAGAACGCAACGATAACCGTTCGCGCCGCGAGTCGCGACATGGATGCTCTCCTTGCATCGGCTAGAGGCTGAGCCTGATAGCTTCTTTCAATTGTTACGTCCGTTCTGCAAAGCCGCACTAGCTCTTCCTGAAAAGTTTAACCATCTGACTACAAAAAACCCTGACCATTAACCAGGGCGGTGACGTCATCTTAACGCAGCTCTCGCTAAGAGCGGCGTTTGTTGACCGTCGCAAAACCGATTCGTCTTGCCTGCGCGTCGGATTTACCCCGGGCCTTCACCGATTCTGCGATATGCTCGACCTGCCGCTCTTCCTTGGCTGTGAACCGGTGCTTACCGGGATCTTGTTTGTTAACGGTCGCATAGCCGATCGCTTCAGCTTCTTCCGCTGGCACACCACGCGATTCTTCGCTTTGTTTAATGTGCTCGATCTGTCGATGTTCCTTTGCTGAGTATCGGTGTTTTTTTGGCATGAGAACTAGATACCCAAACGTTGTCGGCGCGAATCAAGCGCTCTGTATCCTCCTATTACAGAAACGACTAACGACTTAGTCGCGCCTGCCCCATTGGCAGGCGCAAACTCACGCTACAAAAAGAAAACACCACCAAGAGTGGTGGTGCCCGCACAGGCCTGTCGCTGTTGATTATATTATAATTACTGCGAAATTGCAACTTCGGAGTCAAGAGGTCTGACGCCATGACTCCTCGGGGTGACCCCGGGCTGGAGGTGACGGGAATCGAACCCGGCGCTCGCGGTTTGACAGGCCTGAGCGGACACCAGCCAACCCCCAACCATGTGCTCACTCACGCCAATGCACTATTGAGTAAAGCCCAAAAAGAAAAACCACCCCGAAAGTGGGTGGTTACCCGTGGAGGTCTGTCTCGATCATATTAGCACAGAAGCATTTTGAATTGCTAACAACGCAGTTACGAGGCTCAATAAGCTCCGTTTCTCCTGCCCCTTAGGCGGGCGCAAGTAAAGCATCGCACCGAGCCCATGTTTTGGGGTTCATTCTAACCGATGAGGATGTTAATCTTACCGACGACTTTTTCGAGAATCAAATTTGACACACGGGAAACCCGCGACGCGTTTCTCGCCTGCCAGTCGACGCTTGAGACTTGATCTGCAAGCACTGTGCCAGTTACGCCGGGAACTTTTTCAAGATCCACTTCAAAAGGATAACCCTTAACTCTAGATGTTATCGGGCAGCATACACATAACCCGACCTTTCGGTTGTATTCAGCAGGAGACAAAACAAGAGCGGGTCTTCGACCCGCTTGTTCCTTGCCCGATTGCACCGAAAAGTCTACGCTGATAATGTCTCCACGATCAGGCACGTAATTCAGACGCACCCTTATCGCGCCTCTCGCCCAACCGGTTGGCCGAATGGCTCTCTAGTATCCGGCAAGTTCTCACGCGTGATTTGCTTCAACATCTTTTGCAGGCGCTTCTTACGACCACTAACAGGCGTTATGACAAGTAACCCATCATCAACCAACATGCTAATAGTTGTGTTCGCTTCTATTCCGAGATCCTTGGAAACAATCTTCGGTATTCGAACAGCTAAGCTGTTGCCCCATGTCCGAATTGTCCCTTTTACTACCACCGTTTTTTGACCCGCACAGCGCTACGATTTCCGTATATACAATGATGATACCACAGTTCTGAGGAAAGTCAAGGATATCGGCCTGGCTCTCTGTGACACCGACGCGATCATCGAACCCTCGTCCACAGCTTCGTTTACGCTCTTCGATCTGGTACGGACGCGCGAGATCCTCGATAATGCCCTTCATTGTCAGCTTGACGTCGTAACCCGCATACCGTTAATCGCTCTAATTTCTCTGAAGCCACCGCACGCGAAGCAGTAATCGCCTTTTAGACCTCCTTGAGTAAGGTCTCTGAACTTCTCGCGGCACCTTCTCCCCCTAACGATGGTCGACTCCGTCTAGGTTACCAATCCGTGCCTGCCTTTTAGGCAGGCGCAAGCAAAAAAGTAACCTAGCGGGTTAGCTGGTTGCGGCACGAAGCCTTTGACACCTCGAAGAGGTCAGTGACCTCCCGCATTCTTTTACTCATTTTAGAACCTGTCAAACTCGGCTTCGAAACTGGAGACGAAGCGCTTGGCCAAGTCTACTGCATCCATTAGCGTTGGGGCAAACCCGCAATATTCTTTACTCGCGAATAAGCGCTCGAATGCGGTTGAAGAAATGCCTGAGCGATCGTCGTCATCATATCGAATGCGGTCAAACTCGATCTCGACCTTATACAGGTCAACTAATTCGCCGGTCAAACTAATAGATGCTATTGGCTGAATTTTAATATGGAGCTTAAGGTTTTGAAGAAGCGTCTTATCAATTTTAGGCACGCGGCACCTCCTAGAGCTGCGTCATCATCAATCACCTCCTAAAAGCAGTGTTGAGGAACTTAAGATCATGGGAGTTAGCGTATACGCGTGCCTTGGGTAACGACCCTGCAGTCCAGGCTCATTTTGGTTCGGTTCTAATCCCAAGAGAAAGAGCTGTGGAGTTAGTTAGTCGCGCCGCCTCGTAGGCCGCCGCAATCAGGCAGTTGAAAGCCGGTAAGGTGCAATGGCTTCATATCGAAGGTTACCGTGACGAACATCCCTCTCGTGCACCCAACGCGCCGATTAATGGGTCTGCAAATGAATTTCGTGAACGCCAGCATCGCCGCAAACTTTCGAATAATCTTTCGAACGGCATTGATCAAGGCGTCCACCGAATCCGCAATGTATCTGCAGCGGCCCCAAGCTTCGTATCGCGCGTTATCAGCCTTATTCCGCGTCTTAGCGCAAGATCCAGGTAGGTGGCATCATACACGCTCAGATTCATGCGCGCGCAACGTCCAGTTCAGCTCCAAATGTGGGTGCTGGTCCTATGGGTTCGATTTCAATTGGCAGCGATGCAAGTTGTTGTAAAATTGCAGTCGCGTCCGCGGCTGCGATCCTTTTACGACGCTCTGCAGACAGGAGCGCATTTTGAATCTCCCAGCACCAAATCGCCGGAACGATTGCGCCTTCCTCGATGACCGCTTTTGCGCTGGCACGCGCATGGTTATCCCGTTCATCAACAAACAGCCAAGCGAGTGCGGTGGAGCGGATGGTGCACTTTATGAACTTGCACTAGCTGTAGCCACCGTGCAGTAGCCGACCGAGGATATTTTCGACTTCCCTTGATCCGACTTCGGTCGCCAACATGCAAGTGGTCTGTGCCTGTCTAACGCTCGATTTGGCTCTCCAAACCATTTAGCGGCCTTGCCAACTACTTCAAAGACAAGAAGAGCCTCCGCAACAAGTCGAGCCGCTCGATATACTCGCTCAGATTCGTCAGCATCTAAGCGCCCTTCTTGCCTACGGCGGTCAAATGTAGACTTAGACATGCCGAGAAGCTCCGCGAAAGAGCGATCACTTAGGCTTAGTGTCTCGGCCATCTTTCCGACGGTGCGAAATGGGAAACCTCGCCTAATCAGGCGATGCCAAGCGAGGTTTGACTCGGCCTTGGCACCAAGCACATGACTGCCCCCAAGATCTCCCAGGCTGTCACTCTTCTTCGATTACTGCCTTCTTTAGTTTGTATAATGATGCTCATCTGAGTATCGCTATATTCTCAAATGAGCATACTTGCAAGCCAAACTTACTCCTGCGTCGGCAGGCGTTACACAAAATCCTCGAGGTAGGTTACCGAAGTTTTTACTGTCAACATATGCATCCTTGATTTCCAAACGCGGTCATTAGTAAGAATGGCTTGGACACGGTTCAATAAGCCGGCAGCCACGATCAGGGCGTCAGGCGCGGGTAGACTCGCCACGGCTCGTACCCTCGCGGCTTCGAACGCACAATTCGCATCAACTGGTACTAGGCGCAGATTTGGGAACGACCTCAAGAAGTCCATGACCATTTGCAAAGCTGGCTGATTATTTGATCGGATTGGTCGGACGGATGCCTCCATGGCCGTTATAACCGAAACAATCGCGATGTTGCGTCCGTGCGCCACCCAATTATCAACGACATGAGCCGCAACCTCGGATGCTGGCTCGTGGCCGTGAAGGTATGTCAACACAAACGAGCTATCTAAGAGACACGTCCATTTTTGTGGGATCGCTTGCTCTAACGCTCTTAGCTTCACTCCTGCCACGAGTCGCGCTCCGAGCGCAGGAAACTGGCAATATCACGCCCGGATTTGAACTCGTCTTTTAACGCGCCCCGATAGGTACTTCGTACCGGTCGAAGTATCGCACGGTCAGCTTCCACAGCAACGATTAGTTCATCACCTTCCCGCAGCCTGAGATGCCGGACGACTGCCTTCGGGAGCGTAATTTGGTGCTTAGCGCGTAAGGTTGCCTTTGTCATTTCCAACTCACTTCATGTCTTTCCAACATCATACATTAAGTTGGAATAGATGTCAAGAATCCTACGAGCTAGCGAACACTGGCCAAGGCGCAATCTGCGATGGCGAAAGTAGTCACGCTCCTGCTTTTTAGGCAGGCGCGCTGGCTACAGAGCTAATTGTCGGCTATGACAGATCGCGATGCTCTTGCCAGTCGACGTAGAGTAGACGCTCCGCAAACAGCCACACGCCGTCTGTCTTTACGAAAGTGTCGAGATAGCGAAGCGAAGCGAGCATCAAGTGTCGCTTAGCTCCGTCGACCGTTACGTGGTGCGCCAGCGTGTAGGCTTCACCAGTGGCTCGGTCCTCTTCCAGGGTGAAGATTGTGCTCTGTCCGACGAAGTGCGTGGTGGCATCGTACTTCTTCAGGTCTGCGAAGACCGGAGCCAACGCCTCGCGTGAGTGCAACTCCTGCGAAGGCGTCGGATCTTTGGCGTTCATGTACACGACGAAATGCGTGTCCGCCGTAAAGAGCGCCATCTGACCTTTTGCGTCGCGACGCCGATAATAGCGTGTACGCGAACGGTTTCTATCCCCGCGAACTCACGATCCAAGTTGGCGATACTATCACGTGGCAGTTTGAAGGATTTCATAACGTCGCATTTAAACTGCAGATGGTCATCACCATTTGTAAACGTTACCGTGTGGATTTCGAATGGATCGTTCACTGTCCAGGTGACGGTCGTACCAACAGAAATTAATAACGTGACTCGAGCGCTTCTGCCTTGTTGCCAGGCGCAGCTTCCATCCGCGCGGGTTGGTGAATTACTCCGCAAACATCTCTTGCAGCAATCGCAGAGTTGTAACCAAAGTCTTCCCTGACACGCGACCGATGCGTCGCACAAGCCTTTGTCTATCGACTGCTCGGATTTGATCTGGCAGTATTAAGCCGGTCTTTCCGCTGAAAAGAACCGACACCCGAAAGGGGGCCGGTGAGGCGGCTGTTGTCATCGGCAGCACAATCACCGTTTCAAGCGACTCGTTCAATTCGTCAGGCGATACGACAAGAGCAGGTCGGGTTTTCTTAATCTCACGACCCACAGTTGGATCTAGAGCTACTGCCCAGATCTCACCTCGCGTCACCATTTAAGCTTTGCGTCATGGCGGTTCGGAAATTCAGGCCAAATCAGACGGTTCTCGCTCCGGTCTGCAAGCCTCTTGCTCGCGTCCGACCAGCCCTTTCTTACTCGGGCCCGAGGCTTCCGAAGCACAATTGCGTCCTGCTCGATGGTCAGCTCCACTTCCGCACCAAGGTCGAGCTGCGAAACCATCGGCTTCGGTAGAATCACTCCTTGAGAGTTGCCTATACGGCGCAGTGACGTCTTCATTTCCGCGTATCATATCACACACGATGGCTGGGGGTCAAATAACATTGTTATAACGTACTAACAAAAGATTCTTACATGGTTTAGCCACCGTTACGAGTTAAGGGTTATCTTTTCGAGTGATACTTTCTGCTATAATGCTGAACTCTATCATCAAACGGATTCGTCGATGCAGACGTGCGTTAAGTCGGACGGGTGTACAGCACGTTAGTGTGTTCGGTTCTGTTGCTCGAGGTGATGCAGGGTCTGGCAGTGATATCGACGCAATCATCGTTTCGATGCCCACCGGTCTTTTTACGCTCTTCAACCTAGTACGGGCGCGAGAGATTCTCGAGAATGCCCAGAAGTGGCCTCGCTTTTTTGAACAGCTAATCGGCCTTAGCTAAGTGATAAATCTGCAAGTTAGGCCGCCTCGACGGCGGCATCGCTGAAGTATACCATGTCGGGCGTGCGGCCCTGCAGCGACGAATGCGGCCGCTGGCTGTTGTAGAACGTGATGTAGCGTTCG
>Ga0207416_1000212_pt1 | contig 107593 bp, 107 predicted proteins | sample PaiPotPPM11metaG_FD_184107 | JGI IMG/M metagenome (GOLD analysis project Ga0207416, IMG submission 184107) | Iron sulfur acid spring bacterial and archeal communities from Banff, Canada, to study Microbial Dark Matter (Phase II) - Paint Pots PPM... ... | reverse complement strand
ATCCCGCGACCGCGGCGCGCGCGGTCGCGGGATTGCCGAGCCGGCCGACCGCGATCACCGGCACGCTGACGTCCTTTTTCACCTCGGCCGCGAAATCGAGAAACGTCGCATCCGGAAAACTCATCGGCGGCAGCACGATCTGCGCCGACGGCAGCGACCGGTAATGGCCGGCGGTGATGTGCAGCGCGTCGGCGCCGGCTTTCGCCGCCCAAAGTGCTACCTGCCGGCCTTCGCTGAACGGCATGCCGCCCGGAAAATAGTCCTCGACCGACAGCCGATAGATCACGGCGATGCCGGGCGCCTTCTCCTTCACCGCGCGCAGAACGAACAGGCCGAAACGGGCGCGGTTCAGGAGGCTGCCGCCAAATTCGTCGGTGCGGTGATTTTCGAACGGCGCATGGAATTGCGAGATCAGATAACCGTGCGCAGCGTGAATTTCGACGCAATCGAATCCCGCTTTTTTTGCGCGCTGCGCCGCCGCGACATGGGCGGCAATGGTTCTGGCGATACGCTCCTTAGTCATTTTCTCCGGAACGATGGTCTCGAACGTCGTCTCGTAAACCGGATGCGGAATGGCGGACGGCGCGATCGGCGTCTCGCCGCAAATATCGACGCGGGTGTGTCCGCCGGCGTGGCCGAGCTGGATTGAGGCTTTGGCGCCGCCGCGATGGATCTCGGCGACCAGCCGCTTCAGGCCCGGAAGAAAACGGTCGTCGTAAATTCCGACCTCGCGGCGGCGGTGCCGTCCGACCTTTTCCGGAGAGGCCATCTCGACCGTGATGAGTCCGGTGCCGCCGCGCACCCGCGCCATGTAATAGGCGATCGAATCATCGGTGACGAAACCATCGTCGTCCGCCGTGCGCGTGGTCATCGGCGGCATCACGATGCGGTTCTTGATCTCGACCGGTCCGATCCGCGCTGGCGTCAGAAGAATGTTCATGGCTCGCGGAACAACACAATTACAATGCGGGTTACAATACCGGGATTTCACCGCCATCGAGATCGATCGTCGCGCCGTGCAGCCAAGTGGCGCGTGACGATACGATGAAGGTGACGAGATTGCCAACGTCCTCGACCGTGCCGAAGCGGATGGTGTTGAACTCGCGGGCGATCTCGTCGCGTATGGCCTTTTCCGGCCGCCCGCTGCGTTCGGTCTCGGCCTTGATCCGTCGCCGCGTCCGGTCGGTCTCCACCACGCTCGGATGGATGCAATTCACTTGGACGCCGTCCTCTTTGCCGCGATCGGCAAGGCATTTTGTGAAGGCGGCGACCGCGGCATTGACGGAGCTGCCGATGGTAAATTGCGCGGTCGGCTTGCGCCCGCCGGTGCCGCCGATCGAAACCAGCGAGCCGCGCCGTTCCTTCAACAGCGGCCAAGCGGCGCGAGCGAGCCGCATATGGGCGAAGAATTTCAGCGCATAGCCGTCCTGCCAGTCGGCGTCGGTGAGTTCGAGGAAATCGCCGCGCTTGGTGGCGCCGGCATTGTTGACGAGAATATCAAGGCCGCCGAACTCGCGCCGCACCTCATCGATCAGTTTCTCTGTCGCGCCTTGCTGGCGAAGATCGAGCGTGGACGTCGCGGCGCGGCGGCCCTTCGCGCTGATCGCGCTTGCCGCCTCGTCGAGCGCCTTTTCATCCCGGCCCGTCAGCATCACGTCGCAGCCTTCGGCCGCGAGCGCATCGGCGACGCCGCGGCCGATGCCGCGGCTCGATCCGGTCACCAGCGCGACTTTGCCCTTCAGTCCCAGTTCCATGCGCGTCACATCTCCTTTTATGTCGTCATTCCGCGGCCGAGCGCAGCGAGGAACCCGGAATGGCAATTATTCGAGTTTCAGCCCCAGCTTCTTGACGAGGTCCGCCCACTTGCCTTCCTCGTGCTGGATATTGGCGGCGTATTCCTCGGGCGTGGACGGGGTGGGGTCGCTGCCGGCATCGACGAGAAGCTTTTTCATTTCGGCGGTGGCGAGAATGGAGCGCAGCTCCTTGTTGAGCCGCTCGACGATCGGCCGCGGCGTTCCGGCCGGCGCCGCCATCCCGTAATACTGCACGGCCTCGAAGCCGGGCAGGCCAGCTTCCGCCGCAGTCGGTACATTCGGCAGCGCCGCCGAGCGCGTTGCCGCGGCGACCGCGATGCCGCGCAATGCTCCCGCCGTGATATTGCTGACGGAAGCCGGAATCGTATTGAAGCCGAGCTGGACGTGATTGCCGAGGAGATCGTTGGTGAGCGGCCCGGTGCCTTTGTAGGTGACGACCGTGATCTCGGTGCCGGCCATGATGTTGAATAATTCCGCGGCGAAGTAATTCACCGTCGGCGCCGGCGGCGTGCCGGCGGAATATTTTCCGGGGTCCTTTTTCGCCAGCGCGATCACGTCGGTCAGCGATTTCGCCGGCATTGACGGGTGAGCTACAACGATGATCGGCGTCGAAGCGACGAGCCCGATCGGCGCAAAATCCTTGTTCACGTCGTAACCGGTATTGGCGCCGAGGCTGATGCCGGTGAGCAGCATGACGAGCGTATAGCCATCCGGCGCGGACCGCGCCGCGTCGCGCGTGCCGATCATGCCGCCGGCGCCGCCGCGGTTCTCGATGACGACCTGTTGGCCGAGCGCCATCGACAGTTTTTGGCCGACCAGGCGCCCCATCACGTCGGCGCCGCCGCCGGCGGGGTAGGGTACAATCAGGGTGATCGGGCGGGTCGGATAGTCTTGTGTGGCCGCCGTTTGCGGCGCTCCACATATGAGCGCGGCGGCGAGCGCGCTCGCCCAAAACCCCGCCAGAATGACACGATGCAACATTATGCTTTCCTCCCCGCGCCACTATAGCTCCCGGCCTGGGCCATGCGCTACATTACCGCCGCAACTTAGGGAGCCCGCTCATGCGGTTCGGTTTATTCGGCAGCGCCACCGCCCGCCACGGTGGACCGGACGTCGATTCCGGCCAAGGCTATAAGCAGTTCGTCGACTACAATATCGAGGCCGAAGCGCTCGGTTATCACGCGAGCTTTTTGGTCGAGCATCATTTCACCGGCTTCGGCCAGGTTTCGGCAAGTCTGTCGCTGCTCACCTGGGTCGCGGCGAAGACAAAGACGCTGCGGCTCGGCACCGCGGTTCTGGTGCTGCCCTGGCACAATCCGGTGCTGGTCGCCGAACAGGCGGCGACCATCGATCTTCTCTCCGGCGGCCGGCTCGATTTCGGCGTCGGCAAGGGCTATCGCCACAACGAATTCGCCGGCTTCTGCCTGCCGATCGAGGAAGCGGACGCGCGGTTCAATGAATCGCTCGACGTGATCGTGAAATCCTGGACCTCGAAGCAGCGCTTCTCGCATCAAGGAAAATACTGGCGCTTCGAGGACATCATCGTCGAGCCGCCGGCGGCGCAAAAACCGCATCCGCCGATATGGATGGCGGCCGGCAACCCGGATTCGATCCGTCAGGTCGCCAAGCGCGGCTATAGTCTCTTGCTCGATCAATTCGCCTCGATCGAAGGCGTCGGCGAGCGCATTGCGATCTTCAAGGAAGCGGTGGAAGCGCAAGGCCGCGTGTTCGACCCGATGGATGTCGGCGTCGCGCGCGCTTATTTCGTCGCCAAGGATCAGGCCGACAAGGACGCGGCGCTTGAGCGCCGGCTCGAAGCACAGCGCCGACTCGCCGCGATTTCGAACTCGCCCGACGGCAGCAAAAATAAATCGAGCATCATGGCGTTTTCCGACACGCGCGAAGCAAGCGAGGAGAGCGCGCTTTACGGCACGCCGGACGAGATCGCGCGGAAGCTGGAGAAACTTCAGCAGGCCGGCGCCGGCTATGTGCTGCTCAATGGCGGCGGCCCGGCGGAGGAGAGCCTGCGCCGCTTCGCGCGCGAAGTGATGCCGGTTTTCGCCGGAGAGCCGCGGGCACGGGTGGTGGGGTAAAGGATTTTCGTTTGATCGCGACCACGTGTCCCGGGCGCAGCGCAGCACGACGTGGTGCGCTGCAGACCCGGGATATTCGCAGACGCCGAGTTCGTTACGATCCCGGATCTGCAGCGCAGCGTTGCACGCTGCACTGTGTCCCGGAAAAGCATGATCATGATCAATAAAATCGTTCAGTCCATGGCTGAGGCGATGGCCGGCATTCGCGACGGCGCCGTGGTGCTTCTCGGCGGCTTCGGCAATATCGGTCAGCCGCACGCCTTGCTTGATGGTCTGATCGAGCAGGGCGCGAAAGACTTGACCGTCGTCTCCAACAATGCCGGCGTCGGCCGGCTCGGCCTGGCGCGGCTTCTGGATCTCGGCCGCGTGCGCAAGATCGTCTGCTCCTATCCGCGCACCGCCGATCCGGTGGTGTTCGAGGAGCTTTATCGCGCCGGCAAGATCGAGCTTGAAATCGTGCCGCAGGGCACGATGGCAGAACGCATCCGCGCTGCGGGCGCGGGCATTCCCGCCTTCTTCACCGCGACCGCCGTCGGCACCAAGCTTGCCACCGGCAAAGAGGAGCGCGAGATCGCCGGCCGCAAATATCTGCTCGAGGAAGCGCTCTCCGGCGACGTTGCGCTGGTCGAGGCCTGGGAGGCGGACCGTTGGGGCAATTTGACCTACCGGTCGTCCGGCCAGAATTTCAACCCGATCATGGCGGCCGCGGCGCAGTTGACCATCGTGCAGGCGCAACAGGTCGTGGAGCTCGGCGCGCTCGATCCGGAAAAAATCATGACGGCCGGCATCTACGTCAATCGGGTGGTTCATGTTCCGTACGGCGATCCGATGGTGCCGTGAGGAGGCAGAGATGAGTCTTTTCGCAGCTTGCAAACCGATGTCGCGAAACGAAATGGCTGCGCGCCTCGCCCGCGACATTCCCGAGGGCTGGTACGTCAATCTCGGCATCGGCGCGCCGCTGAAGGTCGCCGACTATGTGCCGATGGAGCGCGAAGTCATTTTCCAATCCGAGAACGGCATCCTCGGCATGGGGCCGGCGCCGCAGCCGGATCAGATCGATCGCTGGCTGATCAATGCCGGCAAACAATATGTCACGCTGCGCCCCGGCGGCTCCTACATGCATCACGCCGACAGCTTCGCGCTCATTCGCGGCGGGCATCTCGATCTTTGCGTGCTTGGTGCGTTTCAAGTGGCAGAGAACGGCGATGTCGCCAATTGGTCGATGTCGGACAATGACTCCGCGCCTGCGGTCGGCGGCGCCATGGATCTCGCCGCCGGCGCGCGGCAGCTCTGGGTGGTGATGGAGCACCAGACCAAATCCGGCGAAAGCCGGCTGGTGCGGCGCTGCAGCTATCCGCTCACCGCGCTCGGCGCCGTCAACCGCGTCTATACCAATCTCGCTGTGCTCGATGTTACCGACGACGGTTTCGCGGTGCGCGAAATGGTGCCGGGCCTCACGCTCGATAAGCTGCAAGAAGTGACCGCTGCGCCGCTGCGTATGGCGGCAAGCAATTCCTGATCCGAGGCTCCGGTCATTTTCCGTGCCGGCGATTGCCGTATTTTCAGCACATCGGCGGCGCGGCCTTTGTGACATTATTACACGCGCGGCGTATGCTTGCCTTAGGCTCCGGTGTCGGACCGGGCGAAGGCGTGGCAAGCTGTAATGGCCGTTCACGAATTCTGACCTGGAAATTGACTTGCGCGATAATTGACTTGCGCCATCAGGGCCGCTCCGCCTTGATTGGACGTTCACCGTGGGGCGTATACCGGGTGACGCATGCTGCGAGCGCTGACGACAGTTACCTTCGTCTACGAGCCGCGCGAAGACCGCATCGCCGCCGCCATCAATGCCGGCCGTCCCGAGGCTTGGTCGTGCTGGCTGACGCGACGGCTGGCACTCGCTTTGCTCGACCGCGCGACGGGATATCTGACCAAAACCTCCGATCTGGCGGCGCAGGCGCCCGCCGATATGCGCGGCGAGTTCGCCGCATTCGAGCGCGAGGCCGCCATGGCTTCGACCGCCGGCGCGATGACGAAGACGCCGCCCGAGATTCTCAAGTCCAGCGCCAACGCGGCGGAGCTTGCCGAACGGCTGACGATCGCGCGTCATAGCAAGGGCGGCTTCAAGCTCGAACTGCGCGGCGGTAGCGGCGAAGGCGCGGCGGGTGTCCTGACGCGGGCCGAGATGCAGCGCATGTTGCAGATGCTGCGCAGCGTCGTCGCCAAGGCCGGCTGGGTCGCGGTTCAGGCCATAGCTGAACCTTCGCAATCTGGGGCCGCAATCGCGCCGAAGCCGGTTCGCCACTGACCCTCGGCACCCTGTTGTCTTCCCTTGGGCGCATGGTCTAGCTTTTTCTTTGGAGCATGATCTTTTCGGAAAACCGGTTTCCACTTTTCCGGATCATGCTCTAACGTGCCGGCGACAACAGGGAGGAACGCCATGGCCAAAATCGAAAACGCCAAAATTACTTGGGACCACATTCATCTGCGCACGCCCAATCCGGAAGGAATGGCGCAGTGGTTCGAAAAAATGCTCGGTGCCGAGATCAAGCGCACCATGCAACAGGGCAAGGAGCGCATCGACATGAAGCTCGGCGGCGCCAATATTTTCATCGCACCGGTGGGCGCGGGCGAAAACGTCAACGCCGCTCCGAACATCCCGTATCGCGGCCTCGATCATTTCGGTCTCGCCGTGAGCGGCATCGACGAAATCGCCGCCGATCTTAAATCCAAGGGCGTCGAGTTCACCAGGGAACCGACGACGGTGCGGCCGGGCGTGCGCATTTGCTTCATCAAGGCGCCCGAGGGCGTGTCGATCGAATTGCTCGATCGCGATCCAAAGCATCAGTAAGTGCCATCAGTGAGAGCCATAAAATAAGAGCCGCAATTTCGGCTTCGCCTGGATTAGTTCACCACAACCGGCGTGCTCAGCTTCACGCGGCCGTACAGATCGACGATGTCGTCATTGTCGAGCCGGATGCAGCCGAACTTGACGATGTTGCCGATGGTCTTCGGCGCATTGGTGCCGTTGATGCGCGAATTGCCATCGTCGAGCTGGAGCATGCGCGCGCCGAGCGGATTGCCGGGGCCGCCCGGCAACGGGCTCGGCGTGCGATTGAGCGTTTCCGGTGGCGGCTGCCATGGCGGCCATTCCGCCATGTTGGCAACGTGCCGCATCCCGGCAAGATCGGCGCATTGCGCGCCGACGGCGATGCCGTAGCGCAGCGCGACATTGTTGGGCTGAATCAGATAGAGGAAATGCTGCAGCTTATCGACGATGACCGTGCCGACGGGTTGCAGCGTCCGATAGAAAGTGGGCTGGCGGCGGAACACATATTGCAAGTCGGGATCCGACGCGCCGCCGTCGACGCCGGGGGCAAGCTCGCCGTTCTTTGCGTTATTGACGGCGGCTAGCTTTGGCGCGGCAGTCTTTGAGGCAGCGGCGTTCGGCGCCGCAGTGCTCTTTGCTTCGGCCTTGACCGGCGGCGTCGCGGATTTTTGCCCTTTGCCGGAAAAGAAAATGTAACCGCCGGCGCCGAGAGCTGCAACGGCCACGGCCAGCACGATCCAAGCTATGCTGCCCAATGTCATCCTGCCCAGGCCCCATGCCGCAAGCGGCTCGCGCTCGAACAGCACGTCGCCGACGTCGTCGGTTTGATCGTCCGGCGGCGCGGCGGCGCGATCGGTCCAAGACAGTTCGGATTCGACGCGCTCGATGGCGGCTTCCAGCGCCGCTTCCTCGGCGGCGATCTCGGCAAGCGGCGGCTGCGGACGCAAGCCGCGCATCCGCGTCGCCAGCATTTGTCGCGAGCGCTCATAGATGGCGCGCCGCCAATGTGCGTCGCCGGCGCCGGGCGCGGTCACGGCCCGCAGCAGGATCGAATAATAATCGACCATCGATCTATTGCTCTCCAGAGCATGATCCCGAAAAGTGGAAACCGGTCTAAGCGGGTACTTTGGCCAAAAATTCCAAGATGCGCGCGTTGGTAGCGTCTTCGGTCTGTTGCTCCACCGGCATGTCCCAATATTCGGAAATCGGCAGGCATTCGTCCAGATAGCGCGCCGCTGAAGTCGCATGCGAATCGTCGTGCCCCGGCACGACGAGGGCCGGTATTTCGGCACGTACCAGGTCCTGCGGCTCGGCGCCTGGGGCGGTGTCGCGGTCGAACAGCGCGTCGCGCATGCTTTCGCAGATGCGAACGTACTGATCCGCATCCTGTGCGGCGTAGGACTTAGCGAACGCGGCATCGTGTTTGATGACGGACGCCCACGGGCCGCCGCGCGGGTCGGCGCCGAACGGCTTGCCTTCGCTCCGCACCAGCACGACGACGGCTTGCAGACCTTGGCTGCGCACGAAGCCGAGATGTTCGGCAAAGCGTTTGTGGCTCGACAGGCGGTATTTATAGCCGCCGACCGGCCAGTAGAGAATCAAGCTCGCCACCATCGCGGGATGCGCGACACCGAAAGCCGCGACCGGTCCGCAACCCATGCAGCCGCCCATGATATGCGCGCGTGCAATTCCCAAATGATCGAGCAGGCCCTTGCCCTGCGCGACGAAATGCATCCAGGTCACGCGCTCGACGCGGCCGCCCGATTGGCCACATTCGCGGCGATCAAACAAGATGCAGGTGAATTGCTGCGGCAGATGGTCGAGCAGCTTGACCTTGGCGTAGATGCCGAGCGTCGACCATGCTTCGACGATCGCATTGAAGCCGCCCGGCGCGTACATCAGGATCGGCGGCCCGGAGCCTTTTATTTCGTAACGCGTGGCGATGCCGTCGATGTCGACGCTCGGCATTTCGACCTCTGATCTGTTCAGCCCTTGATCTGGCGCCCGGCGCGGGCGTCCGCGATCAGCGCGGTGAAGGCGCCGAGCGCGGCTTTGGCGGTGTTGGTGTAGGTGTCGGTTTTGGAGTCGAGCCACTTCTCGCCATAGCCGAGCGCGGTGTGGACGAGGCGGACGCGGCCATCGAGCCACGGCCCGCCGCCGAAGCCGCCGATCACCGGAATTTTCACCGCGGCAACGACCGCGGCGCCGGCCACCGGGCCGGAATTGGTGAAATCGAGCAGGCTCGCGCCGGCGTCCTCGAGAAGCTTTGCTTCGTCGACGAGCTTTGCCGCCGCTGCCGCGCTCGCTTGCGCTTCCGGTGAATTCTGCGCGCTGTAAGGAATACCGTATTTGCCCGCGGTCTGCGGCGTCAGGCCGAATTGCGCGAACACCGGAATGCCCTCGCGGACCAGCGCGCGCACGACTTGCGGAAATTCCGCCGCAGCATCGACCTTGATCATGTCGGCGCCGCCCTCTTTGACCAAGCGGAATGCCGCGGCAAGCGCGGCATCGGCGCCCTGCTGCGCCGGGCCATAGGGCATGTCGCAACTGACCAGCGCGCGTTCGGTGCCGCGCCGCACCGCCTTGCAGCAGATCAGGATCTCGTCGAGCGTGACGTCGAGCACGTCGTCGCGGCCCCACAGATTGACGCCGACGGAATCGCCCACGGAAATGAAATCGAGGCCGGCGCGATCGGCGATGCGCGCGATCTGATAATCCCAGGCGACGACGCCGATGCTCTTTTTGCCTTCGCGCTTCATCGCCTGCAGCGCAGGAATTGTGACTTTCGCGTTCATGCTCCCTCGGCACCCCGGTTTGGCAGCGGCTGTTCTAGCACGCTGGCGGTTTGGCGAAACCGGCGTCGAGTCAGATTCCACACGGGAGGATGAAGAGAGGCGCGGCTGACACGATGCTTATTCCACTTGCCCTCTCCCCTTGCGGGAGAGGGCCGCACGGCGCGTCACCCACAAAGAATGGGTGAGGGGTTGCGGCGCCGACCCCTCACCCGACTGCGCCGGTTGAAACTCCGAGGAGGCCCTCTCCCGCAAGGGGAGAGGGCGCAATAACCAACCCTTCTCGCGGCGCGGCTGCGCCCGAGTTTTGCAAAATGCCGCCACGTTTGAAGTGCGAAGAGAGGCGCGCGACGGAAAAAGAAGGGGTGGTGCCTGCCTGTTACCGTCCGCTACGCTCGCTTCGCCAAACAATAAATAAAGGAAGCGGAACGCCGACAGACGCATTGGTCTCGTTATGCCGTGCTGCTGACACGGCCGCTGCCCCTTGAGAGGGGGCAGCACATCTATCGGCGTTCCACCGCGGTTCTGCCCTGGGGAGTATTCCATCCACAGGTGCAACTTCAGGCCATGCTTCCGGGGACTTGGCAGAGCGCCGATCCCTTGATCCCCCGTCAGGGGGAAGATCCGCACGCCGTTATTGCGGGTGTTCCCCGCCCGAACCTGTCCCCGTCCAGCGAGCACCTCGCGGCCCAGTCCGTAGTGCTGGGATGCTGATGCCCAAAGCTGCCCGGGAGTGGATTGCAAGTCCGCCCGCGGGCACCGCCCTCGCTCCCCTACCCCGGTTTGCCTCCGGCGCAGGTCCTTTACGTGAGCGAGATACGCACTGTAACAGTAACGGTGACTAATGTCAATAGAAATGTGACGACCGTAGCCCGCATGAGCGGAGCGAAATCCGGGAGCGATCGACAGGTTCGAGCGCAGCTCCCGGATGTCGCTTCGGAACAAATTTCGCGATGCGCTACTGCGCCGAAGCCGCGGGCTTCGGCTTCTTTTGCGCCGCAGCGGGAGCAGCTCGCGCCGGGCTGGTCGCCAGCGCCGAAGATGATGACGGCGTATAATGAATAGCGCTGCCTGTCGGCTTGCCGGTCTTGGCCTGTCCGCTGGTTGCGGCAGGACTCGGTGCTGCAGGACTCGGCGCAGCCGGCGTCACCGCCGCTGCCTTGATATCGTGCTTCGCGGCCTTTTTCTTAGCTTTCTTCGGGGCCGGATCGGCGGCTTCGGGTATGGCCGCAAGTGCGTCGACTTGTGCCGGTGTGCGCGTCGGCCCGGTATAGACGACGGTCGGAACCACCGGGCCGGCGTCAGGCAGCAAAGCCATATTCTTTGGCGTCGGCGCGCGCAGCGCCGACAACAGCACCGAGAACTGCGAACTCCCGTCGCTTGTGGCGCTGTTGTTGCCATTGTCGTCGACGGCGTCCGGATCGTCCTCTTCGGTCGCCGGACGCTTGCGATGCGGCCCGCACATTTCGTCTTTCAGATTGGGCGGCGTCGCGTCCATCGGCGTGAGCTGGTCGACGGTGCCGAGCGACGGCGTCAGCCATGACAGCGGCTTGCCGGCGAATCCGCCTTCCAAGAGTTCCGCCGCTTTCACCGCGCGCGCCGAGGACGACGGGGCGCCGAGCACCACCGCGATCAACTGCTTGTTGTCGCGCGTCGCGGTCGCGACCATGTTGAAGCCCGAGGCGCAGATGAAGCCCGTCTTCATGCCGTCGGCGCCCTGATAGCGGCCAAGCAGCGGATTGTAATTGCGCACGATGCGGCGGCCGAATTTGATCGCCGGAACGTGCCAATAGAAACTGTATTGCGGAAATTCGCGAATGAGCGCGCGGGCGAGAATGGCGAGATCGCGCGCCGACATGATCTGTCCGTCGGCCGGCAGCCCGTTGGGATTGACGAAATTCGATTCCGACATGCCGAGCCGATGCGCGGTGTCGGTCATCTGTTGGGCGAAATCGTCGATCGAGCCACCGATGCCTTCGGCGAGAAGCACGGCCATGTCGTTTGCCGATTTCACCATCATCATCTTGATGGCGTTGTCGACGGTGACTTGCGTGCCGACCGGGAAACCCATCTTGGTCGGCGACTGCGCGCTCGCATTCGGCGACACCGTGAACATCGTGTCGGGCGTAATGCGGTGATCGCGAAGAGCGGTGAGCGTCATATAGAGCGTCATCAGCTTGGTCGTGGAGGCCGGATACCACGGATAGGTCGCGTTCTCGGCGCGCAGAACCTTGCCGCTATCGGCATCGACCAGGATGAGCGCTTCGGCGCGTGCCGGCGTGCCGGCGTCGAGGGCGGCAACCCCCAGCACGATTGAACCCATGACAATGCCGAGCACCTGCGCCCGGAGAGAAGCTTTGCGAATCACGTGTCGCGGTCCGTTTGGTTGATCGGGCCCGATTTTAACGTCGATAGGGCCGCAAAGGGGTCGGTTCACGTAGCGAGGGCGCGTCACTATCTAAACCAAAGCCGGGCTCGAAGGCAAAGGCGAATAGACGTAGGCTTGGCCGCTTTGTGGATTCCATTGCGGGCTAAGCCAAAGGAAAGGCTACGCAAAAGCGACGAAAATTCGGCAAAGCGCGCAACTGAGGCAAGCCAAGTGACGCAATCAAGGGAGCCATTATGACCGCCTGCATCGTTGGATGGGCGCACACGCCCTTTGGCAAGCTCGCCGGCGAGACCGTCGAGAGTCTTATCGTGCGGGTTGCCGGCCAGGCCTTGGCCGACGCCGGGATTGCCGCCAAAGACGTCGACGAAATCATGCTCGGCCATTTCAACGCCGGTTTCTCGGCCCAAGATTTTACCGCTTCGCTGGTCTTGCAGGCGTCGCCCGATTTGCGCTTTACGCGCGCGACGCGGGTCGAGAATGCCTGCGCCACGGGTTCGGCTGCCGTGCATCAGGGCTTGAAATCGATCGCGGCGGGCGCAGCACGCATCGTGCTCGTGGTCGGCGTCGAACAGATGACCACAACGCCGCCCGCCGATATCGGCCGCAATCTCCTCAAGGCGTCTTATGTGCGCGAAGAGGCCGACATCGATGGCGGCTTCGCCGGCATTTTCGGCCAGATCGCCGGGCTTTATTTCCAGCGCTGGGGCGATCAGTCCGATGCGCTCGCCCGCATCGCCGCCAAGAACCACAAGAACGGCGTCGGCAATCCCTACGCGCAGATCAGAAAAGATCTCGGCTATGAGTTCTGCCGCGCCGAGAGCGAAAAAAATCCGATTGTGGCGGGACCGCTCAAGCGCACCGATTGCTCGCTGGTGTCGGACGGCGCCGCCGCTCTCGTGCTCGCCGATGTCGAGACCGCGCTCACGCTCAACAAAGCCGTCGTCTTTCGCGCCGCCCAGCACGTGCAGGATTTTCTGCCGATGTCGCGGCGCGACATTCTCAAATTCGAAGGCTGCGGACTGGCGTGGCAGCGCGCGCTGGCGCAGGCCGGCATCGCGTTGCAGGATTTGTCTTTCGCCGAAGTGCACGACTGCTTCACCATCGCCGAACTGATCGAATACGAGGCAATGGGTTTGGCGCCGGAAGGGCAGGGCGCGCGCGTGATCGCCGACGGCATGGTCGGGAAAGACGGCAAGCTGCCGATCAATCCGTCCGGCGGGCTGAAAGCCAAAGGCCACCCGATCGGCGCCACCGGCGTGTCGATGCACGCCATCACCGCGATGCAGCTCACCGGCACCGCCGGCGATATGCAGGTCAAGGACGCCAAGCTCGGCGGCATTTTCAATATGGGCGGCGCGGCCGTGGCGAATTACGTGAGCATTTTGGAGCGGCTGCGGTAACAGCGTTTCCCGGATGCGGTGCAGCGCGAAGCGGTGCACCGCTGTTCCGGGATCGTTACGGGTGCGGTGTTCGTGACGATCCCGGTTCTGCGGCGCACCACTTCGCTACGCTTCGTGCTGCACCGCGCCCGGGATACGCATCGATTCATTGGCGGTGCCGAACTGCGCCTGTACCAGTTCGGCGAAAAACCCGCCGCGCTGGAGGAGCTCGTCAAACGTGCCGCTCTCGATAATACGCGCGTTCTGAAACACCAAAATGCGCGTGGCATTGCGCACGGTGGCGAGCCGGTGCGCGATGACGAAAGTGGTGCGGCCCTTCATCACCTCGTCGAGAGCTTGCGTCACCTTCGCTTCGGTGACGGGATCGAGCGCGCTGGTTGCTTCGTCGAGAATGAGAATTGGCGGGTTTTTCAGGAGCGCGCGCGCGATAGCGAGCCGCTGGCGTTCGCCGCCCGACAAAAGCCGCCCGCGCTCGCCGATGGGGGCGGCAAAGCCTTCCGGCTTGCGCTCGATGAATTCCATCGCCTGCGCGCGCGCCGCCGCATCGCGCATCTCCGCTTGCGTGGCGTCCGGTTTGCCGACCCGCAAATTATCGGCGATGGAGCGGTTGAACAGCAGCGTCTCCTGGAACACGACGCCGATATTGCGGCGCAGCCCGGTCAAGGTGAAGCTGCGAATATCCCTGCCGTCGACTTTGATGATGCCGGATTGCGGGTCGAAGGCGCGGTGCAACAGCGCCAGCGCCGTCGATTTGCCGCTGCCGGTCGGGCCGACGAGCGCGATGGTCTCGCCGGGCAGCGCGGTGAAGGTAAGATCCGCCGCGGCGGAGCGCTTGCCGTCGTAGGAAAACGACACGTCGTTGAACTCGACGAGGCCGCGCACGCGCCCGGGATCGATCGCGTCCGGCCGGTCGCGCACCGCCGGCACCGTGTCGAGCACCTCGAAAAACTCGGAGAGCTTCGGCGCGTCCATGAACAGGCGATTGGCGAAACTGACCACTTGCTCGAGCCGCGTGATCAGGAGCGTTGCGATGCTCATGAAGCTCACGATCTCGCCGACGGAGGCGAGCCCGACAAGTTTGAGATAGGCGCCGGACACCAGGATCACGAGCAAAGTCAGCGTGGTCGCGGCGCGGGTCAGCACCGCGGCAATGGCCCACCACGACAGCACTGGCATCTGCGCGCGCAACAGCGAGTTCACGAGGCTTTTCAGCTCCGAGACTTCGATCTCGATGCGGGCATAGCTCTGCACCAGCGCGACATTGCCGAGCGCATCGGCGGCGGTTTCGGCGAGGTCGGAATAATGCCGCTCCACGGTTTGCTGCATCGTGGTCGCCTTGCTGATGACCAGGACGGTCAGCGCGGTGAAGGCGACGCAGAGAACGAGGAGCGGCAGCGCCAGTCGCCAGTTCAGGATCAGCGTCGCCGGCAACAGTACGCAGATGAAGACGAAGGCGGCGAAGTGCTCGCGAAATAACTGGACCCACAGCCACCACAGCGTGTCGGTGCCGGTGAGCATGATCTTCATCTGCCGGCCCGAATGCGCGCCGGAATGGTAGGCCAGCGGAAGCTGCAGCACATGCTCGAAGAAATCCGCCAGCACCAGGTTGCGGCGGCGATGCGCCATCCGGTCGGCGAACCAGGCGACCAGCGCGCCGGCGCCGATAATAAAGAGCCCGAAGCCGACCCAGGCGCCCATCAGCGGCGCCAGCGCGCGGGCGGCCGGCGCCACGCCCGCGGGCAACGCGCCCGACAAGGCATCGATGATGCGGCCGAACAGCACCGGTTCAACGAATTGCGCGCCTGCCAGCACGATATTGGCCAGCGCCAGCATGACCGCGAGGCGGATCTCGGTATGGAGGAGACCGAGGACGCGGAGATAAATCCGGAGAAACGACATGCCGTGTTCTAGCAGCGGCGCGGCGTTGTCGCGCGGTGGGATCGCAAGGTGACTTGACGGAGAAGGTCCTTCGCCGTATTAAACCATTCGGTTATTTAACCGGATGGATAAATTGAGCCTCGACGCAGCCTTTGCCGCCCTTTCCGATCCCACCCGCCGCGCCATCCTGGCCCGCTTGGCGCTGGGCGAGACCTCGGTCACGGAACTCGCCAAGCCCTTCGCCATGAGCCTGCCGGCGGTTTCCAAGCATCTCAAAGTGCTCGAGCGCGCCGGCCTCATTGCGCGGGGCCGCGCCGCGCAGTGGCGGCCCTGCCGCATCGAGCCGAAGGCGCTCAAAGACATCGACGACTGGCTCGGCAATTACCGGCGCTTCTTCGAGGAGAGCCTCGATCGTCTCGACGATTATTTGAAGAAGCTCCAGGCCCAGAATCCCGGCGAAGACAAGAAAGGCAGCGACAATGGCGACGGTAGTTAGTCTCGATCTCGACAAGGATCCGCGCTCGATCATCGGGATGCGTGTGTTCGACGCGCCGCGCGATCTGGTGTTCGCGGCGTGGACCGATCCCAAACATCTGGCGCAATGGTGGGGCCCGAACGGCTTCACCACGACGACCAGCGCCTTTGATTTTCGCCCCGGCGGCGTGTGGCGCTTCGTGATGCACGGCCCGGATGGCCGCGATTATCAAAATCGCGTGACGTTTGAGGAAATCGTGCGGCCCGAGCGCATCGTCTACAGCCACGGTGGCGGCGAAGATGTCGAGCCGGTGCAATTCAAGCAGACCGTGATTTTCGAGGATCTTGGCGGCAAGACGCGCCTCATCTGGCGCGGCGATTTCCCGTCGGCGGAAGAGCGCGACCGGGTGATCAAGGACTACGGCGCCGCCCAGGGCCTGGTGCAGACGATGACGCGGCTTGCCGAGTTCGTCGAAGCGCAAGCCTAAGAGATTCCGCAATGTCCTTCGCGCTCTACGGCCATCCCTTCTCCTCGTACACGCAGAAAGTACTCATCGCGTTGTACGAGAACCGCACGCCCTTCGAGTTCCGCTGTATCGGGCCGGATACGCCGCAGCACGTGGCCGAGTGGATGCGCCGCTGGCCGCTGCGCAAGTTTCCGCTGCTGTTGGACGGCGAGCGTGAGATCGTCGAGTCCAGCATCATCGTCGAGTATTTGCAGCTCGCGCATCCTGGGCCGGTGCGCCTCCTGCCCGCGGACCCGATGGCTGCGCTGGACGTGCGCTTCCTCGACCGCTTCTTCGACCTGCACGTGGCAGAGGCGATGCAGATTGCGGTGGACAGTGCGCTGGGCCGGGTCCCGGTGAAAAGCGAGGAAGGACTAGTCATCGCTAGGGAAAGGCTGGAACGCGCCTATGCTTGGCTCGAAGGACAGCTTGCCGGCAGGACCTGGGCCGCCGGCGCCGACTTCACCATGGCCGACTGCGCTGCCGCGCCATTCCTGTTCTACGCGGACTGGGTGCACCGGATTTCAGACGCCTACCTCGTTCTGCGCGCCTACCGCGCGCGGTTGCTTACCCGTCCGTCCTTCGCCCGGGCGGTGGAGGAGGCGCGGCCGTTCCGGCCGTACTTTCCCCTCGGGGCGCCGGACAGGGATTGATCGCGGCGCAGGCCGCTGGCGGCCTTCGCGACGGCGAAGAATTTTTTTGTTTGGGATGTCGCTTTGGCGCGTGGCCGTTCGTCTTAGAAGCAGCACAAGGGGAGAGGACCATGCTGGAATTGCTGCTTTACTGTCACATGTTCGCAAACGTCAAATATGCCGGCGAGATCGCGGCCGTTATGGATTTCGTCGGCAGTCTGAAAAGCCGCTGCAAACGCTTGCTGGCGCCGGCCGCGGCCGGCTGCCGGGAACCGGTCTCCGCGTTCGGCTTCTGGACGGAACTGGAGTTGGCGAGGTCGCTGGATCGGCTCGATGCCTATGTCGGATCAGTGGCTTAGCTGGAGCGCACGGGTTCCGGCAAAAATTTTCACGCGCATGTCGGGATCGGGCATAGTCGATCGTCCTTGATCTGAAGGGGAAGCTCAATGCTCTACGCGTTTCTGTGCTGTCATGACGAAGCCGTCGTCAATTCCTGGACCAAGGAGGAAGACGACGCGGTCTTGGCCAAGCGCGCCAAGGTGACCGACAAGCTCGCCGCGCAGGGCAAGCTTGGTCCGGCGCTGCGCCTGATGCCGACCACCGCCGCCACCACGGTGCGGATGGGCCGCGACCCCGTCGTCCTTGACGGGCCGTTCGCGGAAACCAAAGAGGCGCTGCTCGGCTTTTATCTCATCGACTGTGACTCGCTCGAGGAAGCCATCGAGACCGCCAAACAAATCGGGCGCGACGAAAAAGTCGTTTTCGAAATCCGCCCGGTAAAGCTGTATCTGCCCAAGCGTGAGGTATCGTGACTGCCGTCGCGTGGATAGATTCCGTTCTCCAATCGGCCCGTCCGCAAGCGGTCGGGGCGCTGCTGCGCTATTTCCGCGATCTCGATCGCGCCGAGGAAGCGTTTCAAGAAGCCTGCTTGCGCGCCTTGAAGAACTGGCCGGTCAACGGGCCGCCGCGCGATCCCACGGCCTGGCTCGTTTTGGTCGGACGCAATGTCGGGCTCGACGATGTGCGCCGCGGCAAGAAGAGCGCGCCGCTGCCCGCCGACGACGTCATATCCGATCTTGATGATGCCGAGGCCGACGTTGCCGAGCGTCTCGATAATTCGCATTACCGTGACGATGTGTTGCGGCTGCTGTTCATTTGCTGTCATCCCGATCTGCCGGCGGTGCAGCAGATTGCGCTGGCGCTGCGTGTGGTGTCCGGCCTGACGGTGAAAGAGATCGCGCGCGCGTTCCTGGTGAGCGAGAGCGCCATGGAACAGCGCATCACGCGCGCGAAGAGCCGCGTGGCGCATGCCGACGTTCCGTTCGAAACACCGGGCGCCGCCGAGCGCGGCGAGCGCCTCGGCGCCGTGGCGGCGATGATCTATCTGCTCTTCAACGAAGGCTATTCGGCAAGCGGCGGCGAAGCGCATATGCGCGTGCCGCTGTGCGAGGAAGCGATCCGGCTGTCGCGTCTGCTGCTGACGCTGTTTCCGGGCGAGCCCGAAATCATGGGGCTCACGGCGCTGGTGCTCTTTCAGCACGCCCGCGCGCCGGCCCGGCTCGATGCCGACGGCGCAATTATTCTATTGGACGATCAGGACAGGAATCTTTGGAACCGCGATATGATCGCTGAGGGACACGCGCTCATCGAGAAGGCGGCGCGTCATCGCCGGCCGGGTCCCTATCAGGTTCAAGCGGCGATCGCCGGCGTACATGCGCACGCGCGGCGGACCGAGGATACCGCCTGGTCGGAAATCGACCAGCTCTACGCCGCGCTGGAACGGCTGCAGCCGTCGCCGGTGGTGACACTCAACCGCGCCGTTGCGGTCAGCAAAGCGCAGGGGGCGGCGGCGGCCTTGGCGATGATCGAGCCGCTGGCCGCTCAGCTTGGCGCCTACTTCCATTTTTTTGGCGTGAAGGGCGGGCTTTTGATGCAGCTTGGCCGCGCCGAGGAAGCGCGCGTCGCCTTCGACCAGGCCATCGCGCTTGCCCGCACGCCGGCGGAAGCCGCGCATATCCGCCTGCATCTCGACCGCTTGATGAAAGACGGTCAAACGCCTGAGAAAAAAATTTCTCAGGATGTCGGATCGCCAAAGGCCCGCTCGTCCTTGGTGTAACGGAAGCAACGACAACACATTCACGCGTAGGAAAGGACTACGTCATGCAAGTGCAACCCTATCTATTCTTCGACGGCCGCGCCGATGAAGCATTGGAATTCTACAAGAAGGCGATCGGCGCTACTCCCAAAATGCTGATGCGGTTCAAGGATTCTCCCGATCAGTCCATGATCACGCCCGGCAGTGAAAACAAGATCATGCATGCGGCGGTGGAGATCGGCGATGCCACGGTGCTCGTCTCCGACGGCCGCTGCACCGGCAAGGCGAATTTCCAGGGCTTCGCGCTGGCCATCTCGGCGGCAAGCGAAACCGAGGCCGACAAGATATTCGGCGCGCTTTCAGAAGGCGGCCAAGTGACGATGCCGCTGGCCAAGACGTTTTTCTCGCCGCGTTTCGGCATGCTCACCGACAGATTCGGCGTCGGCTGGATGGTGCTTGTCTCACAGTAAAGCGCCGTCTCAACGCGGCCAACGCAATCAAAAGGAGTGAACCATGAGTGCTGCCGAAGCGAAGAGCAAAGACTTCGTTACGACGCGCGTGTTCGACGCACCGCCCGCGACTTTGTGGAAATGCTTCACCGAGCCGGAGCGCATGAAGGCATGGTTCGGACCGAAGGGTTCGGTCGTCGTCGATTCGAAAATGGATCTGCGGGTCGGCGGCAGCTATCACGGCGCCATGCGCGACTCCGAAGGCCGCGTGATGTGGGCCAAATTCATCTATCGCGAGGTCACCCCGCCGCGGCGGCTCGTGTGGGAGCATTCGTTTTCCGACGCGGCGGGCGGGCTCACCCGCCATCCGCTCAGCCCGACCTGGCCGCTCAAATTGCTGACTACCGTCACGTTCGGGGACGCGCCGGGGGGCAAGTGCCAGCTCACGCTGACCTGGTCGCCGCTTGATGCGACACGAGAGGAGCAGGCCACGTTCGACGCGGCGCACGACGGCATGCGCACCGGCTGGGGCGGTTCGTTCGAACGGCTCGACGCCTATCTCGCCGACACGAAGTAAAAGACGGCACGCCCCGGAGGAGACTGCCATGGCGACACTCGGACAAAAAATCACGCCGTGTCTGTGGTTCGACACGGAGGCCGAAGAGGCGGCGAAGCTCTATACCGCGATTTTCGCCGATGCGCGGATCAAACAGATCAGCCGCTACACCGAAGCCGGCCGCGAGATTCACGGCAAGGAGCCGGGCTCCGTCATGGTCGTCGAGTTCGAGCTTGAGGGGCAAACCTTCACCGCGCTCAATGGCGGACCGCAATTCAAGTTCGACGAAGCGGTGTCGTTCCAGGTGATGTGCGAGACGCAAAGCGAAATCGATCATTTCTGGAGCAAGCTGTCCGCGGGCGGCAAGGAAGGTCCGTGCGGCTGGCTCAAGGACAGATTCGGCCTGTCCTGGCAGGTCGTGCCGTCGGTCCTGCCGCAGATGATGAAAGACGCCGACGGCGCGAAATCCGGCAGGATCATGAACGCCGTCATGCAGATGAAGAAGTTCGATTTGGAAGTGCTGCAGCGCGCCTATTCCGGGCCCGCCTGAGATTCTTTGGGGGATCACATGATCACGACAATCCTCATCATCATCGCCATCGCGCTGACGATTGCCATCGCCGCGGCGCTGATCTACGCCGCGACACAACCTGAGACGTTTAGGGTCATCCGTTCGACTCTGATCTCAGCGCCGCCGGAAAAGATCTTTCCGCTGATCAACGACCTGCATGCGCAGTCGACGTGGTCGCCGTTCGAAAAAGATCCGAACATGAAGCGCACCCATAGCGGCGCGCCGTCCGGCAAAGGCGCGATCTATGAATGGGACGGCAACCGCAACGTCGGCGCCGGCCGCATCGCGATTACGGACTCGGTTCCGCCGTCGCGGGTGTCGCTATCGCTCGATATGTCGCGGCCGTTCGAGGCGCGCAACATCGTCGACTTCATACTGGAGCCAAAGAGCAGCGCCACCCAAGTAACTTGCACACAAGTAACTTGGGCCATGCAAGGCCGCCAGCACTTCATGGTGAAGGTCATGAGCCTGTTCATTAGCTGCGACAAAATGGTGGGCGGACAGTTCGAGGAGGGCCTCGCCAAGCTGAAAGCGCTGGTCGAAACGCCGGCCCCTAGAATCGCGGCCGAGTAGCGAAAACTCACGCTGCATATCCATGCCGTCGCCGTGGCCGAACTCGCCATCGCCTATCTGCAGGGTATGGAAATGGGTTGGACGCAGAGCATCGAGCGGCTCCTGGCGCTGGTGTCGCGAAGCGCCTGATCGGGGGCTTGTCAAAAACGACGAATAGGGCCTTGATCGGCGCGACGGGATAATTGCGGCGGTTGGCTGCCGTCGCTGTCCTAGAGCATGATCCCGAAAACCGGTTTCCACCCTCGGATCAAGTCCGAGGACAGGCTTTTTCCGGATCATGCTCTCAATTTCGGATCGCGCGATGAACGGGCTTGATGTCGCGCCGTTTCAGGCGCCATTCGCTCCGCCGGACGAGGACCTCGCGGCGGGATTGCTGGCTGACGCCGCACGCGACAACTCGGCCGAAAGCCGGATCGATGCGCGCGCCAAAAAATTGGTCGAGGCGATCCGCGCCAAGGCCGGCCGTCTTGGCGGCGTCGACGATTTTCTCCATTCCTATTCGCTCTCGACCAAGGAAGGCCTGGCGCTGATGGTCTTGGCCGAGGCGCTGCTGCGCGTGCCCGACACGGCGACCGCGGACCGGCTGATCGAGGACAAGCTTGCCGCCGGGCGTTGGCTCGATAGCGACGTGCACTCCACCGCGATCCTGGTCTCGGCGTCGGCCTGGACGCTCGGCGTCGCCGCGCGCGTCATCCATCCGGGCGAAACGCCGGAAACGATTCTCGACAGCATCGTGCGCCGCCTCGGCCTGCCGGCGATGCGGGCTGCGATCCGGCAGGCGATGCGGCTTCTCGGCTCGCATTTCGTGCTCGGGCAAACCATCGAGGAAGCGCTGGCGCGCGCCCGCGCGCATGCGCAACAGCTTTATTCGTTCGACATGCTGGGCGAAGGCGCGCGCACGGCCGACGACGCCGACACATATTTCGACGCCTATGCCGGAGCGATCGACGCAATCGGCAAGAGCGTCGGCACTGCCGCGCCGGACGCGCGGCCCGGCATTTCGGTCAAGCTTTCGGCACTGCATCCGCGCTACGAAGCAATCGCGCGCGAGCGGGTGCGCAGCGAGCTCACGCCGCGCCTGATCGAACTTGCACAACTCGCCAAGGCACATGATCTGCAATTCACGATCGACGCGGAAGAGGCGGACCGGCTCGAACTGTCGCTCGACATCATCGGCGCGGCTCTTGACGACGCGTCGCTTGCCGGCTGGGACGGCTTTGGGCTTGCGGTGCAGGCCTATCAGAAACGCGCGCTCGCCGTGATCGGCTGGGTCGAGGATGTGGCCGCTGCAAAAAACCGCAGGCTCACGGTCAGGCTGGTCAAGGGCGCCTATTGGGACACCGAGATCAAGCGCGGGCAGGAGCGCGGGCTTGCCGGCTATCCGGTGTTCACGCGCAAGGCCATGACCGATCTTTGCTACATGGCTTGCGGGAGACGGCTCCTTGCCGCGCGCAACAGAGTGTTTCCGCAATTCGCCACGCATAATGCCCTGACCGTCGCCAGCGTGGTCGAAGACGCCGGCAGCGTCGACGGCTTCGAGTTTCAGCGGCTCTACGGCATGGGCGAGCCGCTCTACGACGCGCTGCGCGCCGAATTCCCCGACGCCGTCTGCCGCATCTACGCGCCGGTCGGCGGCCATCGCGATCTGCTCGCTTATCTGGTGCGGCGGCTTCTGGAAAACGGCGCCAATTCGTCTTTCGTTTCGGTTGCCGCCGATCCGCTCGTGCCCATTGCCGATATTTTGCGCCGTCCGCAGAATTGGATCGCGACGGCTGAGGAAGCGCGAAACAAGAAAATCCCGTTGCCGCGCAATCTCTATCAGCCGAAACGGCAAAACTCCGCCGGTGTCGAATTCGGCGAACGCGCGAGCCTCGATGCGCTGCTGCGCGAGGTCGGCGACGGCACGACGGCATCGGCCGATGCCGCGCCTCTCCTCGACGGCGTGGCGCTGTCCGGCATTGAGAGAGATGTATGTTCGCCGATCGACGGCAGCGTCATCGGCGCCGTCTGCGACGGTGATGACGCCATCGCCCGCTCCGCTGTTGCCGCCGCTGCCTCAGGCTTCGCGGCTTGGTCGGCGACGCCGGTCGATGACCGTGCCATGGCGCTCGAACGCGCCGCCGATCGTCTCGAACTCAATCGCGGCCGGTTGCTCGCTTTGCTGCAAAGCGAAGCCGGCAAAACGCTCGACGATGCGCTCGCGGAAACGCGCGAGGCCGTCGATTATTGCCGCTATTACGCCGCCCAGGCACGCACCGCGCTTACGCCGCAGCCGATGCCGGGGCCGACCGGCGAGAGCAACGAATTGCGCTATCGCGGGCGCGGCGTGATCGCATGCATCAGCCCGTGGAATTTTCCGCTGGCGATCTTCCTCGGCCAGGTCAGCGCCGCGCTTGCCGCCGGCAACACCGTCGCCGCCAAGCCGGCGGAGCAGACGCCGCTCATTGCCGCCTTTGCCGTCGCGCTGCTGCACGAAGCGGGCGTGCCGGTAACTGCGCTGCATCTTCTCCCGGGCGACGGCGCGGTCGGCGCGAGCCTCGTCGCCAACCCGCATGTCGCCGGGGTGGTCTTCACCGGCTCGGCCGCGGTCGGCCGTTCGATCAACCGCGCGCTCGCTGCAAGAGACGGACCGATCGTGCCGCTCATCGCCGAGACCGGTGGCATCAATGCCATGATCGCCGACGCAACCGCGCTGCCCGAACAGGTCAGCGATGACGTCGTTACCTCGGCGTTCCGCTCCGCCGGCCAGCGCTGCTCGGCGCTGCGGCTGCTTTGCCTGCAAGAAGACGTGGCAGACCGCATGCTCGACATGCTGATTGGCGCCGCGCGCGAGCTGAAAGTCGGCGATCCGCGCCGGATCGCGACCCATGTCGGCCCGGTGATCGACGCGCAGGCGAAGGCCAAGCTTGAAAGCTGGATCGCTGAGAACAAGCGCGCCGGGAGGCTCCGCTTCCGCTGGGACGGCGACCTGCCTGCAAGCGGGACCTATGTCGCGCCGGCGGTCATCGAACTCGACCGCGCCCTTGACCTAAATCAGGAAGTTTTTGGTCCCGTGCTGCATGTGGTACGCTGGCGTGCCGGGCAGTTAGAGGCGCTGATTGATGAAATCGCAGCGAACGGCACGGCTTTGACGCTCGGCATCCACTCCCGCATCGATCTCACGATCAGCCGCGTCGCCGCGCGGCTCCCGCACGGCAATGTCTACGTCAATCGCAACATGATCGGCGCCGTGGTTGGCACCCAGCCCTTCGGCGGCACTTGGCTGTCCGGGACCGGGCCCAAGGCCGGCGGCCCCAATTACCTGCGCCGCTTGGCGGCCGAGCAGATCGTGACGGTCAACACCGCGGCCGCGGGCGGCGATGCCGGGCTACTCGCCCAAGATGACTGAAACCTGATGACTGAAACTGGATGATTGAAACTTTCAGGGACTTTCTGGAATTAACACAATCGCGACATGATCGCGTTATTCTGATGGCCCATGGCTGATTCGATTTCGAAGCTTTATCAGGCCGCCCACGCCTGCCGCCACGACGATCCGTCGACCTCACGGACCGCGCGGCTGCTGCGTTCGGGCCGCAGCAAGATGGCCAAGAAGCTCGCCGAAGAGGCGGTCGAGGTCGTGATCGACGCCATGAACGGCGACCGCGAGGCCGTCGTCAAAGAGAGCGCCGACCTCATCTATAATCTGGTCGTGCTGTGGGTCTCCACCGGCATCCGCCCCGAGGATGTCTGGAAGGAGATGGACCGCCGCGAGCGGCTCCTCGGCATCGCCGAGAAGGTGCCGAAAAAGCCGCCGGAAGACTTTCCCCGTCGTCAAGTTGTCATGCTCGAGGGCCGCCGGAGCCGCAAACGGCGCTAACTTGCCCGTAGGCTCCGCTTCCGCTCCGCCGGATTGGACAGCGCCGAGCTCTCCGGCTAGTTAGCCGCCCATGCTTCGCCGCCTGTATGACTGGTGCGTCGACGCAGCCGGCAAGCCCCACGCCGCCTGGGTCTTGGGCTGCGTATCTTTCGCCGAGAGCTCGTTCTTTCCCGCGCCCCCCGACGTGATGCTGATTCCGATGGCGCTGGCGCGGCCCGACCGGGCCTTTTACTTCGCCGCGCTATGTACCGCAGCGTCGGTCGCCGGCGGCCTTCTCGGCTATTTCATCGGCTCCGAGCTTTATTCGACCGTCGGGCAGTGGCTGATCGGGCTCTATGGCTACGGCGACAAGGTCGATGCCTTCCGCGTCGCCTACGCGCATTACGGCGCCTGGATCATTCTGCTGAAGGGGCTGACCCCGATCCCTTATAAGATCGTCACCATCACTTCGGGGTTTGCCGGGTTCAATATCGGCCTGTTCGTTGTCCTGTCGATCATTACGCGTGGCGCGAGGTTTTTTTTGCTCGCCTTCCTGCTCAATCGTTACGGCGAGCGGGCCCGCGGCATTATCGAGGAGCGGCTTGGCCTGTGGGTGAGCCTCGCCTTAGCCCTTGTTGTGATTGGCTTTGTCGTCCTGGTGAAGGTATTCTGACCTTGTTGCCGCCCTAATTCGGTCGCCTGATTTGTTGCTGGATGAGTGAGGTCGGGGGCCCCGTCGGGTGAGCCAAGCGGCGACGTAAGGATCATCCATTGAGCGATCATCAGGTGAGCGATCATCGGGTGGCCATGACGGATGTGGCCGTGACGCAAAGCAGCACCAGTTCATCTCATTACAGGTCGGCGGCGGGGTGGCTCGCCGCGGCGGTGTTGTTGATCGCACCAGCCGGCATTGCGTTCGCCCAAAACAACACACCGGCTCCGGCCGGCTTGGCGCCATCCGGCGACGCTGGCTCGGCGCAACAGCCAACCCAACCCGCGGGCGCCCCGGCGGCTACGACGCTTCCGCCGCAGCCGCCCTTGCCCCAAGCCACTAACCAAGGGCAGGGCCAAGCTCCAGACCAAACTGCGACCAAAACCCCAAACCAAGCCCCGAACCAGGCTACGGCGCTGCCTTCGGGCCCCGACGAGAAGCGCGGCTTCCTCAACGATTTTGGCCAGTGGTGGAATGACTCCATCGCCAACTTCAACGCCAAGATAAAAGAGCAACAGGCCAAGCTCGACGAATTCAACAAGCAGCAGAGCGACGCCGCCAAGGATGCGGGGCAGGCGATGAAGAAAGCCGCCGGCGCCATGTTCTCGCCCTCGAAGGTCATCGAGATCCAGCAGCCTTGCCCGACCGCCGGAAACGGCGCTCCCGACTGCGCGACCGCGGCCACGAATGTCTGCAAGGGCAAGGGCTTTAGCACCGGGCAGCCGATCGACATCCGCACCGCGGAGCGATGCAAAGCCTCGCTCTGGGTGTCGGGCCAGAACCCGGCGACCGCCGATTGTCCGGTCGAGACGGTCCTCCTGCGCGTCGCCTGCCAGGAGTGATCCGGCCGCGCGGCGCCGCGGGATTGCCTTCATTTCAAATGTGCTAAGGCAGTTATCCGTCACCCCTGAGGTGCGAGCGCAGCGAGCCTCGAAGGGCGACGGCCCGCGCGCCTCGGCCGTATCCTTCGAGGGCCGCTTCGCGGCCACCTCAGGATGACGGTTGAAGCCTGCAATATTAGGGAGAAAAAACGTCATGATGTCCGATGCCGATCGCAGCAAGGCCGCCGATATTCTCATCAACGCCGAGAAAGAGCGCAAACAGGCCACGCAGCTTTCGAAAACTTGGCCCGGCATCACCATCGGCGACGCCTATGCGATCTCCAGCGAAGTCGCCAAGCGCAAGATCGCGGGCGGCGCCAAACTGATCGGCCACAAGGTCGGCCTCACCTCGAAGGCGATGCAGCGCTCCTCGCAGATCGACGAGCCGGATTACGGCCATCTCCTCGACAATATGATGGTGGCCGACGGCGCCAGCATTCCGCACGCCAATTATTGTTTGCCGCGGGTCGAGATCGAGCTTGCCTTCATCATGGGCAAGCCGCTGAAGGGCCCCGGCGTCAACCTGATCGACGTGCTGCGCGCCACGGAATATGTCGTGCCGGCGATCGAGATCGTCGATGCGCGGTTGCAGGATCAGCGCAAAATCTTCGACACCGTGTCCGACAACGGCGCCGCCGCCGGCATCGTCATCGGCGGCCGGCCGATCGGACCGCTCGACGTCGATCTGCGCTGGATCGGCGGCGTCATGTATCGCAATGCGGAAATCGAAGAGACCGGCGTCGCCGCCGGCGTGCTCGGCCATCCGGCGCTCGGCGTCGCCTGGCTCGCCAACAAGCTCGGCGCGCACGGCGTGACGCTCGAAGCCGGCCATATCGTGCTGGCCGGCTCGTTCACGCGCGTGGTGTTCGCGCGCAAGGGCGATACACTGCACGCCGATTTTGGCAATCTCGGCGGCATCGCAGTGCAATTCGTCTAAGCCTGTCGGGCGCGGAAGCGTATTGAACATCCCTCGGCGTGGCGCGATCATGGGTGAGTGACGCGTAGCCGGTGGTGGCTTGGCCGTGCTGTTCCAGGATCGCAGGTATTGGACATTGGCTGCAGCGGCACTCGCCGTCTCAGTGACGGCGCTTCATGCCGCGCTGCCGACAGCGCCCGATGTCTCCGGGCGCACCTCGACCGAGGGCGAGCTTTTGATCGCGTCGCCGGACATGCGCGACCCGTTCGATCACGCCGTCATTTTGATGGCGCAGCACAGCCGCGACGGCGCGCTCGGCATCGTCATCAATCATCCCGCCGGCAGCCGTCCGATCGCGGAGGTGCTCAAAGCGATGGGTTCGGATGCCAGCGGAGTAACGAATGACGTGCTGATGTTTCTCGGCGGGCCGGTCAGTCCCGAAATCGCCTTCGTGCTGCACAGCACCGACTATCACCGGCCCGATACGATCGACATCGACGGCCGCGTCGCGCTCACCGCCGCCGCCGAAGTCTTGCGCGACATCGGCCTCGGCAAAGGGCCGGCCAAGAGTCTCGTCGCCTTCGGCTATGCCGGCTGGGCGCCGTCGCAGCTCGACGACGAGATCAAGAGCGGCGTCTGGGCGGCGGTGCCGGAGAATCCGGCGTTGGTGTTCGACGACGATCGGTCTAAAGTATGGGCCGACGCACTCGCATTACAAAAAGTCGGCAAATGACAGAATTCCACGGCGTCTTGCCTTATCTGGTATCGCCCGTCGACAGCGACGGGCGGGTCAAGACGGATGTGCTCGCAGAGCTGGTCGGCGATCTTATCGCAGCCGGCGTGCACGGGGTCACGCCGCTCGGTTCGACCGGCGAATTTGCTTATCTGCGGACCGCGCAGCGCATCGACGTGGTGCGCGCGACCATCGAGGCGGCTGCCGGCCGCGTGCCGGTGGTGGCGGGGGTTGCGGCGACCGCGACGACGGACGCCGTCTCGCAAGCTAAGAATTATCAAAAACTCGGCGCCAGCGGCATTCTTGCCATTCTCGAATCCTATTTCCCGCTCGCCGAGCCGCAAGTCGAAAGTTATTTCCGCGCCATCGCCGACGCCGTCGATATTCCGGTCATCCTCTATACCAATCCGCAATTCCAGCGCACCGATCTCACGCTCGACGTGGTCGCGCGCTTAAGCGAGCATCCGCGCATCCGCTACATCAAAGACGCGTCGACCAATACCGGCCGGCTCTTGTCGATCGCCAATCGCTGCCCGGACCTCAAGGTCTTCTCGGCGTCGGCGCATATCCCGGCCTGCGTCATGCTGATCGGCGGCGTCGGCTGGATGGCGGGGCCGGCCTGCGTCATTCCGCGGCAAAGCGTGAAGCTCTACGAGCTCTGCCGCGCCGGGCGCTGGCCCGAGGCGATGGAGCTGCAGCGCCGCCTCTGGCAGATCAACGAAATATTCGCGCGCTTCAATCTCGCGGCCTGCATCAAGGCGGCGCTCGAAATTAAGGGTTATGACGTCGGCGATCCGATACCGCCGCAGCCGAAGCTCGGCGCCAAGGAGCGCGATATCATTGCGGCGTCACTGTCCGACGTCGAGGAGCTTGTCGCGGTATTCTGACTGCCGTTCTTGCCATATTCGTTAATTTCTTCCAACCGATTCTTAACGCTTCCTTGCTTAAGTGACCTCTTGCGCGCGGGTGGCGCAGAGGTCGTGGTGGCAGTTATCTTGGCATCGATCGGTTCGGACTACGCTCCGCGAGTAGGGTTCGAGCGCACCGCTTCGGCGATCGCCAGCGCCCGCCGCGCCGTACTTGCCGATCGCTATCCGATCAACTCCTTCTCGGTCGAATGGCGCTGGCTCGCCGATCTCGTTTCGGTCGCCGACGACTGGCGCGATCTCGCTGCGCGCGCGCTCGAGCCCAACGTCTTTTACGAACCCGCTTTCGCGCTCGCGGCCGGCGCGGTTTTCGGCCGCGACGTCGGCGCCGTGCTGGTTTGGTCGGACACGCAGCCGCGCAAGCTCCTCGGCTTTTTTCCGGCGCGCGTCGTCCCGCGCCGCTATGGTTTGACGCTGCCGATCCTCGAAGCCTGGACGCATCCCTATGGGCCGCTCGGCACGCCGCTTATCGAGCGCGAAGCGGCCGAGCCGGTGATTGCCGCGTGGCTCACGCATCTCGCCGGCGATCCGGCATTGCCCGGATTAATGTTGCTGCCGCTCATCGCCGAGAACGGCCATTTCGCGACCGCGCTCGGCGCGACGCTCCGCCGCTTGCAGATGCCGCATGCCGATTTCGCCCGTCACAGCCGGCCGCTTTTGGTGCCGGGCGACGACCGCGCCGGATATCTCGAACAAGCCGTCTCGGCGCACCGGCACCGCGAATTGCGCCGCAGCATCCGGCGCCTCGCCGATCTCGGCGCGCTGTTGTTCACCGCGAGCACGGAGCCGCAAGTGGTCGGCCGGGAGATCGAAAATTTCTTTGTTCTCGAGGCGGGCGGCTGGAAGGGCGAGGTCGGCACCGCCGCCGCCCACCACGACGAGGTGCGAAGTTTCATGAAGATCGCGATTCAGGCGCTCGGCGCCGAGGGCAAGGTTGCGATCAATCGCATTCTGATCGACGGCCGTGCCATCGCCGCGACGATCACGCTGCGCAGCGGCGACGGCGCCTGGTACTGGAAGACGGCTTATGACGAAGCGCTCGCGCGCTTCGCGCCGGGCGTCTTGCTGACGGCCGCTTTGACCGAGGACCTCGCCGAAAACCCCGCGATCTCGCGCGCCGATTCCTGCGCCGCGCCCGGTAATCCGATCCTCGACAACTTCTGGCGCGAGCGGCTCGACCTGTGCGACCGCCTGATCGCGACCCGCTCCAGCGCGCCGTTCTGGCGCGCCTGCCGCCTTGAAAGCCTGCGCGGCGCAGCGCTTGCGGCGGCGAAGTCGCTGCGCAAGCGGCTCGGTCATCGCTGACTTGCGCCATCGTTGACTTACCCGGCGTTTCTCGCGTAGCTGCGCGGTTTACGGGAAACGCACGCGGTTTGCCGGAAACGCAAAGGGCTTTTCAAAACAAAATGGCCAATCCGATTGCAATCCGCATGGGCGGCTACGGGCCGCCGACGACGTCGTTTTCGCGCTCGCTCAAACTGATCGGCGACACGTTGCAGGCGCGGTTCGGCGACCGCATCGACGTGAAGTATGTCTGGAACATCATGGATTTTGGCTATCGCGCCGAGGAGATTCTGTGGCTGGTTGAGGACGGCGTGCTCTCGCTCGGCTATCAGTCGTCGAGCTATCTCACCGATCGCGTGCCGGAGCTCGGCTTTGTCGATCTGCCGTTTCTGTTCGAGAAGCGCGATCAAGCGCGCGCCGCCATCGATGGCGCGCTCGGCAAATTCCTGGCCGAGCGGATCGAGGCGCGGGTGAATTACCGCATCCTCGGCTATTTCGAAAATGGCTTTCGCCACATCTCAAACCGGCTGCGCACCTTGCACACGCCGGCCGATCTCAAAGGCATGCGCATCCGCGTCTTGCCGAGCGAAGTGCAGGCGCGAACATTCGAGCTTCTCGGCGCCGTTCCGCTGCGCTGGGATCTCACCGAAGCAATCGCGGCGATCAAGGCCGGCACGATCGACGCGCAGGAGAACCCGTTCGCCAACACCGTCACCTACGGCGTGCATAACTTTCACCATTTCCATACGGTGACCAACCACTTCTACATTTCGCGGCCGATCTTTCTCAACCGCACGCAGTTTGATGCATGGCCCGCGGACCTCCAAGACGCCATGCGTGAGGCGGTCGCGCGCGCCATTGCGTTTCAACGCGATCAAGCCATCGAGGAAGACCGCGAGGCACGCGCCGCCATCGAAGCGGCCGGCTGCGAGATCGCCGCGCTGATGCCGGACGAACACGGGAAATTCCGTGCCGCCGTCACCCCGCTGCTCGCCGCGGCGCGCGGCACCTATGGGAGCGAGATGTTCGCCCTCATCTGAGCCCTTTCCCGTAGACCGCGCGGCAAATCGCGCATCTCGCCGGATGCAAGCTTTCTCGCTGTGCTCAAGGCATTGGGCTCGCCACTTTTTTGCCTTCCAATCTTCCTTTGCCGCAACGCAGCTACGCAATTTGTGCGCTGCACAATAGACCCGCCAGTCCCCAACTAGGGGAGGTGCCCGCGGAAAGTGAATGCGGGAAAAATGCAGAAGGACTTGGAATCATGAAGAAAATTCTCTCGATCGCAATCGCTTTGGCGGCATTGGTCGCTGTTAGCGCTGCCCCGGCCCTCGCCAGCTCCTATGACTCGCAGCCCGGTCCTGGCTCTGGCATCGAGTCGCAACGTTAATTCCCGATTGACCAAATCGGCAAATCGGAATGTCTGCGAAAAGCCCGGGGCAACCCGGGCTTTTTCGTTGCCGGGATGGAGAGCGGAGCTGTGTTTGGAAGAGCGTTCCGTCTAGGTTTGAAAGCGTGACCAACAAAGCGCGTGGATGACCATGAGCGAAAGTGGACAGCGTTACACCGGCGGCTGTCTCTGCGGCGCACGGCGTTATGAAGCGAAAGGCGCGCCCGAATATACGGGCCACTGCTACTGCGAGGATTGCCGCAAAGCGTCGGGCTCGGGTTTCATCCCCTTCATGGGCTTTCCGGCTAGCGCCGTGCGCTTTCGCGGTCAGAGCCTGAAATTCACATCGAAGGCTGCGAATGGCGGCAATGCGGTGCGCAATTCATGCCCCGTGTGCGGCAGCATGGTCTTTGGCGGCGAGGTCGGCAAAGACTCGTCGTTCACGATATATGCCGGCACGCTCGACGATCCGTCACTCTTTCATCCGACCGTGGCAATCTTCACCCGCGGCCGTCCGGACTGGGCCGTCATTCCGCCAGACCTGAAAGTTTTTGAAAGAGCGCCTTAAACGCGGCGGTGGATCACGCGAGGCTGCGATCAGCTTCGATGATCGTCGGGCGTAGCCATGATGAGCGACCAATACACTTTATACTTCGATTTCGGCGTATAGACCGCGGCGATGCCCATGCGCGTCACGCCGCTATTGAGCATGTTGGCGCGGTGCGGCGGTGAATCGCGCCAGCCGGAAAAAGCCTCGGCGAGCGTATGATAGCCGGCGCCGATATTTTCGACCGCGACGCTGGCGATGTAGCCGGATCTGCGGAGGCGGTCGGGAAACGGATGCGCGGCGTCATGATCGAGCTTGTCGCGCGCCGCCATCGCATGCGCCTGGTCGCTCGCGAGCCGCATCAGGTCGGGATCGATAGTGACCGGCCCGAGACCGTTGTTGCCGCGGTAGCCGGAGATCATCGATTGCGCCGCGTTGGCATCGAGTGTCGCATCCGGCTGCGCGAGGTCGATATAAAAAGTCGGCTGCCCGCTCGGCGGCGCGCTCTCGGTGCAACCGGCCAGCGCTACCGCACAGAGCAGAAGGCCGCTGAACGCGAGCGCGGCGGTCGGCCGGATCATCAAAACTCCCCCAGGTACTCCGCCAAGTACTCCGCCTTGTGCCCGACAGTTCGGCGAAAAAGGTGACCGAACCGTGAAAGGCCGCCAGCGACCATGCGGCAACGGCGTAATATTCATATGCTACCATGCGACTTTCATGCGACTTTCAAGCTCTGGCGCCGCCGCAAGCCCTCAATTAGCATCGCGGGGCAGGCGCTGTCCTGTATCGTGTGCCAATATCGCGTGCCAAGGAGTTATCCACATGGTTGCAGACACGCCCCGATCGGCCGATGCGGTTCCGGCCGCCCGTACTCCCGGCGCCAAGCGCGCCGGCGCCGGCGAATATCTTTTCAATCTCGCCAGCGTGAATCACATTCTTGGCGGTCCCGATTATTCGACGGCAAACGGTGCCTGCGTCGAGGGCGACCGCATGATCGTCGGCCTGATGCGCATGCCGGCTGGCACCGGCGCCGCGCCGCATTCGCATCCCAACGAGCAGTGGATCTACATCCTCGAAGGCACGTTTCACGCAACCGTCGGCGGCAAAGCGATCGAAGCCCCGCCCGGTTCGGTGCTCTACATTCCCGCCGACGCGGTGCATGACGGTAAGGCCGGCCCCGATGCCGATGTCGTCTTCTTTACGGTCAAGGATGCCTCGCACAGCCTGCACGGCATAAAAGCTGCATAACGGCTTGGAAAAGCGTGCGCAGAGGGGGCTGAAACGTGATGTGTAAATCCATGACCAGAAAATCCAAGTCTGGAAAATCCAAGTCTGGAAAATCCAAGTCTGGAAAATCCAAGTCTGGAGAATCCAAGACCGGAAAATACAAGTCTGAAGTTGTGTTTGAAGTTTTGCGTTCGGCGATCATGTCGGCTGCTGTGGCGGCGGTAGCGCTCGCCGTCGCGGCGGCGGCCCAGGCGCAAAGCTGGCCGTCGAAACCGATCAGAGCGTTCATTCCGTTCGGCGCCGGCAGCGCCACCGACATTATTCCCCGCGCGGTGTTCGACCAGCTTAGTCCCGCGCTTGGTCAGCCGATCGTGGTCGAGAACCGCGGCGGGGCCGGCGGCGCGCTCGGCGTCGGCGAGGTGACGCGTGCGGATCCCGACGGCTATACGATCCTTGCGGATTCCTCGGCGCTCACCGTCGCGCCGTGGATCGTGCCCAATCTGCCCTACGATACGGCGAAGGATCTTTCCGCCGTCGTTCCGCTCGGCAAGAGCGCGGACGTGCTGGTCGTCAATCCGGCGAAGGGCTGGAAGACGGTGGCCGATCTCGTCGCCGCGGCGAAAGCCAATCCGGGCTCGATCAATTACGGCTCGGCGGGTGTCGGCACCGGCACCCACGTCAATGCCGAACGGTTCCGGGCGAGCGCGGGCTTCCAGGCGACTCACGTTCCCTATAAAGGCGGCGCTGAAGCGCTAACCGATCTGTTGGGCGGCCGGATCGATTTCTACTTTTGCCCGGTCACCACCGCGCTGCCGCTGATCCATGACGGAAGGCTCACGGCGCTTGCGATTTCCACGCCGACGCGCTGGTCCGATCTACCCGATGTTCCGACATCGATCGAGGCCGGTTATCCCAATTCCGATTACACCGTCTGGTTCGGCATCTTCATGTCGTCGAAAACGCCGCGCGACATCGTGCAGAAATTCTATACGGCGGCAAGCGGCGTGCTGCAGACGCCGGCGATGAAGCAAAAACTGGCTCAGCTTGCGGTCGAGCCGTTTCCGATGTCGCCCGAACAGTTCGACAAATATGTCGCAAACGACCTCGCAGCGAACGGCAAGCTCTTTCAGGCGGCCGCGATCAAATGAAATAACGACATGAAATAATAAAGACATGGGAATTTCAGCGGAGCCGCACGTACGGCGCCGTGAAATGAAAACGGGAGGAAAACATGAAGCTGTTGAGAGTTCTGGCCGCCGTGTTGTTCTGCGTCGCGGGCGGCGCGGCCTTCGCCCAGGCGCCGGACAAATATCCGTCGCGGCCGGTGAAGATCATCGTGCCCTACGCGCCGGGCGGAGCGACCGACATCGTCGCGCGCATTCTCGCCGATCAGTTGGGCAAAAGCCTCGGCCAGCAGTTCTATGTCGAGAATAAGCCTGGCGCCTTCGGCATTGTCGCGCTCGAGGACCTGGCCAACTCGCCGGCGGATGGCTACACGCTGATGATCGGCAACGTCACCACAAACGCCATCACGCCGGTCATTTATCCAAATAAATTCCATATCGATTATGCCAAGGACGTGGTGCCGGTCACCGATCTGGTCGACATCCCCGCGTTCCTGCTCGCGACGACGGCGAATTTCAACGTCAAGTCGGTTGCCGAACTCATCGCCTATGCCAAGGCGCATCCCGGTCAGGTGCGCTACGGCACCGTCGGCCCGGGCAGCTATCCGCATTACGACATGGCCTATTTCGCCAAGCGTGCCGGCGATCTCGACATGGTCGCGATCCCCAACAAAGCCGGCGCTTCGGGCGTCATCAACGACATGCTCAATGGCTCGACGCAAGCGGCCTTCCTCAATGTCGCCAGCGCCGCACCGCAGGTGAAGGCCGGCAGCTTCCGGCCGCTCGCGCTGGTCGATCATGCACGGCTGCCGGACTATCCCGATCTGCCGACCATGCAGGAACTGGGCTTCCCCGGTGTCGGCACCATCGCCTGGCAGGGCCTGTTCGCCCCGGGCGGTACGCCCAAGCCGGTGTTGCAGGCCGTCTTCAATGCCTTCGTTGCGGCGCTGAAGGCGCCGGCGGTCGGCGACGCGTTCAAGAAGCAGACCTTCAACACCGTTCCGAGCGCGTCGCTCGACGACGCGAAGAAATGGCTCGCCGGCGAAATGGGCACATGGCGCAAGATCACCAACGAAGTGAAGATCGAGACGGAGTAATCGTCATTCCGGAGCGCGGGCTTTTGCCCGCGAATCCGGAATCCATAATCGCTGAACTTGCAGAATTGGCGCCGAGTGCAATCCCTCGATGATCGTGGCTATGGATTCCGGGTTCCGTGCGGAGCTTGTCATCGGGCCGGCCAAAAGGCCGGCCCCGTTGGCACGGCCCCGGAATGGCGAAAGGTTTCGTCTCTCATGAATGCCGAGCAATTCAATCCCAACCATCCCGTCGTGTTCGATCAGGATGTCGACGTGCCGATGCGCGACGGTGCGCGGCTGAAAGCCGACGTGTTTCGGCCCTACGGCGACGGCAAATATCCCGCCATCCTCAATCTCGGTCCATACCAAAAGGACAAGCTGTGGATCGTGCCGGACACGCTCGGCGAGCCGCCGAACGAATGGATGAATTGGGAGACCGTCAATCCGAAATGGTGGGTGCCGCGCGGTTATGCCGCCGTCCGCGTCGACGACCGCGGCACCGGCAAATCGCCCGGCCAATGCGAGCCGTGGTCATTCGCGGAGGCGGTCGATTTCTACGACGCCATCGAATGGGCGGCGGCGCAGCCGTGGTGCAACGGCAATGTCGGGCTGCTCGGCATTTCCTACTTCGCGATCAATCAATGGTTCGTCGCCAATCTGGCGCCGCCGTCGCTCAAAGCCATCATTCCGTGGGAGGGCTTTGCCGATCTCTATCGCGATGCGCTGTTCCACGGCGGCATCTTGAACCTGTTCATGACCAATTGGTTCACGGCGCACCTGCTGCATCATTTGCTCGGGCGCGCGTCGCAACATCAGCCCGACGGCTGGCAGGTCAACACGCTGCACTTTTGGCTGCGCAATAATCTCGACAGCGGCGCGTTCCGCGGCGCGCAGGCGCAGTGGGACAAGATCAATGTGCCGATGTTCTCCGTCGGCAATTGGTCGGGCATGGCCTTGCACTTGCGCGGCAACACCGAAGCCTTCATGCGCGCGGCGACGCCGCACAAGAAGCTGCGCATCCATCTCGGCTCGCACGTGCATCCGTTCTACACCGACGACGGCCGCGAAGATCAGATCCGCTTCTTCGATTATTGGCTCAAAGGCATCGACAACGGCGTGATGGACGAGCCGCCGGTCAAGCTTCAGATTCGCAAGGGCGCCGACGCTTTCGAATGGCGCGAAGAGCACGAATGGCCGCTCAAGCGCACGCGCTGGACCAAGCTCTATCTCGATCTGTCGCAGGTGCAGGCGACGCCGCCCACAGGCACGCCGCCGACAAGCACGTCGCTGACTGGTGCGCTGGAAGTGAAGAATCCGCAAAAGACCGATTCACGCAGCTACCCGGCGTCGAATCTGGGCACCATGGGTTCGACATCGGCGGCCTCGTCGCAAGTCATGGGCGGCGGCATCAAGCCGGGAATGGGCGTTTCGCTCGAGACGGCGAAGCTCTCGGTCGACACTGAGATCACCGGCCCGCTTGCTTGCGTGCTGTGGGTATCGAGCACGACCGAGGACATGGATCTGTTCCTGACGCTGCGCAATATCGGGCCCGACGGCAACGAGATCATGGAGACCGGCCAACAGGGCGCGCCGGTGCCGGTGGCGAAGGGCTGGTTGCGCGTGTCGCATCGCGAGATCGATCCCGAATTGTCGCTGCCCTATCGGCCCTATCACAAGCATGTCCGCCGGCTCTATCTGACGCCGGGCGAGATCGTGAAGGTCGAGGTCGAAATCTGGCCGACCTCGATGGTGTTCAAGAAAGGCCATCGCATCCGGCTCGACATCCAGCCGCGCGACGGCACCGGCAGCGCGCAATACATGCACTACCACGCCGACTACAATTCCGGCGCCGTCAATACGATCCATGCTGGCGGCGACAAGGAGTCTTATTTGCTGCTGCCGGTGATCCCGGCAACAGAAAATTGAAGCCCTCGCCGCGTTGGAGTCGTTGACAACACTATGGCATGTTGTTATTTAGTCCAACATGAAGGCGGAATTGCTGTTGGACGAACGGCACGTGCTCGACGCTCGGGCATTTGTCGAAATCGTCGTCTGGCGATTGCCGCGCGCGACTCGCGGTTCGGATCATCCGTTCAAATATCGTCTGGCGCTTGTTGTCGACGATATCTGTGTCTTGCGCTACGACAATGAAGCGGGCAAGGGCGATCACTGTCACGTGAAAGAGAAAGAAAGGCCTTACTCTTTCAGAGGCATGGATGGGCTCCTTACCGACTTCTGGCGTGAAGTTGAGAATTGGAGGCGATGAAATGAAGACAGTAACGCTTCAGGTAACAAGTCTTGAAGACGTCAAACGGCATGCGCGAGAGGCGTTCAAAGGAAAAAAACAAGGCTCGCGCATCAGCTTCGCCACCCCCGAGCTGCTGTTTCGCCTCTTGACGGCAAAGCGTTGGGAATTGATTCGTGCGCTGACAGGTGCCGGCGCGGTGACGATCCGCGAGGCCGCCCGCCGTGTCGACCGCGACGTGAAGGCTGTGCACGGCGATGTGCACGCCTTGCTGAGTGCTGGGATTCTGCGCAAGACCAGCGACGGCGGTATTATCTTTCCCTTCGATGCCGTCCGGGTCGATGTGATGCTGCGCGCGGCGTGAATTATAGCGGAGGAAGCCGCTTAGCAATCACCGCTACGATTCTCAACGTGCGGTAAGAATCTCATCGCCTGAGAGCGCCGTGTTCGGCTGACTTCGCGCGATATTGCTTGGTGTTGAACATTTGAAGCCTCATTTTTCGACGACGCGTTGATTGATTAGCCGGAAAAGGCAATTTGCCTATGCGAAAGCGCGAGCCATCAAAATAATGCCGAGGACGAGCACCGCTTCCACGATGTAAATCCACAATGCTCTCTGCGTGAATCTGAAAATAAAATTTGTTCTCGTCATAAGATCGCCCGACAAGGTTGTTGGGTCATTCGGGCCACTGACGGTGCGGCGGCTCTCACTTCAGAGACGCCCAAGCAGCATAAGAATGACAATGATGATCAAGATGGTGCCGATGAGACCGATACCACCGTGTCCGTAACCGTAACCGTAGCCGCCAAAGCGGCCACTGAAACCGCCGAGCAGAAAAATGACGAGGACGATAACGAGAATGAGTCCCAGCGACATGGTCTTGTCTCCGTTTTTATGACAGTGCGCAGCCTCAGCGCCGTTGCGCGGTGTGGACGATCGATACAATTATTCCCGGCGCTAGGCGGGTTATCTCGACACCAGCCTTGAGCTGAAGCGCGAGCGCTTCGACGATGGCGGTTCCCAAGCCGGTGCGTCCGCGGGCGCCTTCGTCCTGCTGCGAGCCGACGCCGTTGTCAGATACCGATAAACGCCAATCGGATTCGTCGACGGCGTATTTGACCAAAATTTCACCGGGCGAGTGCGCTCGCGTCATCGGGGTGCGTGATCGGCAGGCTATTGGACAACGCCCACACGTTTGTCGATGGGGGACGATCTCGATGGCTCGCCGATTCCATGTTTGCCCTCATCCATGTTTGCCTCAGAGCGGATGAGTCCTTTCGATAAGCAAAGACTTATTCCGCGCTTAAGACTGTGCAAAATTGCTCACATCGAGGGGTCATGGACGTACCGAACAGCGCACCCGAGGTTCGAAACGTCGAGGACGCCGCCAGCCGGCGCGTCAAAAGAAAAAGCCCCGGCAAGTGGGCCGGGGCTTCCATCTCCGGGAGGGAGTGCAGCATTAAGCACACGCCATCCCGGCTTTAACCTGTTTCAACTGCGACCTAGGCCGCAGCGGAGAAGCGGATGTTCGGCGAACCGACTACGCCGCTCTTTTCCATCACGGTCTTCGCTTCATTCGAACCCAACCAGGTGCGGGCCTTCGATACATCGGCGACATCCTGGAGGATCACCACGTCGTTTGGATCGTCGGGGCTGCGGAACACTCTGCCGTTCGTGATTCCGGCGGACGCGCGATCCTTCTCTTGTCCATTGTAACTCGTGCGCCATGCTGCGAAGTCCTTGACCTTGAAATGGACAGTCATGTTTTCGTTGTTCATCGGTACTCTCCTTTGTGAATCTTTGTGAAATTTTTATACGTCCGCGACTTGCAAGCCGCGCGCGTAGCCGATCGGCGGGTGCAAACTGCATCCCCAATGCGAGCCAACATCAACTTTGAGATTACAAGCTGAGATTAGAACTGTGCCGGCCGATGACACCGGCGCTGTCAGTAAGTAAACGGCGATTTCGGCATGTCGCCGTTTAGTGGACAGCTTTAAGGCAACTGCTGTTTGCCAGTACCCTTACATCTGTGGTGCCCGGACCAAAACACAAGGGCGCGTCGACATTCTAATTTGCTGCGAAAGGCGATGAAGTTCGGTTCTCTCCATTAAAACAACAATGACACTCTATTCGGCCACTATTGAAGCCGCTCTTGCAACTGCCGAAATTTCTCGGCCAACATGAGAAAATCAAAATGAAAGACGCACACAACCAGGCGGCGGAACATCACGAGTCCGCAGCGAAGTCCCATCGCGCTGCTGCCGAATCTCACGGCAAGAACGACCATGCCAAGGGCAAAGATCACGCGACCCAAGCCCAGCAGCATGCACAGAACGCAAACGAGCACTCTAAGACGGCGAATACGAAAAGCGCCCAGCAGAAATAAAGATTTCCAGCGGGGAGCTGGCGGTCGCGTCGGCTTCCCGGCAGGCTAATATCGGCATTCAACAACTACACGCAGAGCCGAAGCAGCGGGCTGGTAGGTTTTTGTTAAGGAATGAGGGACAATTCGTTAACCTCAAAACAACCGCCAAGCGAGTATCATCAGGCGCTTACTCTTCATACGTTTGCTTCTGGCGCGCGCGATGCTCGGCGGTCCCAATCTTTCCAAGGCAAGCCGTAATTGGAAGCTCGTCGTTTTGGCGGGCGCGGCCGGCTTTGCCGGGGGCCTCGCTTTCGTCTTCTTTTGCGGGCCGAGCCAAGTGGTCGCAGCTTTAGGGGCGGCGCCTGATTGGGTTGCGGATGGGGCGCTCGCCGCGCCGTTCGGCCTCGGCGCCGCGGCGCTGGCAGGCCTGTTCGTCAATGCCCGCCGCCGCACACAAGCGCGCATGCTGCGAACCGCGCTCAATCACATGACGCAGGGCCTGTGCATGTTCGACAGCACGGGCCGCCTTTTGCTGTGCAACGAACGCTACGGCGAAATGTACGGTTTAGGACCCAACGACGCGAAGCCCGGCACGTCGCTACGCGATCTGTTGTCGCAGCGCGCCGCCGCCGGCACCTTCAAGGGCGATCCTGACAGCTATGTCGCCGAAACTTTGCGTCTGGTGGCGGCGGGGCGGACGGACGCCAAGACCGTCGAGCTCGCCGACGGCCGCATGATCTCGCTGGTCGACCGTCCGATCCATGGCGGCGGCTGGGTGGCGACCCATTTCGACGTTACCAAGCGATTGCGCGCCGAGAAGGAGCGCGACGCGCTGCTGCAGCGCGAGGAACGGCGGCGCCAAGCCGATGTCGCGATTTCCTCGTTTCGCGAACGGGTGGAGAGCGGGCTCAAGACGGTCGGCCAGAGCGCCGCCGCCATGAAAGCCGCGGCAAAGTCTTTGCTGACCACGTCGGATCATACGCTGCAACGCGCCGAAAGCGCGGTGCGCGGGTCGAACGAAGCGTCGAGCAATGTCGAGACTGCCGCCGCCGCCGCGCAGGAGCTTTCGGTCTCGATCAAGGAGATCGGCCGCCAGCTCGGCCAGACCAACGACGTCGTGCGTAGCGCCGCCGCCGACGCCACGGCTACCAACGACGACATCACCGCGCTCGCGCATATCGCGCAGAAGATCGGCGACGTGGTCAAGCTCATTCAGGACATCGCCGGCCAGACCAATCTTCTGGCGCTCAACGCCACAATCGAAGCAGCGCGCGCAGGCGAGGCCGGGCGCGGCTTTGCCGTCGTCGCTTCCGAAGTGAAATCGCTCGCCGTGCAGACCGCGAAAGCGACCGAGGAAATCACGCACGAAATTCTTTCGGTGCAGAGTTCGAGCGGCAAGGCGGTGTCGGCCATTCGCGACATCACGCAGCGGATGCAGGATATCAACACCTATACCAGCGCGGTCGCCATTTCCGTCGACCAGCAGGAAGCGGCGACCGGCGAGATTTCCCACAACGTCGCCAGCGCGGCGACCAGCGCCAAGAGCATCGCCATGGCGCTCGGCGAGGTCGCGAGCGGCGTCACGCAGACCAAGAGCTCGGCGGAAACCATGCTCACGGCTTCCGAGGAAGTCGAGGACGCCACCGCGAAGCTGCGCCAAGAAGTCGAAGAGTTCTTGGGGACCGTGGCGGCGTAATTACGTCGTCCCCGCGAAAGCGGGGACCCATAACCCCAGTGTTTTGATAAATTACGAAGACCGTGATTATGGATTCCCGCTTTCGCGGGAATGACGGCGGCTTTTATCTCCCCGCCGCATAGCCCTGCATGCCGCGCGGATTGGCGGCGGCGCGGCGGCGGCGGCCTTCGCGCGAGGCGGCGGTGAGGCGGCCTTCCGACCAGTCCGGACCCATTTCGACGATGTGACCGCGGCGCTTGAGTTCGTCGACGGTTTTCCTCGGTACGCGGCTTTCCAGCACCAGCACGCCCGGGCGCGCGGCGCGCGGCCAGAACGAGCTCGGGAAATGCTCGGAATGCCATGCCGGCGCGTCGATCGCCTCCTGCAGATTCATGCCGCAATGGACGTGGCGCAGGAACATCTGTGTGATCCATTGATCCTGGCCGTCGCCGCCGGGCGAACCCCAGGCGAGATAGGGCTCGCCGTCGCGCAGCGCCATCGTCGGCGACAAGGTCGTTCGTGGCCGCTTGCCAGGAGCAAGCGCCGCCGGATGTCCTTCCTCGAGCCAGAACATCTGCGCGCGCGTGCCGAGGCAGAAGCCGAGCTCCGGAATCACCGGCGAGGAATGCAGCCAGCCGCCGGACGGCGTCGCCGACACCATGTTGCCTGACTGATCGATGATATCGAAATGCACGGTGTCGCCGCGCATCGCGCCCATCTTGCCGACGGTCGGCTCGCCTGCGCCGAGCCGGCCCACAGTCGGCTCGCCGGCGCCGGCCGCCATCGGCCCGGTCTCGCGGCGCAGTTTCACCACCGCGCCGAAACCTTCGATCGAGCCGGGCTGTAGTTCGAGCGACGCCTGGTCGCCGATGAGGTTGCGGCGCTGCGAATTGTAGGCGTCGGACAAAAGCGTCGCCATCGGCACTTCGACGAAATCGGGATCGCCATAGAACGCCTCGCGGTCGGCGAAGGCGAGTTTCGAGCTTTCGACGATGAGATGGATGAAATCCGCACCCGTAGGATCGAGGCCGTCGAGATCGAAACCCTTGAGCAGCGCGAGCTGTTGCAATGCCGCCGGGCCCTGACCCCAAGGACCGGTCTTGCATACGGTGTAGCGGCCATAGTCGTAAGTGAGCGGCGCTTCGATATGCGGCGTCCAGCGCGCCATGTCGTCGGCGGTGAGCACGCCGCGATGTTTGTGGCCGCTCGTATCCATAATGTCTTGAGTGCGGCAGAAACGGTCGATGGCTTCGGCGACAAAGCCGTGGCTCCAGGATTTGCGCGCGCGCTCGATCTGCGCGACGCGGTCGCGTCCGGCGCTCTCGGCGTCCTTGACGATCCGGGTATAGGTCGCGGCCAGCGCCGTGTTGGCGAATAAATCGCCGACCGCCGGAACCTTGTTATGCGGCAGATAAACCGCGGCCGAGGTCGGCCAATATTCGCGAAACAATTCCGCGACGGTGCCGATCGTGGCATTGGTGCGCTCAAGGAGCGGATGGCCGTTTTGCGCGTAGCCGATCGCGGGCGCCAGCACCTCGGCAAGCGTCATGGTGCCGTAGTCGCGCAGCAGCATCATCCAGGTCTCGAACGTGCCGGGCACGACGGCCGCGAGCAGGCCGGTGCCGGGGACGAGATCGAGGCCTTCGCTCCGGTAATGCGCGATGGTCGCGCCGGCCGGCGCCACGCCCTGGCCGCAGATCACTTCCGGCTTGCCGCGCTTGGCATCATAGACAATGACCGGCACATCGCCGCCGGGCCCGTTCAAATGCGGCTCGACCACCTGCAGCGTGAAAGCAGTCGCAACCCCGGCATCGAAGGCGTTGCCGCCCTTTTCCAATATCCCCATGCCGACGGCGGTCGCGATCCAATGCGTCGCGGCCACCACGCCGAACGTGCCTTCGATCTCCGGCCGCGTGGTGAAGGCGTTTGGATTGACATTGGTCATATACGTTCTCTTGTTTCTTTTAGGCTGGTTGTTTTCAGGCTGGTTGTTTTCGGACATGGCTTTGTTTTCAGATATGGCTGAAGGCTTCTTGCCGGCTGCGCTGCCCGTTGCATGGCAAGGGACCGGCGCCTAGAGACTGTCACGCATTGAATGTACCGGGCCGCGCGCGGCGCTGCCAGAGCAGAGAAGTAGCGAAGTGGCAAGGGAAACTCTGAAAATCGGACTGGCCGGGCTGGGCGCGGTGGGGCTCGAAGTGGCGCGGCGGCTCGAAGCCGGCATAGCGGGGCTGGCTCTCACCGCGGTTTCCGCCCGCGATCAGGACAAAGCACGGCGCAATTTGCCGCAAACCGGCGGCCGCATCCCGATCGTTGCCGCCGAGGCGCTGGCGGAAAGCTGCGACGTGGTCGTCGAATGTCTGCCACCGAAAATGTTCCGTGGCCTGGCGACGTCGGCAATCGAGCGCGGCAGGATTTTCATGCCGCTCAGCGTCGGCCAGCTTCTGGAAAACTGGGATCTGGTGGAGCGCGCCAAGGCGACCGGCGCGCGCATTCTGGTGCCGACCGGTGCACTGCTGGGGCTCGACGCCGTGCGCGCCGCCGCCGAGGGCAATATCCACTCCGTCACTATGATCACGCGCAAACCGCCGGCCGGCCTTGAAGGCGCGCCTTATCTGGTCGAGCACAATATCTCGGTCAAAGGCCTCACCGCGCCGCTCAAGGTCTTCGACGGCTCGGCGCGCGAGGGCGCGCGCGGCTTTCCGGCCAACGTCAATGTCGCGGCGGCGCTCAGCCTCGCCGGCATCGGGCCGGACAAGACGCGGCTCGAAATCTGGGCCGACCCGGCGGTGACGCACAACACGCACCGCATCGAAGTCGATGCCGACTCGGCGCGCTTGTCGATGGCGATCGAGAACGTGCCGTCGGAAAACCCGCGTACCGGCAAAATCACGGCCTTGAGCACGGTTGCCGCGCTGCGCGGGCTTGTCGCCGCACTAAAAGTCGGCACCTGACGACAGAATCATCTACAAAGCACGGGTCGCGTAGTCGAGTCGGGAGAGTAACGGAAGCACCCGCGGGCGGTGAACGGAATGGCGAACGTCGCACCAGTCTTTGCCGAGGCTTTGGCGCTGCACAAAGCCGGTCAATTGGCCGATGCCGAGAAAATCTACAATCGCATTCTCGCGGCGCAGCCCAAGCATTTCGACAGCCTGCACTTGCTCGGCGTCATCTTCCTGCAGCGCGGCGATCCCGCGGCCGCCATCCGCCAAATCGGCGCCGCCCTCAAAGTCACTCCGCACCATATTCTGGCCTTGAACAATCGCGGCAATGCCTTTCAGCAGCTGCAGCGATTTGGCGACGCGCTCGCGAGCTACGACCGGGCGCTCAGCGTGCGGCCGGATTACGTCGAAGCGCTGACCAATCGCGGCGTGACGCTGAATGCGCTGAAGCGATACGACGAAGCCTTGGCGAGCTATGACCGAGCGATTGCCATCCGCGCGGACTTTGCCGAAGCGCATTCGAACCGCGGCAATGTTCTCAGTGCGCTCAACCGCTCCGAGGAGGCGCTGGCGAGCTTCGACCGCGCGATCGCGCTGCGGCCGGATTATGCCGATGCACATTACAATCGCGGCAATACGTTGCACGAGCTGGAGCGCTTCGCGGAGGCGCTTGAGAGCCACAACCGCGCGCTTGCGGCGCGGCCGGATTATACCGATGCGCTCACCAATCGCGGTGCGACGCTCCACGTGCTCAAACGCTACGGCGAGGCGCTGGTGAGCCTCGACAGCTCGCTTGCGCTTAATCCGGACAATGCCGACGCGCTGATCAATCGCGGCGCGACGCTCAATACGCTCAAGCGTTTCGACGAGGCGCTGAATGATTATGAGCGCGCGCTTTCATTGTCGCCGGACAACGCCGAAGCGCTGTTGAACCAGGGCGTCACCTTGCACGAGATCGGGCGCTACGAGGAGGCGCTGGCGAGCTACGACGGCGCCTTGATGCAGCGTCCGGACGATGCCGAGGCGCTCACCAACCGCGGCGCGTCGCTGCACAGCCTGCGGCGGTTCGACGAGGCCCTGACCAGCTACCGCCGCGCGCTGACGCTTGAGCCGGACTATGGCCAGGCCCATTTCAATGAGAGCTTGTGCCGCTTGGTCCAAGGCGACTTCGGCGGCTTCGGCAAGTACGAATGGCGATGGGAAACCGATCAGCTCAGAGACGGCAAGCAGAATTTCACGCAGCCGCTGTGGACCGGAGCCATCGACCTCGCCGGCAAGACCATCCTTCTCCATGCCGAACAGGGGTTCGGTGACACTATCCAATTCTGCCGCTACGCACCGCTCGTCGCGCAGCGTGCCGCACGCGTGATTTTGGAGGTGCCGGAGCCGCTGCGCGAACTGATCGGCAGTCTGCCGGGCGGCGTGCAAATCGTCTCAAGGGACGGGACGCTGCCCGATTTCGACGTGCATTGTCCGTTGCTCAGTCTGCCTTATATGCTGGGGATAGAGCTTTCGACCATCCCGTCGCAAGTGCCCTATCTGCACGCGCCGCCGCAAGCCGCCGCGCTTTGGAACGACAGGCTCGGCGCGACGAAACGCCCGCGCATCGGCATCGCATGGTCGGGCAACCGGGCCTACAAGAACGACCGCAATCGTTCGATCGCGCTGAAGGCTTTACTGCCGATCCTCGGCTGCGACGCGACCTATGTCAGCGTGCAACGGGACATCGAGCCCGCCGACGCCGACTTTTTGCGGGATCGGGCTATTCCGCATTTTGGCGACGAGCTTAAAAATTTCGCGGATACGGCGGCGCTGATCTCTAATGTCGACCTCGTGATCTCGGTGGATACCGGCGTGGCCCATCTCGCCGGCGCGCTCGCCAAGCCGGTCTGGATCTTGTTGCCCTTCGTTCCGGATTGGCGCTGGATGCTCGATCGCGGCGACAGCCCGTGGTACCCGACCGTGCGACTTTTCCGGCAGGACGAGAGCCGCGCCTGGGACAGCGTCATTGCGCGCGCCGATGCGGCGCTGCGCCGGCATCTGAATCGGATCATGGCCTGAGACGCCGACGGGTTTTATTCGATCTGCGGAATCTTCGCGTTCTTCACCAGGTCCTTGTAAAACGGCACGTCCTTGGCAATCAGACTCTTGGCCATGGCGGCGTCGCCGACGATCGGTTCGTAGCCGACCTGACGCACGCGCTGCTTGATCTCGTCGCTCGCCATCACGGTGAGGACTGCCTTGGTGAGTTGATCGACGATCGGCTGCGGCGTTCCCGCCGGCGCCAGCAGAAAATGCTCGGTCGTAAGCGTGATGTCCGGGAAGCCCGACTGGACGAAGGTCGGCACGTCGGGGAGCGTGCTCCATCGCTCCTTTGTCGTCAGCGCAATGCCTTTCATGACGGCGGCCTGGATCTGCGACTGCGCTCCCGGCAGCGCCGTGGAGAGTACATCGACCGTTCCGGTCAACAGCGCTTGCGTCGCCGGTCCACCGCCGTTGTAGGCGATATTCGTAATCGCGACTCCAGCCTTCAGCTTGAACAATTCCATTGTCAGTTGCGGCGTCGTGCCGTTGCCGGGGCTCGCGTAATTGAGCTTCCCCGGATTGGCCTTGGCACGCGAGATCACGTCGCTGAGCGAATTGATGCCACCGCCCGCTTTCACCGCAAAAACATTGGGAGCGACCGGCAAAGCCGCGATCGGCATAAAGTCCTTGAATGGATCGTAGGGGACGGTCTTGTAGAGCGCCGGATTGACGACGAAGGCGCTCGAGGTGAGCAACAGCGTCGTGCCGTCGGGATTGGCGCGCGCGACTTCGGAAGTGCCGATATTGGCGCCGGCCCCGGCGCGGTTCTCGACAATGACGGTCGTTTTGAGTTCCTGTTGCAGCGGCTGCTGCAGTAGGCGGGCCAGGGTGTCCGACGATCCCGCAGGTGCGAAGGGAATGATGATCCGGATCGTCGTATTGGGGTTTAGCTGTGCAGACGCAGGCGACGCAGCAAAAGTGGTCGCAATCGAAACGAAAATTGCTGCAGGTGCGAAGCGCATCAACTGCGCCTGGAATAAACGGAACATAAACACCGCGGCCGCAAGCGCCGCATCAACACCGCACCGACTCATTCATTCCTCCCACTTCAGCGAAAACGGCTATTGCCGTTCTCGCGCCCCGCATCGCGCGTGTGCGGTTCCATATTTTTACGCATTGCAGCACTGCACACAATTGCAGATCGAGATTTTTGGCTGTATCGACACTTCGTATTTTTGATCGTACCTTAGAGCGCTGCTAATGTCCGCGCCGCGCAATATGTGCGCCGTTATGTCCTGCATCACCATTCTCCGGGGAGAGCTGCGGTGGTCAAGATCGAAGTCAACGGAACGCCACATCAAGTCGACATCGAGCCCGATACGCCACTATTGTGGGTGTTGCGCGATGTCATCGGTCTCACCGGAACCAAATTCGGCTGCGGCATCGCGGAGTGCGGCGCCTGCACGGTTCACATCGACGGCAAGCCGACGCGCTCATGCTCGGTGCCGATCGGTCTTCTTGACGGCGTCAAAGTCACCACGATCGAAGGTCTTTCGTCCGACAGCAGCCATCCCGTGCAGCAGGCTTGGATCGCCGAGGACGTGCCGCAATGCGGCTACTGCCAGTCCGGCCAGATCATGGCGACCGTCGCTTTCCTGAAAAACTTCCCCAATCCGACGGACGCGGATATCGACGCCAATATCACCAATATCTGCCGTTGCGGAACTTACGAGCGCCTGCGCCGGGCCATTCATCGCGCAGCCGTTTCGATGAAATCTTAAGCGGGGAGATGAGCATGTCCGAACAGCGCCTCGACGTCTCCGCCGCGAAGTCCGCTCCGAAGCAGGCTGCAAAGCTCACGCGGCGTCACTTCATCGTCGCCGGGGCAACGGCGGCCGGCGGTCTTGCCGTCGGCATCGGCATGATGCCGCGCGTCGCGCGCGCATTCACCGTCGCGGCGAAGCCGTGGGAACAGCAATGGGACCAGAACGCGAAAAGTCCTTACGATCTCGACGCCTGGATCGCCATCGAGCCGGATGACAGCGTGCTCATTCGTTATGCCCGCTCCGAGATGGGCCAAGGCAGCATGACGGCGCTGCCGATGATCGTCGCCGAAGAACTGCAATGCGACTGGTCGAAGGTGCGCGTCGAGTACGGCTCGGCGAACCGCAGCCTCCGCGAGAACAATGTCTATGGTGACATGTCCTCGGTCGGCAGCCATTCGGTGAGGGATTCGCATATCAAACTGCAGCAGGTCGGCGCCAGCGCCCGCGAGCGCCTGATCGCCGCCGCCGCAGCGCTTTGGGATGTACCCGCCGCCGAATGTCAGGCGGCCAATAGCGTCGTGAGCCACGCCGCCTCCGGCCGCACCATCGGCTACGGCGCGCTGGCGACGGAAGCGGCGCAGATCAAGCTCGCCGCCGAACCGGCGATCAAGACGCCCGACAAATATACCTTCATCGGCAAGCCGCAACCGCGCGTCGACGTGCCGTTGAAGGTCAACGGCGCCGCGCAATATTCCATCGACACGCGCCTTCCCGACATGGTCTATGCCGCGATCCTGCAATGCCCGGTGCCCGGCGGCACGCTCGCGAGCGTGGACGACACGCCGCTGAAGAACGCGCCCGGCGTCGTGCAGGTGGTACGCCTGCCGGATGCCATGGCGGTGGTCGCGACCGATACGTTCTGGCGCGCCAAGCAGGCGCTGGCACGGCTCCATCCGGAATGGAATGTCGGCGCCGCAGGCTCGACCGACAGCGCGCAGTTCGCCAAGGAATATCGCGAGGCGGCGTTGACCGGCACCGCGGCCGTGGCGCGCAACGACGGCGATGTGAATTCGGCACTATCGGCAAATGGCGCAAAGAGCCTGGCGTCGGTCTATGAGGTGCCGTATCTCGCCCACGCCACGATGGAGCCGATGAACGCGACCGTGCATCTGCAGCCCGGTCGCCTCGACGTTTGGGTCGGAACGCAATCGGCCGACCGCACCCTCAAAGCGGCGGCTGCTGTCGCCGGTATGCCGCCGGAACAGGTCTATATCCACAACACCTTCATCGGCGGCGGCTTCGGCCGTAAATCGCGCAACGACGACATGGTACAGGCCATTCAGATAGCCAAGGCCGTAGGTCGGCCGGTCAAGCTCATCTGGACGCGCGAAGACGATATTCGCCACGACCGCTATCGGCCGCAGGCGGCGATCAGCTTCAAAGGCGCGGTAGGCTCCGACGGCATGCCGACCGCTTTGTACATCCGCACCGCGGTGGGTTCATTGCTGCGCTCGCTCGGCATCAACAAAGTCGAAAGCGGCATCGAGCCGATGGCCGTCGAAGGCCTCGCCAACCATCCCTATAAGATCGTCAACTCGAAAGTCGAATGCGCGTTGAAGAACACGCACATTCCGGTGTCGTTCTGGCGCTCGGTCGGCGCGTCGCAGAACGCCTTCGCCGTCGAAAGCTTCATCGACGAGCTGGCTGCCGCCGGCGGTCAGGATCCCTACAAGTTCCGGCGCGCGCTGCTGGCCGGAAAATCGGATTGGCTCGGCGTGCTCGACATGGTCGCCGAGAAGGGCGATTGGGGCAAACCGATCGGCCCCGGCCGCGCCCGCGGCATCGCCATCTTCGAATGCTACGGCACTATTGTCGGCGAAGTCGCCGAGATTACGATCAGCCAGCAGGGTGCCCTCAAAGTCGACAAGATCACGCTCGCGGCCGACTCGGGCCACGTCGTCAATCCGCTGACATTCGCCGAGCAGATGGAGGGCGGCGCGACCTTTGCGCTCACCGCAGCGCTCTACGGCAAGGTCACCGTCAAGAACGGCATTCCGGAGCAGGGCAATTTCGACACCTATCCGATGGTGCGGCTGGCGCAGGCGCCCAAGATCGACGTGCACCTCGCCTTAAGCGACGGCAAGAAATGGGGCGGCGCCGGCGAGCCCGGCGGCGCGCCGACGGCGGCCGCGGTCTGCAATGCGATCTTCGCCTTAACCGGCAAGCGCATCCGCTCGCTGCCGATCATGGATCACGATCTCGCAGGATCGGCATAGCCGGCGTCATGCGCCATGCGCCATGCGCCATGCGCGGCTCACGCCGGCTGAACAATCTCAGCCCGTATAGGCTTAACTGAATAATGCCGTGCCGATGCCTGCGCCGGGGAGGCGGAAAACTTGACAACAATTTCAAGAACAATTCTTTGCGCGCTGCTCATCTTATTTGGTGCGATCGCCGCACGCGCCGACGATGCCGTTACCGCTCCGAAAAATTCCGGCGAATATCTGGCCCGCGCCGGCGATTGCGTGGCGTGCCACTCGGTGCCCGGCGGCAAGGCGTTTGCCGGCGGCCTGAAAATGGGCAGCCCGCTCGGCGCCATTTATTCGACCAATATCACGCCGGATCCCGAAACCGGCATCGGCAATTACACGCTGGAGGATTTCGACCGCGCCGTCCGTCAAGGCATTGCCAAGGACGGGCACCGGCTTTACCCGGCCATGCCCTATCCGTCCTATGCCAAGCTCACCGACGACGACGTCAAGGCGCTCTATAATTTTTTCATGAAGGACGTGCCGGCGGTTCGCCAGGCGAACAAGCCGAGTGAGATTCCATCGTTGCTGAGTTTCCGCTGGCCGCTCGCCATCTGGAATCTCGTCTTCACCAAGGGCGGCAGCTATGTCGCCAAGCCCGAACATGATGCGGTGTGGAATCGCGGCGCCTATCTCGTGCAAGGCCTCGGCCATTGCGGCGCCTGCCATACGCCGCGCGGCTTTGCCTTTCAGGAGAAGGCGCTCGACGAGAGCAATGCGACTTATCTCGGCGGCGCGTTACTCGACGCCTGGCTCGCGGCGAATTTGCGCGGCGATCAGCGCACCGGGCTTGGCCAGTGGTCGCAGGCCGATCTCGCCGCGTTCCTGAAATCCGGTCACAACCGCGACGGCACGGCATACGGCTCGATGATCGACGTCGTCAACAACAGCACGCCTTATCTGTCCGACGACGATATCAATGCGATGGCGGTCTATCTGAAATCGCTGCCGGCGAGCGGCACCGAATCGGCTTATGCGTATAACGACGCAACCACCACGGCGCTGCACAACGGCCATGCGACCGAGCCCGGTGCCGCGACCTATGCCACGAGCTGCGCCTCGTGCCACGGGCTCGATGCCAAGGGGTTCGCGCCCTATCTGCCGCCGCTGGCCGGCAATCCGACCGTGCTCGGCGGCGATCCCGCCTCTCTCATCAACCTTGTGCTCAACGGCTCGACGCCGCTTGTCGTCAAAGGCACGCCCGACGCCTATCGCATGCCGCAGTTCCGGCTGCAGCTCACCGATCAGGAGATCGCCGACGTCGTGACGTTCATCCGCGGCGGTTGGGGAAATCAGGCATCGCCGGTGACGGCCGCGCAGGTTGCGGAGTTGCGCAAGTCTACCGATCCGACCAGCGACCAGGTCGTCATCCTCAAGATGCGATAGCTGGCGTTCGCGTCTTAGCCTGGGCAGAGCAAACCGAAACCCAGGGACGCATTACCTCATATTGCTCATCGCCATGCCGCTGCGTACCGTCTCGTCCTGTCGCGACCTTGGCGGCTGGAGCACAGAGAGCAGAGGCAATGGGTCAATCGCTGCAATCTTTCGAAAAATCGTTTCGTATCGAAGAGGCGACGATCGACGACCTGCATCAGGCGATCAAATCCGGGCGCACGACCTGCGCCGACGTCGTTTCGCAATACATCGCGCGGGCGCGCGCCTTCAACGGCATCGCCACTGCGCTCGTCACACCCGACGGCGCGCCGGTGGCGGCGCGGGCCGGCACGGTGCGCGCCGGCGCGCCGCTGAAATTTCCTACCGGCACGGTGAAGGCGTCGTCCTTCCTGCCCGATCTCGATAAGTACAAAGGCGTGCCGCTCGAATACGGCCGGATGGAGCCGACCGCGTCCGATCCGCAAGTTCATCAGCAGTTCGGCATGATCGCCGGCATCCCGAATGCCGGGCAGGTGAATGGGCTCGCCACGTTCAATATCCGCGGCGAGCGCTCGGTGACCTGCAAAGGCGAATTCGATCGCCATCCGTCGCTCGGGCCGCTGCCGCCCGGCGCGCCGCCGGTGTGCGAATATTTTCGTCAGTTATCGGACGCGTTCGAGCAAGCGCAGGCGCTCGACAAGGCTTTCGGCCGCAATCCCGATCTCGAAAAGATGCCGATGTACGGCGTCGTGTTCTCGTTCAAGGATCCGTTCGACACCAAGGACATGCGATCGACCGGTGGTGGCGACGCCAGGTACGACATCGACTTTCCCGCGCGCGATCACATCCTGGTCGAGCAGTTGCGCAACAAGGGCGCGATCATTTACGCCAAAGCGCTCAACACCGAATATAACGGCCGCGCTGGCAATCCCGGCGGCCGCCACAGCCCCGGGAAGGTTCTGCCCTCGACGCTCGGCTATCAGCGCAGCACCTGGGGCGGCAATCCGGTCAATCCTTACGACACCACGCGCTCGGCGTCGCTCGGCTCGAGCTCAGGCTCCGGCGTGTCGGTCAGTGCGAATCTGGTCATGGCGAGCCTCGGCGAGGAAACCCGCGCCTCATGCCGCGGTCCGGCCAACCACAATGCGGTGGCTCTGCTGCTGCCGCACAAGGCGATGCTCGGTTTCGACGGCGGCGCGATCGGCGCCGATATCTATTGCGACCGCAGCGGCATTCTCTGCCGCACCATCGCCGATTGCGCCAAAGTGCTCGACGCGCTGAAGGATCCGTCCGAAGGCTATTACGATCGGCGCGATCCGTTCACCACCGTGCCGCGCTCTTCGGTGCTGAGTGGGTCCTATGCGGACCACGCGGCCAATAGCGGCGGACCCAACGCACTCAAAGGCATGCGTCTTGGCGTCATCCGGGAATCGATGCTGATACGGCAAAACTCCAAGACCGAGGAGCCGATCGTCACGGCCGCGGCGCGGGAGATCAAAACGGTTCTCGGCGGCAAGCTCGGTGCGACGCTCGTTGAATCGTCCGACCCGCTATGGCAACGCGATCCCGACGTCGAAGTGATGCAGACGGATTTCCGCCGCGCGCTGGCACGGCTGGTGCCGGTATTCATGCCCGATCTGCTGTTTCGGCTCGGCCGCGACGGCAAGCCGCTGTTCAAGGAATTCGCGGCTGCGATCGTGCCGACGGAATTCGTGCCCGGAAAAATTTTCGGCACCGGAAAAATGAAGCCGATCGATTATCTGGTCGAGCTGGCCGAGGGCCTGATCGAGCCGCCCGTCAATCTCGACATCGCCACCATCCAGCAGCAGCAACTGGCGAACACGTTCCGGTTTCATATTCCGCAATATCTGACGCGCCGCGCGCTGGACTGGAAGAAGGCGGGCTTTGCCGAAACGCTGACCGATTTCACCGCGCTGAACGCGCGCTCAAAATATTGGGGCGACGATCAGCGCTCAGCCTTCAAGAACTGGGAAGAAGTCGCCGATCCGCGCAATCCGCTCGGCGGCCGCCAAGGCGTCGACGAGCGCATCATGCTGCGCGAACTGTTGCGGCGCGTCGATATGATGGTGATCCTCGAAAACAAGCTCGACGCGCTGGTGCGGCTGCATACGCCGTGGCCGCCGGGGCTGATCGGACACGCCTATCAATATGACATCGAGAGCAATCTCAGCCAGGAATCGCTGTATGGGCCAAACGCGGGTCTCACCGAAGTGCTCATTCCGGCGGGCTACGTCACCACCGCCTACGATCCCGTTTATAAACTGAACGAGGACTGCACGCGCTACGTCTCGGCGCCTTCGCGTGTGCCGACGACGCTTCCCGCGCCGGGCCTGCCATTCTCGCTGGTGTTCCGCGCCGAGCCTGGCAAGGAAGACGTGCTTCTGAAAGTCGCCTCGGCCTATGAAGGCGCTTCGAAGCGTCGCATTCCACCACCAAGCTTCGGGCCGCTGCCGCGCGGCGCGAATTAATGCATCGCAGGGCGCACGATCCCTTCACTCCGGCTGAATGCCCGCGAACTTGACGACTTTGGCCCATTTCTCGGTTTCAGCGGCGATGAACTTTGCGAAATCGTCGGGAGAGCCCGGAAACAGATCGACGCCCAAACCGGTGAGACGGCCCTTGACCGTGGGGTCGGCCAGCGCCGCATTGATCTCTTTGTTGAGCTTGATGACAATGTTCTTGGGCGTGGCTTTGGGCGCGACGACGCCGTACCAGCCGGCCGACTCGTAGCCCGGTAGGAATTCGTTCAGAGCCGGCACGTCGGGCAAAACCGCCTGCCGGGTCTTCGCCGTCACCGCCAGCGCCCGCAGCTTGCCGGCTTTGATGTAGCCGAGCGACGCCGGCATGACGCCGAAGATGACCTGGATCTGTCCGCTCATCACGTCCGGCAGCGCCAGCCCTTCGCCGCGGTAGGGGACGTGGATCATTTTCACGCCCGCCATCATGCTGAAAAGCTCTTCGGAGACATGCGCCGGCGTGCCGGTGCCGCCCGATGCCATGGTGACCTTGCCGGGATTGGCTTTGAGATAGGCGATGAATTCGGGAAGCGTTTGCGCCGGAAACGACGGCGCCACTTCAACGACAAGGGGAATACTGCCGATGCCGGCCACCGGCGCGGTATCGCGGATGAAATTGAAATTGAGATTGCTGAACGTCGCCGCGTTGATGGCGTTGCCGGACAAGGCGAGGAGGAGGGTGTAGCCATCGGGCGGCGACCTCACCACGTATTCGGTCGCGATATTGCCGCTGGCGCCGGTGCGGTCGTCGACGACGAACGGCTGGCCGAGCTTTTCCGACAGCCATTGCCCCAGCACCCGCGCGATGATGTCGGGCGAGCCGCCGGCCGGTGTTTCGCCGATCAAATGCACCGGCCGCGCCGGATAGTCTTCCGCCGCCGCCATTCGCGGCAAGGCGGCAAGCGACGCAGCCCCGGTTGCCACTTGCAGAAACTGCCGACGCTGTAGTTTCATGGTGCCGCTCTCCCGGTTCAGCAGCGCCAATCATGTCAGCAATTGGCACAAAGCAGTAGTGCCAATGGAGACATTTCTGCCTTCGTTCACGGCACGAGCGGGCTCGGTGCGGCGACCGTTCCAACGGCGCGATTGTGCGCCGAGACCGAGCGCAGCGCGAAGATGGCCAGCGCCCCGAGGACCGGCGCAATCGCAAGCACCACGAATAGCTGGATATTGCTCCAGCCGCCCTTGACCGCGGCGCCGGCGAATAATGGTGCGACCACCTGGCCGAAGCGGCCCATGGCCATCGCCCAGCCGACGCCCGACGAGCGGATCGCCGTCGGATAGGTGATGGTTGCCAGCGCGATGGCGCCGGAGCCGCCCATGCCGACGAAGAGCCCGATCAGAAACAGCTCGGTCGCCATGGCCGGCACCGACGCGGCCGCATAACCGACCAGAGCCGTCGCTACGGCGCCGAGTAGGAATGCCGGAACGAGGATGCGCGCGACGCCGAAGCGTTCGATCAGCCATCCGGCGCTGGACATGCCGATCAACGCGCCCAGCCCGTTGAACGCGACGGCGACCCCCGCCATGGCCGGCGAGATTCCGTTGTCGCGCAGCAAGAGCGGCGTCCACAGCACGGCGAGGATGAGCACGCCGAATGCCGTGAAGAAGGGCACCCACAACAGCAGCGTCCCCAGGGCGCGGCCCTCGCTGAACAGATGCTTCAACGGCAGACCTTCGACCTTTTGCTCGTCGGAGACGAAATGCGCATTCGCCGGTAGAGCAGGCTGCAAGTGTTGAACGATCGCCGCGATCCGCGCGGTCGCGCCGCCTTGCGCGATAAGGAATTTCAGCGATTCCGGAAGCCAGATCAAGAACGCAAGCGCGATCAAGATCGGCAGCGCGCCGCCGACCAGAAAGATCGCCTGCCAGCCGATCGTCGATAGGATGTAGGCATTGAGAAATCCGCCGACGAAGCCGCCGAACGGAAACGCGGCCCACATCATGCTCGCCACCATCGCGCGACGGCGCTTTGGCGCATATTCCGAAGCGAGCGCGATGAAGCATGGCGTCGCGCCGCCGAGGCCGATGCCTGCCGCAAAGCGGATGAGCAGAAGCTGCTCGAAAGTCGCAGCGTATGCCGTCGCTATCGTGAAAATGCCGAAGATGAAGACAGCAAGCGCCAGCGTGCGCTTACGCCCATACTTATCCCCAAGCGGCCCGAAGGTCAGCGCGCCAAGCGTTGCACCGACCAAGGCGGCCGAAAACACCGGGCCGAGTGCGGGGGTGGAGAGTTTCAGATTGGCGGCAATGATCGGGGCGGCAATGCCGATGGACTGCGTATCCACGCCGTCGAGAAACGCCGCCAGCGAGCACAAAACGATCACGAATATCTGGAATGAACGAACCGGCGCATCATCGATGAGTTTCGTGACGTTGACCGAATTGCTGTCCTGTATTGTCATGACGCTACCCTCCCAAAGACTTCACCAAGATTTTGCGTTTTTGATTGCATGTTTGGTTGCACATTTGATTCATTGCCGCTGATCTTCCGGATCAGCATCGCAACGTCGACGTTCGAGCCGCGCCAGGCGACGAACTGATCCGGGCGGATCAGCGCCAGCGATGCGGCGTAGAGTTTTTCGAGGCCGGTCCCGCGCAGATCGAGCAGCGTGAACGGCACGCCGGCGGCGGCCGCCGCATCCTCGATTTCCTGCGCCAAAGCTGCGGCTGCGTCGCTGAGAAGCAGCAAGGTGTAGCCGAGCCCGAAATGGTCGTAGAGCGACGAGCCGTCATCGAGCCACGCATGCGGCGCGAGGCATCCCGGATGAGCGGACGGCTCAAAATTCGCATAATGCTCGGCGGGCGGCGCGCTGCCGTCGCCGGTGATGATCGGTGAGTCGTTGTATCGCGCACCGAGAACGACGCCGAGCGTGTCGAATTCCCGTGTCTTGGTCGCGATGATCTCCTTGGCGACGGCCGAGCGGGCGCGCTCGCCTTCGGCGCTGTCGGCGTCGAGATCGTCCTTGAGCAACTCTCCGCTGAGCGTGCGGTAATTCTCGATCGCCTCGTCGATCGTGCGCAGATGCACCGGGCGGCGCTCGTCTTCGTAGGATGCGAGCAGACCTTCGCCGCCCCAGCCTTGCAGCACCGCCGCGAATTTCCAGCCGAGATCGACGCCGTCGGCAATGCCGAGATTCATGCCGTAGCCGCCGAACGGCGGATGCAGATGGCAAGCGTCGCCGGCAAGAAACATGCGGCGGTCGCGATAACGATCGGCGATCAGGCGATGCGCCGCCCAATAGTCCCGCGCGACGATTTCGACGGGCATCGGGCGGCCGATGGCGGCGTGAACGCGGCGGATGACTTCGTCATCGCTGATTTCCGTAACACCGGGCGCCAGACGCGTGATGAAGGCCCACTCGCCATTGCCGTCGAGCGGGCTCAGCACGCCCGGGCTTTTCGGATTGATCAGCCAATACATGATGGCGCGGCGGGCTGGCGGCGTCCGGTCGAGTTCCGGAATGCGCAGGATCAAATTGTAATTGAGCGCGAAGGCGTGCTCGCCCTGCATCTTGGCGCCGATGATCTCGCGAACGCGGCTGCGCGCGCCGTCGGCGCCGATGAGATATTGCGCGCGGATGGTGCGGCGCGTGTCGGTCTCCAGATTGCGTGCTGTGGCGGTTACGCCGGTCGAGGATTGCGAGGCGTCTTCAAGCGACGTGCCCGATAACAAACGCACCGACGGAAGCTTGGCGATCCGTTCGTGCAAAATCTTCTCGACCGTATATTGTGGCACCCATTGCGCCGGTTCGGGGAAACGCGGATCGCGGCGCTTGGCGCCGGCAAACGCGTTCTCGATGGTCGTAAGCGTGCGGCCGAACAGCGTGGTCGAGAACACGACATCCGTCGGGTAGTCGTAGGGCAGCGGCGCCGCGGCGCGCAGCGCTTGCGCCAGGCCCCAGCGCCGCATGTGCTGCATCGTCCGCACATTGGTGGTCTTCGCGCGCGGCTGCGCGCCGGTGCGCGAGCGCTGCTCGATGACGATGACTTCGATGCCACGCAAGCCGAGCTCGATCGCAAGCGCCAGGCCGACCGGCCCCGCGCCGACAACGAGCACTTGTGTCTTGCTTGTTTCCGTCACGGCGCGGGCGTTCGGCTAGTTGTCGACTTCGTAGTTACGAACGAAATCCTCCGGCACATCGGGCCCCCACAGATAAAACGAATCTTCGCCGGGGTGGTCGGCGGACGCCCAGTCGGTGGTCGCGGGGATGTAGTCGATATCCGCGGAATATTCCGAATAACTGCCCCAGGGATCGCGGACATAATGGAAGTAGTTCGAGCCGAGCACGTGGCGGCCCAAGCCCCAGCCGGCGACAAAACCTTTGCCCGCCATCTGCATCGCGCCAAGCCCAACATCCTGAACGCTGCCGACATCCCAGCTACAGTGGTGAAAGCCGGTTCCGGCGGAGCGGCCAAAGGCGACGAGATGGTGATCGCTGCCGTGCACGCCGTGCATGAAGGCGATATTGCCTTCCGACGAATCCGACAGGCGCAGGCCCAGCACCTTGCTGTAGAACGCGATCGCGCCCGCCACATCCACGGTGTAGAGCAGGATGTGCGCGAGCCGCCGCGGATGCGTGAGCGGCGCCTTGCTGCGCGCAACGGCGCCCTGGACGCCGGGACCGGCGGAGACGGCGGTGAACACCGACTTCGCGTTCGGCGAGGATTTTTCCGCGACGCGGATTTCGATCGGCACGCCGTTGTGGTCGCGAAACCAGAGCCCATTGCTCTCGAATCCCGCCGGTGGATCGAGTCGCTCGACGCCGACCTTATTCAGGTGCTCGCGAAACCGGGGCAGGTCGTCCTCGAAGGCGCCGAACGAGAGATAGTGCAGCTTCTTTTTCGGGCCTTCGCTCAATATGCCCCAGCGATGCGGGTGGCCGTGGGTATAGAGCCCGATGCCGTTGCCGTCCTTGCGCACGTCGAGGCCAAAACTCTCGTAGAAGGTCTTCGCCTTTTCGAGATCCGGTACCGTCAGGCTGAAATGATCGAGTGAGTGCACGCCCAATACGCCGGGCCGGCGGGTGGCTTCGATGAAGCCGCGAATCTGGGTCATCGTTTCCTCTTGTGTCGGCACGCAGTCTTGCGGGCGGCGTTCACGCGGGCGATAGGCCGGGCGGCGCCGGCTGCGCTTTGACAAAACCGTAGTCCTCGACGGGGATCGCAAGAAGATGGCATAATCGTCATTCCGATACCTTATCGGTATCGGTTCCCTGCATGGTCCCGGGATGGGCTCAGGCCGAGAAATTCAAATGAAGCTCAATCAGTTTCGTGACATTGTGGCCATTGCCGAGCGCGGCAGTTTGCGCGCCGCGGCGCGGCATTTGCAGCTCGCCCAGCCGGCGCTGACGCGCAGCGTCCATGAGCTCGAGCGCGAGCTCGGCGCGCCTTTGTTCGAACGCCGCGCCCGCGGCATGATTCTCACCCCGATGGGCCAGGCCTTCGTGCGCCGCGCCGGCGCGGTATTGACCGAGGTGCGGCGCGCGCGCGACGAGGTCGAGCAGCTTCACGGCGGCACGGCCGGCAAAGTGGTTGCGGGCCTGTCGCTCGCCGCGCATATCGCGCTGTTGCCGAAGGCACTGGCGCCGTTTCGCGCCCGCTACCCGCAGGTCGAGCTGCATCTGATCGAAGGCTGGTATCCGACGCTGGAAGCAGGTCTGAAGGACGGTGGCGTTGATTTCTATGTCGGCCCGCGGCCCGATCAGCAGCCGCCGTCCGAACTCATTCAAGAACCGCTTTTTGAGAACTTGCGGATCATTTTGGGCCGCAAAGGTCATCCGCTCGCGGGCGCGCGTTCGCTGCGCGATCTGGCCGGCGCCGAGTGGGCGACGACGTCGGTGACGTTCAAGGCGGAGGAGGAGCTCGGCGAGCTGTTCGCGCAGCACCGCATGCCGCCGCCGCGTCTGGCGCTGCGCAGTCAGTCCGCGCTCACGCTGATGATCGCGCTCGCGTGCAGCGATTTGCTGGCGATGGTGCCGATTCAGTGGACCGACTTCTCCGAGACCAGCGATACGCTTAAGCCGATCCTGGTGAAGGAAACGCTCCCGGCGCCGCCGATCGTAACGGTGCGCCGGGCCGGCCTGCCGCTCACGCCGGCCGCCGAGTTTTTGCTCGATCTGTTGCGGAGAAACTTGCCGCGGTCCGCAACCAAGCCGAAGACCGGTAGAGGTCAACGCCGCGCCTAGACCCTGATCCAATTCAATTGAATCGGATCGCCGCCGATCAGCTCGAACTTGCCGACGTCGGGGTAAATTTCAGCGCCACGCCGTTCATGCAGTAGCGCAGTCCGGTGGGCTTGGGGCCGTCATTGAAGACGTGGCCGAGATGGCCGCCGCAGCGGTGGCACGAAATCGCGGTGCGCGTCATGCCGAACGTGCTATCCCGCGTTTCGTCGACGGCGTTGTCGAGCGGCGCCCAGAAGCTCGGCCAGCCGGTGCCGCTTTCGAATTTGGTCTTCGAGGAATAGAGCGGCAGGTCGCAGGCGGCGCAGGAGAACGTGCCGTTGCGATGCTCGTCAAGCAGCGCGCTGGTGAACGGCCGCTCGGTGCCTTCCTGGCGCAGCACGTCGTATTGCGCGGGGGTCAGGAGCTTGCGCCACTCATCGTCGGTATGGGTGACTTCGTAAGTGCGGGTGGTGGCGGCGGTCGCGGCATGCGGCCACGCCAGGCGGGTGAAGGCGAGCGCCAGCCCCGCGCCACCGGCGTAAAGCATGTGTCGGCGTGTGAACATGAGCTTTCCTCCAAAACCGAATAACAAGGCCGAATAACAAAACCGAACAATCGTCGCGGATGTTGTAGCGCAATTCCTTTCCCAAGTGACGTACTCGCGCGCTATTTGATTGCGGCGCAACGAAAACTCACACAGAGTTGATATGGGGCCTGTCGGGTCCGGAAAAAAGGCCCGCCGCAACGGCCTGGAACAAGGCCCGGATTAGGGAGGCCGCGTGGCTCCGCAAATCGAGATCAAAGTGTTGAGCACGACCGCCATGAAAATGGTGTTCGAGGAACTTGCGCCGCGGTTCGAGCGCGAAACCGGCCACCGGCTTGCGGTCGAGCTCGGGCCGTCGCTCCGGCTCGAGGCGCGGCTTAGTGGTGGCGAGGCGGCGGATGTCGCCATCGTCACAAGAGGCGGCGCGACGGACTTGATCGGGAGCGGCAAGATCGTTGCCGGAAATCTCGTCGACGTGGCGCGCTCGTCGATCGGCATCTGCGTCGGGAAGGGCGTGCCGCGGCCGGATATTTCGACGGCCGACGCATTCAAGCGCGCCATGCTCTTCGCCAAATCCATCGCGGTGAGCAAGCCGGTCGGCGGCGGCGCCAGCGGCGCGCATATGGCCAAAGTGTTCGAGCGGCTCGGCATCGCGCAAGAGATGCAGGCCAAATCGCATTACGGCTCAGGCGGCGCCGCGGGCTTGGCGGGGCTCGTCGTCCTGCGCGGCGAGGCCGAAATCGGCATTCAGCAAATGTCGGAGTTGATGGCGGTCTCCGGCATCGACGTCGTCGGCCCGTTGCCGGCGGAGTTGCAAAGCGTGACGATGTTCACCGCCGCCATTCCAACGAGCGCAAGCCACGCCGACGCCGGCCGCGCTTTGGTTCAATTCTTGAGGACACCTGCCGTGAAGAGCGTGATCGGAGCGAAAGGGTTGGATCCCGCGTAGGGTGGGTTAGGGCGAAGCCCGTAACCCACCGCGAGCCATGGTGGGTTACGCGCTGCGCGCTAACCCACCCTACGACGAGCGGCGCGGCCTAATGCACCGCATCGCTGACGATTTCCCGCCAACGGCTCGCGATCTTGTCTTTAATCCTCGCCCCGGACACGCCCATTGACGAAATCTGTTCGGGCGTGAGCTTGTCGGCGATCGCTGCCTTAAAGCTTGGCCGCGATTTGGCGCGGGTCCACCACGCCCGAACGAACGGCCTTTCGGCAATCCAGATATCAAGGAGGCCGAGATATTCGAGCCGCGCCACAAAGGGTGTGAGATTGATATCGGCAAGGCTGAAGTCGCCGACCAGCCAGTTCTGTTTCGAAGCAAGATCGACTTCCATTTCGCGGAACATTTTCTCGAAAGCAAAAATTCCCTGTGCGACATAAACGGAGTCTTCGCCCTCTTCGTAGGTCGACACAAAGCGCGCGCGACGGCCGGGGTCGCCGATATTCTTGAAGCGCCCGTTCCGTTGCTCTTCGGTCATCGATCGCATCTTGTCGCGGAACATGGCGGAAAAACTGATCTCGCGCGTCGCTTCAAACACGCCTTCGTCGACATGCTTGCTCCACAGCCGCATCCGCGATTGGTCGTAGGCGCCCGTGGGCGCCAAGGACGGGTTAGGGAACGTCCGGTCGATATATTCGCAGATCAGCGTCGACTCGATGACCGGATGGCCTTCATGAATGAGGGTCGGCACGACGCCCTTCGGATTGAGCCGCAGATAGTCCGGGCGATACTGCTCGTTCTTGAACAGATCGATATATTCGGACTCCCATTCGAGCCCTTTCTCGATCAGTGTCAGAAAGACCTTTTGCGTGCAGATCGAATTCTGCGCCGTGTAGAGCTTAAGCATTTTTTAGCTTCCGTTTTCTCAGAGCATGATCCCGAAAAAGCCTGCCCTCGGACTTGATCCGAGGGTGGAAACCGGTTTCCCGCCTTCGCGAATCCCGCGTCGGCGGGCGAAGGAGTCGGAAAAGATCATGCTCAAATGAAAAATCTAGACCCTGATCCGATTCAATTGAATTGGGTCAGGGTCTAGAGGGTTGCCCTCAAAGATTTGCTCTTCAGCACGTCGGTATTGATCACGTTAGTCGGCTTGCCGGTCGCGTAGGCTGTGATCTGATCGAAAATGTCGGTGAACTGCGTTTCGTACTCTTCACGCGTCACGTAGCCGAGATGCGGCGTGCAAATGACATTCGGCATGTTGAGAAGCGGATAGTCCGGGTCGCGCACCGGCTCTTGCTCGTAGACATCGACCGCGGCGAAGCCGGGCCGGCCGCGGCGCAAGGCTTCGAGCAGCGCCCCCGGCGCGATCAGCGGCGCGCGGCTGGTATTGACCAAAAGGGCGGTCGGCTTCATGCGCGCCAGATCTTCGGCGGTGACGATGTGGCGTGTCGCGTCGACGAGCCGCATATGCAATGTCATGACATCGCATTCTGCGAAAAAAGCCTCTTTGCTTGGCGCCGCCGTGTGCCCGTCGGCGCGCGCTTTTTCGAGTGACGCCGGCCGGGCCCAGGCGATGACGTTCATGCCGAAGGCGCGGCCATAGGAGGCAACGACGCTGCCGATCCGGCCATAGCCGTAGATGCCGAGCGTCTTGCCGCGCAGCGTCGTGCCGATATCGATTTGCCATTCGCCGGCTTTCATCGCCGCCGCCTGCTGCGGAATCTGGCGGACCGCCGCAAGCACCAGAGCCCAGGTGAATTCCGCCGTCGCATGCGAGGGCGTGCCGGGATGCTGGCTCGACGACAGAATAATGCCGAGCCGCGTGCAGGCATCGACGTCGATATGCGGATAGACGCTGCGCTGGCTGATGAGTTTCAACTTGGGCAGCCGCTCGAGAAGCGGCGCGCGGATTTGCGTGCGTTCGCGGATCAGCACGAGGATTTCGGCGTCGCGCACCCGCTCGGCCAGCTTGTCCACGTCTTGGACGTGATCGTTCCAGATCGTGACGTCATGGCCTTTGAGTTTGCCGAAGCACGGCAGCGTGCGCACGGTGTCATGGTAGTCGTCGAGAATGGAGATTTTCATGCCTGTGCCCTTGTGCGCCCGTGTGCCGTTGGAGAGACTATTAGGAAAATCGTCTCGTCCGCGCCAACGAAAATCCAGTGCCGTCCGGCCTGTAAACAAAAGAAAACCGGGCCCTGACGGGCCCGGCTTAGTACGCCAGCGTGGGGGCGCTGGCGACACCTTCCAGAGGGGAACAGCTGCCTGCACTCCGGTCGCCTATCTGGGAGGATGGCAGCAACCGATTGCACAGCAGCACCACGCAATTATGCGATTCTGAGTTCTGCCACACAACGCGATGGTGGACATGTCAGCCATGCGGTCATCGCAAAGTGCCGCGTGCTGCGCGTGGGATGGCCTTGGAAGCGCGGGATAGCCCTGGAAGCGTGGGATAGCCTTGGAAGCGTGGGATAGCCTTGGAAGCGTGGGATAGCCTTGGAAGCGTGGGATAGCCTTGGAAGATTGTGCCAGGAAGGTGTGATACCACACGTCTTTGCTACGCAAATTGCGCGCCGCGCAGCACTTTCATCCGCGTGTCACATCGCCCGCATGTCAGCATTGCGTGGGCACGGTGTCGCGTTATTCCACGATCCGTGGGCAGCAAAGCCGCTTTTTGGCGCTTTTTCGCGGAAGCATGATCTTTTCGGAAAACCGGTTTCCACTTTTACGGATCATGCTCTAGAAATTCCAGCGCTGGGCGTTGGCGACCAGAAAGTCGCGGAACGCCTGCACGCGCGCCACCGACTTGAGCTCTTCCGGGTAGACGAAATAGGCGTCGAGCGCGATCGCGTCGGCCTCGCCGAAAAGCTGCACCAGGCCGCCGTTTTCCTCGACCAGATAATCCGGCAGCATGGCGATGCCGAGCCCGCGCTGGCAGGCGCGCAGGATGCCGAGAATATTGTTGATGACGAGATGCGGCGTTCGCGGCCCCTTGCCGTCGCGCGCCACTTCGACGAGCCAGCGCGACCGCTGCAGATAGGCCGGCACATTGCCGCCGCCCAATACCAGAACGCGGTGGGTGTCGAGATCCTCGAAGGTCCGCGGCGTGCCGAAGCGCTTGAGGTATTCTGGCGAGGCGTAGACGTGGAAATGCACCGAGAACAGCTTGCGCTGAATGAGATCGGGCTGGGTCGGCTGCCGCAGCCGGATGGCGACGTCGGCCTCGCGCATGGCAAGGTCGAGCTCTTCGTCGGTGGTCAAGAGCGTGATGTGAACTTCCGGAAACATGTCGACGAATTCGCCGAGCCGCGGGGTGAGCCAATGCACGCCGATACCGGGCGTCGTCGTCACGCGCAGATCGCCGTTCGGCCGTTCGCGGCTGTCGGTGAGCTTGGCGCGCGCCGCCTCGAGCTTCATGAAGACATCGTGCGCGGTGCGGTAGAGCATTTCGCCTTGCTCGGTCAGGATCAGACCGCGGGCGTGGCGATGAAACAGCGAAACCGTCAGCTCCTGTTCGAGCGCGCTGACTTGGCGCGACACGGCCGACTGCGACAGCCCAAGCTGTTCGCCGGCATGCGTGAAACTGCCCGCCTCGGCGGCGGCGTGAAAGACTTTCAGCTTATCCCAATCCATTGTCCGACCTTTTCCCTCCCCCGCGCGGCGAGAGGGACACTCATTCCGCCGCAGCGCGGTGCGCTGCTTTTGCGGCCAGGAAGCGTTCGGCTTCCAGCGCGGCCATGCACCCCAGCCCTGCGGCGGTGACGGCCTGTCGATAAATATCGTCGGCGACATCGCCGGCGGCGAACAGCCCCGGCACGGAAGTCGCGGTCGAATGCGGGGCGGTCTTGATGTAGCCCGAAGCTTTGGTCTCGACCTGCCCGACGACGAGCTCCGTCGACGGCGTGTGGCCGATGGCGATGAAAATGCCGTCCACTGCGCGTTCGGTGATCGCGCCGGTTTTGACGTTGCGCAGATGCGCGTGCGTGACCTTGAGCGGGTCGTTCTTGCCGCTGATGTCGTGCAGTTCGCTGTCCCAGACAACTTCGATCTTGGGATGCTTGAACAAACGCTCCTGCAAGATCTTTTCGGCGCGCAGCGTGCCGCGCCGGTGCACCAGCGTCACTTTGGACGCGAAATTGGTGAGGAACAAAGCTTCCTCCACCGCGGTATTGCCGCCGCCGATCACCAGCACTTCTTTGTTGCGGTAGAAAAAGCCGTCGCAGGTGGCGCAGGCGGAGACGCCGTAACCGCGAAACTTCTGCTCGCACGGCAGATCGAGCCAGCGCGCTTGCGCCCCCGTCGCAAGGACCACCGCGTCGGCGAGATAGATGTCGCCGGAATCGCATTCGATCCGGAACGGGCGCTGCTGAAGGTCGAGCTTGGTGACGTGATCGGTGACGAGCTTGGTGCCGACATGCTCGGCTTGCTTCTGCATCTGCTCCATGAGCCAGGGGCCCTGGATCACCTCGGCGAAGCCCGGATAGTTCTCGACATCGGTGGTGGTGGTAAGCTGGCCGCCGGCCGCCAGGCCCTGGATCAGGATCGGATCGAGCATGGCGCGCGCGGCATAGATCGCTGCCGTATAACCGGCGGGCCCAGATCCGATAATCACGACCTTGGCGTGGGTAGCGTTCGACACCGGCCTATATCTCGATCGTTGCGGCGGAGCCGGCGCCCAGTGGGGCATTTAACCCGTTCGGAGGCCCCGCGAGGACAGCAACTCTATGTACGGATTCTTTTGAGCTATGCAAGATACGCAACCCCCCATACCCACAGGGGCGAGGAGGTCGTCATCCGGGAAGCGGGAAAGGGCGAGTGGCAAATACCGAATGGCGAAATCGGGCTATTCCTCGTCCCAATTCGCTATTCGCTACCCACCATTCGCCCCTTACTTCCACTCCACCTTCATGACTTCATAGGCTTTGGCGCCACCTGGAGTGACGACCTCGACCTGGGCGCCCTTTTTCTTGCCGACGAGCGCCCGGGCCAGCGGCGAGGTGATCGAAATCTTGCCCTTCTTGGCGTCCGCCTCGGGCTCGCCGACGATCTGCCACACCGCTTTCTTGTCGGTGTCCTCGTCGACCAAAGTGACGGTCGCGCCGAACGTGATGGTATCCCCGGAAAGCTTCGAAACGTCAATAACTTCGGCGCGCGCGATCTTGTCTTCGAGCTCGGCGATGCGGCCCTCGTTGAGCGACTGAGACTCCTTTGCGGCGTGGTATTCGGCGTTCTCCGACAAGTCGCCATGGGTGCGCGCGTCGCTGATCTGCTGGATGATGCGCGGCCGCTCGGTCTGCTGGCAATGTTTGAGCTCGGCCTCGAGGGCCGAATAGCCCGCAGCCGTCATCGGAATCTTTTCCACCATCGGTCTAAAACCTCCAATGCCCACTCGTGTCCCGATTTCGAAGTCTGCGGCTCGCGGCAAATGCGAGCCCCGGAATCAAATGGACACACATCCTCATTTCAGTTTAGTGCGATTCACGATTTGACGTTCATCTGAAATTTTAGTCACTGAATTTCGGGAACTTCAAATCCACCGCACGAGAGACAAAAATCCAATCGCGGGCCGAAGCATCGCCTGGCCGCGCGATTGCGAACCTGTCTCTACACGAACCGCCGCTGCGGCCGCTCCGATGCTGGATCAGGACCCGGCCCCGAAATAACTCTGCAGCGCACAGACATCGAGGTCGCCGCCGAGATAGGCCCTGATGCCCTGCGCTGCGGCGACGGCCCCCGAGAGAGTGGTGTAGTACGGCACTTTATGCAAGAGGGCAGCCCGGCGCAGCGAACGGCTGTCGTTGAGCGCCGTCGCGCCTTCGGTGGTGTTGAAAACAAGCTGCACTTCGCCGTTCTTGATGGAGTCGACGATGTGCGGACGGCCTTCGGCGACTTTGTTGATCTTGACCGCGGCGACGCCGTTCTCGGCGAGATAGCGCTGCGTGCCCGAGGTCGCCAAGATCTTGAAGCCCAATCCGGTCAGGAGCCGGGTCGCTTCCAGGATGCGCGACTTGTCGGCGTCCTTGACCGAGACAAAGACCGTCCCGGTTTTCGGCAACCGCGAGCCGCCGCCGAGCTGGCTTTTAACGAAGGCGACATTGTAGTCGCGGTCGATGCCCATCACTTCGCCGGTCGATTTCATTTCCGGGCCGAGCACGGTATCGACGGCGGGACCGAAACGCGCGAACGGGAACACCGATTCTTTGACGCCGATATGCTTGGCCGCGCCAAGTTCGAAATTCTGCGGCTTGAGCTTAAAGCTCGATAGCGTTTCGCCCGCCATGATGCGCGCCGCGATTTTCGCCGCCGCAATGCCGGTCACTTTGGCGACGAACGGCACCGTGCGCGAGGCGCGCGGATTGACTTCGAGCACGTAGATGTCGCCATTCTTGATGGCGTATTGCACGTTCATCAGCCCGCCGACCTTGAGCGCGAGCGCAAGCTCTCGGGTCTGCCGCTCAAGCTCGTCAATCGTTGTCTTGTCGAGCGAATGTGGCGGCAGCGAGCAAGCGGAATCGCCGGAATGGATGCCGGCCTCCTCGATGTGCTCCATGATGCCGGCGATGTAGCTGTCCTTGCCGTCGGCGAGGCAATCGACGTCGACCTCGACGGCGTCGGTGATGTAGCGGTCGATCAGGAGCGGCCGCTTGTCCGAGACCGCGAGCTCCGATGGACGGTCGAGATCGGCGGCGAGGCGCGCGACGTAGCGGTCGATCTGATGACCATCGTGAACGATCTCCATGGCGCGGCCGCCCAGCACGTAGGACGGACGGATCACGATCGGATAGCCGATCGATTCGGCGATGGCGCGGGCCTTTTCCGGCGTGGTCGCGATGCCGCTTTTGGGCTGGCGCAGCTTGAGCTGTTCGAGCAATTGCTTGAAGCGGTCGCGATCCTCGGCGAGATCGATGGCGTCGGGTGAAGTGCCGAGGATCGGCACATTTGCCCGCTCCAGCGCTTCGGCAAGCTTGAGCGGCGTCTGGCCGCCGAACTGCACGATGACGCCGTGCAGCACACCCTTGCTGCGCTCGGTATCGATGATCTCGATAACATCCTCGGCCGTCAGCGGCTCGAAATAGAGGCGATCCGATGTGTCGTAATCCGTCGACACGGTTTCCGGATTGCAATTCACCATGATGGTTTCGTAGCCGACTTCCTTCAGCGCGAAACAGGCATGGCAACAGCAATAATCGAACTCGATGCCCTGTCCGATGCGGTTCGGGCCGCCGCCGAGGATGACAACTTTCTTCTTGTCCGATGGCGCCGCCTCGTCGACCACGCGGCCGGCGAACGGCACTTCGTAGGTCGAATACATGTAAGCGGTGGGCGACGCGAATTCGGCGGCGCAGGTGTCGATGCGCTTGAAGATCGGCCGCACATTCAGCGCGCGCCGGCGCAGCGAGACCTCGTCCGTCTTGAGTCCGGTGAGCTGGCCGAGCCGCGCGTCGGAAAAGCCCATCGCCTTGAGCCGGCGCAACGCGCTCGCCGTTGTCGGCAGGCCCTTCCTGCGAATCGCGGCTTCCGTGTCGATGATGCCGCGGATCTGTTCCAGAAACCACGGATCGACCCGGCACGCGGTGTGAATGTCGTCGTCGCTCATGCCGAGCCGCATCGCCTGCGCGATATTCAAGAGCCTGTCGGGCGAGGGCGAGCCGAGCGCGGCGCGGATGGCGTTCTTGTCGTCGCCCTGGCCGAGTCCCGAGATCGCGATCTCGTCGAGGCCGGTCAGGCCGGTTTCGAGCGAGCGCAGCGCCTTCTGCAAGCTTTCCTGGAAGGTGCGGCCGATGGCCATGGCCTCGCCGACCGATTTCATCGACGTGGTCAACACCTGTTCGGCGCCGGGAAATTTCTCGAAGGCAAAGCGCGGGATTTTGGTGACGACGTAATCGATGGTGGGCTCGAACGAGGCGGGCGTGGCGCCGCCGGTAATGTCATTGGCGATCTCGTCGAGCGTATAGCCGACCGCGAGCTTCGCCGCGACCTTGGCGATCGGAAATCCGGTCGCCTTCGACGCCAGCGCCGACGAACGCGACACGCGCGGATTCATTTCGATGATGACGAGCCGTCCATCATCCGGATTGACGGCGAACTGCACATTGGAGCCGCCGGTCTCGACGCCGATCTCGCGCAGCACCGCGATCGAGGCGTCGCGCATGATCTGATATTCTTTGTCGGTCAGCGTCAGCGCCGGCGCGACTGTGATCGAGTCGCCGGTATGCACGCCCATCGGGTCGATGTTCTCGATCGAGCAGATGATGATGCAATTGTCGTTTTTGTCGCGCACCACCTCCATCTCGTACTCTTTCCAGCCGAGGACGGATTCCTCGATCAGCACTTCGGAGGTGGGCGATGCGTCGATGCCGCGTTCGACGATCTCGATGAACTCCGATTTGTTGTAGGCGATGCCGCCGCCGGTGCCGCCGAGCGTGAATGACGGTCGGATGATCGCCGGCAGTCCGATGTCGTCGAGCGCTTCGAGCGCCTGAATGAGCGTTTTGATCTGATGCGAGCGCGGCGTCGACAGCCCGATCTTGGTCATCGCGTCGCGGAACAGCTTTCTGTCTTCCGCCTTGTCGATGGCGTCAGCGGTGGCGCCGATCATGGTGACGTCGTATTTCTCGAGCGTGCCCATCTTGCGGAGCGACAGCGCCGTGTTGAGCGCGGTCTGCCCACCCATGGTGGGCAACAGCGCGAAACCGCCGGGCAGCACGTGGCGTTCCTTGGCGATGATTTTGGCGACGATCTCCGGCGTGATCGGCTCGATATAGGTCGCATCCGCCAAATCCGGATCGGTCATGATCGTGGCCGGATTGGAATTGACCAGGACGACGCGATAGCCCTCTTCCTTCAGCGCCTTGCACGCTTGCGTGCCGGAATAATCGAATTCGCAGGCCTGGCCGATGACAATCGGCCCCGCGCCAATGATCAGGATCGAGGATATGTCGGTCCGCTTCGGCATCGCACTTCGATGTTAGGTACAAAAAAAGAGCGCCCGTGAGGCGCGCCGGCGCCAGGGCTTGGCCCCGCGCGAGGGGGTCTTAGACCAGATTCGACGGAGAGGGAAGGGCAGCCGCCCCACCTATAAACATCCTCGCAGAGAAGCATTTCTGCGATGTTCCGGCACCCGTTGACTTCTGGCGCGCTCCGTCGAAAGTCAACCGAACACGAGAAATAAAACAGGGCAAAACAGGGAGCGTCACGCCGTGAATGTCCGCGCCAATGTGACCACGTCGAAGCCGGTATCGAAGCCGCCGTTCCGCGCCGAGCATATCGGCAGTCTCTTGCGTCCGGCGGAATTAATGGCCGAGCGTGCCTGCTTCGCGCGCGGCGAGATCGATCAGGCGGCGCTGACCGCGGCGGAAGACAAGGCCATTCGCGGCGCGATCGCCTTGCAGGAGCAGCTCGGCTTCAAATTCGTCACCGACGGCGAATTCCGCCGCCGCTCCTATCACAGCTTCTTCTACCGCCAGCTCGGCGATCTCAGCATCGATACGATCGGCGGCGCCGACGCGAAAGGCGCGGCGGCGGGCGCGGGCGGAAAGGGTGCAGGACGCGGCGCGCAGCCGATGGCCGTAGTTGGCAGCCGCGTGCAATGGACGCATCCGATCAATGGCGGCGACGCGGCTTTCCTGAAAGCGAATTCGGACCGCGTGCCGAAGATCACGATCCCCGGTCCTTGCGCGCTGCATTTTCGCGGCGGCAACTTAGCCGTGCTTGCGAGCGCTTACAAAGATATCGATCAGTTCTGGTCGGATACGGTGGAAGCCTTCACCAAAGAGTTGCGCGCCCTGGCGGATGCCGGCTGCCATTACGTTCAGATCGACGAAACGGCCTTCGCCAAATTCGGCGATCCCGACGTGCAGGCGGCGCTCGCAGCACGCGGCGACGATTGGAGCAAGCTGATCGACACTTATATCGGCATCACCAATCGGGTCTTGCGCGCGGCACCTGCGGAATTGCACATCGGCATGCATCTTTGCCGCGGCAATCGCGGCGGCCATTGGCATTCCGAAGGCAGTTACGAAGAGGTCGCGGACCGGCTGTTCAACGCGCTTGATATCTCGTTTTATTTTCTCGAATACGACAGTCCGCGCGCCGGCAATTTCACGCCGCTTCGCTTCGTGCCGAAGCATAAATCGGTGGTGCTCGGCCTCGTCTCGACGAAAGCGCCGGAGCTTGAGGACAAGGCGGCGATGCGCAAGCGGCTCGACGATGCCACCAAATTCGTCATGGTGGATCGTCTCGCCATCAGCCCGCAATGCGGTTTCGCCAGCGTCGACACCGGCAATCCGGTCACGCCGCAGGCGCAAAGGCGCAAGCTCGAATTGGTTTGCGATCTGGCGCGTGAGGTTTGGGGCGAAACTTAGCGATCAAAAAGACCGCACACAAAGATATCGGGGGGAGAAAATGCTGTTACGGAAAATCGGATGGGTATCGGGCGCAGTGGCGCTCTTATTGTCGGCGCTCGGCTCGGCGGCTGTCGCCGACGACAGCAATTATCCGAACCATGCGGTACGCATGATCGCGGCTTCTGCAGCCGGCGGAAATCCCGACGTGATCGCGCGGCTTCTGTCCGCCCGGCTGAGCGAGGTGTTCAACAACCCCTTTGTCGTCGAAGACGTGCCGGGCGTCGGCGGCGTCATCGCCGCCAATCAGACCGTCGAGGCGCCGCCTGACGGCTACACGATCTCGCTCAACGATACGGGCGCGCTCGCCATCAATCTCGCGATGAATCCCGAGGTCAAATATAAGCTCAAGGACTTCACCCCGATCACGGCGCTGGCCGCGCTGCCGACGGTGCTCGTGATCAAGCCGGCGGTGCCGGCCAATACGCTCGCCGAGTTCGTCGCGCTCGCCAAATCCAAGCCCGGCACGATGACGTTCGGCTCGGCGGGCTCCGGCTCGATCCATCAGATGACGATGGTGATCTTCGAGCAGCAGGCCGGAATCCAATTGCTGCACGTGCCATATCGCGGCGGCACCGGTCTGGTAAACGCATTGCTGACGGGAGAAGTCGATTCCGGCTGGTCGGGGATTTCAAATGTTCTGTCCTTGATCCAGACCGGCAAATTACGTGCGCTGTGTCTGAGCGTGCTGCAGCGCGATGTGTCGCTGCCCGACGTGCCGACTTGCGCCGAGCTCGGCTACAAGGGTTTCGATGTCGCAACCACGCTCGGTCTGCAGTCGTCGGCGGGCGTTTCGCCGGCAATCGTCGCCAAGCTCCAGTCCGCGGTCGCGAAAGTGCTGCGCGAGCCGGCGATGGCGGAGCGCATGAAAACGCTCGGCATCCACATGGCGGAGAACGGCACCGCGGCCTACGCGAAATTCATGCAGGACGATCTGAAACGCTACACCGACGTCGTCAACGAGTTTCACCTGCAGATCAAATAAAGCATGATCCGGAAAAAGCCTGCCCTCGGACTTGATCCGAGGGCGGAAACCTGTTTTCCGAAAAGATCACGCTCCAACGAAAAAACGAGACCATGATCCGATTCAACTTAATCGGATCATAGTCTAGCGGCGCAGCGCTCAGGCGCGCCACAGCCCAATGAGCGGTCCTTGCGGACCGAATACCGGATCGGTTGTCGGCGGCGGCACATTGGGAATTTCGAGGATCGCCTTGACGCGGGCGGCTTTGCTGGCGCGGCAGATATTATACGTGCCGTTCGGCGGATAAGCGCCGATCACCAAAAGCCCCGGGCTTGAGAACAGGCCTTGGTGGCCGGTGCCGGCCGGCAGGACGACCACGTCGCCCGGCACGATATCGATCTGTTTACCCTTTTCGCCGCCGAAGCGCACCGTGGCGCGCCCGCGCGCAATCGCCATCGCCTCGTGGATGGTCGAGTGATAATGCGCATAGGCGTAAACACTGTCGTTCCGCCACATATCGCCCCAGCCGTTCGCCGCGAAGGTCTTTTCGATGAGCTCTTCGGGGTTGGCCGTCCCTGCGAGATCGATGCCGCCGCGATAGAGCACGAATGGCAGCTTCGGATTGTTCGGAATCCGGCCGTCATCGGCGAATGTATGGGTGACGGGATCGGGCAGGTTCATTGCCATTGTATCAAGGTGGGGCGTCGCATTAACGCGCCAACAGTCCGGCAGTTTTACCGGGCATTAAGTTGAGAATTTCTAACGCCATGACGGTTCAGTGGCGGTTCAGTGACGGTTCGGCGGCGGTTTCGGCCCCGTCGGGACCGTTCTCAGGCTCGCCGTCACTTGGCTTTACGCATCAAGCCTAAAAATCGGTCAAACAAAAGGTGACTATCGCGCGGACCGGGCGAAGCTTCAGGATGGTATTGCACCGAGAAGACCGGCCGGTCTTTCAACGCGATGCCACAATTGGACCCGTCGAACAAAGAGACATGGGTTTCCACGGCATTGGCCGGCAGCGTCGCGCGGTCCACTGCGAAGCCGTGATTCATAGAGGTGATCTCGACCTTGCCGGTGGTCAGGTCTTTCACCGGATGGTTCGCGCCATGATGGCCCTGATGCATTTTCATGGTCTTGGCGCCGACCGCGAGCGCCAGCATCTGATGGCCGAGACATATTCCGAAGACAGGCTTTTTCTCGATCAGCGCGCGGATCACCGGCACGGCATATTCGCCGGTGGCGGCGGGGTCGCCCGGGCCGTTGGAGAGGAAAATGCCGTCGGGCTTCAGCGCCAAAATATCCGCCGCCGATGTCGTCGCCGGCACCACGGTGATTTTGCAGGCATTGCCAGCAAGCTGGCGCAAGATGTTGCGCTTGATGCCGTAGTCGATGGCGACGACGGAAAATTCCGTCTTGGTCTGCCGGCCGTAGCCTTCGCCCCAAAGCCAGGGCGTTTCGTCCCAGGTGAAACGCTGACCGGTCGTGACCATCGGCACCAGATCCATGCCGACCAGGCCCGGCCACGCGCTTGCTTCGCGCTTGAGCGCGTCAAGGTCGAAACGGCCGGACGGCTCGTGCGCGATGACGGCGTTCGGCATGCCCTTCTCGCGAATGAGCGCCGTGAGCGCGCGGGTGTCGACGCCGGCGAGGCCTACGACGCCGCGGCTCTTCAGCCAGGCGTCGAGATTCCGCGTGGCGCGGTAATTCGAGGACTGCGTGATGGCGGAGTGCAGCACCACGCCGCGCGCGCCCGGCGTCGCCGCGAGGTTGACGGTTTCGATGTCTTCCTCGTTGGTGCCGACATTACCGATATGCGGAAAGGTGAAGGTGATGATCTGCCCGGCATAGGACGGATCGGTCAGGATCTCCTGATACCCGGTCATTGCCGTGTTGAAGCAGACTTCGCCCACGGCATGACCCGTGGCGCCAAGGCCAAAGCCCTCGATCACGGTGCCGTCGGCGAGGACCAGCAGCGCCGTCGGAGCAAGCTCCGACCAGCCGGAATCGTCTTGTTCGCGTGTCATGAGCGGCCTAGATAGCGCCGGGTCACCGCCGCGTCAAAGCGGCAAACCAGGGGGTGAATAAGTTGGCAAATAACCTGGCGGCCAAATAACCTGGCGGCTCCGTTCGATCCGCTCACTCTGTTCGGGTTTTTTGCCGTAAATGGTGGATGCTGCCGGCCGGCGCTTCGCCGACATAACGATGTCCAACAACGAGGTTTGACGTGCTCCGGGACGATATCAGCAACGACACGAAAGAAGCGATGAAAGCCGGTCAGGCGCTGCGCGTCTCGACGCTGCGGCTGATCAATGCCGCCATCCTGCAGAAGGAGACCAGCGGCGCCGAGCGCCTCAAGCTCAACGACGCCGAAATCGTCGATGTCATGCAGAAGATGGTGAAGCAGCGCCAAGAGTCGTTCGAGATTTACGAGAAAGCCGGCCGCGCCGAGCTTGCCGCGAAAGAGCGCGAAGAGATCGAGATCATTTCGAAATATCTGCCCAAGCAGATGTCCGACATCGAGGCCGCGACGGCGATCTCCGCTCTGATCAAGGAACTCGAAGCTGCGACGCTCAAGGACATGGGCCGCACCATGGCGGCGCTCAAGCAGCGCTTCTCCAGCCAAATGGATTTCGGCAAAGCCGGCGCGCTGGTGAAGAAGATGCTCGGTGGCGGCTAGAAAATCGAACGAGTGAAGAAAATGCCGTCCTGTCTTATTCGCGCCGTGCGCAGCATCGAGCTTGCGACCACAAATCTCGAAGAGGCCGCGCGGTTTTACGAAACAGTGTGGATGCTTGATCCGGTGGAGACACCCCCACCCAACTCTCCCCCGCGGGCCGGGGAGGGCAGGGAGGGGGCGCGCTATTTCCGCGGCACCGCCGCCTATCACCACCTTCTTGGCCTGCACACCGGCGCGCAGCCCGCGGTGGTGCGCATCGTCTTCGACGTCGCCGATCGCAAATCGATCGACGCGCTGCATCGCACCATTTCGGCTGCGGGCGGCAAGCCGAGCGCGCCGGGGAAAGTCGCGATCGGCGGCGGCGGTTACGGCTTTGGCTGCAAGGATCCCGACGGCCGCAACCTCGCTTTCGTGTGCGAGGCTGCCGATCATGCCGATCATCAGGACAAGCCGGACCGGCCGCGCAAGATCGCGCATATCAATCTCAACGCGGGCGATTTCGATGCCAGCCTGAAATTCTTCACCGCGGCGCTGGGCTTCCGCGTCATCGACGACAATGCGCCGCTTTGGTTTCTGCACTGTGACAGCACCGATCATTCCTCGATCGTGCTGGCAAAGACCAATCTGCCGACCCTCAATCACGTCGCGTTCGAAATGCCGGAGTTCGATTCGGTCATGCGCGGCATGGGGCGCATGAAGGACAACGGCTATCCGATCGAATGGGGCCCCGGCCGGCATGGGGCGGGTGACAACGTGTTCGCCTATTTCTGCGGGCCCGACGAAGTGCCGCTCGAATACACCGCCGAAGTGCTGCAAATCGACGACAGTTATGAGCCGCGGTCATCGACTTACTGGAAATTTCTACCTGGCCGCTCCGATCAATGGGGGGTCACTCAGCCGCGCTCGGCGCGCTATTATCGGGTGCAGCGGCTGTTCGGCTTCACCGCGGACGGGGATCGGCTAGCATGATCCCGAAAAAGCCTGCCCCGGACTTGATCCGGGGTGGATACCGGTTTCCCGCCTTCGCGAAGCCCGCTTCGGCGGCCGAAGGGAGGCCGGATAAGATCATGCGAAGATAAAAAGCGTGATAAAACGACTTCAATAGAAAAACCTAAATCCAGGGAGACGCCCGTGCGCCGTTCGTTTTTGCTCTTGATCGCAACGCTGTTTGCCGTCGCCGCGCCTGCATTCGCCGCGTCAGCGGATGATTGGCCGAATCGTCCGATCCGCACGCTGACGACGACAAGCCCCGGCGGCATCAGCGACGTGTTTATGCGCGCGCTTGCGGAAAAGCTCGGGCCGCGGCTCGGCAAGCCGATCGTGATCGAGAACCGGCCCGGCGGCATGCAGAATGTCGGCTCGAGAGCCTGCCAGGATTCCGCGCCGGACGGCTATACGATCTGCATCATCAACGCCGATCCGATGATCTACAACCAGTTCCTGATCAAGCAAATGCCGTTCGATCCGGTGCACGGCTTGCAGCCGATCACCAAATTGTTCGATCTGCTTCACGTTCTGGTCGTGAATTCCGATCTCAAAGTGAAGAATGTCGACGAGCTTGTTGCGTTGTCGAAGGCGAAGCCCGGCACGCTGTCTTATCTGACGCCGGGCGCGCCGATGGTGCTCTACATGGAAACGCTGAAAAAGCAGCGCGGCGCCGATTGGGTACGCGTGCCGTTCAAGGGCGGCGGCGAAGCGGTGAACGCGATCTTGAGCGGCTCGACGCCGATCGGCCTATTCGGCGAAGGCAATGTCATCGGCCAGATCAAGGCCGGCACCATGACTTCGCTCGTGATGCTGAACAATATTCATTCGCCGAACTTCCCCAATGTGCCGACCTTGAAAGAGATCGGCTACAACGGACCGCCGTCGCGCGGCTGGTATGGGTTGTTCGCGCCGGCCGGCACGCCGCGGCCGATCGTCGACCGCATCGCCAAGGAAGTCGGGGCCATCGTCGCCGATCCGGATTTCGCGCAGAAGCAATTGAAGGACAGGAGCCTTGTCGGCGCGACCGACACGCCGGACGACTTCGCCAAGCAGATCGCCGAAGACCGCGCGGCGGCGGAGCAAGTGGTCAAGCAGGCCGGGATGGGGCCGGAGTGACGATCAGGCGCGCTTCTTGCGCTTCTGCTGCATATAAGAGCGCAGCACCGCGTTGATGCGCCGCTGATAACCTGTGCCTTCGTTCTTGAAATAATCGAGCACGTCCTCGTCGACGCGGATCGAGATCGCTTTCTTCTTCGGCGGGACGACGAGGATGGCCTTCGACCAATCGACATCGAGCGGAACGGCATCCGGATCGTTGCGGACGGCTTCTTCGATTTCCTCATCCGTCATCGCGTCGAGGCGTGCCCAATCAGTTTTGCCCCTTCGGCGGGGTGCGTCCCGTGAGACGACCGTGATATTTTTTTCTTTCATTTCTGCTCGCCCTTCGCGCTGCGGCGGGACGCAGTATCCGCTCTCGTCTGTCGCAGATTGTATATACAATAGTATTTCGACAATCAACAGTCTGTGGATAACCGGGACAAGCCGCCCCGGCCTTGCCGCCGCGCTCGCCCGCCCTATCTTCGCGCCACAGCCCCGCTAACCTTGCGAATCACCATGCGATTCACGCCGCAATTTCTCGACGAGCTGCGCGCGCGGCTTCCGGTTTCGGAAGTCGTGGGCCGGCGCGTGAAATTGCGCAAGGCGGGCCGCGAGTGGAAAGGGCTGTCGCCCTTCAACAAGGAAAAGACGCCGTCGTTCTTCGTCAATGACCAGAAGGCGATGTGGTTTGATTTTTCCTCGGGCAAGAACGGCAACATTTTCGATTTCCTGATGCTCACCGAGGGTGTGAGTTTCCCCGAGGCCGTCGAGCGGCTGGCGGGCCAAGCCGGCGTGCCGCTGCCGGTGATGACGCGCGAGGCGCAGGCGCAAGAAGAGCGAAGGAAGACGCTGCACGACATCGTCGAGCTTGCGGCAAAATTCTTCGAGGCGACGCTTGCTTCAAGGAACGGCGCCCGTGGCCGCGGTTATCTGCTCGATCGCGGGCTTCATGCCGCGGCACAGCTTAAATTCCGCCTCGGTTATGCTGTGTCCGACCAATACGCGCTGAAAGAACATCTCGGCGCGCTGAAAATCCCGGTCGAGGACATGGTCGAGGCCGGTCTTCTCGTCGCCGGCGAGGATATTTCGGTGCCTTACGACCGCTTTCGCGATCGCGTGATGTTTCCGATCAGCGATTGGCGCGGCCGTGTCATCGCCTTCGGCGGCCGCGCGCTCGATAAGGAAGTGTCCGCCAAATATCTCAATTCGTCGGAGACGCCGCTCTTTCACAAAGGCGGGACGCTCTACAACATCGCTGGCGCGCGAAAGGCCGCGCATGAAGGCGCCCGCGTCATCGCGGTCGAGGGCTATGTCGACGTCATTGCCATGGTCACCGCCGGCTTCGAGGGCACCGTGGCGCCGCTCGGCACAGCGCTTACCGCCGATCAATTGGGCCTGATGTGGCGGATGGCCGACGAGCCGATCCTCTGTTTCGACGGCGACGACGCCGGCCGGCGCGCCGCTTACCGCGCGATTGATCTGGCGCTGCCGTTCCTCAAAGCCGGCAAGAGCATCAAATTCGCAGCGCTCCCCGACGGGCAAGATCCCGACGATCTGGCCCGCTCCGGCGGCCGCGACGCGATCGAGGACGTGCTCGGCGGCGCGCGGCCGCTCGCACACATGTTGTGGTCGCGTGAGAGCGAGGCTGGCGCCTTCGATACGCCGGAGCGCCGCGCCGCGCTCGAAGCCCGCATCAACGAAGTGACGGCAACCATCGCCGACGAGTCGGTGCGCCGTTACTACCGGCAGGATTTTTCCGGCCGGCTCCGGCAACTTTTCGCGCCGGCCAATATTTCGACGCGGCTGGGAGGGTTCGGCCAAAAATCGGCGTTCAAGCAGAACGCGTTCGGACAAAACGCCTTCGGGCAGAGGGAGTTTGGCGAGAGAGAATTTGGCCGGAGAGATTTTGGCGGAAATAGCCAGCGCGGCGGCGCCGGCGTGCGCACCGCTCCTTCAGTGTTCGGCCGGGACGACACCTATGTCGCGGCGAGCCCGCAGCTCGCGATTGGTCCGCTGCATCGCGGCCACCGCGCCGCGATCCCGCGCCGCGAAGCGCTGATTCTGCTGGCGGCGATAAACCACCCTTGGTTGCTCCACGACCATCTCGAGGAACTCGCCGCCGCCGAGTTCCGCCATGCCGATACGCAAAAGCTCAAGGGCGCCTTGATCGACGTCTTTGCCCACCATTTTGCCGACGATTTTGGCCAAAATTCCGGACAGGATCCCGAGCATGTCGGCGTTGCCGAGCGGGCGGCGCTCGCGGCCGAGCTCGGCAAGCGAGGCTTCACCGAACTCCTCGAACGGATCGCGCGCACCATCACCACGCCTTCGGTCTTTGGCTCGCGGCCAAATGCCGGAGAATCCGATGTTTTGCTGACCTGGAAGCAGCTTGTCGCCTTGCATACGCAGTGGCATTCCCTAACTAGGGAACTGAGAGACGCGGAGGCGGCGCTCGGTCAGGACAATACCGAGGCGAACTATGCGCGGCTTCGCGACGTCAAATCCAGGCTGTCCACCCTCGATGGAACCGAGGCCCTGATCGAGGGGTTCGGCGCCTCCTCGGGCCGGGCCGCCAAATCGCTGTGAGGAGTGCCGGGGTAGGGTGGCGTCCGCGTCATTTCGGTCTGGCACCGAGAACGGGTTTTCGGCGTTAGGTTTCTGGGCGGCGGGCCTGCAGGCAAAGCCGGCCGCAAAGCTGGACGGCAAGCAGGTGAGGGAATAAGAGGTCGCCCTCGCCGGTTTTTTAGGGTTAGTCGGAGCTTAACGGAGTTCCGACACATTCGGCCTTCGATTCGGGCGGTGCCGGCTGGGATGTCCCCTTGCCGGTGCGGCCTCTTTCGACAAGGCCTTTTCGGTTATGGGCCCAATCCGCTAGGAAACACCTTGGTGGATTAGGCCAATGGCCCAACAAGAAAGGCCCAAAGTGCTTTGGGCCTGGTCCGAGCGCTGGGTTCCCCCGCCGGGTGTGATTCTCACACCATAGGGTAGGGGGACCAAGACAGAGACCCGGGATCTGCCCGTGGAGAAGATGAACATGGCAAGCAAGAGCGTGGCCACCAAAACCGTCCCGACCAAAGCCAAGGCGGCCCCGCCGAAGGATTCCGACGCCCCGGAGAAGGAAACTCCAGAAACCCCGGATGCGCCGCTGCCGCTGCTCGATCTCTCCGACGCCGCCGTCAAGAAGATGATCAAGTCGGCGAAGAAGCGCGGCTATGTCACTTACGAGCAGCTCAACGCGGTCATGCCGTCCGAGGAGGTCACCTCCGAGAGGATCGAAGACATCCTCGCGATGATGAACGAGATGGGCATCAACGTCGTCGAGAACGAGGAAGCCGAGGCCGAGGAGGAAGAAAGCCGCGAGGAGCCCGAAGAGGAAGAAGAGAGCGAATCCGGCGAGATCGTCGAGGTCAAGTCGAAGGTGCCGGCGAAATCCGAGGCCAAGGAGCCGGCCGAGCGCACCGACGATCCGGTACGCATGTATCTGCGCGAAATGGGTTCGGTGGAGCTTCTCTCCCGCGAAGGCGAAATCGCCATCGCCAAGCGCATCGAGGCCGGCCGCGAAGCCATGATCGCAGGGCTGTGCGAAAGCCCGCTGACGTTCCAGGCCGTCATCATCTGGCGCGACGAATTGAACGAAGGAAAAGTCTTCCTCCGCGACATTATCGATCTTGAAGCGACCTATGCCGGGCCCGACGCCAAGCAGGGACCTGCGGTCCCGCCCGGCGGCGATCCGAACGCCCCCGGTGGCAACGGCATGGCGCCCGGTGCGCCCGGCTTCGTGCCGCAGCCGATGCAGGCCGTGGCGCCGCCGTCGGCGCCGCCCGCTCCGACGCCGTTCAAGCCCATGGGAAGCAACATGGGAAACAACATGGGTAGCACCATGGGAAATAACATGGGCGGCGCGGCCACCGGTGACGGCGAGGGCGGCGAAGAAGCCGCCATTGCCGACAACGATTTGGACGAGGACGATCTCGAAAACTCGATGTCGCTCGCCGCGATCGAAGCCGAGCTGAAGCCGAAAGTGCTCGAGACCTTCGATAACATCGCCGACGCGTTCAAGCGGCTACGGCGCCTGCAAGAGCTCGATATCCAGGGTAAGCTCAAGAACGAGACGTTGTCACCGGCGCAGGAGCGCAAGTCGAAGAAGCTCAAGGACGACATCATCCAAGAGGTGAAGTCACTGCGGCTGAACCAGGCGCGCATCGATGCGCTGGTCGAGCAGCTTTACGACATCAACAAGCGCCTCGTCGGCCACGAAGGCCGGCTGATGCGGCTGTCCGAAAGCCACGGCGTCATCCGCGAAGACTTCTTGCGCAACTATCAGGGCTCCGAGCTCGATCCGCGCTGGCTCAATCGCGTCTCGAAACTCTCCGCCAAAGGCTGGAAGAATTTCGTCGCCCGCGACAAGGACCGTATCAAGGAACTGCGCACGCATATCCATACGCTTGCGTCCGAGACCGGGCTTGAGATCGGCGAGTTCCGCAAGATCGTGCACATGGTGCAGAAGGGCGAGCGCGAAGCGCGCCAGGCCAAGAAGGAAATGGTCGAAGCCAATCTCCGCCTCGTCATCTCCATCGCCAAGAAATACACCAATCGCGGCCTGCAATTCCTCGATCTCATTCAGGAAGGCAATATCGGCCTGATGAAAGCGGTCGATAAATTCGAATACCGCCGCGGCTACAAGTTCTCGACCTATGCGACCTGGTGGATCAGGCAGGCGATCACACGCTCGATCGCCGACCAGGCGCGCACCATCCGCATTCCGGTGCACATGATCGAGACCATCAACAAGATCGTGCGCACCTCGCGGCAAATGCTCAACGAGATCGGCCGCGAGCCGACGCCGGAAGAGCTCGCCGAAAAGCTCGGCATGCCGCTCGAGAAAGTGCGCAAGGTTCTCAAAATCGCCAAGGAGCCGCTGTCGCTCGAAACCCCGATCGGCGACGAAGAGGATTCGCATCTCGGCGATTTCATCGAGGACAAGAACGCGATCCTGCCGATCGACGCCGCGATCCAGTCGAACCTGCGCGAGACCACGACCCGCGTGCTGGCCTCGCTCACGCCGCGCGAAGAGCGCGTGCTGCGCATGCGCTTCGGCATCGGCATGAACACCGACCACACGCTGGAGGAAGTCGGCCAGCAGTTCTCGGTGACCCGCGAACGCATCCGTCAGATCGAGGCCAAGGCGCTGCGCAAGCTCAAGCATCCGTCGCGCTCGCGCAAATTGCGCTCGTTCCTGGACAACTAATCCCTAATCCGTCACCCTGCGGCGCGCGCGCAAAAGCGCGCTGCGATGGGTATTCACGTGATCGAGCTTGAGACCGACGTCCTGATTGTCGGATCCGGCGGCGCCGGCATGTACGCGGCGCTGGAGGCGGCCAAAAGCGGCGCGTCCGTCATCCTCGCCGATCGGAGCTTGATCGGCCGTGGCGGCGGGACCGTCATGGCGATGATGACGGTCGCGGCCGCGATCGGCGCGCAAACGCCGGATCACTGGCAAAACCATCTCGCCGATACGCTCACCGCCGGTTACGGCCTGTGCGACGAAGCTCTGTCGGCTATCCTCTGCGAGGATGGACCTAAGCGCATCCTTGAAATGGATTCGTGGAATGTCGGCTGGGCGCGCGAGGACGGCCATATCAAACAGGCGCATGCGCCGGGCCACGACCGGCCGCGCTGCGTCTATGTCGACTTCCTGCGCACCGGTCCCGCGGTGTCAAAGACGCTGCGGCACCAGATGCAAAACCAGCCTGCGATCCGCCGCATCGGCGATTTGCTGATCGTGGAGGTCGTGCTCGAGGACGGCGTCGCTTGCGGCGCCACCGCGATCCATATGCAGACCGGCGAGCCCGTCGTCATCGCGGCCAAGGCGGTGGTGATCGCGACCGGCGGGTTGACGCGGCTTTACCGCCGCAACAGCGCGTCGCTGAACATGGGCGGCGACGGTTATGCGCTGGCGCTGCGCGCCGGCGCGCAATTGATCGACATGGAATTCGTGCAGTTCTTTCCGATCGGCCACCTCGCGCCGCGGCTCGTCGGGCTCGATCCGATCATGTGGGATCCGTTCCGCTACAAGCTCGGCGGCATTCTGCTCAACGGCGAGATGGCCGAGTTCGAGCAGAATTACGCCACGGCCGGCGGCCGCAACGACGGCACTTATGTTTTAACGCGCGATCTCGCGACCTATGCCATCCTGAAAGAAGTCGAAGCCGGGCGTGGCAGTCCCGCGGGCGGCGCTTACTTGAGCTTCAGGCACGTGCCGGAAGCAGAGCTGCGCCGCGCCTTCGGCCCGGTGATCGACACGCTGGCGCGGAACGGCATCGATCTCACGCAACAGCCGATCGAAGTCTCGCCGATCGCGCATTATCACATGGGTGGCGTCAAGGTGGACGCGCGTTTCGAGACGGCGGTGCCTAACCTGTTCGCCGCCGGCGAAGCGGTCGGCGGCGCCAATGGTGCGACGCGCTTGTCCGGCAACGCCATCACCGAGGCCTTGGTGTTCGGCGCGCGCGCGGGCAAGAGCGCCGCGGCCGCCGCGCGCACCACGAACAAACAACGATATGCATCCCGCGCGTCGGCGCCGGCGCTCGATCTCCTGCGCCGGCGCACGACAAAGATCGCGACTAACCCGGCCGCGCTGATCGTCGATCTTCAAGCGGCGATGACGGATAAGGTCGGCCCGTTCCGCACCCAGTCAACGCTCGACGCTGCGCTCATCGAGATCGACCGCATCGCGGCGGCGATCGGGCCCGATCCGATGTCGTCGGGCGAACCGTCGGATTCGGTGCTGACCGACTGGCTCGATCTGCGCAACATGACGCTCGTCGCACGCGGCGTTTGCCTCGCGGCGCTGGCGCGGCAGGAGAGCCGCGGCAGCCATCAGCGCGAGGATTTTCCGGGCCTCGATCCGCGCTGGCAGTTCAATCAGATCGTCGCATTGCGCGACGGCAAGCTCAGCCTGTCGTCGAACGCGGCCGCGCCAAATGCGCAACGACATGCAAGCGCCCCCTTATGAACGCGACGCTCCTCATCCAGCGTGGCTCGGCGAACGAGCCGCACAAGATCGAGCGTTTCGACGTGCCGTTCGTCACGGGCCAATCCGTGCTCGACGGGCTGCGCTATATCCGCGCCACGATCGATCCGACGCTCGCCTTCCGCTTCTCCTGCATCAACGCCAATGCCTGCAAGGAATGCATGATGCTGGTCGACGGCGAGGTGGTTTACGCCTGCACCACGCGGCTGCGCGAGGGCGAGATGACGCTTCTGCCTTTGCCAAAAAAAGCGCTGGTGAGCGACCTCGTCACCGAGATCGCGCCGCCGGATGAGCGCTTGAAACCGCAGCGGACGTGACAAAGCGCCGCTCGCGCGTCAGGCCTTCCACAACGAGATGAACTGCGTGGCGACGACATTCTCATAAATGAGGTCGCTGTCGAGAATGCCTTCCCGTCGCGCAAAGTCGCTCATGCCGCCGACGAAATCGCGCGACAACGTGGCGTCGTAATACGGCAGATCGCGCCGAATCAGATCGGTGATCAATGCCGCTTCCGACGGCGGAAACAGTTTGTCGCCGACCACACCCGCGCGCGTCACGTCGGCCTTCAATGCCGCCTGGGTTTTCACAACCGCCCGCACTGCGGCGGCGGCCTCCTCCGGCGCGCGCGCAATCAGCGCGTCGCTCGTGGCGATGGTCGCCGCGGTATAATTGAAACACGCTTTCGGCCCGTCGCCGCGGCGCACATCGAGCACGAGCGTGCCGACGCCGCGGCGCAGCGCCACCTCGGCGCCCATGCCGTTCGCCCAGAACCCGTCGATCTTGCGCTCCTCGATCGCCTTCGCCGCGGTCAAACCAAAATTGACGCCGGCGCCCACCGCGCCCGGCACCGGCGCGATGGTCACGCCGTCGCGCGCAAGATCGATCCCCGCCTCAACCAAAAGCCCGCGCAGGCCCATATCCACCCAAGGCGCTGCCCCGATGCGCCGGCCTTTGACGGCTGAAAGGTCGCCACGCTTGGCGTGCAGGTCGGCGTGCATGATCAGAAACCAGTACATGCCCTGCGCCTGCGCGCAGATCAGTTTGGCGCCAGCAAATCGCGGAAACGCCGCCAGCGCCGAATGCGCGGAGCCCCCGACAAAATCGACCGCGCCGTCGCGCAAAGCCGCATAGGCCTTGTCGACCGGAAAAATGAGATCGAGCTCGACATCGAGCCCCTCGGCCTTGAAGAAGCCAAGCTCGACCGCGGCTTCCGCCGGAAAATAGGAATTCGAGATCATGTCGGGCACGGCGAGCTTCATGCGGCACGTCCTTGCGCTTGTGATGGGACCGGCCTCTGTCATAGCCGGGCTTTGCTCAAACGTCATCGCCGGGCATAGTCGTCCGAAGGACGGCATAGGCCGTATCGCTTAATCGCCAGGGTCAACATGGCCGATTCATCAATTGGGAAAACAGCGGAAACCGGTTGGTCGCTTCATCCTAAGCTTCACGCCGACGCCGCGCCGGTCGGCGACCTGCCGCTGTCGCGCGTGCTATCGATCAACGACGCCGATTATCCCTGGCTGATCCTGGCGCCCCGCCGCGCCGGCATCACTGAGATCGCCGATCTCGGCGACGAAGCGGCTCTCTTGATGCGCGAAATCGTGCAAGTGTCGCGCCGCCTCAAAGATGTAACCCGTTGCGACAAGATCAATATCGGCGCCATCGGCAATGTCGTGCCGCAGCTTCACATTCACGTCGTCGCGCGGCGCAAGGACGATCCGCTGTGGCCGAAGCCGATCTGGGGTTTTGCGCCGCCGCGCCCCGGCGACGCCGCGGGTTTCGCGCGCTTCATCGTCGCCATCCGTGATGGGCTCGGGATTGCGGGCAAGGATTGAGGACAGGCAAGGAGCACGACGGTGTCAGCGCGCCTCAAGGCACTGCGGCGGAGCAAATTCTACGATCTGTGCGCCGCCGCGCCGCTCATCGCGTGGTATCTGTTTTGCGCGGCGCAGTTGCTGCAGCCGCTTGAGCAACAGATCGCGCTGGCGAAAGTGTTCGTACAGACGGATTGGTCGGTGCTGCCGGCGGGCCTCGTGCTCGGCATCGTTTCACGGGTCGCCACTTTGGTTTTCCTCGCCATCCTGGTTGTCATGTTCGCTCTGCGCCGCGTTCCGCAGGCCACCGCGCCGGGCTTCTGGCCGCGCTGCGCCGCCGTGGGCGGCACCTTTCTCGGCGTCGGCATATTGCTCTTGCCGCCGCACGAACTTTCGCCTGCGCTTTATATCGTCGCGCTGGTCTTGATGATCGGCGGCACCGGTTTCGCGCTCGCCGCGGTGCTCGTGCTGGGGCGCTCGATCAGCATCCTGCCGCAGGCGCGGCGCCTGGTCACGTCCGGACCTTATGCCCTCGTCCGCCATCCGGTTTATCTCGGCGAGATCGTCGCCATGGCCGGCGTTGCGCTGCAATATCTGTCGCCGTGGGCGCTGTTGCTGCTCGGGCTGCAATACGCCTTTCAGTTTGCGCGCATGAAATACGAAGAGCGGTTGCTGTCTCAGGCCTTTGCGGACTACGCGGACTACATGGCGCGGACGGCCCGTTTGCTGCCGGGCATGTATTGAGGCGGGGTTCTGCTCGCGGGATCCGCTGGTGTCGGCTCAGCCGAACGATTTCACGGCAAGATAGCACAGCGCCGCCATCAGCGCCGAAGCCGGCAGCGTGACGATCCATGCAATCACGATATTGCCGGCGATGTTCCAGCGCACCGCCGAGACTTTACGCGCGGCGCCGACGCCGATCACCGACCCCGTCACGGTATGCGTTGTCGAAACCGGAATCCCCAGATACGTGGCGGCAATCAGCATGATGGCGCCGCCGGCCGAGGCGCAGCAGCCCTGCACTGGCGTCATCCGGGTGATTTTGGAACCGACCGTCCGCACGATCCGCCAGCCGCCGACAAGCGTGCCGAGCGCCATCGCGGCCTGACATGTGATCACCACCCAGAACGGCACGTAGAAATCGCCGCCGAGATGGCCTTGCGAGAACAACAGCACGGCAATGATGCCCATGGTCTTCTGCGCGTCGTTGCCGCCATGGCCGAGCGAAATAAGCGAAGCTGCGCCGAATTGCAGCCATTGGAACGTCGGCTCGACCGTGCGCGGGTTGGCGCGCGCGAACGCCCAGGACACCGCCAGCACCAAGAGCAGCGCGAGAAAAAATCCCAATAGCGGCGACAGCACGATAAATGCGCCGGTCGTCAATAATCCCGGCCATACGATGGCGCCGAGGCCGGCTTTGACGACGCCGGCGCCCACCAGCCCGCCGATCAGCGCGTGCGAGCTGCTGGACGGAATGCCGGCCCACCAGGTGATGAGATTCCAGGAAATGGCGCCCATCAAAGCGCCGAAGATCACCTGCGCGTCCATCGCCTCGGCGGATATGATGCCGACGCCGATCGTCCGCGCCACGTGAACGCCGAAGACGAGGAACGCCACGAAATTGAAAAATGCCGCCCAGATGACGGCGTAACGCGGCCGCAACATGCGCGTCGAGACCAGCGTCGCTATCGAGTTCGCGGTATCGTGCAGGCCGTTGAGAAAATCGAACGCGAGCGCCACCGCGACCAAGCCGATCAGGAGAGGCAGGCCAAGCTCGCCCGTCATGACGTAATGCGCATCACAACTGGTCGACCACGATCGAATTTATCTCGTTGGCGACATCTTCGAAGCGATCGACGACTTTTTCCAGATGATCGTAGAGCTCCGAGCCGACAACGAACTTCATGGCGCTGCCTTGATTGTTTTCCGCGCGGCTCGCCAGAAACAGCGCTTTGAGCCCTCGGTTGTAGATATCGTCCGCTTCTTCCTCGACGGTGATGATCTTTGTCGTGAGAGCGTTGAGACGGGCGGCGTTGCTGCCGATCGAGCTGAGCAGCGGCACGGCTTCCAGCACCAGTTGCGAGGATTGAAGAATGACGTCGCTCATCTGCTGCATTTGCGGCTCGAAATCATGGACCTCGAACAAGACGATTGTCTTTGCCGTCTTGTTCATCTGGTCGATGGCGTCGTCCATCGAGGAAATGAGGTCCTGGATATCGGTTCTGTCGAACGGCGTGATGAAGGTGCGGCGGACGGCGAGCAGCACTTCGCGCGTCACGTCGTCGGCTTCGGCCTCGCGCTGAAAAATCTGTTTGCAATAAGCCTCGACCGTCTCGCCGCCCTGCAGCAGCCCGCGCAGCGCCTCGGCCCCGGCGACGACGATCGCCGCGTGTTTTTCGAAGAGCCGAAAGAAGCGCTCCTCTTTGGGCATGAGCGCTTGAAACCAGCCAAGCATCGGGTTTCCCGGTCGGGGATGGCGAATCTAGATTTCACCTAGAATTAGCACCCGCGCTCCAGCCTGTATCGCTGGTTGGCGCTGCCATCCACGGGAATAGCGAGGTGATGCAGGCCCCATGAATACGGCGGCCGATGCAGAAATCGGCCGCCGTATCAGACCCCCTGAAAAAGCTTGGGCGCGGCGGCTCGTAACGTCCGGGACAGGTCCGGCTATCGGCAGGTCCCTTGCGATCGCGCGGTGTTAAGCGCCGCCGACGCCGTCAGCCAGTCGGGAAGTCCAAACGCAATCTTTGTCCATCCGACGCCCCATGGGGTGTCGGCGCTATCCCACCAGATCTTGCACCAGCCGTCGTCAAGCTGAACCACGGCGTAGTCGGCGCGCGCCGGGGTCGAAGCGGCGAAACCAAGCGTCAAAACACAAACAGCGCAAACAGCAAAAGCCAATCGCTTCATCGTCAACTCCCTGTTGTGCCAGCCCGCAAGCGGTCGGATCGAGTTTAGAGCATGACCGGGAAAACCGGAAACTGGTTTTCAGATCATGCTCAATGAAGAACCTAGACCTTGATCCAATTCAGTTGAATTGGATCAAGGTCTAGGATCGGCGGCGTGTGTCCATCGCGGCGCGCCATCCGCCCGGCGTCAAAGCGCGCGCTGACCGCACGCAAGGAAGGGTCCATGGAACGCCTGTTGGAACACCTGTTGGAACGCCTGTTCACATTTTTATTATTCAGCCTCACGTAACACTCTGTTTGACGATCACGGCATTATCGATGCCGGATCCCGGCCTATTTGCACCTCGTGCGGCCGAACACTACGAGCGAAGTAGTTGCGCCGCACGGCGTAAATCCATGAAATCAGGAGAAGTTCCATGAAGAAGCTCATCGTCATCGTTGCTCTCGCCATAACTGCGTCCATGGCCGTCATCTCGGCCCCGGCTTTTGCCCACGCCGCCACGTTCGAAGATGCGACGCACGGTGCCGGCATCGCGTCGCAAAGCTAATTCCACGCCGACGGAAACTGAGAGAAACCCGGCCGCTTTGGCCGGGTTTCCTGTCGCAAAAGGAAATCGAACCATGACCATGAAGAAAATCATTGTGGCGATGGCGCTCGTTCTCGGCGCACCATCGGCCGCGCTGGCGCAGAGCGCCTATACGTCAGGCACGATCGCGAGCAGCGAGCGAGCCGGTTACCCGTCAGTCGGCGGATACGGATCGGGCCTCTACGCTTATGCGCCGGGCTACGGTCACGCCGCCAAGGTTCGTGAAGAGACTCACGAGCGGCGCGGCCGGATTGGAGTCGAGCGTTGAGGTAACGTGAACGGATGCCTCCTTCGTCATCGCAGGGCTCGTCCCGGCGATCTCGCCTATGCGGGCATGGCCGTGCCAAATGAATCGAGATGGCCGGGACAAGCGCGCAGTAGGGTGGGTTAGCCGGAGGCGTAACCCACCGTTCCTTCGAAAGATGGCGGATTACGCTGCGCTAATCCGCCCTTGGTCTGCTTTACCCCTGATGGCGGACATACAAACCTCCGCCTCTGAAAGCTTCAGCGACGGAATCACTGTTCGCCAAAAATCGCGAGGCCTTTTTCAACACCATCGGCCCAAAGTAGTCCTATGTGACCGAGCGCACATCCTTAAATGCCTTCCTAAGCCTGGTTATTGCCGGTTCATCGGTAGAGCGGATTTCAAACCAAGTGCTGTCGAATGCAATCACGACAATCCAGGGATCGGTTGACGAAGCGTCGTACCCAATAAACTTACCCCAAATGACTTGGCGTGTATTCTTGGCCAGCTTGAGCAAGTGTTTGCCACTGATACGCGTCCCAGTCTGAGCCAGATGTTCGAGCGTACCTGACGCCGGGCCGGTTGCGTCTAATCCGAACTCCTCTTCACCTTCGACAGCGCTAACAATCCAAGTGGAATTGGCCGCCCGGCTGCCAAGCGCTGCCAGGATATCCTTCAAATCGAAGTCTAAAACGCCTCGCGTCAGGTCGTGAATGCGAATTGCTTTCATGAACGTTCAACATTTCATTCTGTCGGCGTGGAGTATGAGACCTTTTGATAGGCCACAGGACCTGCGATCCACTCGCAAGCCGATGCACGGCAGCCAAGCGGTGGCATACGCTAGTTTCAATTACCAAGGATGAACTGCCCCTTCTCCAGATCAATGGTTTTCCCTTTGAGTATCGAGGGATCGGGGGCGCTGAACATGATGTCAACGCCACCGACTTTATCAATGATATCCGGCGGCACCTCCGTTCGCCGAAACGAACCAAGCGTGAGACCAGCTCCGCTATTGATCCAATCGATGTCGTTTGGACCTTTCGATCTTCGATCAGCCGCCCATAAAATCGAGGCGATCCAGTCGTCATCAGGCAGATCACGTCGAACTTGATGCATAAACGCCTTTACGCTCGTCAGCACCGCGGCGCTTAATTTTACCGACCCAAGTGGAGGCGCTGATTTACGAAAATTAGCATCGGAGTCCGGAGTGCGAGGTTGGCCCGGCACCGAGCGGAGTTGTTTGGCCCATAGATCCGAGTATGCTTCAAATACCACTTTCGAAGCGAAATTGAGTTCAGCGGCTGCGTCGACAAAAGGATCGAGTGCTAGTTTAGCGGAATCTTTGCTGCCGCTTTGATTGACGCTCTTCGAGCCAGCTCGAAAGAGCTCTTGTTGATTTTTCGTTAGAGCGCGTTCGAGACGGACAGCCGTTGTTCGGCCGATATCTTTTCGGGTTGTACGGGCATCCGGATGAACGCCGTTCGGGCGGCTATCGTTCGGGAGCGAGCCACGCGCGAGACTTGGGTGAGAACGATAGATGGGCGTGAGAACCTCATCGCGGAGATTATTCAAGATCGAGGTGAACTCCGGTGCCAGCTGCTCACTCTGAGATACGGCGATACCTTCGATTACACGACACGCATTACGCACGTGTCGGATGACGTAGACGGCGGTGTGGCGACTAATTTGTGCAGACCAAGACACACGAACGGACTTGGACCCTGTGTCGGATGAGGTCCAGCACGGGTCCGTATCCGCTTCGTAACGAGCGTGCTTGCAATGGCCAACATCCGCCAAAGCGGTCGATATCCAGAGCAGTATCGGGATAGCGCATATCCACCGCATAGCTGCCGTCTCGATCCAAACTGCCGCACTCCACCCTGGCTTGGATAGCCACGTCAAAGAGTAAGTGATGCGAAGGTGCGCGGATTCTTATCGATCTCGATCATTCTCAGGCATGCAACTTAAGCGCGATTTAACTCGGATACTGAATAGTAGGGCAGTCGGATGCCGATAATTCGTCCAATGTCAGACGATGTGGACCGATACTCCATGAACTTTGATGAAGCGCATCGGTACGGCGATTAGCGGAGCGCAATCCGCGAACTACAGTTCCCCCGCCACAACATCACCACCCCCGACTCACCAAACGGTCGGACCGAGGCCGGATTTGGCCGTGACAACTCCGTGAGGTGAGGGGCCTCGCCACGGAGTTACGATATGGGACGTTCGAATTTTGTCGGGGAAGTTCAAAAGCTCGCGCTTTTCGCCTCACCGGTTTTCGTATTGGGAGTTCTTGTTTGCTCCGGTCCGGTTTCGGCAAGAGAACATAGGTCCTTTGAGCACAGGTCCTTCGCGCACCAGTCCGCGCATGTGCATTATGCGCACCATTTTACCGGCCATCATTTGCTGCCGATCGCAGCTAATAATGGCTTTTCCGGTTTTGGCGGTTTCGGTCAAAGCGCGCCGGTCGACGGCGCCATGTCAGGCAGTATGTCGGGCAACATGTCCGGCAATACGTCCGGAATGGCGGCGGCGCAGGCGAGCACGGCGGGCGTGCCGGCCTCGCTGATCGAGCGCGTCATCAAGCGCGAGAGCGGCGGCAATCCGCGTGCGGTCCATGCCGGCAATTACGGCTTGATGCAGATCCGCCTCGGCACCGCACGCGCCATGGGCTACACCGGCTCGGCCGCGGGGCTGCTCGATGCGCAAACCAACATGACCTATGCGGTGCGCTATCTCGCCGGCGCCTATCGCGCCGCCGGCGGCGACGAGAACCGCGCCGTCGCGCTCTATGCGCGCGGCTATTATGCGCAAGCGAAGGCGCGGGGCTTCTCGCCTTATGCTTCTGGCGCCGCAACGGCCTCGGCCACGGGTTTTCCGGCTTACACGCCCGTCGTGTTTCAGGCGGCCGAGCCTTCGGGCGGCGCGCGGCCTTATCGCGTGAGGCATTCCCGGCGCCACGCGGCGTGATCGTCTTTGACAAAACTTGGGCGCAAATGCGTCGCGAGAACGAACCTATTTCACCTCTCCCCGCTGCGCGGGGAGAGGTCGAGTAAGCGAAGCGAGCGAGGGTGAGGGGGCCTTTCCGCGATTCTGAGCCCAGCGGCAACGTCCCCTCATCCATAGCCAATGCTCCGCATTGGCGTTCTTGAGCAAAATGACGGCGGCTGGAGGCCGCCTGTGCTTCTCCCCGCGCGCGGGGAGAAAGAGTGCGTCTCGGGGCAGGAAAATTTTACAACGCCACGACCGCGCTGACTTCGATCAAAAACTGCTCCTGCACCAGGCGGTCGATTATCAACAGCGTGTTGGGCGGATAGGCGTCGCCCGCAAACATTTTTGGAAATTCGCGGCTGCGATAGGCCATGAATTTCGCAATGTCTTGCGAGTGCACGAGATAGGTCGTGAACTCGACGATATTGGCGAAGCTCGCGCCCTGCGAGGCGAGCGCTAAGCCGATATTGGCGAAGGCGAGGGTGCATTGGGCGTCGAAATCGGCGCCCGTCTTGCCGTCCTTGCCGGCGCCGAGACTCTCGATGCCCACTTGGCCGGCGATGAACAAAAACTCCGATGCTTTGACGCGGGTGATTTGCGAATATTGCCCGAGCGGCTTGCCGAGGCTGTCGGGATTGAGGCGTTGGATTTGCGGTGCGGACATGAGCGGCTCCGGCATGTTGGTGAAGCGGAGCGCGAAATCTATCTTATCCTCCCGTCGAACTCGAGTGTTCGAGTTCGACAATTCAAAGGGACCCGAAGCCGGAAACATCCGACTTCGGTGGAGGGGGAGGCGAAAAAAACTAACCGGCGCGGCGTTCGCCGAAGTCGCGGTCTTTTTTCTTCGCGCCGGAGCGCGCGATGGTCTTGATGGCGAGCGGCGGCCTGCCGGATTTTTCCGCAATCTCGCGGTCCTGCTCGATCAGGAAGCCGTGCGCGGGCTTGTCGCCGTCGAGGCCGCCCAGGAGCTCGCGCGGCACCTTGCGGTTCGAGCGCTGCGAGCCGTCTTCGTAGATGACGTCGAACATGACGAATTCGGAATTCAATCCCGGCTTTCTTGGCATTGTTGTTCTCCTTGTTCGCCGATGTGGATCGAGACGGTTACGCCTAAGGCTTTCGAAAACCGGATACGACTCGCGAGGCTTATGTTGAGCTTATGTAGTGATAGGCCCTTTGTTTCGCATGATCTTGTCCGAAAACCGGCAACCACTTTTCGGGATCATGCGTAGAAATGAAAACACCGGCGCCATTAAGGCGCCGGTGCGACGTGCGTATTTTAAGGTTACGCCGACTGGAGATTGGCGGCGGCCGACTTGCCGCTGCGGCGGTCGGCTTCGACGTCGAACGACACTTTCTGTCCCTCGACCAGCGTGCGCATGCCGGCGCGCTCGACGGCGGAAATGTGGACGAATATGTCCGGGCCGCCGCCGTCTTGCACGATGAAGCCGTAACCCTTTTGGGCGTTGAAGAACTTGACGGTACCTTGAGCCATGATGGCCTCCTTTAAGTCGCAAAACACGTTTGCGGCCGTGCAAACCATTCGCACGGTCTTCAATCCGGATTTCGCGTGGTCTTGAGAAAGGCCGGGATTTAAGGGCCCGGGCACCAGCAAGGCAGGCTAAATCGGAGTGCCTGCTATATAGAGACGCCGCTTCCGCTTGGCAATTGGGGGTTTTGGGCATTCTGGCGGCTTGGGAAAACGCTCCGTTTCGCAAGGTTCGGCAAAGGACCGGCCAGGGTTTGCAAGGACCGGCGCGATAATTTTGGTTTCGCCGCCGGTTCGCTGCTTGCGCTCGGCTGGCGCACTCCCATCTGTCGACCTTGAGTTGGGGCAGCAGGACTTTAGGCAGTTGAACGATTTTCGGCAGGAGGACGGACGGTCATGAGCTTTTCCCGCGCCAGCGGTTTTGGCGGGTTCCGTGGTTTCGGCAGCGGCTTTGCCGGGTTCCGCGACTTCGCCGGGTCCCGCTATGCCCGCGCCGCGCGCCCCTACGACGCACAGTCGCGCCGCGCGGCGCTTGACCGGCTCGATATGTTCGCCACCATGTTCGACACGGCGTTCATTGTGCCGGGCACCAATGTCCGCTTCGGCGTCGAGTCGCTGTTGCGGCTCGTACCCGGCATCGGCGACGCCGCGGCCTCGGCGCTGTCGTGCTATTTACTCTACGAGGCGCATCGGCTCGGCGTGCCAAAATTTTTGTTCGCGCGCATGGTCATGAACGTGCTGCTCGAAGGCACGGTCGGCGCCGTGCCGATCGCGGGCGACGCCTTCGACGTCTATTTCCGCGCCAACCGCCGCAACGTCGCGCTTTTGCGCGAGCATTTCGCCCGCGTGGGTTACTAGGTTTTTAGGACTGAGGGCCGCGCTTGGAGCAGGACTCTTCTTGCGCAGGACTCTTCTTGCGCAGGACTCTTCTTGCGCAGGACTCTTCTTGCGCAGGACTCTTCTTGCGCAGGACTCTTCTTGCGCAGGACTCTTCTTGCGCAGGACTCTTGCGCACGATTCTTGCGCCGGCGTGGTAAGACTCTTCCGGCGCTTTGATTCGGACGCTTCCAATCGCAGGACGGTACCGACAGACGATGAACATTCACGCGTCGCGCGCAACGAAGACCCCGCAGCCTCGCTTTCTGATGTGCCCGCCGCGCCATTTCGCGGTCAGTTACAGCATCAATCCCTGGATGGATCCGGCGGCCTGGACCGACAGTGCGTTGGCGTTGCATGCGCAAGCCGGGCAGCAATGGGCCGGATTGCGCCGCGTTCTTCTCGGGCTGGGAGCCGAGATCGAGACCGTCGAACCCGCGCCCGGCCTGCCGGACCTCGTCTTCACGGCGAACTCAGCCGTCGTGCTCGATCGCAAGGCGGTGCTGGCGCGCTTCCGTCACGGCGAGCGGCGCAACGAAGAACCGGTGTTCGCTGACTCGTTTCGGACGCTGCAAACGCGCGGCATTGTCGATGACATTTTGCAACTGCCCGAGGGCATCATGTTCGAGGGCGCCGGCGATTGCATTTTTGACGTCCGGCGCGGCTTATTCTGGATAGGCTGCGGCTTCCGCTCGGACGCCGCCGCCGGCGCGGTGCTGGAGCGGCAGCTCGGCCTGCGCTGCGTGGCGTTGCCGCTCGCCGACCCGCGATTTTATCATCTCGACACGGCGTTCTGTGCGCTGCCGTGCGGCGGGGTCATCTATTATCCGCAAGCGTTCACGTCGGCGGCGCTCGCCGCCATTCACGCGCACGTCGTTCCGGCCGACCGCATCGCGTTAAACCTCTCCGACGCGGCCCGCTTTGCCGCCAACGCGGTCTGCGTCGGGCGCACTATCGTGCTGTCGAGCTTGAGCGACGCGCCGCGGCGCAAGCTCGAACTGCGCGGCTATGCCGTGGTCGAAACGCCGCTCGATGTGTTTCAAAAGAGCGGCGGTTCGGCATGTTGTCTGACGTTGCGGCTCGATCATCGCTCGGTCGCAGCGGAGGCGACCGGCGTACAACAGCCGGCCGCTGCGGCCGCGCAGGTGCGTTGAAGCTGCGCGTTGAACCTACTCCGTCGCTTCGACGATGCGGATGTCGCGCACCGCGCCGTCGCCCAGCGCCTTCAGCGCGTCCTGATAAGCCGGGCTCTGATAGGCGGCGATGGCTTTTTCGACGCTCGGAAATTCCGAGATGACGATGCGTTCTTTCTGTCCGGCCTCGAAGGCGGCGACGGCTGCGCTGCGTGCGATATAGCGCGCGCCGAACGGCGTCGTCGCCAGCGGTGCCAGCTTGGCATAGGCCTCGACTTTTTTCGGATCGGAAATCGAACGATAGCAGGTGACCCAATAGGCTTTCGGCATTTCTGAACTCCCGATGCTTTGAAACGCTGCGCTGGCCATGCACTCACGACAACAGCCACTCACGACAACAGCCACTCACGACAACCGCCACTCACGACAACCGCCACTCACGACATCAGTTCGTCGGGCAGCGAGTCGGGCGTGTAGTTACGCGGCGTATTATTGCTTATGAGCCGCATGAATGGCCAGACGAGAAGGACGCCCATCCCCATCGGGATCAGGGCGTGCGGATCGCCGGTGGCAAGCGCAAGCACGAGCGGCGTGACGATGAAGAACAGCCCGGCGACGACCGTGGCGACGAGTGCGCCTTTGTAGCGCCCCGACGACATGCCCGCCGTGAAGCTTATCGTATCGGGCCCGGACGCCACGAGCCGGCCGTGCAGATCGCGGACGAAATCGCGGTAGAGCCGCGTCTGGGCATCGCTCGGCAATCCGTTCGAGGTCGCGTTGGAAATCACGATCGTGCCGCCATTGTTGAATTCGATCTTGCACTGGTCGATGACGTTGCTCGCATTGCCGAGCGCCGCGGTGCTGAGATGAATGGCGGCGATGTCGGTGAACGCCGCCCTCTGCGCGCTGTCGTTGACCATGTAGGCGATGGCGCTGTCGCTCACCGTGATGCCGTGGGTTGGAACGCGCCAAACAAAGCGCCGGCTGCCGGGGACGACGAAATAAACGTCGTAAGTCTGAGAATCCGCGCGCTGCAAGGCTAGGTCTGGCATGATCGGGCGACGACAATGGGAGTGGGCAGGGGCCGGCAAGCTTATTTGTCGGTCTTGCAGGGCTTTGGGTTCACAGGGCTTTGGGTTCACAAGGCTTTGGGTTCACAAGGCTTTGGGTTCACAGGTCCGCGCGCCGGAAGTCCCGGACGGCAATCGCAAGTTTTGCTAGGATGTCGGCCGGTTTACAGACGAGGTCCAGCAGGGAGAGCCGGTCCATGTCGTTTTTCAGTTCGCTATTTGGCCGCGGCTCGGCCGCCGGTTCGCAGGCCGCCGCGAAAGCCGCCGAACCGGTCGAATACAAGGGCTATGTCATCCGTGCCGCGCCCTACAAGAGCAACGGCCAGTACCAAACGGCCGGCACCATCGCGCGCGAAGTCGGCGGCGTGCGCAAGGAACACCGCTTCATCCGCGCCGATGCCTATGCCTCTTACGACGACGCGGTGAATTTCACCGAGAACAAAGCGCGCCAGATCGTCGACCTGCAAGGCGACAAGATTTTTGATTAGAGCATGATCCCGAAAAGTGGAAACCGGTTTTCGGATCAGATCATGCTCAAAAACGTCACACGCCTTCGACGATGCGCAAGTCGCGCTCGCAGGCATTGCCGAGCACTTTGAGGGCTGCCTGATAGCCCGGGCTGTCATGCGCGGCGGCGGCCTTGTCCACGCTGTCGAACTCGATCAGCACGGAGCGCTGCTTGAGGCCTTTCTCGTAGGCTTTGGCGGCCGTGCCGCGCGCCAGAAAACGTCCGCCGCCGGCCGAAATCGCGGGCCCCGCAAGCTTGGCGTATTCCGTGAGCGCCTCCGGATTGGAAACCGAAAGATACGTCGCGATCCAATAGGCTTTGGCCATGACTGCCTCCTTGTTGCCTCGAGCGGCACACTATCGGCCGCAAGTGGCGAAGGCGAGGGCGTCGGAACGGGACGCAAGCGAGACCGTCGAAAGCGCGTTACGCCGCTTCCTCGCCGTGGCGTTCGGCCTTCTCGCCCTTGAGCCGCTTGAGCACCGTGCGCAGCGAGGCGATTTCGGCCTCCAGCATGGCGACGCGTTGAACGACCTCCTCGGCCGAGGGCTGCGCGTCCGGATCGCGGCGCTCGCTCGCGATAAAGGCAAGCCCGATCTCGTCGTTGCGCCGCCATTGCACCCGCGCGCGGAAGTTCTGGTCGCGTTGCGGGATGTAGAGGTCGAACACGTCGGGCAGCGTCACCGTATCGGAGAAGATAATGCGAGCGCCTTTCTCGGACAGGTCGCGAATGAGGCAGGACAGCGCGCCGCGCTTGCGGCTGACATAGACGATACCGCGCAGGAAGCTTTTCGTCCGTGTGGAAGTGCGGCGTTCGGCCATGGTCGTCCTCGGCGCGGTTACGGCAAATTTACGCCGCAGCCATTAATGCCGTATTACCGAGGAAATTCCGTAAAAAGCATAGTGACTTCAGAGCTGTAGCTCAGGTCTGTGGCGCCGGCTCTACCAAACAGAGAACCAGCGGCCGACATCGTAGATGACGGCGCCGATCGCGCAGGCCGCCAATCCGCTCCCGACCAGACCCAGCATGATGGCCGACTCGACCCGGTCGAGCATGCTTTTGTCGAAATGGGCCTTGTCGAAACGAGGCCAGGCAAAATGAGCCTTGCCGAAATGAGGCCAGGCAAAATGGGCCATTGTCGTTGTCCGTCGTTGTCCATAGTAGGGTTGGCAGTCCTCTCAGACTGCCGAGCTGCAGCGCCCCTCCCTCGACCTATCTAACAACCGACTCGAACTTTGCGCATGGTGCGCCCCGGCAGGTCAGCTTTGCAAGACTCGCGTGGCTTTCAGGAGCGCCGTTGACTTCACAAAATCTAACAATCCGTCGCATCTTGCACCCGTCTTGCACCCCGTCGCAAAGACTCCCGATTTGGCCTAACTCTTTCGTTGGAGCATGATCTTTTCGGAAAACCGGTTTCCACTTTTCCGGATCATGCTCTAACACTGTTGCGGCCGAAACTTATAAAAATTGCGCCAAACGAAACGGGCAAGAAGGCCTAGCAATGGAGGAACGCAATGCACGTGTTCAGCGTGGTCGAACAGGCCGAATTCAATCCCAAAAAACACGTCGAAAAGATCCTCGGCACCATCGAGGACGGCGACGTCACGGTCGCCTGCTGGGAGCCCGGCCAGATCAGCCCGTACCATTGCCATCCAGACGCCACCGAAATCTATTTCTGCTTCGAAGGCGGCGGCACCATGCGCACGCCGGCCGAAACCATTGTGGTGAAGCCCGGCGCCTTCGTCGTCCATCCGCCCGGCGAAGTGCACGAATACGCCAACGGGCCGCACCGGACATTACTCTTTCGCGTCCGCTACGGCACCGACATGGCCGCTCGCCATATGGACTGGCGTGGGCACGACGGTTGGACGCAAAGCGCGCAAGACGCCGCCTATTACCGCGCCCATCCGGTTGGGGCGTGAGTACCGTCACCCTGAGGTGCTCGGCGCCATAGCAGGCGCAGCCTGCGTATACTTGGCTGCGAAGCGACGAGCCTCGAAGGGTGCCGCCCGGGCCGTTCATCCTTCGAGGGCCGCTTCGTGGCCACCTCAGGATGACGGATCAGATAAACGCGCCATTACTGATGCCGATACTGATCGCGGGCCGGCGGATGATTCAACGGGACGCCGTTCGGTTCGCAGAAATCGGCGTTGCCGCGCTTCGCCGCGAGACATTGCTCCATCGTTTGGTAGGCGCATTCCCGCGCCGGTCCGGTCAACAGGCAGAAATTGTGATGCACGTAACCGGACTGCGCCACAGCGCTTGAAGCGCCAAACGCGCCATCGAACGCAACTGAAAGCAGGGCTGCAGACATTATATAGATATAGCGCATCGAGAGTCTCCTTCTTGCGTTGCACATCAACCAATCACGGATCGAACCGTTCCTGATAAACACCGCCGCGGCAGGTTCTGCGCGCGCGGCAATCAACACGAAGCCGTGAAATCCAACAGATGACTTGTCGCCGTCGAGTTGCTAACACGCTCGTCCGGTTCGGCCGAAACTGAAGGGGGAAATAAATGTTTCGTAAACCGCATTGTCCCGTGATCGCTCTCGAAGAGCATTACTGGGACGAAGAGCTCGAGAAAACTTTCACCGGCGGCGAAGCCGGCCGCCCGGGCGACCAGATGAATCGCCTGCACGATTTCGGACCCGTGCGCATCAAGGAAATGGACGACGCCGGAGTCGACGTGCAGGTGCTCTCGCACGGCGCGCCGTCGACGCAAAAGCTCCCCGCCGCAACGGCAGCCGCGATCGCCACCCGCGTCAACGACCGGCTCGCCGCCATCGTCGCCAAAAACCCGTCGCGCTTCGCCGCCTTCGCAGCGCTGCCGACCGCGGTGCCGGATGCCGCCGCCGACGAGCTCGAACGCACCGCCTCGCTCGGCTTCAAAGGCGCCATGCTGCACGGGCTTGCCAACGGCACCTTCCTCGACGACAAGAAATTCTGGCCGATCTATGCGCGCGCCGAGAAGCTCGATCTGCCGATCTATCTGCATCCCTCGCTGCCGCATGCCGACGTGATCAAGAGCTACTACCAGGATTACGTCAAAGACTTCCCGATGATTACGCGCGCCACCTGGGGCTATACAGTGGAGACAGCGACCCTTGCCATCCGCCTCGTCCTCTCCGGCGTGTTCGAGAAACATCCCAAGCTCAAGATCATCCTCGGCCATCTCGGCGAGACGCTGCCGTTTCTCGTTTGGCGCGTCGATCACACTTTGGCGCGGCCGGGCCAGAAGGCGATGAGCTTCCGCGACATTTTCTGCAACAATTTTTATGTCACCACGAGCGGCAATTTTTCCAATCTGGCGCTGCTGTGCTGCGTCATGGAAATGGGCATCGACCGCATCCTGTTCGCCGTGGACTGGCCCTTCGTCATGAACCCGCCGGCCACCAAATGGATGGAAAGCGTGCCGCTGTGCGACGAAGACAAGGCCAAAATCCTCTCCGGCAATGCCAAGCGGTTGCTGAAGATGTGAGATGTCCTTCGTCATTCCGGGGCCGAGCCAACGGGTCCGCGCGAAGCGCGGCCCGATGACAGGCTCCGCGAGGAACCCGGAATCCATAGCCACGAAACGTCTAGGACAGTCGCCGACATGCTCCCTCGCCATCTGTGATTATGGATTCCGGGCTCGCGCCTGCGCGCGCCCCGGAATGACGAAATGAATCACTCCGGAAACCTGCGCCGCGCCGTGGTCGTGCCGAGCAGCTTGCCGTCCGGAGCCAGCGCCTGGATGGTGAATTCGTAGGTGTGGACTTCGCCGGGCGGCGGCGAGGGGCCGACAAAACCGGTCGCGAAAGCATCGCACGGCACCTCCGGCTGTCCGCGATAGCCGACCGTGCCGCCGCCGTGATGAAAGCCCGGTTTGTCGAGGTCCTTCATGGCGAATTGCAATGTGACCGTGCCCGCCGGCACGCCGCCGAGCTGAAAATTCGGCGAGCCATCCGGCGACCCTTGGCACCACGCGAACGAGACGGAAAAAGCGAACGCGCCCGACGCGCTCAGGACGAGCGCGAGAGCGGCAAAACTCAGCGCCGCGAGATGACGTGCGATGGGCAGATTTGCGATTCGCGTGGGGACGTGGCGCACATGGATCATGGTCTAACTCCGGCAAGGGCTGTTGCCCGGTACGCGGAAGTTTAGCACGGCCACCCACTCCATCCGTCCCCGCTGTCGCGGGGATGACGCAAGGCCATGCGCTGTCACACCCAAAGCTCGCCCGGCAGCGTCTCGCGCAGCTCGCGCGCGATCGGCCCGGCATTTTTCGGCGCCGCCGCCATGATCCGCTCCCGCGCCTGCCATTGCACCGCGCGCGGGATGTCCTTGGTGCCGCGCTTGAAACAAGCATTGCGATCGCCGAGGCAGGCGCGCTGTCTGCGGCACCGCTTGATCCGGCAGGCCAGCCACAATTTGAAAATGTCGCAATAGGCGCTCTGCAGCGCCGCAAGCTCGGCGTGAAACCGTGCCGCTTCTTCCTCGGGCGTCATCTTCTTTGTTGCTGTCTTGCTCAGGGCGCCACCTCTTCTATCCTCCCCCACACCGCGCTTATTCCGTCACCCTGAGGTGGTCGCGAAGCGGCCCTCGAAGGGCGACGGCCACGGCGCCTCGGCCGTCCATCCTTCGAGGCTCGCTCTGCTCGCACCTCAGGATGACGGTGAACGGACAAGCTTGCGCAATCTCATAGCGCATGTGCGCCCGAGTTTTGTAGAAGGCGAGTGGGGAATGGCGAGTGGGGGAAGCCTTCGTCTGTTCGCCACTCCCTCCATTCGCTATTTCGCCATTCGCTACCGGAAGAAAGGGAAGCGGAACGCCGACAGACGCGTATCCAACCGTCCGTGCCAAGCGGGCACGGCCGCGCGCTTTGCGAAAGCGCGCTCGCCTGTCGGCGTTCCACCGCGGCTCTTTCGTGGGGCGTCGAAACACCCCCGTTCAACTCATAGGCGAGCGAAGCGACGCCGTTCTTCGAACGGCTATGGCCAGGCTTCCTGGGACGCGACATGCGCATGATGCGGAAGCCGGTTGTTCCGAACAGATCATGCGCCACTCACAACCGGCACTTTGCTAGGTGGGCGTTACCCACCCCTGCCTATCCCAGTCCAGTGATGCACCTCACAGACCGGCCGTAGTACCGGTCCGCTGATGCCCGAAGCCGCCCGAGTGCGGATCGTAACTCCGCCCGCGGGCACCGCACTCGCTCCGTCTTCAGGTTTACCTCCGGAAGTCGTCCCTTAGAGAGCGAGATTCGGAGAAATGTAACTTAATAAGTGACTAATGTCAAGAGAATGTAACTATAATAGAGACGCCAAAGGCGTCACGCTTGTATTAGAACGTATCGTGAACAACAAATAGAGGCACCTCAGGAGCGGATGAGCTATGAGCAGAGCTGTGGGTTACGCGCGCGCGCTGAAAATCTTGGAGCGATTCGGTCCTGTGGATGAGCCATTGCGATCCAACGAAGTAGAAGCCATCGCTGAGACGAATCCATGCTACACGGCCCTGATGAATGTCGCATTGAAGCAAACAAAGTTCGATCCTGCCGGATGGATTCCCCGAGAAGTGGGAAAAATTTCGAACCATCAAACCGATCTTCCGCGGATCGCAAGAGATGCAAAGGCTACGGCTGCGATAGAGGCCAAGCTCGCGCAGATCCCCACAATTCACGAGTTGTATAATGCGGACGCAAGGCATCCCACAAATCTCGCGGCCAACGGCATTCATCTGGTGGTCACCTCGCCACCGTACTGGACATTAAAAGCGTACCGAGACTCTGACGGGCAACTAGGGCACGTCCGCGATTACGACAATTTCATCGAAGGATTAAACGAAGTCTGGCGAGAGTGTTTCCGGGTGCTTGTCCCAGGCGGACGCCTAGTGTGCGTAGTTGGTGATGTTTGCTTGTCTCGTCGAAAGAATGGCGGTGAACACACGGTAATACCGCTGCACGCCAGGATACAAGAAAGCTGTTGCGAGTTGGGATTCCGAAACCTTGCACCCATTATTTGGCACAAGATTTCAAACGCAGCCTATGAAGCTTCGGGCAATGGAGGGGGGTTTCTCGGAAAGCCGTATGAGCCAAATGCTGTCATCAAAAATGACATCGAATTTATTTTGATGTTGAGGAAGCCGGGAGGATATAGAAGCCCAGATTTAGCAACGCGAATTCTCTCAGTGATCCCTGCGGAGAGGCATAAAGTTTGGTTTCAGCAAATTTGGAGTGGAATTACGGGGGCTTCGACCAAAGAACATCCAGCGCCTTTCCCCGTCGAATTAGCTGAGCGCCTCGTTCGAATGTTTAGTTTTGTCGGAGATACTGTTCTCGATCCTTTTTTGGGTACCGGCACAACAAGCGTCGCAGCCGCCAAATGGGGTCGCAATAGCGTTGGAATTGAAATAGATGCGCATTATCTCACAGGCGCCGAGAAACGAATCGAGAAGGACACTCGCAGGCTCTTTTCAGGTGCTTTGACTAGAATGCACAAGAAATGATCGACGTCGAAAAAGGTCTGGCAAAAGCGGTAAAGCATTTTTGGCGAACGCGGACTAGCCAGCACGAAAGGCAGGGCGTCACATCTGGAAAAAGGACGCCGGTAACCGTCCTGCGGTAACGGGCGGCAAACACGCAGACGGCTTTGTTAATTTAATAGCGGACATTGTGAAAGACGCTGAGCTACCAAACTTTGAGTTGCTTGTTCATACCGCCGTTAGGAAACACCGTACGCTGCCAGGATATTTTCGTCCCTGCAAGGAATGGGACGTCGTTGTATTGTGTAATCGCGACGTACTTGCAGTCATTGAGATCAAAAGCCAAGTCGGCAGTTTCGGCAATAACTTCAATAACCGTGTTGAAGAAGCGTTAGGAAGCGCCACTGACTTTTGGATGTCTTACAAGAATGGAAACTTGAAACCTTCGGCTAGACCGTGGCTTGGCTATTTGTTCATGCTTGAGGAGCGCGCGTCCAGCCTTAGGCCGACAAAACGAATAGAGCTCTCGCCATACCCGGTTGACGAGAAATTTCAGAGCCTCAGTTATGCGCAGCGATACGAAATCGTTTGCCAGAGAATGGTTCGAGAGATGCTCTATGATTCCGCTTGCTTTTTTACCAGTAATGTTGAGGGCGGAATGCGAGGGCGATTTAACGAGCCCAACGAAGAACTAACTATCAAGAACTTTGCCAGGTCTCTCCACGCGAGAGCTGCGGCGTTCGCGAAAGTGAAATGACTATTCGTGAACCAGGCGTTCGCCTATATAACGCTTGATTCGGATTTAGCTTCGCTCAATCCAAGCTACAGGGCGGCTGATCATTCCACCCCGCGCACCTTCGGTGCGCGACCCTCCCCCTGCAGGGGAGGGTGCGTTACGCTGCCGAAGCTTTGGCGCGGACTTCGAGATGGACGCCGGTTTTCTTCTGCGGCACGCCGATGACGCCGCAAAGATTGGCCACCGTGGGATTGCCGTTCGGTCCGAACATGCGCATCAGGCTTTTAGGCGGAATACTGGTGGCCTTGGCTAGGCTCTCAAAACCGATCGTCGCGTTGATATAGGCGCACAGCCCGGCTTTGGCCGTCTCCAAATCACTATCGAGCAGCGCCGCAATCGTCTCGCTGAACAGCGCGGCACGAAAGGCCGGGTCGCGGGTCGCGTGCTCGCGCACTGTCGCGTTGAAGCTGCAGGTGAGGGGCATTGCGTCCTAGCCTTTGCTGCGCGCTATGCCTCGACGTATTCCGCAATGCTTGTCGGTGCCGGCACGGCCGCTCCGTCCGCTTTAAGCCCGTCGATGTGAAATCGGATGGCCTCACGGATTTCCGATTCCGTTTCGGAGACTGTCGCCGCCGTCGCGACGCAGCCGGGGAGGTCGGGAACGTAGGCGGAATAGTTGCCGTCGGCCTTTTCGATCACCACCGCGTAACGCATCACTTCTGCTCCTTCAGTCCGGCTTGCTTGAGCACGCTGTTGAGCGTGGCGGACTAAGCGACCCTGGCGCCGTATCGTCGGATGGCTTTCCGGCAATAGTAACACGGCCGGACTTTATCGGGTGCTTGTATTGCCGATGCGAGCCTCGCGTGGCAACCAGAAACCAGCCATCTTGTTCGATGAGGCGAGTGATGTCGCGCACTTTCATGCGGTCAACATTCCCTCATTCGTACCGACCCGCAAGTCGCTTAGGGACGAGGGCGTTAATGCTCCCACTTCCCTCCCGACCCCCACCCCTAACC
>Ga0207416_1000211_pt1 | contig 108045 bp, 106 predicted proteins | sample PaiPotPPM11metaG_FD_184107 | JGI IMG/M metagenome (GOLD analysis project Ga0207416, IMG submission 184107) | Iron sulfur acid spring bacterial and archeal communities from Banff, Canada, to study Microbial Dark Matter (Phase II) - Paint Pots PPM... ... | reverse complement strand
AGCCCCGCATCTATGCAAAGGAGACGCACCCATGGCGCGCTCACGGCGTGTTCGCCCGACGGCCACCCGACACGCGGCCGCTGGTAAGAACTTAAATGACGTGATGATACCCTCTTCGGTAAGATCCGTTAATGACTTGACAGGTGTGCGGCACCTAACCCCGGGGGCCGCGGTGAGGGAAAGTGGCCGTCTTGCCCTGAAGGAAGTCGCGTGATCGCATCGTGAACGGCGCCGGTTGGAAGCGCAGCTTGTCCCTCCCCGCCACCGTCCGGCTGATGTGGCACGTCACCGAGCCGCATCCGCGCGACGTGCCCCTCGACGAGTTTTATGCGCGGATCGACGCCCCGCCGCGCCGCGACGGCCTGCCCGCCGTGATCGGCAATATGGTCATGACGCAGAACGGCGAGGCGACGATCGACGGCAAAGCGTCGCCGATCGGCACGCCGGTCGACCGGTTCGTGCTGGGCCGTCTGCGAACGTCCGTCGACGTGCTGCTCTCCGGCACCGGGACCTTGCTGGCCGAGGACGTCACGGCGGTCATGCCCGAGGCCGAGGCGGCGCGCCGGGTCGCGGCCGGCCGCAATCCGCGGTTGCTGGTGGCGCTGGTGGCCACAGAGTTGGCGTGGGACGACCAGGTGCTGGCCAAGCGGTTCTTCACGGACGCACGGTTCGATCGGCTGATTCTCACGGGCACCCGCGCCACCCCCGCGCATATCCGGCGCGTGGAGGCGCTCGGCGTCGAGGTTGTCCGCGTCGACGCGGGTTCGGACGGACGCCCCGACGTGCGGGCGGCGCTTCGGGCGCTCGGTGCGCGCGGCGCGCGGCTCGTGCTCACGGAGGGCGGTCCACGCGTGCTGGCCTCGCTGCTGCGCGAGCGTCTCGTCGGGGATTACTTCTTGACGACGAGCCCGCTCGTGACCGGCGACCAACACGCGCACCGGACGATCGGCGCCGAGGTCACCGCGAACGGGAGTCCGCTGCTCCTCTCACGCGTGAGCCGCTACGAATACGCGTTCTCCGATCCGGCGACCGGAGCCTCACTCATCGAGGCCTACGATCGGTTCCGCGTCGTGTACCCGTCGGCATAGTGTGAGCACGGTGTATGTTATCATGAGGGTGCAGAGCTAACGGAGGTCGAGATTTGTCCTGATGAGGTGTATGTGATGAGATGGGCGGCAACGCGATGAGATTGGCGGCCGAGTTCGATCTGCTCGTCTCCGACGGAGAAAACGGCACGGCAACATCGCAGGTCCAGAGATCGAAGACCGCCCCGGATGTATCCGCGGCGCAAGGCGCAGTCCGCGAGCTGCTCCGCGCCTTCGGATACGACCCGTCCGACGAGGGCCTGGTGGAGACGCCGCGCCGCGTCGTCGCCGCGCTCGGCGAACTGCTGACCCCGCGGCCTTTCACGATGACCACGTTTGCCAATACCGACGGCTACGACGGGCTGGTGCTGACTCGCGCGATTCCGTTTCACTCCTTGTGTCAACACCATCTGCTGCCGTTCGTCGGGGTCGCCCACATCGGGTACCTGCCGGCGGAGAGACTCGTGGGACTCTCAAAGATCGCGCGGGTGGTTGACTACTTCGCGCGAGGCCTCCAGGTACAGGAACGTCTCACCGCGCAGATTGCGCATCGCCTCGATGATGAGCTCACGCCAAAGGGGGTCGGGGTGGTGCTCGAAGCCGAGCATCAGTGCCTGTCGCTCCGCGGCGTGCAGAAGCCCGGCACGACGACGGTGACCTCGACGCTGCTCGGCGCGCTCCGGGACGATGCCGGCGCCCGTCATGAGTTCCTGGCTTTCGTCGGCGCCACGGGAGGGAACGCGGGGGTTCGCCGCGCTCCATTTTTGGTCAGCCGCCGGGAGGGCTTCAACGCGGCGCATCAGTTGCGCGACCCCCGCCGGCCGGAGGACGAGAATCGCCGCCTGTTCGGCAAGTGTGTGAACGTGCATGGTCACAACTATGTGCTCGAGGTGACCGTTGCGGGAGATCCCAACCCGTCAACCGGCTACGTCATCGATTTGAAGTCGCTGTCGGACCTCATCTGCCGCGAGATCATCGACCACGTCGACCACCGGAACCTGAACACGGACGTGCCGTGGCTTGCGGGACGGATTCCGACGGCCGAAAACCTGGCCGCGGCGTTCTGGGACCGGCTCAAACCGCATCTGCCGGCCGGCGCCCTTCATGCCGTGAGGGTCTGGGAAACCGAGAAGAACTGGGCAGAGTTCACGGGCGGCCGGTGACCGGGTGGTGACGTTCCAGCGCGGCGTCGCGCTGCCGCGCCGGTACACCAAGGCTGACCTTTGCGTGTTTACCGAAGAGGAGGCTCGCCGCTTCCTGCGGCGCGGCGACGGCGACCCCCAGCACGACATCGAGCTCGCGTGGGAACTGCTGTACCGGCTCGAACCCGACCTGTACGATCGTCTGATCCAAGCCGAGCCAATTCACCCGGCGATCCTCGGCTGGCTCCCGCGCCATGCCGGCACGATCGTCGAGGTCGGCGCCGGCACCGGCCGGCTCACGGCTGCGCTCATCGATCGTTGCGACCGTTTGATCGCGGTTGAGCCGGCGCCGTCGCTGCGCGCAATCCTCGCCGCCCGACTGCGGCATCGGACCGGCGGGCGGCTGCGTCTCGTGCACGGGTTCCTCGACGGCCTGCCCGTGCCCGACGGATCGGCCGACCTCGTGATCGCCTGTTCCGTCGTCACGCCGGACCCGGCGCACGGAGGGGAGGCGGGCCTCGCGGAGATGGAGCGAGTATGCGCGCCGCGGGGGCGGGCCGTCATCGTGTGGCCGAACCACCTGGGGTGGCTGGCCGCGCACGGTTATCGCCACCACTCGTTTCCCGGCGAGATGCGGATGGAGTTCGCCAGCCTCGAAGAAGCGGTCGAGTTGGCGGAGATCTTCTACCCGCACGCGGTCGCGGAGATCCGGCGTCGCGGCGACCGGCGGGTGCCCTACGACGTGGTGGGGGCGAATCCCCCGCGCGACCTGGTGTACAAGGAGATCGCGGCATGAGGATCGCCATCGTCGCGCCGTTGGTCGGCAGGATCCGGGAGCCGCAACTGGGAGGCTCGCAGGCCTTTCTCGCGGATCTCGCCGCCGGCCTAGGGACGAGAGGACATGACGTCCACGTTTACGCGGCCGCGGGATCCGAGATCCCGGGAGTTGCGGTTATCGACACCGGCGTCGACCCGACGGTCCTCCGTGATTCGCTGTATCGTGCCGGCGCAGCGAGCCGGGTTGACGAGCGCCCGGTCGAACGGGCCTTCGCCGCCGTCTACACCGCCGTCCGCGCGGGCGCATACGATCTCGTGCATAATCACGCGTTCGACGCACCGGCGATCACGTTGGCCGCGGCCCTGACGGTATCGGTCGTCCATACGCTTCACCTGCCGCCTGAGCCGTTGATTGTCGCCGCGCTTCGCGACGCGCGGCGCTCGAACCGACCGCCGGCGGTCGCCGCCGTGTCCATGGCTCACGCGGCCGCCTGGCGTACCGTCGCGGCGGTCGACACCGTGCTGCCCAATGGCGTGCCGACGCGCCGGATCCCCTGGTCGGCGTCACCCGGGGCCGGCGCCGTCTTCGCGGGCCGGTTCAGCAGCGAGAAAGGCACGGCGGAGGCGATCGAGATCGCCCGGACAGCCGGCGTGCGCATCGATCTCTACGGCGATCCCTATGACCCAGCGTATGCCAAGGAACACGTCTATCCGCGGCGGGACGAGCCATGGGTCGCGCTGCACCCGGCCGTCGAGAGAACGAAGCTTTGGGAGATCATGGCGCGTGCTGCGGTTGTACTGTGCCCGGCCAGGTGGGATGAGCCCTTCGGCCTGGTTGCCGCCGAGGCTCAGGCAACCGGCACTCCGGTCGTGGCCTTCAGGCGGGGCGGTCTCGGGGAGGTGCTCGTGGATGGCCTGACCGGCTTCCTCGTCGCTCCAGACGACATTCCGGCTGCAGCGGCAGCGGTGAGGAAGGCCGTCGGCCTTGCGCGTCCCGCGTGCCGCCGCCACGCCGAGGCCCGGCTTGATCTCGAGGCCAGTCTGGACGCCCACGAGGCGCTCTACCGTCGCGTGACGCGATCCATGGAGGCGGCGCCCCGTGGCTGACAGGCCCTCCTGGCTCGCCGGACGGGTCGCCGTTGTGACGGGTGCCAGCCGGGGAATCGGCCGCGCGACAGCAGAGGCCATGGCGAAAGCCGGCGCTCGTGTCGTCCTCGCCGCGAGGGATCGTGCGGCATTGGAAGCGGTCTCGGGCAGCATCCGTGAGGCGCACGGTGATGCCACGCCCGTGCCTGCAGACGTCAGCCGCACCGAGGATGTGGACAGGCTGTTCGCGGTCGCCGGAGGGATCGGCCCGGCGGCGGCACTGGTCTGCGCCGCGGGCGTCCTGACGCGCGTACCGTTTGAAGAGACGAGCCGCCAGACGTGGGATGAGACACTCGCGGTCAACTTGACCGGTTCGTTTCTATGCTGCCGCGCGGCGTTCGCCGCCATGCGCCGCGCAGGCGGCGGCCGGATCGTCAATATCGCGTCGTTGTCGGGCGTCTATGCGACCGAAAAGTTCGCCGGCCTGGCCGCCTATAACGTCTCCAAATATGGAGTGGTCGGGCTCACCGAGGCGATCGCGGTCGAGGGCAGGGCGCACGGGATCACGGCCGTCTGCCTCAGCCCCGGTGCGGTGGACACGGAGATGCTGCGCCGGGCCAACCCTGACCTGCGGCCCGGGCTGACCCCCGCCGGGGTGGCCGAGCTGATCGTCGCGCTGCTCGAAGGACCCTGGGCCGCGGCTAGCGGCGCCAACATTCCCCTGTTCTCGAATGCCTAGTCCTCTCGATCTCCCCCGCCATCCCGTGATCCACGGGCATCCCGTCCATGCGATGCTTTCCGACCTGCCTGCCGCGCTCATTCCCGCCGCCTTCCTGGCCGAGCTCTCGTGCCGGGTTCTGGGCGGCCATAAACGCTCCCGGCACGCCGGCAGAGCGATTTCTGATGCGGCCACGGTTGCCGCGCTCGCGGGCGCGGCCGCCGCGGGGCTCACCGGGTGGCTCGACTGGCTGACGATGCCGACCGAGCACCCGGCTCAGAAACCCGCCACGCTGCACGGCCTCATCAACACCGCCGGTCTTCTCTCACTGATTGGCGCTGCAACCCTGCCGCGGCGCCGGCTGCCGTTCCTCGGTTTCGCAACCGCCGCGGTCATGGTGGCGGGATGGATCGGCGGGGACCTGGTGTTTCATCACGGGTGGCGCGTGCGCCCGGCCGAGGAGGCGGAGATCGTCGAAAAAGATCTGACTGCGGCGGGAATCAGCGGGTATTTCGAGCGGGCGAGGAAAGAAGTCTCGGATTTCGAGCGGCGGAAGACGTTTCTCGGGGAGTAACCGACTCAAGTGCGGCGGGGCCGATAACCGCAGGGCCGGTGCGCCCCGCAGCGAAGCAAGGTTCAGCGTACCACGTGCACGAGGGGGCGATCGATCCGTGACGGACATGGCCACGTACCTGGAACGGACGCTCTGCGACCTGGTGGCGATCCGGAGCGTGACCGGCGAAGAAGCGGCGATCTCTCAATATATCTACGACACGCTCGAGCGGGCGGACGTGCGCGTCGAGCGCGACGCCGAAGGGAACGTGACGGCCGAGGTCGGCGCGGGTGAAAAGCTCCTCGTCGTCAACGGCCACATGGACACGGTCCCGCCGGTGGACGGCTGGAAGCACGATCCCTTCTCGCCGCGCGTCGAGAACGGCCGCGTCATCGGCCTCGGCGCGTCGGACATGAAGGCCGGGCTCGCGTGCATGATGTGGCTGTCGCAGCACGTGCGGCCCAAGGTCCGCGCGTGGTTCGCGTTCACCAACAACGAGGAAGGCGGCGCGGTGACGCCGCGCAACGGCGTGCGCCGGTTGATCGGCCGGGTTTCCCCGGACTACGCGATCACGACCGAGCCGTCCTACGATGAAGGGAAGAAGCGTCTCTCGATCGGCATCGGGTGCCAGGGCCGCGCGATCGGGCATCTCACGGTGCTCGGGCGGAGCGGGCACTCGTCGGACTGGCGCCGCGCCGACAACGCCATCTACCGCGGGGTCGATGTCATCAAACGCATCGCCGAAACCGCGGCCCGTCAAAAGAGCGTCGAGGTCGCACCCGGCGTGTCGAGCGTCCCCTCCCTGTCGGTGGTCGCCGCCCGGGCGGGCCTGGCGGACAACATCATCCCGGACCGGCTGCGGCTCACGGTCGACCGGCGGCTCGCGCCCGGGGAAGACTACGGCACGTTCGAGGGCGAACTGCGCGGCTCCATCAACGGGACCGCGCACGAGCTCGAGGTGACGAAACTCTGCCTTCCGACGCTCGCGGACCGGAGCGGCCACACCCTCGCCGTCGCGCGTGAGGCGCTGGCGCGCCTGCAGGGCGATGCGCCGCTGCAGTTCTCCCAGGGCCGTCAGGATCTCTCCATCTTCGCGGAGCGGACCCACGACTTCGTCAACCTCGGTCCCGGTTCGTCGGGGCAGGCGCACAATGCGGGCGAGCACGCCACGGTCGCGGGGATGATCGCCGCCACGAACGTGCTCGCGGCGATGATCGAGGCGATCTGAATCCGCGGTAGTTAGGGCTCGGCCGGGGGCTTGAACCGCTCGAACGGATTGCGGCACTGACGGCACACGTACGTCGAGCGGCACAGCGTCGGGCCGAACAGACTGTCCATCGCCACGTCGTGCGACCCACAGTACGGACACACAGGCGGCTCGGCGAACCGGCACGCCGGGACGTCGAGGCCGTGCGCCGCCAGTTGTTCCCGTCCGCGGCTCGTCATGCGCTCGAGCGTCCAGGGCTCATCGTACGTATACTCCACCGACACGTCGCGGACGCCGGGAATCGCGAGCAGGCCCTCGCGGACGCGGCCGCGGATCACCACAAGCGCCGGGCAGGCCGTCCACGTCGGAACGAGGCGCACGCTGACGCGCCCGCCGGCGTCGACATGGACGTCGCGGACCAGTCCGAGATCCGTGATCGCGATGGGCAGTTCGGGATCTTCGACGCTGCGCAGGACGTCCCACGCGGCCCGCTCGAGCGACGCGGCGGCGACCCCGTCTGGGCGTTCTCGCTCTGCGCCGCAGGCCCAGGGGCGAGCGGCCCCGTCTGGGCGTTCTGGCTCTGCGCCGCAGGCCCAGGGGCGAGCGGCGGTCACCAGCGTGCCTCCGGGTCGGAGCGCCAAACCTCGGTCATCTCCGTGTGCATCTGCGTGAGATCCGGGGTGTGCACCCCGCGCCGGCCGCCAAGCGACGGCTCCGCCGCCGGCACATTCAGGCCGCAGCGCTCGAGCAGCGGCCGCACGCTCGCTTCCCACGCCTCGCGCTGGCGCTCCGCGGATTCGCCGAGCAGCCCGGCCCGCAGCAAAGTGCCGTCGGCCTCCGTCGTCTCGAAGAACCCGAGCGCGTAGGGCCACGCCGCCTCAAGCGCGGCCTGCACGCGCGCTCGGGCGTCGCCGGACTGAGTCTGACCCCGGCTTTGCGGGGCCGGCGGTCCGGCCAAACGCTCGAGCCACGTGCCGGCGAAGAGCCCGTGGTAGCGCTCCTCGCGTCCGAGCGTCGCCGCGAGCGACGCGACCGGCTCGTGCCCGCACCGCGCGAGGAGCGCGAGGCGATGGCCTTCGAACGCCTCGTACAGCGCGAGGCGCACGATCGAGAACTCCCAGCCCTGATTGGGCTGCTCGAGCAGGACCGCGTTGCGAAACTCCGCGGGCGGACGGTCGAACGCCAGCCGGTCGACCCCGCCCGGTTCGTCCGCGGCGATCTGCTCGTAGATGAGCCGCGCGTGGCCCAGTTCTTCCTGCGCGATGCTGCTCATCGCGACGTCGCTCTCGATGTCGGGCCCGACCCCGGTCCACTCGGAGTGCCGGTGGCCGATCATCAATTCGTCGTCGGCGACGCGCAGCAGCCACTCCCGGAACGCGGCGCGCACCGCGGGGTCGGCGATCGTGGCGAGGGCGGCGGACACGATCAGCGTTCGTCTTCCGTCGGGGCGATGTGGTAGCCGCCGCGGTAAACGCGCTGCTGCTGCCGGTACGAGCCGCCGAACCGGTAGCTCTTGTCCGTGGCCGGCTCGAACATCTCCGCGGCGTCGCCGGACGTCGCGCGAATCTCGCGGGCCGGGACGACCCACAGGTTGACGCAGGGATCGCGGCGCGTGTAGTTTTCCTTGGCGAGCAGCAGCGCCATCTCCGCATCCGGGGCATGCACGTCGCCGACGTACACGTGCGCGTCGCGGCGGCGTGCCTGGAGGAAGACCGCCCACACGTCCGCCGGCGCGTCGAGCGTCCGGATCCAGGACGGGGCCGGGCCGCCCCGCGAAGTCGGGGTCACGCCGCGGCCGCGCTCCACCGGCCGAGCGCCTCGCGGACCCATGCGTGCTGGCGGTAGAACGACTGCCGGAGCGCGAGGCGTTCCGCGCTCTTGGGGCCGCCGTTGCGGCCGACGCGCTTCAGTTCGTCCCAGTCGGGCTCGGTGTACACGTAGCGCTGCTCGGCGTCGACATAGCGCAGACCGGGATCGGGCACCGTGAGGCCGTACTCGAGGATGATCGGCACGAACCGCCGCAAAAATTGCTGCCGCAGCTCCTCGTTCGACTTCACCTTGAGCCGCCAGGCCAGCATCGCTTCGGTATGCGGCGACACCTTGTCCGGCATGCCGAAGAAGTGGATGATCGGCGTCCACCACCGGTTGAGCGCATCCTGCAGCATCGCGCGCTGCGCGGGGGTGCCCTCCGCGAGCGCCCGCCACACATCGAGCCCCAGCTGGATGTGGAAGTCCTCTTCGTAGCAGATCCGCTTGAGCACGCGCGAGTACGGCGCATACGAGCAGGACCGCAGCGCGCCCTGCGTCTGCATCGCCGCGCCGTCGACGAACACCTGGATGATCGCCACGTCCGCCCACGTGTCGGCGGGATAATGGAAGACGTTGTGGAAGCGCGCCCGGCCCTCGACGAGCTCGGCGTACATTTCCTCGCGCGGCCGGCCGAGCGTCTCCGCCACGCGGTACAGCAGCATGCCGTGCCCCACCTCGTCCTGCACCTTGGCCGTCAGCGCCATCTTGCGCGCGAGCGAGGGTGCGCGGGGAATCCACTCCCGTTCCGGCAGCGCGCCCATGATCTCGGAGTTCGCATGCATCTGGATCAGGCGCAGCGCCTCAAAACGGTATTGCTGCGGGATCCACTCCCCCGCTTCGATCTGGTCGCCGGCCGCGATGCGCGCGTTGAAGGCGGCCAACTGCTCGGGATCGTCCTGAGTCACGGGGACCGTGGACACGCGGATCTCCTTATTTTGTGACGTTCTGGAGAACCAGCGCAAAAACTCGTCACAAATCATTGTAGGAGCGATCGGATCGGGTTGTCAAGCTGCCGGCCGGCGTCGCCGCGCGCTCAGTTCGTCACGCGTTGCTCGACTGAAAGGTCCACCGGCCGAGACGGCGTAGTCGTGCCCCTGTAGATGTCCGTTGGCCGCCATTGTGAGGGCATACCAAGGAGATACATGGCCGATTCAATGATAGTCCCTCCCCGGACCCTGGGTCCCGATCCGGCTGACGGGCCCGCTCCGGCTAGCCCGGGCATCAGCGGGCCGCTGCCACGCGCCATGTGGCCGACCCTCGTCCGCCTCCTGATTCTGCTGACGCTCATCCCGGCAACGTGGTTAGGTGTCATTGTGGTCCCGCCGGCCGGCGCCGTCGCGACGATCGCCGTGCTGAGCGCCTATGTCGTCGTACTGGCGGCCGGCGCGAGCCGGTTCCCGTTCCTCCGGCGCGGCGATCTCATCTTGGTGCTCGACCTGACGGTGATTACCGCGCTGCTTCTGCTGTCCGGCAGCCTCAACAGTCCCTTCCTGTACCTGTATTATCTCGCCATCCTCGAAGCGGCGGTGACCCTGGATCTTCGCCAGGCCCTGGCGGCCGCCATCGCCACGGCCGGCCTGCTGCTCTTGATGTGGACGGCCGGCGGCCAGGCCGCGACGTTTGCGACGGCGGGCTTCCACCTCGGGGCGTTCATGGCCGGCGCGTTTCTGCTCGCGCTCGTGCTCGGCATGGTCGCGCAGGAGCACCGCGCGAACGCCCAGCGGGCCCGGTGGGCCGCCGAACTGGATCGCCGGCTCGCCGAGGCCACCCGAGAACTCGAGGCTCGGGTCGAGGAGCTCGAGACCTACAATGCCGTCGCGCGTCAGCTCAGCGGTGAACTGCGGGTCGACGGCGTGATGGACACGCTGCTCCAGGCGTATCGTCGCTTCGTCGGCGTGGAGCGCGGCGCGGGCTACGTGGTGACGGAAGCCGGCGGCGTGCGCGCGAGCGTCTCACACGGGACGCTGCCCCACGATACCAAGGGTGCTCCGCTGGTCCCGGCGCTGCCGGCCACCGCGGACGGCGGCGAAGTCTACGTCGTGCCCCACGGTCCGGCAGAAAACCCCGAGGGATGGTGGTGCTCCGCGGCGCTGGTGCGGTCCGGAACTCCGCGCGCCTGGCTTGCCGCCTTCAGCGAGACGCGGTTCGACCTCTCCGAGGACGTTCGCCGGCGGATTCGCGGGCTGGCGATGCAGAGCGTGGCCGCGGTGGAAGTGGCTCGCCTGCACGAAGAAGTGCAGGGCATGATGCGGACCGATCCCATGCGCGCGCTGTGTCCCTGGCCGACCTTCGAACAACTCGTCCGGGACGAGGTCGACCGCTGCCGGTCGCTGATGCTCGTGTTCTCGGTCGCCGAAGTGCAGCTTGAGGACTACGCCTCCACGCGGGCGGACGCGCAGGACCGCGACCTCGCGCTGCGCCGCGCGGTCAAGCTGCTGCAGGCGCCGCTGCGGCGCGTGGACATCCTCTCCTACGACGGCGCGGGCCGGTTTGCGGTGCTGCTGCCCCGGATACCCAAGGTGCGCGCGCTCGAACTGACGCAGGAGATCGTCTCCCGGCTCGAGCGCGACGACGTGGCGACCCGGCTGCTCATGGTTGAACGGATGGCGCTGAGCGCCGGCGTCGTCTCATTTCCGGAGGACGGCACGACGCCGTCGGACCTGCTGGCCGGCATCGAGAGGCTGCTGGTCCTCGGCCCCCAGGCCCCGGCGGACGTGCGAACGCCCGCCACGTAGTGCCGGCCGACTCCTGGGCCTGCGGCGCGAGCCACGACGCGCCGGCCAGCATGAAATCGACGCGCCTCAGTCGCCGCACTTTTCACGGAGGCGCTTCGACAGCCGCAGCATCAACTGGATCCGCTCGAACTGCCCCACCCACTCGGCCGTTCCCGCCTGCAGCAGCGCCGCCCCGGGCGGCACGATGCCGGTCGGGCACGCGGGGCCCAACCGGTCCGCGGCCATCTGCCGGTAGGTCGCGAGCGTGCGGTCGCCGTACCGGCCGCACTCCTGATCGTCCTCGCTCAGGAACACGACGATCGGCACCCGCCGGCCCGCGTTCATCAGCACGGCCTCCTGCGCGGCGGCCTGCACGTCGCGGTCGACGTAGCGCACCTTGACCTTGGGATTCTGCTGGGTGATGTGCTCGAAGATGGGACATTGATTGACACAGTCGCCGCACCACGCGCCGGCGATGACGAGCACATGCATCTCGCGGACGAACCCGGCGATCAGTTCGCGCTGCTCCGCGGTGAGGGCGACCTTGTCGTACACGCCCTTCCACCGCGCCTGGTGCTCGGCGGTGCCGTGCTGCTTCAAGAACGCGTCGTAGCTGAGTCCTTCGGCGAATACGCGACCCCAGTCCATGTGCGCCTCCCGATCGAAGTCCGACCGCGTTAATGGTTTCGTACCCAAACGAACGCGCCCGCCCCAGGCGTCATTCCCGGTCGAGGAGAGGTCCTTCCTCTCCGCGAACTCTGTGGGCGTGAAGATCGCCTCGGTTACCTGCACCCCGCTCGCCGCGAAGGCCCCGCGGGCCGTGGAGTTCTCCATCGGGACGTTTCCGACGTTCTACGCGGCGGTGGTGCAGGTCCGCACCGACGACGGGCGCACCGGCGCCGGCGAGTGTATCGTGCGCCGCGCGCCGGAGGTCGTCACGACGATCGTCGACCGGCTGCTCGCCCCGCTCGTGATCGGCCGTGATCCGTGGGACGTCGAGGGCCTCTGGGATGAGATGCTCGCGCTGCTGCGGCGGTGGGGGCATTCGCGCGGGTTTGTGCTCGAGGCGATGAGCGGCATCGACACGGCGATCTGGGACCTGCTGGCCCGCGCCGTCGGCGTGCCGCTGTACAAGTTTCTCGGCGGGGCCGGGCGCGACCGGGTTCGCTGCTACGTCTCGAAGATCTACTTCGACGAGATCCCCCGCATGGCCGACGAGGCCCGGGCCCAGGTGGCACGGGGCTTCTCGCAGGTCAAAGTGCAGCTCGGCTGGTCGGCCGCCCGCGGCGGGGACCGCGCCGACGTCGCGACCGCCCGGGCGATTCGGGAGGCGGTCGGCCCTGATGTGGCACTGATGTTTGACGCGAACGGCGCCTACGACATCGGGACCGCGATCCGCGTGGGACGGCAGCTCGAGGAGCTCGACGTCACGTGGCTGGAAGAGCCGGTGCCGGCCGACGACCTCGACGGGTACGCACACTTCCGGCGGTCCGTGCGCGTGCCGCTCGCGGCGGGCGAGACTGAGTTCGGGCTGTTTGGCTTCCGGGACCTCATCGCGCGCGGCTGCGTGGACGTGCTGCAGCCGGAAGTGGCGCGGATCGGCGGCATCACCCCGGCGTGGCGCCTCGGGGCGCTCGCGCACGCGCATAATCTGGCCTATGCGCCGCACACCGGATTCAGCGGCGGGATCGCGCATCTCGCCTCGCTGCATCTCGCCGCCGCGGCGCCGAACTTCTTCACCTATGAGTACATGGGGACGGCGTACGTCGAGAACCCGCTAAGGGAGATCTTTACCCGGCCGTTTCCGGTGCCGCGCGAGGGGATGATCGCGCTCCCCGCGGGGCCGGGGCTTGGTCTCGATCTCGATCCGGAGAAGCTCGAGCGCTTCGCGGTTCGACCCTAAGGCACCGCGACGGCGGCGATGCCGTTCTGAAGGCCGGGCTGCGGCCTTACCGCGTCTCCTGGGCCGCGGCGCGTGCCTTGGTGCAGTCCTCGCACTCGCAGATATTGCGCAGCAACGGAAACGTGTAGATCCCCGTCTGATGTCCGTCTGACCACGTGAACCGCAGCGCGTAGGCTCCGACGCGGGCGACTTCCTTTGGATAAATGTCCGCCGGGACGCGCTTCGGGTCGAGCAGGCGCTCGCCCGTCCACTCGTGGACGCATCTCGCACACGGGCACGACTGCCGGAGGAGCCGGAACGTGAAGCGGCTCGTGTGCCCGTCGCTCCACGTGACGCGTAGTTCGCGGGTCTCGCGGTTTTCCGCGATGTCGGTCGGGACGGGCATAGCGCGGCGGGCCATCTCGTTGGATAGTGTAGCACGGCGGCCTGGGCCTACGGCTTGAATTTCACGGTGGCCCGCGGCAAAGTCCGCGGGCGGAGCCAGAACGCGCGTCGTGACCGGAGGAGCGCGTGGCGACCGGCCCGAAATCCGCGTGAGGTTCCCGCGTCAATCCCTGCCGGCCGACCCTGGGCCTGCGGCGCGAGCCAAAGCGCGCCGGCAACCATGAAATTTAGGCGGGGACGCACATCCCCAGACTTGGGAGGGCTCCATGCCGACTGTCTCCGCGTCGCCCGACGCACCGCATACCATCACCGTTACCGTAAACGGCCGGGCGGAAACCCTGCGCGTCCCGGCGCGGCAAAGTCTGCTCCATGCGCTCCGTGAAGATCTGCATCTGACCGGCACCAAAGAAGGCTGCGGCGTCGGGACGTGCGGGGCGTGCACTGTGCTGCTGGACGGACGGCCCGTGCTGGCGTGCCTCCTGCTCGCCGTGCAGGCGGCGGGCCGGGCGGTCGAAACCATCGAATCGCTCTCGCACGACGGGGCCCTCGCGCCGGTCCAGGAGTCCTTCATCCGCCACGACGCCCTGCAGTGCGGATTCTGCACGCCGGGCCAGATCATGGCGCTCGAAGGGCTGCTGCGCCGCACGCCCCACCCTTCCGAGGACACGCTGCGCCGCGCCCTCGACGGCAACGTCTGCCGGTGCGGCACGCAGCCCCGCATCCAGGCCGCGGCCCGCGAGCTCGCGGGCGCGCGGCGTGAGTTACATGGTGGCCGGCCGCTTGTCGGCCGGCGGAGCGGCTGATGCCGAAGATCGTCAAGCAGAAGATCGAGTTCGAGGGACGGATCGAAGAGCGCGAGGTCGTCCTCGAGGGCGACGACCTGCCCGTGTGGGCGGCGGAGCAGACGTTCCGCGTGGTCGGCACCCCGGTCGCCCGCGTCGACGGTGCGGAGCGCGCCTCCGGCACCGCCCAGTACACGGCGGATCTGTATCCCGCGGGTCTCGTCTTCGGCACGCTGCTGCGGTCTCCGCACGCGCACGCCCGGATCCGGCGGCTCGACGTCTCCCGCGCCGAACAGGCGGACGGCGTGCGCGCGGTGCTGTCGCACCTCAACACGACGGGCATGCCGTGGTACAACGGCGCGAGCGCGCTGTTCGACACCGAGCTGCGGTACGCGGGCGACGAGGTCGCCGCGGTGTTCGCGGACACCGCCGCGGCGGCCCGCGACGCGCTCGATCTCATCGACGTGGACTACGAGGTCCTCCCCCACATCGTCGATCCTGAAGCCGCGCTCGCCACCGGTGCCCCGAAGGTTCACGCCTCCGGCAACGTGCTCGGCGGCGAGGCGGAGCGGTACGCGCGCGGCGACGTGGAGGCCGCCCTCGCCGGCGCCGCCGCCACGGTGGAACTGCGCGCCGAGACGCAGGACGTGCTGCACCACAGCATGGAGACCCACGGTTCCATCTGCGAATGGACCGGCGACCGGCTGACGATCTGGGATTCGACGCAGCACATCTTCGGCGTGCGCCGCCAGCTCGCCGCGGCCCTCCGCGTGCCGATGGACCACGTGCGCGTGGTGAGCCGGTTCATGGGCGGCGGCTTCGGCAGCAAGAACCAGGCGGCCAAACATACGGTGCTCGCCGCGCTCGCCGCGCGGCGTCTCGGCCGGCCGGCGAAGATCATGTTCACGCGGGCGGAGGAGAGCATCGCCGCCGGCAAGCGCCCGCGCAGCGCCCAGCGCATCCGACTGGGCGCGGGGCGCGACGGGCGGCTCGTGGCGGTGGACTACTGGGGCGTGTCGGGACTCGGCGCGTACCGGGCGCTCGGCACCCCGCTCTCGGGGCCGGCCAAGGAACTGTACGCGTGTCCGAACGTCCGCACGGAGGTCTGGAACGTCTTCACCAACACCGGCCCAAGCGCGGCGTTTCGCGCGCCGGGATTCGTCGAGGGGACGGTGGCGCTCGACTGCGCCATGGAGGCGCTGGCGGACCAACTTGGGATCGATCCCCTCGAGCTGCGCCTCCGAAACTACGCCGAGACCGATCAGGTCCTCGGCCGCGCCTACTCGAGCAAGTTCCTCCGCGAGGCGTACCAGATGGCGGCCGACGCGGCGGGCTGGTCGCGTCGGACCGCCACGCCGGCGTCGCCGGTGCGGTCGGGCGGCCCGCGCCGGGGCTTCGGGATGGCGTCGCAGATCTGGGGCGGCTCGGGGTCCGCGCCCGCCTACGCGGAGGTGCGGCTCAACCCCGACGGGACCGCCGACGTGCGCATTGGGACGCAGGACATCGGCACCGGCGCCCGCACCGCGCTCGCGCAGATCGCCGCGGAAGTGCTGACCCTGCCGATCGAAAAGATCACCGTCCGGTTGGGCGACACGGACTTTCCCTACAGCCCGCTCTCCGCGGGCAGCCAAACGATCGCGTCGTGCGGCCCCGCCGTCCGCATGGCCGCGGAGGAGGCGCGCCGGCATCTCCTGGACACCGCGGCGTCGGTCCTCGAGGCGGCGTCGTCGGATATCCGGCTCGAGGCGGGAGATCTCAGCGTGGCCGGCGTCCCGGACCGGAAGATCGCCGTGCATGAGCTCACCGGCCGCATGGGCAACTTCACGATCGCCGGCCGTGGTTTCCGCGGGGCGAATCCCGACGGGGTCACAATCCGGACCTGGGGCGTGCAGATCGCGGAGGTCGAGGTCGACCCAGAGACCGGCGAGGTGCGGGTCATCAAGATCACCGCCTGCCACGACGTCGGGCGCGTCATCAACCCGATGGGCTACGCGAGCCAGATCCACGGGGGCGTGATCCAGGGCCTCGGGATGGCGCTGTGCGAGGATCACGTCACCGATCCGGACAGTGGCACCGTGATGGACCTCGGTTTCGACACCTACGCCCTGCCCCGGCAGTCCATGCTGCCGGAGATCGAGGCGCTGGCGGTCGGCATTCCCGATCCCATTTCGAACAACCTCGGCGTGAAGGGGGTCGGCGAACCGCCGATCATCCCCACCCCGGCCGCAATTGCGAACGCGATCGCCAACGCGATCGGTGTCCGGGTCACGTCGCTGCCGATCACCCCGGCGAAGATCCTGCGCGCGCTCGGGGCGACGTCATGAACGGCGACTACCGGTACGTCATCTGCGACGTCTTCACGGAGACGCCGCTCGCCGGCAATCCGCTGGCCGTGTTTCGCGACGCCGGCGGGATCCCAGAGGCGCGGCTCCAATTGATCGCCCGCGAGATCAACTACTCCGAAACCGTCTTCGCCTACCCGCCTCAGGCCGGGGGCGACGCGCGGATCCGCATTTTCACGCCGGGGCGGGAACTCCCGTTTGCCGGCCACCCGGTACTCGGGAGCGCGATTGTGCTGGCGGGGGCGGACCGCGACGAGATCCGGCTCGAGACCGGGCGCGGGGTCATTCCCGTGCGCCTCACGCGGCGGACGGGCCGGCCGGCGTTCGGCTGGATGACCCAGCCGGTGCCCTCGGTTACGCCGTTTGACGCCGCCGACGCGCTCGTCGCGGCGGTGGGCATCGGGCGCTCCGAACTGCCGGTGGAGGCGTACGACAACGGCGTGCGGCACGTCTACGTGGGTCTCGAGAGTGAGGAGGCGGTGGCGCGGCTCACGCCCGATCTGGGGCAGCTCGCGCGGGAGTTCGCCGACTACGGCATCAACTGCTTCGCGGGTGCCGGCGCCCGCTGGAAGACGCGGATGTTCACGCCGGGCCACGGCGTCGCCGAAGACCCGGCCACCGGCTCGGCCGCGGGGCCGCTCGCCGTCCACCTCGTGCGCCACGGCCGGCTGGCGTCAGGCGAGGAGATCGTGATCTCGCAGGGCGCGGAGGTGCGCCGTCCCTCTTCGCTCCATGCGCGCGTCGCTGCCAACGCGGGCGGCATCGAGCGCGTCGAAGTGGGCGGATCGGCGGTCGTCGTGGGCCGGGGAGAACTGCTGCTCGATTAAGGCCACGCGCACCACGCAACCTACCGTCCGATCAGAACCTCGATCCCTCGCCATAGCCACCAAGAGATTTGAGAGACCGCTACGCAGTGGGAGCATAAGTGAGCATCGCCTACGACAAGTGGGCGGACGCGCCACATTTCCGACCGTTTGAGTCTGCCTCCAGGGCGGGAGGAGGCACGGGCATAAGGAAGGAAGTGTCGAATGATGCGTCGACTCATCAGCCGCCACGGGCACGGTCGTTGTTGGAACCGCACGGACCCGTTTCTCGCTAGCCCCCGTACCATCTTGACACTTACCGCGCGGACCGATAAACTGAGCACAATTCCGAAATGAGGGGCTTTGCCCCTTGGGGCGGAAGGTGCATCGGTCGGCACGGAGCAGCTTACGCGCGGGTCTCACGCCGCCGTATGGATTCTCCGACGAACGCCCACCGAGGTCCCGTGAGAACACATACTGCATATTCCAGAGAAAATATGGGGCGGCAATCGCCCCATATTTCTTTTCGGCAGCGATACCGCCGATTTGGGGCTGTTGTACGCCGATGAACCACCCACCGGTCCCCTGGGCCGACATTCTCCGTACAGCGATTACGCGCGCACTTGAAGGTCGTCACGGGGCGATCCCGGGGGCTCGGCTCCGGCTCTTTGTCCAGCTCGCTGCGGCTGAAAGTGGTCAACCCTTCCCTCCGGCGGACGAGCCGAACTTCCGTTTCGGCCAGTTCTTACTGCGCTACCCGGAAATCGTCACAGTGAGACGGCGACCCGGTCAGGACTTTCTTGTCGTGCCGGCGGATCGGCCGGATCTTCTTGTTGACACTCCACGAGAGCCAATCGCCGCTATCCGCCCTGATCTGTTTGTTGCGTTCACCCGGCTATTGACCGATGAGCGCGCCTGGTACATTCGCGATCGCGATGCCGTTGAGTGGCAGCCAGCCTCCGTCACTGTCGATGGGGCGATTCCCATACCGCCTGCTCGCCTGGGAGACGCACTTGCAGTGCGGCGAGGTTTCGTCGAAACTTGTTCAGACCCAGCAGTTCGTGAGCGCCTCACGAGGGCGCTAGAATCTCCCCGTAGCCTTACCGCGTTCACTGGCGTAGTACGCGCCGCTGGTTTGCAAAGAGATTGGCATGTCTACCGCACCAAGGCCCTTACCGAGCAGATCGCCCGTTGGGCGAAGGATGCGGGTATCGAATGGAAGGATACCTGGCTCACCTCATCCGCTACTCAGGAGCCGGAGTACGCACCGAGCGGCGGGTCATTGTCTCATTTCGAATGGCGGCGTGCTTTGACATGGCTTGTCCAGTCACTGGACGAATCAGACCTCGCCCGCATTTCCGTTCCCCTCGACATCGTGCTGAAAGCGCTCGCTCGACGTCGATAATCCCTTCGCTGTAGGGCGATCGATGGCTGCGGCGCTTCTTGTTGGCATGATCCGGCAACACGTTCAGCGCATCAGCGCCGCACTGAATCGTGGTGAAGCGGCCTATCGGGATGGTTGGACCGTCAAACAGATCCCGGCGCGCCATAGACAGCCCGAAATAAGTGAAACAGAGGTCGCCGCGACACTTACAGCGGCAGTTGCTTACGGAGGAGCGCACGTCATCGGTGTGTCAAAACAAGATGGCGAGGTCCGAAAGCGCGTCGCCCGTGCGGTACGGCCTTACTTCCGCTTCCGCTGGCTCGACAACACGCTCCTCAGTTATTTGGGGCCCAACGTTCGAGACTTCATCGAGGCGATCAATCAAATCTTGGCGGAGGAAGAAATGTGGGCATCGCACGTGCAGCCCACGGCCGTGACCTCGCCGCTCCTGCTGCCGAAGTCGTGCTTCGAGACTGAAAGACCTTTTAGTAGTCTCTGGGAGTTGGCTGAGCAGTTCGGGGACCCGACCATGATCCCGGCTACCGAAAGGATGGCGCAGCAATTCGAGCAGCAATACTGGCACGGGAAGGCGGGAACAGGTTCACGATGGACCGATCACGCTCATCGAATTTTCGACCACACCGGCGCTCGTCATGGGATCGCCCAGCCGCCACGAGGATGGAAATACTCGTTCGCGATCCCTGAAGGCTTTCATTATGATGTCACGACAGTTCACGGACGCGCGTTCAGTCTCCTCGACCCGGCCGGTCTCGAACGTTCTGCCGCTAACGGTGGGCATCTGAATGTCGATCCGCACGGCTACATCCAGTAACAGTCCGGCTCCACCGAACGCGAGCGGTCACGCCCGTGCAACAGGCACCGCGCGGGGTCAGGACACCCCGGTCAGCGCGAGCTCCTCGGCCCGATGGCAGCTCACGAGGTGGGCCGGGGTGATCTCGCGGAGGACGGGCGCTTCCACGCGGCAGCGCTCGACCGCGAACGGACACCGTGGGTGAAAATAGCATCCCGACGGGGGATTGGCGGGGCTCGGTACCTCTCCCTTTAACTCGCCGTCGTCGCTGCGGTGGCGCGGGTCCGGCATCGGGACCGCCGCCAGCAGCGCCGCCGTGTACGGATGGCGGGGCGTGCGGTACAGTTCCGGCGTCGGCGCCGATTCGACGATCTTGCCGACGTACATGACGGCAACACGGTCGCAGACGTGCTTGACGACGCTCAGGTTGTGGCCGATGAACAGATACGTGAGGCCGAGCGTCTTCTGCAGGTCCATCATGAGGTTGAGGATCTGCGCCTGCACCGACACGTCCAGCGCCGACACCGGCTCGTCGGCGACCACGAGCCGCGGGTGCAGCGCGAGCGCCCGGGCGATGCCGATGCGCTGGCGCTGCCCGCCGCTGAACGCGTGCGGGAAGCGCGCCATGAACTCGGGCCGCAGGCCGACGAGCCGCAGCAGATCCGCGACCTGCTCGAAGCGCGCCCGCCGGTCGCGCAGGCCGTTCACGAGCAGCGGCTCCCCGACGATGTCGGCGAGCGACATCCGGGGGTTGAGCGAGGCGTACGGGTCCTGAAAGATCATCTGGATCTGCGGGCGCAGCGGCCGGAGCTCCCGCCGCGACAGCGTGGCGAGATCCACGGCGTCGCCGGACGCGGCGCGGAACCACATTTCACCGCCCGTGGGCGCGTGGGCCCGGAGAATGCACCGGGCCGCCGTCGTCTTGCCGCACCCGCTCTCCCCCACGAGCCCGAGCGTCTCCCCTTCCATGATTGAGAAGCTCACGTCGTCGACGGCGCGCACGTGGCCGACGACGCGCCGCGAGAATCCCTTGTGAATCGGGAAGTACTTGCGAAGATGTCTGACCTCGAGGAGCGGGCGCGTGCCTGCGGGGCGCGCAGCCGCTCCGGTCGCGGCAGGCTGCCCCGTCTGGCGCGGGACCTCCGGCCGCTTCTGTGCCTGCGGCGCGGGCCAAAGATGCGCCTCCTGCGCGCTCATGCCGGCGTGGCCCCCTCGACGGCCGGTTCCTCGGCATCGCTGTACAAGAAGCAGGAGGCGAGATGCCCCTCGCCCACCGGCCGCAGCGCCGGCCGGCGCACGTCGCAGGTCCCGGGTATCGCGTGCGGGCACCGCGGGTGGAACGGACACCCACGCGGCTGGTTGAGCGGATGCGGGATCGATCCGCTGATCGTCGGCAGATGTTCCCGCGTTGTCGAGTTGAGCCGTGGAATCGACCGTAAGAGCGCCTGGGTGTACGGGTGCTTGGCGTCATGAAAGATTGCGTCGACGGGCCCCTGCTCCATGACGCGTCCCAGGTACATCACCATGACGCGGTCCGCCATCTGGGCGATGACGCCGAGGTCGTGCGTGATGAAGACGACGGCGGCGCCGCGCTCGCGTTGCAGGCGGCGCAGCAGCCGCAGAATCTGCGCTTGCGTCGTGACGTCGACCGCGGTGGTCGGCTCATCCGCCACCAGCAGGCGCGGGTCGCACGAGACCGCCATCGCGATCAGCGCGCGCTGCCGCAGCCCCCCGCTCAACTGCCAAGCGTAGTCGTCGAGGCGCTGCTCCGGCGCGGGCATCCCGACCTGCCGGCAGATCTCCGCGGCGAGCCGGCGGGCGTCGGAGCCGTGAATGCCGCGGTGGAGCTCGATCGCCTCCATGATCTGGCCGCCGACCGAATGCACCGGACTGAACGCGGCCATGGGCTCCTGCGGGATCAGCGCGATCTCCGCGCCGCGGATGGCGCGCATGGTGGGTCCGCCGGCGGGAAGCGCGGCGAGATCGACCACACCGTTCCCCCCCGGTCCTCCCTGCTCCGTCGGGGACGTCGGTCCCTCGGCGCGGGACGACCGGCGCCACAGGATCCGGCCCGAGACGATCCGGCCCGGCGGCTCGACGATCCGCAGCAGCGCCCGCATTGCGACCGACTTGCCGCACCCGGTCTCGCCGACGATGCCGAAGATCTCGCCCGGGAACACGTCGAACGAGACGCCGTCGACCGCCTTGACGATCCCGTCCCCCAGGAAGAAATGGACTTTGAGATCGTGGACGGAAAGGAGCGGCGCGGGGGCCCCGCGCGGATCAGCGGCCATAGGGATCCGCGGCATCGCGCAGGCCGTCGCCCACGAGGTTGAACGCCAGCACCGCGATGACGACAAAGACGCCCGGGACGAGCAGCCACGGCGCCTGGGCCACCGTCTGGATGTTCTGCGCCTCCTGCAGCAGCACGCCCCAGCTGATCGCGGGCGGCCGGATGCCGAGGCCGAGGAAGCTCAAGGATGTCTCGCTGATGATGAGCACGGGGATCGCGAGCGTGCTCGTGGCGATGATGTGGCTCGTCATCGCCGGCAGCATGTGCCGGGTGATGATGCGGTACCGGCTGCAGCCGGCGAGCTCGGCCGCGAGCACGAAGTCCTCCTCGCGCAGCGAGAGGAAGCGTCCGCGCACTTCGCGCCCGAGCGTGGTCCATCCGACGAGCGCCAGGATGAGCGAGATGGCGAAGAACACCTTCTGCGGCGGCCAGTCCCGCGGCAGCGCCGCGCTCATGGCGAGCCACACCGGAATGGTCGGCAGCGACTGCAGCAGCTCGATGAGGCGCTGGATCCCGACGTCGAGCCACCCCCCGAGATACCCGGAGACGCCGCCGAGCAGCGCGCCCAGCACCACGCTGAGCGCCACGGCGGCCAGCCCGACGGTCATCGAGGTGCGCGTCGCGTGCATCAGGCGCGACCACTGGTCGCGGCCGAGCCGGTCGGTGCCGAGGAGGTACACGCCGTCCTCGGCGCCCACGCCGACCCCCGTGCGGGCGGGGACGCCGGTCCCGAGCAGATGGATGTCCGTCGGGATGAGGCCGAGCACCCGGTAACGGTAGCCCCGCGCGAGCACGTGCAGCGGGGTCCGCCGGGCCGCGTCGACTTGCCACTCCATGCGGAGCGTGACGGGGTTCCGCCGGCCGGTCACCCCGGGCACGGTGAGGCCGAGGCGCCCCCGGTCGAGAAGCGCGGGCGGCTGGACCGGGATGAACGCGAGGCGGGCGTCGGTCGCTTCGGGGTCCTGCGTGCTGAAGAAATCCGGCACGAGCACCACCAGGTAGAAGACAACGAGCACGAGGGCGCTCGCCATCGCGAGCCGGTGCCGCCGGAACCGCCACCAGATCAGTGTCCAGTTGGAGGCGAGCGAGACCCGGTCTTCCGCCGCGGCGCCGCCCAGTCCGACGGGCGCGGCCGCGGCGCCGGCATTCGAGAGCGCCGGCAGACCGACGGCGTCCGGGATGCCCGCGGCCTCGACGTGTTCAGCCATGCCTCAGCGTTCCATGCGGATGCGCGGATCCGCCCAGGCCAGCAGCAGATCGGAGATGAGCGTGCCGATCACCGTGAAGAAGCAGTAGATCATCAAGACGCTGCCCGCGAGGTACATGTCCTGGCTGATGAGCGCGTGCAACAGCAGCGGCCCGATGTTCGGCAGGTTCATCACCGTGGCGACGATCAGGCTGCCGGAGAACAACTGCGGCAGATACCAGCCGATCGTGCTGACGAGCGGGTTGATCGCCACGCGCACGGGGTACTTCAACACGAGCCGCCACTCCGAAAGGCCTTTGGCCCGCGCGGTCACCACGTACGGCTTGTGCAGTTCATCGAGCAGATTCGCCCGCATGATCCGGGTCAGGCGGGCCGTGCCGCCGAGGCCGAGCACGATCGTCGGCACCCAGATGTGCTTCAGCAGGTCGACGACGCGGGCGCCGCTCCACGGCGCCTGCACGTACTCGGGCGAGAAGAGCCCGGTCACGCTGAGGCCGAGCCACGAGAACGCGATCCACATCAGCACGAGGGCAAGCATGAAGTTCGGGATCGCGACGCCGACGTAGTTGAGGACGGTCAGGACGTAGTCGAGCGGCGAGTGCGGGTGCGTCGCCGAGTAGATGCCGGCCGGGATGGCGAGGACCCAGGTCAGCACGAACGAGAAGAGCGCGAGCAGCACCGTGAGCAGCAGGTACTGCTGGATCAACTCGGCGTTGGGACGCTGGTACTCGAGCGACAGGCCGAGGTTGCCGTGCAAGAGGCCGTTGACCCACAGCAGGTACTGGACGTGAAACGGTTGATCGAGCCCAAACTGCTTGCGCAGCGCCTCCACCTGGGCCGTGTCGATCGACGACCCGGAGGAGGCCAGCGTCGCCAGGTAGCTGGTGAGAAAGCCGCCCGGGGGCGCCTGGACGAGCGCGAACACGACGATCGAGAAGACCGCCAGCAGGATCGGCAGCAGCAGCAGGCGCTGGATGAGAAAGCGCAGCATGGGACCGGCCGGACGGGGTCGGCGCGGGCCGGCGGCGGTCATCCGCCGCCGGCCCGCGCCGCTATGTCCCTACCGGAAGAAAAACTGCTCCGTGCGCGCGTTCCCCGGCGTGCGCAGCGGCCAGTCCTTGCCGAGCTTCGCCGGAACGTTGTGCAGGTGCACGTTGACCACGACGACGCCCTGGTCCATCGGGGTGAGCCCGACCGTCCCGATCTCGAACATGTTGTCCACCCAGATCTTGAAGATCTCCTGGGCGTCCTGGGCTTGGTGCTTCGGGTCGTCCATCTTGGCCTTGTCGATCAACTCAACGAGGCGCTTGACGGGCGCGGGCGGCTCCATGCCTTCCTTGCCGTTCGTGTCGAACCACGGCTTCCACAGCGGTCCGGTCGTGATGTTGCCGTAGATGATCGTGCGCGGATCGTACTTCGGCGTGCCGGTGAACGGGAAGCCGGCGGTATCTTCGTTCCAGATCTCCGCCTGCAGGTCGTTGGACTGGCGCATCTGGAAGTGCAGCGACCGCTCCCGCACCTGCACGATCGCCTTGATGCCGACCTTCTCCCAGTCCTTGGCAATCAGCTGCGCGACGTCCGGCCACGGGCCGAAGACCGGCACGACGGAAATCTCGACCGTCACCCGCTTGGTCGTGCCCGGGTAGAGCCGGAAGCCTTCGCCGTCCTTCTTGTTCAGGCCGAGTCCGTCGAGCATCCTGTTGGCCTCGTCGGGGCGGTATTGCGTGTACTTGTAGGCGTACGCGTTGCCCGGATAGTAGGGCGACCAGGGCGCGGCCACGGGCTGGCGCGCCTCGCCGAGGCCGAGGAACGCGGATTCCTTGATCTCGTTCCGGTTGATCGCGTAGGACATCGCGATGCGGAAATCGCGGTTCCGCATCAACTTCCCGAGATCCGCGTCCTTTGTGTACGTCTCGTTGAACGTCACGTCGGCGTCCGCGCCGCCGAAGCCCTGCCAGAGGATCACGTGGTACTTGCCGTCCTTCTCGTGCTCCTTGAGCACCGGGTAGTTGCCGAGGATGATGTGCCGCTCCTGTTCGTCGAGCTGGCCCGCGATCGCGGCGAGATTGAGCGACTGCGCGTCCGCGAAATACTTGAACTGGATCGTGTCGATGTACGGCAGCTGGTTCCCCGCCTTGTCCACGCCGACGTAGTAGGGATTGCGGCGCAGTACGTAGAGCTGATCGCTGACGCGGGTCGTCGAGACCCAGGCCGCCATCACCGGGCGATCGGGATTCTCCGGCGGATGGGCCTTCGCGGCGAAGAGCTCTCCCCACGTCTTGAACTTCGCCGCGGCGACGAGCTGGTCGAGCTTCGCCTTGTCCGCGTACTTCGCGTGGAACTGCTTCAGGTAGCGGGCCGGCAGGAAGCACGCGTACTGCCGGTCGCCGCTGTCCTTGTTCGCGAGCTCCATCATGAAGGTCGTGTTCGGTTCCTTGTACGCCCAGCGGATGGTGATGTCGTCCACGCGCTGCACGGTGACGGCGGTGCCGTCGTGGTTCTTCATCCAGACGGGCAGGGACGGGGTGAGGTCTTTGTTCAGGAGCACGTCGTTGTACCAGAACATGATGTCGTCGGCGGTAAACAAGGTACCGTCCGACCACCGCGCACCGCGGCGGAGTTTGACCGTCCACGTCTTGAAGTCGCCGGACGGCGTCACGCTCGACGCGTACTTCGGCTCGACCTTCGTGCCGTCGGGCGAGTAGCGGACGAGGGCGTCGTACGTGATGCGGTGGACGTTGTTGAAGTCGCTCGGGCCGAGGAAGCCGCGGCGCCAGACGCCGCCGTACTGCCCGATGCCCTCGACCGTGTCGACGACCAGCGGGTCTTGTGGCAGACGCTGGTCGACCGGGGGCAGTTTGCCGGCCCGGACGAGGTCGGCCAGCATGGGGGCCTCATGGTACTTGGTCTGCGCGAGCGCCGCCGTGGGCCGGGGTGCGTACCCGCCCGGCACGGGCAGGCCGACGGCCAAGGCGAGCAGGACGATGCCGAGGGTCGTAAACCGAAACGGTCTGGCTCTCATCGGTTCGCCTCCATTCGTCAGGGAATGGCGTTGATACGGTTGCCTACAACTTCTCCTGTCTGGCGCAGGACCTCCGGCCGCTTCTGGGCCTGCGGCGCGGGCCAAAGATGCGCCTCCTGCCCGCGAGCCCTTGCCGCGCGTGGAACGTCCCTGAGTCCGCCGCGGGCACCCCCTCCGTTCGATATCGGTCTCGTGGACGACGCGGTGACGCGAGCCGTGGACGACCGGACGACGAGTCGCGGCCGGACGACCAGGGTGACCCCGCCCTGGCCGCTGGGCGCCACCAGCCGCGCCACGGCCAAGCGGGCGATCGTCTGCGCGGGCTGCCGCACCGTCGTGAGCGGCGGCGTGACGACACGGGCGAGCGCAATATCGTCGAACCCGACGACCGACAGGTCGGCCGGGACGGACAACCCCAGTTCATGCGCCGCCGCGAGCGCGCCCAGGGCGCAGAGGTCGTTGCCGGCGAGAATCGCCGTGGGGCGCGGCCGGCGTGATAACATCCGGCGGGCGGCGCTGCGTCCGCCGTCGGCGCCTCCCGCGTCGCTTCCGCCGGCGGCCGATCCGCGAGCCCGGACGAGCACGGCCTCGGCCGGCAATCCGGCGCGGGACATCGCGTCCCGGTAGCCGCGGAGCCGCTCGACGCGGCTCGTGACCTGCGGCAGATCCGACAAAAACGTGATGCGCCGGTGGCCCAGATCGAGCAGGTGCTGCGTCGCGAGGACGGCGCCGCGGTGGTTGTCCACGGTGATGCTCGCCGCAGGCTGGGCGCCGTCCGCGCCGGGGGGCAGGCCGAACGCGATCACGTTGAGCCCCCGCGCCATGAAGTCGGCGATGTGCTCGAGCGACGGCAGCGAGGACCCCAGGATGATGTCGCGGATCCCGTCCTGCCAGAGCCCCGCGACGTAGGCGCGTTCCCGCCGCCGGTCACGCTCGGTGTTGCACAAGACCACCTGATAGCCGTGCCGCATCGCCGCGGTTTCCAGATGGACGGCGAGCGTGCCCCAGTACGGGTTGGCGACGGACGGCACGACGAGGGCGATCGTGCGGGCATGGCCGGTGCGCAGCTGCCGGGCCGCGCGGCTCGGCCGGTACCGAAGCCGTGCGATCGCGCGGTCGACGCGGCGGCGCGTCGCGGGCCGCATGCGGTGGGGCCGGGCGTTCAGCACATTGGAGACCGTGCTGACCGACACCCGCGCGAGCCGGGCGACCTCCCGAATCGTGACCTGCTCCGCCAGCCGCCCTACCCCCCGCCTGTTGGTCTCCGGCGCCCCCAAAACCTCGGTGTATCGTTTTACATGGAAAACCGATTTACCTGCTGTCCCGGCCGGAGCGTCCTCCTGGGCCGGCTGGAAGAGCTCCACGACGTTGCCCGAGGGGTCTTCGCAGAGGATCTGCCGGCCGCCGGGTCCGGCGACGATCTCGTTCCGAAACGGGGTGCCCAGCCTCCCTCCGCCGCGCGCGGTGCTACGGGGTCGACCCGAGGTCCCGGAGCGCCCGCTGCACCTCGTCGAGCTGCGCCGCCGACGCGGCATAGCGGTCGCCGCGGCCTTCGTGATGCTCGATCAGCACGAGTTCCACCGGATACAGCCGCGCCGCCTCCTCGTATTGAAGCCGGGCCCCCTCCTTCTCTCCAGCCAACCGGAGCGCGTCGCCGAGCCACAGGCGGTACCGCGGGGTGTACGGGTCGAGGCGCACCGCCGCGGCGAGGGCGGCCACGGCCTCGCCGTAGCGGTGTTCATCACGGCGGAGCCGTCCCAACTCGGCCCGCGGGAACGCGTCCCAGGCGTTGTCGGCGATCGCCTGCCAGTAATATGCGGCCGCGACGTCCCGCATCAACTCCCACGGCCCGAGCGCGGTCGTGAGCCGCCGCCGGTAGAGGTCCGTGGCGAGATCCCCGAGATACGCCGGGATAACGCTGTTCAGCGGATCGAGCGGCAGCGCGCTCTCAAACGTCGCAACCGCCTCGGGGAACCGCAGCGCGGCTACCTGCTCGGACGCCTCGTTGTGCAGCACCGTCGCGACCACCGGCGGCACGAGGAGCGGCGGCAGCGCCACCATCACCACGGCCACCGGCAGCACGAACAGCCGCTGCCAGAGACGAAGGCCGTGGCGCCGGCCCCGCACCGCGTGCGCGGCGACGACCGCGGCGAAGCCGACCAGCATGGTGAGGTTCGTGATCACGTAGAGATTTTCGTCGACGATGCTCGTCACGCCAACGCCGGCGGCCGCGGCGACCGCGGCGCCGAGCCAGATGCGATCCTCCACCCCGCCCGCGCGATACCGGACCCCGGCGCGCCACAGCCCCCACAGGAGGGCCAGGGCCAGGACGCCGGCGCCCACGGCGCCGGTCTCCGCGAGGATCTGAAGATAATCGTCGTGGGCCGAGCCCGGAATGCTCAGCATCGCGTACGTCGTGAGCACATCCGGCGGCCGGTACGTCGAGTAGACGACGTTGAACGTCCCGAGTCCGGTCCCCCAGAGCCGGTGGTCGTCCCACACGCGCGCCGCGGTCCGCCAGATGAATCGGCGGCTGGTCACCGTGTCTTCCTGCGCCGGCGCCAGGCTCTGCGCGCGCAGGCCGACCGCCGGCAGCCGCGCGATCGCGACGCCGGCGACGACGGCGATGAGGAGCAGCACCCACCACGCCCGCCGCCGCACCGGGATCAGCATGAGCGCGGCGACGACGACAAACGCCGCGAGCCCCGCGTAGCCGCCCCGCGAGTAGGTCAGCATGAGCGCGACGACCTCCACGACCAGCACGCCGGCCGCCACCGGTCTTAAGAATACCGGCGACGACATCGCGAGCACGGCCGCGCCGGCGATGCCGAACAGGAGGAAGCCGGCGAGCACGTTCGGGCTCCCGAGCGTGCCGTACACGCGGGTGTGGATGATGTCGGCGAACGACGGACTCAGCCAGTAGGCCGGCGTCGGAATACCGGCCGCGTACTGGCCGAGGCCCTGCACCGCCTCCCAGCACGCGATCCCCACCAGGCCGGCGAGAAAGACATGCGTCTTCAGGCCGTCCGTCAGGACCATCAGCAGGCCCAGCGCAAACGTGGCGATGGCGACGATCAAGAACACTTCTTCTCGTGTGGAATACAGGTTGGCCGTGTGCGCGATCGACAGCAGGCACACCGCGGTGACGGCCGCGAGCGCGACGAGCGCCGCGCCCGGCAGCGCCCGGCCGCCGAGCAGCCGGCGAACGCCCGCCGCGGCGCCGACCGCGAGTGACGCCTGCTCGAAGACGAGCAGCGGGACGCGGTGCGCGAGGAACCCGGCCGCCGGCATGAACGTGAGCCCGCTGTCGGCCGTCCAGCCCAAGAGCGCGAGCGCGCCCAGTAGAATAACCCAGTCGAGGACCTCGCCCGCGGCCGCGTGAAACGCCGGCGGGCCGCCCTCTCCCCGGGCCGCGGCCGGTTGCGGCCGGACGTTCTCTACCGGGCCAGCCATCCGCCGTCCACGGCCAGCACGTGGCCGTGCACGTAGTTGGACGCCCTGGATGCGAGAAAGACGGCGGCGCCCGCCAGGTCGTCGGGCCGTCCCCACCGGCCGGCCGGAATCCGGGCGAGGATCGCCGGATTGCGCGTGGCATCCTCCTTAAGCGGCCGCGTCATGTCGGTCTCGATGTACCCGGGCGCGATCGCGTTGACGTTGATGCCCTGTCCGGCCCATTCGTTGGCCAGCAATTTGGTGAGCTGGGCCACCGCGCCCTTGCTCGCGGTGTACGCGGCGATCAGAATGCCGCCTTGAAAACTCATCATCGAGGCGATGTTGATGATCTTGCCCTGCCGGCGCGGCAGCATGTCTCGGGCCGCCTGCTGGCAGAGTGTGAAGACGGCGTGCAGATTCACCTGGAGCACCCGGTGCCAGTCGTCGGGCGTGACCTCGAGCGCCGGGCTTCGGGCGGTGACGCCCGCGTTGTTCACGAGGATGTCCACGCGCCCGAACGCGCGCACCGCTTCAGGGATCACCCGGTCGACCTGCGCCGGGTCGGCGAGATCGGCCGCGATCGGGACGCCCCGGTGTCCGAGGCGTTCGATCTCCGCGGCGGTCTCCTCAGGCGCGGTGCGGCCGACCACGGCGACGTCCGCGCCGGCGCGCGCGAGGCCCAGCGCCAGGCCGCGTCCGATGCCGCGGCGCGCGCCGGTGACGACGGCGACCCGGCCGCTGAGGTCGAACCATTCGGAGGCGTTCACGCGTAGAAAGGTTCGGACCCATCGGCGACGGTCCTCCGCCGCGATGAGCGCGCGTTCGAGTATGGTACCATCCTGGTAGATGCTTCAGAGGAGCCTGCGCATGAGACGTCCCCTCGCCCGCGCGGCCGCTGTCCTTGCCGTGCTTGCCGCCGTCGTGCTGGCCGCGCCGGGCGGCGTCGCTCCGGCCGGCTTTGATTTCATGGTGGCCGGCCGCGTGTCGGCCGGCACGGCCAGCACCACCACGCTCGAGTTCTGGACGATCTCGCTGCAGCCGTTCTTCACCAAATTCATCAACGGGCTGATCGACGGCTACCAACGCGCGCATCCCGACGTGCGGATCCGCTGGATCGACGTGCAGCCGCAGGCCCTCGATCAAAAACTGCTGTCGGCGATCGCCGGCGGCGTGGCGCCCGACGTGGTCAACCTCAACACCGAGACGACGCTGCGCCTCGCCGAGGTGCACGCGCTTGTCGACATGGACGCGGCGGTACCGGCGGACGCCCGCGCCCGCTACTTCCCGAACATCTGGGCCTCGCTGCGCCTCGACGGGCACGCCTACGGGGTGCCGTGGTACGTCACGCCGGACGTCCTCGCCTACAACCAGGCGCTGTTCCGCAAGGCCGGCCTCGATCCCGCGCACCCGCCGGCCACGACCGAACAGTTCATCCGGGCCGCCGGCGCGGTCAAGAAGAAGGCCGGCGTCTACGGGTTCATGCCGAACGTCGACGGGATCCGGTTCCTCAAGGTGTTTCAGGAGGAAGGCCTGCCGGTGCTGAGCCCCGACCGCCGCCGCGCCGTCTTCGACAGCGCGCCCCACATCGCGCTGCTGGCGCGGTACGTTGATCTCTTCAAGCACGACCAGTTTCCCGACGACACGCTGCGGCGCGGCTATCTCGGCGCCACGGAGCGGTACGGCGGCGGCCAGCTCGCGATGCTGACGACGGGCCCGCAGTTCCTGCTGCGCGTCCGCAGCGACAATCCGGACGTGTACCGGGACACCGCGGTCGCCCCGGCCCCCCTCGGCCGCGGGCACGTGTTGGACCTGCCGACGATGGACCTCGCGGTGCCGGCGGCGAGCCGGCACCGGACCGAGGCGGTCGCGTTCGCGCTCTACATCACGAATGACGCCAACCAGCTCGCGTTCTCCAAGCAGGTCGTCATCTTCCCGTCGACGCGCGCCGCGGCGGCGGACTCCTACTTCACCCAGGCCGGCGCGAGCCCCGAGGACCGGGCGCGCGTCATCGCCGCCCGCGAGCTCGGGGAGGCGAAAGATCTCACGGTGGCCGTGCCCCACAGCGATGAGTTGTACCGGGTGTTCCGCGAGGCAATCGAGAGCGCGTTCTACGGCAAGATGAAACCCGGGCAGGCGCTGGAGTGGGCCGTCCGCGAGTGGAACCGCCGGCTCTGACCCAGGCCGTAGGCGCGCAGTCCCTCTCCCGGCCGCGTCCAGCCGGGCGGCGGCAGGCCGCCACGCGCACGGCGATCGCGTACCTCTTTCTCGCGCCCGCGCTCGTCCTGCTGGCGGTCTTCACCTTCTACCCGGTCGTGTTCGGCACGGCGCTCAGCCTCTTTGAGTACAACGTCATCTCGCCGCCCCGGTACGTGGGCCTGACGCAGTTCGCGGCGCTGTGGCAGGACCGGTACTTCTGGACGGCGCTGCGAAACAGCGCGATCTACCTCGCGGTCGTGCCCGTGCTGCAGCTGTCCGCGATTGTGGTGGCGCTGTGGGTCCGGCGTCCCCTTCGCGGCATCGCGTGGTTCCGGGTCGCCTACTACGTGCCGGTCGTCACGTCGATCGTCGTCGTGGGGCTCATGTGGCGGTGGCTGTACGACGAGGCCGGGCTCATCAACTACGTGCTGCTGCAGGTGGGCCTGATCCACGGGCCGATCCACTGGCTGAGCGACCCGGGGCTGGCGCTGTACTCGGTGATGCTGGTGACGTGGTGGAAGGGCATCGGCTACTACATGGTCATCTACCTCGCCGGGCTCGAGGCCATCCCGTCGTACTACGACGAGGCCGCCGCGCTCGACGGCGCCGGGCCCGCGGCGAAGCTGTTCTATGTGACCATCCCGCTCTTGCGGCCGAGCATTCTGCTCGCCAGCACGATCTCGATTCTCGCGGCGCTGCGCGTGTTCGAGGAGATCTACGTCATGACGGGCGGCGGCCCGATCTTCTCGACGTACACGATCTTCTACTACATGTTTGACCAGGCGTTCAATTCACTCCACCTCGGCTACGCCGCGGCGATCGGCGTCGTGCTGGCGGCGATCACGGCGGTGTTCTCCGCGGTCAACTTCCGGTTGATGCGGCACGGGGGGCTCTCCTATTACTAGCCCACCGCGCCTCCGTCTTTCCCGCGCCGCGCAGACGGCCGGGATGTACCTGCTCCTGAGCGCGCTCGCCGTGGTCACGGTGTTCCCGTTTCTCTGGCTGCTCGCCACATCGCTTGGGTCGCGCGGGGCGGTCTTTGCCTTCCCGCCGGCGCTGATTCCCCACCCCGCCACGCTGGCCAACTTCGCCGGCGTGTGGCGGACGATGCCGGTGGGCCGGTTCTTCGCGAACACCGTGTATATCACGGGCATGGGCCTCGTGCTGACCCTGCTCGTCAGCGCGCTGGCCGGGTACCCGCTCGCGCGGATGCGCTTTCCCGGCCGCGATCTGATCTTCTACGCGATCGTCGCAAGCCTCATGCTGCCGCAGCACGTCGGGCTGATCTTGAACTTCGTGACGATGATGCGCCTGCATCTCGTGGACACGTACGCGGCCGTGTACCTGCCGAGCCTCGCGAGCGTCTTCGGCATCTTCCTGCTCCGGCAGGCGTACCTCGTGGTGCCGGCGGAGATCGAGGACGCCGCGCGCATCGACGGCGCCGGCGAGCTGCGGCTCTGGGCGCAGGTCATGCTGCCGCTCGTGACGCCGGCGCTGGCGACGCTTGCCATCGTGGAGTTCTCGGCCTACTGGAACTCGTTTCTCTGGCCGCTCATCGTGCTGAAGTCGCCGGACCGCTACCCGCTCGCGGTCGGCCTGCTGTACCTCTCCGGACTGTTCGCCCACAACACCCGCTACGTCGCCGCCGGTGCCGTGCTGATGACCCTGCCCGTGATCGCCGTGTTCGTGGCGCTGCAGCGGTACTTTCTCCGCGGCATCATGCTCGGCGCCGTCAAGTGAAGATCGCGTTTCTGCCGCTCGACGAGCGGCCCGTGACGCGCGACGCGTTCCTCCGCCTCGCCGCGATCGACGGCGCCGAGGTCGCGACCCCGGCCCGCGAGCAGCTCGGCAGCCTCAAGCGCCCGGCCGACGTCGAGGCGATGTGGGCGTGGCTCGAGGGTCCCGGGGCGGACTCCGATCTCGTCATCGCCTCCGCCGAGCTGCTGATCTACGGCGGCCTCGTGCCGTCCCGGGTGGGGCGCGAGCCGCCCGACCGATGCCTCGCGCTTGCCGCGCGCTGGCGCGACGCGCGCCGCGCGGCCCCGCGCCGCCGCATTTACCTCTCCGCGAGCAATCTGCGCCTTCCCAACAGCGCGGATGCCACGGAGGAGCCCGACTACTGGACGGAGTTCGGACCGCGGCTCTTTGCCTACAGTTTTCACGAGGACCGCTACGAGGTAACCGGCGATCCGGCATCGCGGGACCGGGCGGCCGCCGCGGCGGCCGGCGTTCCGGAGACGGTCCTCGCCGACGTGCGGTGGCGCCGGGCGCGCAATCTGGCCGTGCTGCTGCGCCTCGTCGAGCTCGCCGGCGCCGAGGTCTTCGACGGCCTGCTCATCGGGCAGGACGACGCCGCCGAGTACGGCTGGACGCGGCGGGACCTTCGCGCCGTCACCGCCGCGGTCGAGGAGCACCGGGCGGCGTCGCGGGCGTGGGTGACCTACGGGACGGACGAGCTCACCGCGCGCCTGCTGGCCCGCGCGGTCGTGACCGCACGGAGCGAGCGCCCGGCCGTGCGCGTGACGTACTCCGCCCCGGCGCACTGCGACGTGATTCCCCGCTATGAGGGACAGGCGCTCGATCTGACCGTGACGTCGCACATCGTGACCGCGGGGTGCCGGCGCGTCGAGAGCTCGCCCGATCTCGCGCTCTTCGTGCACAACTCGCCGGGCGACCAACTCGAGGCGCCGGATCAGCAGCCCTACCCTCCCGCTGAGCTCAACGGCTTCTTCGAGGCGCTCGGGGACGCGACCGCATCGGGCATCCCCTGCGCGCTCGCCGACGTGCGCTACAGCAACGGCGCGGACCGCACGCTGGTGGCCCGCCTGCTCGGCGCGCCGCGGGCCTCCGGCGTGGCCGCCTACGGCGGATGGAACACCATGAGCAACACCCTCGGCATGGCCCTCGCGCAGGCGTTCGTGTCCGTGCGCCCGGCCGGCGGCACCACCCAGGAGCACGCCAATCGGGACTTCATGATTCTGCGGCTCCTCGACGACTGGGGATACCAGGCGAATGTCCGCCAACGTCTGGCCCGGGAGGTGCTGCCGCGCTACCCCGGCGCCGGATCGTCAGACATCGGTCCGGCCTACGCCGCGTGCGCCGAGGCCGCGCGCCGGTGGCTCCAGGAGACGTGCGTGCCGCACATCGCGAAGTCGTTCGGCGTCCCGATCGCGGTCGGACCGGTGGGGTTTCCGTGGAACCGGCTGTTCCACGTCGCGCTCGAGCTTCAGATTGGATGACGGGCGGGATCGAGTTGCGTCCGTTCGACGCCGGCCGGATCGGTGAGGTTGTCGGGGTGTGGAACGCGGCGGCCGGCCAGGCGTTTCCGCTCCGCGAAGCGCTGTTTCGCCAGAACACGGTGTTGGATCCGCACTTCGATCCCGCGGGCGCGCGGCTCGCGACCGAGGCATTGACCGGCCGCGTTATCGGCTGCTGCGTCGCCAAAGTCGCGCGCGAGCCGATCGGGGCGGACGGGCTGCTGCCGGACCGTGGATGGATCAGCCTCGTCGCGGTGCACCCGGACTACCGGCGCCGCGGTGTCGGGACCTCCCTGCTGCGGGCGGCGGAAGCTTTTCTCAGCGCGCGAACACGGCCGAAGGCGGTATTGGGTGGCGACCCGGCGCATTTCTTTCCCGGCGTGCCCGACGAGACGGGCGCGGCGGCGTTCTTTGAAGCCGGCGGGTATACGCTGCGCGGCGAGGCGTATGATTTGCACCGATCGTTGCGAGAATACCGGACCCCGGAGATGGTGACGGCGGCGCTCGCGCAGAATCCTGATGTCGAGATCCGCCCGCTCGCCGCCGGGGAAGCGCGCGCGCTCGACCGCTTTCTCGAGGCGTCGTTCCCGGGCCGGTGGCGATACACGATGAGCCGGTTTCTCGCCGGTGGAGGGGCCGTCCGCGACGTTATGGGTGTGGTGCAGCACGGGGCGGTGCGCGGATTTGCGATGCTCTTTCATCCGGGCTCGCGCTGGATCGGACCGAGCATTGCGTGGACGTCGTCCGGGGGCGGGCGCGGAGACGACGCGGCGGCGGGCGGCCTCGGACCGATGGGAGTCGCGCCGGAGTTGCGGGGGCGAGGATTGGGCCGCGTTCTGCTCGACCGCGCGATCGTGCACCTCGCCGCGCTCGGCGTGCAGGAGATGGTGATCGATTGGACGATTCTTCTCGACTTCTACGGGCAGCTCGGCTTCGTGCCGCGCCGGCGCTATCAGCACGGCGAGCGGACGCTGTGAGATCGAGCGAAATGCGTAGACGTGTTGAGGCCGCGGCCGGCCTGATGACGGGGGCCGCCGGCATCATGGGCTGCGCCTATGCGGCATTTGGACCGACGTATCGATACGTGGGGAGTTCCGTCAGCAGCGGAGGAAGGGCGACGCTGATGACCGGATCGACGAGCCTGATGCACCGCGGTCTCGGGACCCCGGCGGCGGTCTATCTCGCCGCGATGCTGTTGGCCGCGATTGGGTGCGCCGCCTGCGCGTATCTTCACAGCCGGCGGGGAACCCGAGCGGCGTTGACGTTCCTGTGGCTGCTCACCGCCGTTTTGTGTGCCGGTGTCGCCCTCGGCGCCGCGAGCCTCGGGATATTGCTGGCGCCGGCGGCGCCCCTGGCTGCGGTTACATCTGCGGTTGGAAGCCTGACAGCGGCGGGCTCCGCCCCGTGAGCGCGCCGGATCAGATCGGGCAGCTCTTCATCGTGGACTTTACCGGCCTCGAGCCGTCGCCTGAGATCGAGCGGCTGGTCCGCGAGGGTGTCGGCGGCGTCGTGTTGTTCGACAAAAATGTCGCCGAGCCGGCGCAGGTGGCGACGCTCTGTAACGCGCTGCAGCGCATCGCCGCGGACGCCGGGCACCCGCCGCTCCTCATCAGCATGGATCAGGAAGGCGGCCCGGTCGTGCGCCTCCGCGCGGGCGCGACGCATTTTCCGAGCGCGATGGCGTTCGGCGCGGCCGGGAGCGAAGCGATCGCGGCGTCGGCGGCCGGGATCACCGCCCGGGAACTGCGGGCGGTCGGCGTGCAGATGAATTTCGCGCCGGTGCTGGACGTGAACACGAATCCGCTGAACCCGGTCATCGGCGTGCGGTCGTACGGGGAGGATCCGGACCTCGTCGGCCGCCTCGGCGCCGCGGCCGTGCGCGCGATGGAAGTGTCGGGCGTCGCGGCCACGGTCAAGCACTTTCCGGGCCACGGCGACACCGTCGTCGACTCGCACCTCGGGCTGCCGGTGGTGGAACACGATCTCGGCCGGCTCGACCGCGTCGAACTGGCGCCGTACCGCCAGGCGATCGCCGCGGGCTGCGCCGCGGTGATGACCGCCCACATCATCTTCAAGGCGCTCGACCCGGACCGCCCCGCGACGGTGTCCCCGGTCGTGCTCGGGTTTCTCCGGGAGCGCATGGGATTTTCTGGCGTGCTCGTCACAGACTCGATGGCGATGGACGCGATCACCGGCTACGCGCCGCGCGGGGAGGCTGCCGTCCAGGCGGTGCTGGCCGGCGCCGACATCGTGCTGGCGTGCGGCACGCACGAGGGGCAGCGGGAGGCGCTCGGCGCGGTGCGCGACGCCGCGGCGAGCCGGCGGATTCCGCCCGTGCGTATCACGGAGGCGGCCGCGCGTGTCGCCGCGCTCAAGCAGCGGTTCAGGCTCGCCGAGCGGGCGATCGTGCCGGTGGAGGACGTCGCCCGCCGGGTCGGCGTGCCGGCGCATCTTGTCGTGGCGGACCACGCGGCAGAGGCGGCGGTTACCGTGGTCCGCGACCCCGCGGGCCTGCTGCCGGTGCGCTCGGCGCCGTTTGCGGTCGTCGACGGGGCCGCGGGCAGCGGCACGGCGGCCCGCCTTGCAGAGGCGCTGCGGGCGGCGGGAGGCGAGGCCACGGTGATATCGATGGAGGCGGCCGGGCAGGCGTCCGGCGCTGCGGTGCGCATCGTGCCGGTGGGGCATGCGCGCCGCGATACGCCGGAGACGCGGGCAGCCGCGGCGCGCGTGGCGCATGCCGCGGCTGCCACGAATCCAATCATCGCTGTCGCGACCGGCGCCCCTTACGTCCTGACCGAGATGCCACCGCAGGCCACGTGTCTTGCCGTCTACGGCGACGACCCCGCCTCTCTGCGCGCGGCCGCGCGGGCGCTCGCCGGTCTCATCACGCCGCAGGGCGTTCTGCCCGTCTCTCTCCCCGACGCCGGCCGGTAAACCGCGCGGCTCACGATGCCGCGCCCGCGGGGCGCTACAGCCGCGGTTGCTCCGTGAGTTTGGCGAGACGCTTCGCGAGGCGTGCCGCCGGAGCGGCGAGACCGAGCCGCTCCGCAAGGCGCAACGCCTCCCCGGCTGCCTGCCGGGCGCCGGCAAGATCACCGGTTCGCGTGCGGATCTTCGCGGCTTCCTCGAGCACGTGCACGCGGTAGTGGTCGGCCGCCCGCCATGACGCCGCCTCCGCTTCGACCCGCGCGCGCCGGGCCGGCTCCGCCCCGGTGAGGCGGTAGGCGCGGCTGAGCCGCCGCAGGGCCCGCCAGCGGTCGCGCGGATCGGCCGCCTCGTCGACCGCTCGGTCAAAGCACGACGCCGCCCGTGTGTGCTCCCCGCGCCGCAGGAGCAGCATGCCAGCGCCCTCCCAGTCGAACCCGACGCGCGACCGTTGGAGATCGCGGAGCGTGCGGATCACCTCGCCGTGGAGCGCCACCATCGCGAGCAGATCCGCGCGGTTGTGGGCGATCACCGGCTCGAGCGCCGCCCGATCGCCCGAGCGCAGATATTCGACGTAGATCCCAGGGATCAGCCATCCGGGAACGTCGTCGTCCCTCGGGGCGCCGATCACTTCCGCCTCGAGCGTGCTCAACCGGTAGGTCCCGAGCACGCGGTGCCACAACCGCCGTGCCGGCGTGATCAGGTCCGTGTGGACCGCCGGCGCCGCGGGCCGCTGGCGCGCGAGGATGAACCGCGACTCGAGGATGGGCCAGTCGAACCGCTGACCGTTGAACGTGACGAGGTGCGGACGTCCGGCGAGCCGTTCGCTCACCGCCGCGAGCAGATGCGCTTCGGAGCGAAGGCGCCGCAGCAGAAATTGCTCGGTGACGAGCGTCTCGCCGTCGAGGTAGGCCAGCCCGACGAGGAACGCGTAGGTCCCCGTCCCGCCGGCGAGGCCGGTCGTCTCGGTGTCGAGCCAGACCATCCCGGCCGCCGCGCCCGCATGCTCCGTGGCGACCCAGCCGACGCTCGCGCCGATCTCGACCACGCCGTGGCGGTGGCCGAAAGCGTACCGTGCGCGGACGACTTCCACCCCGTCTGACGCGGGGCGAACGGCCCCGTCCGCCGCGGGGCCGACGGCCGGCACGGGCATGGGTCCGCGCCGCGCCGGCGACGGCGCCGAACGGGTTCCCCCGCCCGGTGCGGGGCGAACGGCCGGCGCGATGCCGGCCCCATAGCGCCGGAGCCGTTCGCGAAGGCTGTCGATCGAGGTCTCAGGCAGGGACACAGACGTCACGCAGGAGGCGCAGCGTCCGGCGCTTGGCGTCCGGGCCGAGGCCCAGGACCGGGCCGACGCAGGACGGGCAGCCGGCCTCGCAGCCGCACGCCTCGATGAGCGCCGCGGCTGTCTCCAGCAGGTCGCGGCGCAGCGCGAACAGCCGCTCCGCCTGCCCCACCCCGCCGGGAATCTGCTCGTAGACCGTCACCGTTGGCTCACCGGTGTGCGGCGAGCGCGTCTCCGCGAGCGCGCCGAGGTCGCGCGGGTCGCACATGAGGTAGAGCGGTGCGACGTTGTGAAGGGCGTTGGCGACCCCAAGGAGCGCGCCCTGCAGCGCGTCGTTGCCGTTCGCCCCGCAGAAGGCGGGGTCGAGGTCGGCGGCCCGCGAACGCGGGAAGACCCACCACGCCCCGGTCGTGTGGAGCGTCGTTTCCGGCAGATGGATCGTCCCGAAGCCGACGTTCTCGTGGGTGGAGAGCGTCAACTTCTTGAAGATCGTCGGCCGGAACGTGACCGTGACCTCGCCGTGGGCCGCGTCCTCCGCCCGCGCGAACTCCGCCAGCACGCGCAGGTCGGTCGCGATCTGCGCGTCCGTGTAGTAGTCGACGTCGACGCGCGTGACGTACGCCTTCCGCTCCTCCCAGTCGAGGCGGTCCACATGGTACTGCTGGCCGAGATGGATGTAGATCGCGTCCTCGTGCACGAACGCCGGGGCCGAGGCGAGATCGATCTCCCCGATCACGCGGGGCCGCGGCTCGGCCGCCCCGCCCCGCGAAGCCGGGGTCGTGTCGATGATGACGACGTTCTCCTGGCTCGCGCTGCGCAGGCTGACCTCTTCGGCGGGGTACGCTTCCGCGACGTAGTGCCACGCGTCGTCCTCGTGGTGGAGCACGCGCGCCTCTTCGAGATAGGCGAGGATCTCCGGCAGCGTGTTGGGCCCAAACGTCTCGGCGTCGCGGAGCGGCAGCTCGAACGCCGCGCACTTCAGATGGCTCGCCAGCACGAGCAGGTTGTCGGGGTTGGTGCGGGCCTCTTCCGCGCCCTGCCGCAGCAGATAGTCCGGGTGGCGGACGATGAACTGATCCAGCGCGGCGCTCGTCGCGACGAGCACGGCAAGCGCCCGCTCCCGGCGGCGGCCCGCCCGGCCCATCTGCTGCCACGTGCTGGCGATCGTGCCCGGGTAGCCGACCAGCACCGCGGCGCTCAACTGGCCGATGTCGATCCCTAACTCGAGCGCGTTGGTCGCGGCGACCGCGCGCACCGTGCCGTTGCGCAGTCCCGCCTCGATTTTCCGCCGTTCCGACGGAAGATACCCGGCGCGGTATCCGCAGATGGCGTCCGTGGGTAGCGAGCGCCGTTCGGCTGCCGCGCGCAGGTAGGTCGTCAGCAGTTCTGCGGCGAGTCGCGAGCGCGCGAAGAAGATCGTCTGGATGCGGCCGCTCAGCAGTTCGCCGGCCAGCGTGACCGACTCCCGCACCGCGTCGATACGGATGCCGAGCTCCTCGTTGACCACCGGCGGATTGTAGAAACCGATCACGCGCTCGCCGGACGGCGCGCCGTTGCGGTCGACGACGGCCATCGTCCGGCCCGTCAGGCGCTCGGCGTGCTCCTTGGGATTGCCGATCGTGGCCGAGCAGCAGATGAACTGCGGCGTGCTGCCATAGAAGCTGCAGATCCGCGCGAGCCGCCGCAGCACGTTCGCGAGGTGCGAGCCGAACACGCCGCGGTAGTGGTGCAGCTCGTCGAGCACGATGTATTCCAAGTTTTCGAACAAGCGCAGCCACTTCGTGTGGTGCGGCAGGATCGCCGTGTGAAGCATGTCGGGGTTCGTGACGACGACGTGCCCGGCCGAGCGGATCGACCGCCGCGCGTCGGCCGGCGTGTCGCCATCGTACGTGAACGCCCGCACGTCGGCCCCGAGCAAACGGATCAGCGTCTGGAGCTCATCGACCTGGTCGGCGCCGAGCGCCTTGGTCGGGAAGAGATACAGCGCGCGGGCCTGGGGATCGCGCAGCACCGTGTCCAGCACGGGCAGGTTGTAGCAGAGCGTTTTCCCGGACGCGGTCGGGGTGACGACCACCACATCCGACCCGCCCCGGACGAGGCCGTACGCTTCGGCCTGGTGTGAATAGAGCTGATTGATTCCTGTGCGGCCGAGTGCCTCGACGAGCCGCGGGTCCAGGCCGGCGGGAAATGGTTCGTACTGCGCGGGCCGCTCCGGAATCGTGTGCCAGGCGGTGAACTGACGGGCGAACCGCGGACGGGTGTGCAGTGCCTCAATGATCTGCTCCAATGTCATGCCGCGACTCCTGCGCTTATGCTTACGTTTACTCCGCTAACGAACTAACGTTCGCCATAGCCTGGGAGAGTCCTGTTGGATGGTATATATTGGTCGAAATATGTCTTTATGTCATAATGACCGTATGAAGACGGTCACGGTTGCCGAATTCAAGCGACGGTTCTCGGAGTTCGTGGCAGATGTGCGTTATCACGGCGAGCGCATAGTCGTGGCCCGCCGGCATACGCCTGTGGCCGCGCTTGTCGGCCTGGAGGACCTTGAGCAGTTGACCCAGGATCGCACGGGCACCGAGGGGCAAACCGGACGCAGAGGACTGTTGGCGGCGATTGGCGCCTGGGGGGATGACGAGGAGTTGGATCGCATTGTCGCTGAAATCTACGCCGCTCGTGAAGCCGCGATGGACCGTCCCGTGCCGTTCCCTAACAGTGAGCCCGAATGATTCTCGTTGACACAGACGTCGTCAGCAACCTCATGCGAACGGCGCCGTCACCGGCATTGATTCGCCGTCTTGCCGCCGTTCGGCCCGAGGAGCAATTCACCTCCGCCATCACCGTTGGAGAGCTCACCTACGGCGCATACCTGAGCGCCCGAACCGACACAATTCTCCAACGATTGAACGAGCGGGTCTCACGGAATCTAACGGTTGTGCCATTCGACCGCGCAGCCGCTGAGCTATACGGGCAACTGCGGGCTCGGCTGGAACGAGCGGGGACGCCGCTGCCGGAGCCAGATCTGCGTATCGCCGCCATCGCCCTTTCTCGTTCCTTCACCCTCGTGACGGGCAACGTCCGGCATTTTGGCCGAGTGCCAGGCCTGACTGTTGAAAACTGGCTAGCAGAGTGATCTATCGCGCGCTCATTCGTCCGCTGCTGTTCCAACTCGATCCTGAACGAAGCCATGATGTTGCGCTGACATCTCTCGGTGCCGCCGGGCCGGTGCTTGCGCGACTGTGTCCCCCCCTTCCCGACCCGCGCCTGTCCGTGACAATCGCGGGCCTGCACTTTCCGACGCCGGTCGGACTCGCCGCGGGATTCGACAAAGCGGCGAAAGCGCTGTGGGCATGGCCCGCGCTCGGCTTCGGCTTCGTGGAGGTCGGGACCGTCACCGCGCAGGCACAGCCTGGGAATCCCCGGCCACGGGTATTCAGGCTGCCACGCGACCAGGCGCTGATCAACCGGCTTGGGTTCAACTCGCCGGGCGCCGATGCGATGGCCGAACGGCTCGCCGCGCTCCGGCGCGGCCGCCCCTACCCCATTCCGCTCGCGGTGAACATCGGCCGGAGCCGCGCGGCGTCGAACGAGCAGGCCGTCGACGATTACGTGTACTCCTTCGACCGCCTGCAGCCGCATGCCGACTTCGTCGTCGTCAACGTCTCGTCGCCGAATACGCCGGGACTCCGGCAGCTGCAGATGCGGGACGCGATTGTGCCCCTCCTCGACGCGCTGACAGGACGCAACCGCGCGCTCGGCGAGAAGCCGCTCTTCGTGAAGATCGCGCCCGATCTCACCGACGCCGAGTTGAACGAAGTCGTCGACGCCGTCGGCGGCCGTGTGCACGGGATCGTGGCCACCAACACCACGCTCGGGCGCGCCGGGCTCGTGAGCCCGGCCCGAGAGGAAGCCGGCGGACTCAGCGGCCGTCCGCTTCACGCGCAGGCGGTGCAGATCATCGGCCGGCTGCGCCGGCTCACGGGTGGCCGTCTGCCCATCATTGGAGTCGGCGGCATATTCACGGCTGAAGATGCCTACGCGGTGATTAAGGCGGGAGCGACTCTGGTCGAACTCTATACCGGTTTCGTGTACGACGGGCCCGCGCTGCCGCGCGCGATCGCGCGCGGGCTTCTCTCGCTGCTCGATCGCGACGGCCTCAGGTCGATTGCGGAGGCGACCGGTGTTTCAACACCGGTCGCCTCGGGGACGGCCTGACATGCGCCGGTGAGTCGGCTCAGTCACCGTGGTCGTCCGTCGTCTTGGTTGGCAGCGGCGCGATCTTGACCGGCGCGGGCGCCGCGGCGGCCTTCGCGTACCCGGGCACGGTGACTTCGAACGGCTGGTCTTTGTCGTCGCTCCCCTGGTACACGCCCTTCACTGTCAGTGTGCCTTTCGCGTCTGTCCATGCGAGATAGGAATTGGGGTTATACATTCCTTTCGTGTAATTCACGGACTGGAGCGGGAAGCGCTCTCCACACCCGACCAGGACGGCATATTTGTGGCCGTCCTTGCCTGTGATCGTGACGATGGCCACGCCGGACTTCTTGCACTGGTAGTCGATGCTCCAGCTGCCCGTCAGGCTCGAGTAGTTGGTGTCGACGGTGACAACGCTCGGGTCGGACGATGTCGGAGATCCCGGCTCAGTTTGGGTGGGGGTGATGTGCTCGCCGGTCGGATTTGGAATGTATAGGTCGCCGATTGGGGTGGACGTAGTGCCGGCCGGCGCCTGCTGCGGTACCCCGGGTGTCTGCGCCGATACATGGGTGAGGCCCGCGAAAGTTGCGACCGCCATGACGGCGACAATGCCGATGACCACGATGGACCGACGTAACATCTGTCTCTCCTCCCGAGCAGTTCGAGTTGTCACAGCATGCGGAACACGACGCGCCGGTTGAGTGCCCGGCCCGCCGGCGTCGCGTTGCCGGCAACCGGACGTGTGGCACCGTAGGATCTGCATGGTGCTGCTTTCGCCCAAAACGATTTCCACGTGTCTCGTGCCCCCCCCCCCGCTTCGTGCGGGCGTTACCGTTTCAATACCACGACCCGGAGGGTCCCGGCAATATGTGGAACCACGTATTGCCTATTGTGCAGGTTGCCGCTGGAGAGCCGCTGGAACCGCACGCGCTTGCCTGCCCTGTCTATCGCATGACCTCCTGCCGGCGACTCTCCCGATAGCCGCACCGGACCCGCCGCATTTTCTCAGCCGGCGCCTGCCTCTAGCGCGGGACGCCCTGGAGCACGCGCAGATATTGAATCTGGCCGGCGTGATAGGCGTCGTGCGTCGTCGTCCGGACCACGCGCATCGCGATCGGCTGCCGGTGCCGGCCTTTATACCAGTCGATCGATCGCGAGAGGCCGGCGTCGTCGAGGGCATGCACGCGGCTCAGCAAATCCACGGAGATCGCCAGCAGTGTCTGGCGGTCGCGCTCCCAATCGGCCTCGCTCCCAGCCGCCTCGCCCCAGTCGCGCGCCTTGAGTTCCTGACCTTCGCGCGGATTCCCGCTCCAGGCGTCGAGGACCCCGCCCTTCCATAAGTTCAGGTGGCGGACGATCTGCCAGATGGAATGCCGCTCCGGCGCGGGCTTCCATGCCGCCTGCGCGGCGGTCAAGCCGCCGATCGTCTCGCTCAGCGGCGGCTGCCACTGCCAGCCCTCTTTCTCTAGAAGTGTGTAGACGTGATCAACCACAAGGTCGTGTAGCGTCAGCACGTTCGTCGGATTCATTGCCTCCCCCGATCCGTCTGGCGTCCCGCCCCGTCTGTCGCAGGACCTCCGGCCACTTGGTGGCCTCCTGCCGCTGTGATCGCCGCGTGCACGCGCTCGGGCGACAGCGGCATGTCGAGGTGGCGGACGCCGAGGTGCGCGAGCGCGTCGACCACCGCGTTCACGACGCACGGCGTCGAGCCGATCGTCGCGGCCTCGCCGATCCCCTTGGCGCCGAGCGGGTTGCGCGGGGTCGGCGTGACCGACCGGCCGCGCTCCACGCGCGGAACATGGTGGGCCTTCGGGATCGCGTACTCCGACAGCGCCGCGGTCAGCATCTGGCCGTTCTCGTCGTAGACCGCGTGTTCCAGGAGCGCCTGCGCCGCGCCCTGTGCGATCCCGCCGTGGATCTGGCCGTCCACCAGCAGCGGGTTGATCACGCGGCCGCAGTCGTCCACACAGACGTAGCGGTCGAGCCGCACGCCGCCGGTCTCGGGGTCCACGTCGACGACGCACACGTGGGTGCCGAACGGAAACGTGGTGCCCTGCGACTTGAACCGGCTCGTCGCCTCGAGGCCCGGGCTCTGGCCGTCGGGCACGTGTTTGCCGGCGTACGCGGCTTTGGCGATCTCGGCCAGCGCGACGGCGCGGCCCGGCGCGCCGCGCACCGTGACGCCGCCGTTCTCGAGGACCAGATCGGACTTCGCCGCTTCCAGTATGTCCGCGGCGATCCCGAGGATCTGCTCACGGACCTCGAGCGAGGCCAGGTAGACGGCCGAGCCGCCCAGCGACATGCTGCGGCTGCCGCTGGTGCCGCCGCCGAACTGCACCAGGAGCGTGTCGCCGTGCACGACCGTCACGTCTTCGGGCGAGACGCCGAGCGCGTCGGCGACGATCTGTGCAAACCCCGTCGCGTCGCCCTGACCGTGGGGCGACGTCCCGGTAATCACCGTCACCGTGGCGTCCGGGTTCATCCGGACGGTGCCGAGCTCCCACGGGCCGAAGCCGCAGATCTCGACGTAGCTCGCGACCCCGACGCCGACCAACCGGCCCTCCCGCCGCGCCTCGGCCTGCCGCTGGCGCAGCCCGCGATAGTCCGACAGGCGCAGCGCTTCGTCGAGCGGCTTCGCGTACTCCCCGGAGTCATACGTGGCCCCGGTGAGCGTCTTATATGGAAACTCCGACGGCGGAATGAAGTTGCGCCGCCGGACCTCTGCCGGGTCGAGACCGGCCTCGCGCGCCACGAGGTCCATCACGCGCTCCAGATAGTACGTGGCCTCGGGCCGTCCGGCACCGCGGTAGGCGGCGGTGGGACAGGTGTTCGTGTAGAGCGCGAGCAGCTCCGAATGGATGGCCGGGATCTTGTACGGGCCCTGGATCATGAGCGGGGTGAGCGTCGGGATAATCGCCGTGAGGGACGCCAACTCGCCGCCGAGGTCGGCCAGCAGACGCATGCGGAGGCCCCGCAGCCGGCCGTCGCGGTCGGCCGCGGCCTCGAGGTCCGCCACCTGCGCGCGGCCGTGCGTCGTGGTCAGCATGTTTTCCCGGCGCGTCTCGATCCACTTCACCGCCCGGCCGAGGCGGCGCGCGAGCTGCGCGACGACGATATCCTCCGGGTAGGTGTTGAGTTTCGCGCCGAACCCGCCGCCGACATCCGGCGTGATGACGCGGATCCGCCGGGTCTCGAGTCCGAGCGTCTGGCCGATGCTGTCGCGGATCGCGTGCGCTTCCTGGGTCGACGTCCAAACGGTCAGGATCCCCTGCCCCATGCTGCCGTCGTACATCGCGACGGTGCCCCGGGGTTCGAGCGACACCGGTGCCAGCCGCTGGTTGATCATCCGCTGCCGCACGACGACCGGCGCCTGCCCAAACGCCGCGTCGACGTCGCCCTCGTCGAGCACCTTCCGGAAGGCGACGTTCGTCCCGAAGGATTCGTGGACAAAGGGCGCGCCGGCCGCGGCCCGGTCGAGGTCGATGACGGCCGGGAGCGACGCGTACTCCACGGCGACCTGCTCCGCGGCGTCGCGCGCGACGTACGGATCGTCGGCGGCGACGACCGCGACCGGCTGCCCTTCGTAGTGGATTTCGGCGGCCGCCAGCAGCTGATGGGCGGCCACGAGCATCTCGCCGACCGTTTGGACCGGCAGCAGCTTCTGGAGCTCCGGCACGTCGGAGGCGGCCAGGGCCGTCACGACCCCCGGCAGGGCGCGCACCGCGGCCAGATCGATCCGCACGATCCGCGCGTGGGCGTGCGGGCTGCGCACAAACGCCGCGTGCAGCATGCCCGGCATGACGAGGTCGTCGACGAACTGCCCCTGGCCCCGGATGAGTTTGGGATCTTCAATGCGCTTCACCCGCGCGCCGACGTACCGGGAAACCGCCACCTGAACCACCGCCTTCGAGGGTATCGCGACAAAGCGCGTCGTGCGGACCTGTCCCCGACGCTGTTCGACCGCTCCGCGACGCCACCCTGCCCCGTCTAACGCGGGACCTCCGGCCGCCTTCTGGGCCTGCGGGCATCTTTGGCTCACGCCGTAGGCCCAGGACCAAAGACGCGCCTCCTGCCGCGCGGGCCGCTCTTCCATCGAGGTTGCGCGGTTCTTGCACGGGACTTCGGCCGTAGTGCGCGACACGAAACACGCGCGAAAGGCTCATCGCAGAGGAACGCGACGTAGTGGAGCGAAAGCACGTATAAATGGAAGGCGTGCTCGGTCACGTGGGGGACGTGATGACGCCGGCGTCGGCGTTCGTGTCGGCGGGCGACACTGCGGCCAAGGCCTCCGCCACGTTTCGCGCGCACCGCCTGCCCCTGGTACCCGTGCTCGATGCCGGGAATCTCGTCGGCGTGCTCGCACCCCTCGATCTCCTGGAAGAGCGGCCGTTTCGTCCCGTCACAGATCTCATGATGCGCGGGATCACGCCCGCGAGTCCGGAGCTGCCGCTTCTGCAGGCGCACGCGCTGCTCGTGTCCCAGGGCCTCGAAGTCCTTCCCGTGATTCAAGGCGACCACGTGGTGGGCCACCTCACGCTCTCCGCGGTGCTGCGCGCGATCAACCAGCAGACCGATCCGCTGACCGGCCTGCCGTGGGCGACCGGCCTGCGCATGTGGGCGGCGGACGCGCTGGTGCGCCGCCGGGAAGTCGCCGCGCTGTTTATCGATCTCGATAACTTCCGCGAGGTTAACAAGACGCTCGGCCACGTCGTGGGCGACGGCGTGCTGCGTGTGATCGCTGATCTGCTCCAGCAGTGCACCGACCCGATGACCGATCTGCTCTGTCGGTACGGCGGCGACGAGTTCGCGATCGCGACGATGCGTCCCGACGACGACGCGCGGGCGCTGGCGGAGCGCATTCAAGACGTGGTGCAGGTCCCGGTTGCCGGGACGGATCGCCGTGTGACCGTCAGCGTCGGCTTTGCCGGCGGGCGGCGCCATGAGGACCGCGAGCCGGGACACGCCGCGGCCACCGTGGACGACCTGCTCGCGCTCGCGAGCCGCGCGTCCACGGCCGTGAAGACGTCGGCGGACGCCGCCGCACGCCGGGCGGCGTGGCATCCGCAGGGCGCGCTGCCCGCGGAGGCCCGCGTGCAGCTGCTGGACGTGCACGTCGAGTCCCACGGCGGGCGGCCGTCGGCGGAAGTGCGCCTGCGCCTGGGGACCCGCGACGTCGTCGGCACGTGCTCCGAGCTGGTCCGGACGCCGAAGCCCGCGCCGCGGTTCCTCGTCGCGGAGGCGACGCTCGCGGCACTGCACCGCATTCTCGGCGAGCCGCACGTCTACGTGCTGGAGGACGTGCTGGACTCGTTGGCGCCGTCCTACTCCCTTGTCGTCGCGGTGGTCGCGGGGATGCGCGAAGACAGCGGCAAGACCGAGCGGTTTATCGGCGGCGCCGCGGGGCGGGATCTTCCCCAGGCGGTGTGCAAGGCCGTGCTCGACGCCGTCAACCGCCCTCTCGCGCGGCGGCTCGGCACGCTGCTCGACAGCGACGTCCGCTAGCGCCCCGGCGGTTCCTTCCGGCTGATCAGCGCGATCCACTGCGCAAACGCGCCCAGGAATGCGCGGATGTGCTTCGCCGTCTCCTCGTCGGTGAGCCGGCCCGCGGCGTCGAACTTCTCGCCCGCCCGGGCGATCAGCACCGCCGGCTGCGGCATGACGATCGCGTTGAGGTTGACGAGAATCGTGCGCAGGTGCATCTGCGCACGCGCCGTCCCGACCGCGCCGGGCGTGGCGCCGAGGATGCCGACCGGCTTGCCTCGGAGCGCGGCGTCGCCGGAGGGCCGGCTGATCCAATCGATGACGTTCTTGAGCACCCCCGAGACCGAGAAGTTGTGCTCCGGCGTGACGACGAGGGTGCCGTCCGCGGCGCGGATCGCCTGCTTGAGCCGGGTGACCGCCTCCGGAAACGCGGCCTGCTCGACGTCGAAGTTGTAGAGCGGAATCGCGTCGATCTCCTCGATCGTCACGGCGAGCGAGGCCGGCGCGAGGTCGCGCACGGCCCGCGCGAGCGCCCGGTTGTGCGAGCCGGCGCGCAGACTGCCGGCGAACGCGACGACAGAAAACGGCTGCGCCATGGCTACATCATCGCGCGCGTCTGTCCGCCGTCGATGCAGATCGTCTGCCCCGTGATGTAGCTCGCGGCCTCGGAGGCGAGGAACACCGCCAGCGCCGCGAACTCCCGCGGCTCGCCGTAGCGTCCCAGCGGGATCCCCGCGACGCTCTCCTGGACGATCGCCTCCACCGGCTTGCCGGTGTCCTTGGCGCGGACGCCGTCCAGCCAGCGCACGCGGTCCGTGTCGATGCGGCCCGGCGCCAGGTTGTTGACGAGGATGTTGTGCGGCGCCAGCTCGAACGAGAGCGTCTTCGTGAAGGCGACCACGCCGGACCGGAAGACGTTGCTCAGGACGAGTTGGGGAATCGGGACTTTGACCCCGGACGTGATGACCGTGAGGATGCGGCCCCACTTATTGGCGCGCATGAACGGCACCGCGCCGCGGATCAGGCGTACCGCGCTCATGAGATTTTGGTTGTAGGCCGCTTCCCACTGCGCGTCGGTGAGCGCGAGTCCGGACCCGGCCGGGGGCCCTCCGGCGTTCGCCACGAGGATGTCGAGCCGGCCGAACCGCGTCCGCGCCACATCGAGCAGCCGGTCCACACCGGCCGCGGTGGCAACGTCGGCGACCACGGGCACCGCGGTCCGGCCGGTGGCGCCGGCGATCTCGTCCGCCGCCCGCGCGATGACGTCCTCGCGGCGGCTGCCGATCACGACGTCGGCGCCGGCCTCGGCGAACCCCTGCGCGATCGCGCGGCCGATGCCGGCGCTCGCGCCCGACACCACCGCCACCCGGCCTGACAGATCAACTTGCATGCCCACTCCTCCTTCGGACCGGATTCTGCAGCTCCGGGAAGCCGTCGATCCGGCACCCCGCGACGTCGCCGTCTTCGACGACGGCCGCGCCGGGGGTCCCGGTCAGCAGCAGGTCTCCCGGCTCCCACTCGAAGACGCGGGAGAAAAACGCCACCAGCATCGCCGGGGCAAATCGCATGTCCGAGACCGTATTGGTCGCCACGGCCTCCCCGCGGCGCAGGGTCGTCACGCGAAGACTCGCCGGGGACGGGACCTCGTCGGGGGTCGCGATCCACGGGCCGACGCTTAGGAACGTGGCGAAGGACTTCGCCCGGGTCAGGAACCGCGGATTTCGCTGCAAGATATCTTCGGCCGTCATGTCGATAATCGGCACGTAGCCGAACAGCGCCGACGGCACGTCGGCTTCCGTGACGCCGGCGGCGCGGCGGCCGAGGACCAGGGCGAGTTCGGCCTCCGCGGTGACGCGCTGGGACTGCGGCGGGAGCAGAATCGTCTCGTCCGGCCCGATCAGCGTCGTCGCGGGCTTCATGAACGACGCCGGCTCGTCGGGCACGGCGACGCCGAGGTCCTGCGCATGCGCGCGATAGTTCAGGCCGATGCCCCAGATCTTCGGCGGCCGGCGGAGCGGACAGACGAGGCGCGGTCCCTCGAGCGGCGGCGCCGGGATCCGGCCGCTGAGCCGCGCGACGGCGGGGCGAAAGCGCTCGATCGCGCCGTCGCGGATGAACTCCTCGAGCGTCGGCGGGACGCGAACGTCCGCCGCGGCCCCGACCGCCTCGAGATCGTACGCCGCGTCGCCGAGCAGCACGGCCGCCCGTTCCGTCCGGCCCGCGCGGTAGGATCCGAATCTCATCTCTGGGTTCTTGGCCTCCTCTCGCGCCGCTTCCTCCGCGGCGGATGCGGTGTCGCGCAGGAGTGGCGCGCCCGCAGGGGAAACACCTGACGCGTGCGCTTCCGTAGAGATATTGTGCGACGGGACATGATACCGAACACCGTTCTGCGCTGTGCCGCCGTCCTCGCGCTGACCGTCACCCTCGCCGCGGCGCGGTCGCTGCCGGGCGCGGCGCAGGGTCCGCCGAGCCTGGTCTCGGTCTCGGTGACCGGCGGCCCCGCCACGGTCGATACGCTGCGGCTCGCGATCACGACGGCTGCGCGTCTGGCCATGGGACTCCAGCCGTCGGCGCTCGTGCGGGTGGCGCAGACGCGGCCCGACCTCGTGCCCCTGGATGCCTCCTCCGCCGAGACGGTGCTCGCCGGGTTGACGGTCACGGACCCGGGGATGCCGCCCGCGATTCGGCTCGCACGAGTTACGCTGACCAACGCGATCATCCCCTGGAACGACGCCGAGACCCTGCTCGTCAGCAACAGCCCGGAGACGATTCCGTTCGGCAAGGTGCTCTACACGGGCGCGCTGTCGGCGGCGCAGACCGTCCGGCTGCTGTTCCATCACCAGAACGGCTCCAAGTCTCAGCACATGTTCGTCGCCGTCACGCTCAGCAACCCCGATCGGGAGCCGGCATCGGTGTGGGTCCAGGGCGCCGTGGGGGCGCCGTCGCAGGAGGAAGTGACGCCCGGGCACGACGCGGCCCGGATCTTCCTCGACGAGTACGCGCGCCACGCCGGTTTCCTTGTACGCCTGCCGGGCAACACGACGGTGCCGCTGTTCGTCGAAGATCTTCCGCCGCTCGGCATCACGAGCGGCATCGCCCAGTTCGGCCTGCTCGACGGTCAGCGGTTGAACGCGCAGGTGGTGGCCCGCCTCGCGACCGAAACGGAGCCCCCGCCGGACAGCTTCGCGCCGGACTTCGACCGCGTGCATCAGCGCGGCGCCTTCGTCCGCCCCCAGATCGGGCGGACCCTGACGTACACCGTGGGCGGCCCGCCGGCGATCATGGTGCTTGCCGCGGATGCGGACCTGCTGCACGAGGGACAGACCGGGGCGCTGCTGCAGGGCAACTACGGCGTCGTCTACCGGTTCAACGTCGACGTCGTGAACCCGACCCAGACACCGGCCCCCGCGGCGCTGGTCCTCCACGCGGACGGCGGCCAGGCCCGCGGCAGCTTCGTCATCAACGATCAAGTCGTGGAGAGCGTGCTCGTCCAACCCAACGCTCCGCAGCCCGCGTTCACGTTCTCGTTGCGGCCTCAGACACGCCGCACCATCCGGATCCTCACCGTTCCCGAGAGCGGATCGAACTACCCTGTGCGCCTCACGCTCGGCGCGCCGTGACCCCGTCTGGGCGTTCTGGCTCTGCGCCGCAGGCCCAGGGGCGGACGGCCCCGGCTTCGCGGCGTGAGTCCCACGAAGGGGGAGGCGGTGCGGCGTCGGCCGTTCCGGTCGCCGGCGCGTCCCGGATCGTCCTCAAGATCGGGACCACGACGCTGACCGGCGGCGGGCCGGTCCTCGATGCGGACCGCATCACCGCCGTGGCGGAGGACGTCGCGGCCGCGGTCCGGCAGAAGCGGCAGGTGCTGCTCGTCTCGTCCGGGGCGATCGTCACCGGCGCGGGGCTGCTCGGTCGCCCGCGGCCGCGGCGGCTGGTCGAGAAGCAGGCGCTGTCCGCGGTCGGCCAGCCCGTGCTGATGCAGCGGTACGGCGCCGCGTTCGAGCGCCTCGGCCTCCGGACCGCCCAAATCTTGCTGACGCGTCAGGACTTCGCCGACCGCCGGCGCTATGTCAACGCGCGCCAGACGCTGCTCGCGCTGCTCGCGGACGGCGTCGTGCCCGTGATCAACGAGAACGACACGATCGCGACCGAGGAGATCCAGATCGGCGACAACGATACCCTATCCGCGCTCGTGGCGAGTCTCGTCGGCGCGGACCTGCTCGTGATGCTCTCGGACGTGGACGGGCTCATGACCGCGGACCCCCGGCGGCAGCGCGCCGCCCGGTTGATCCCGACAGTGGCGCGCATCGACGCGGAGATCGTCCGGGTGGCGCGGCGGACGGTGACCGCGCAAGGCGTCGGCGGCATGGCGACGAAAATCGAAGCCGCGCGTATCGCCACGCAGTCGGGCGTGGCGACCGTCGTGACCGGGGGGGCCGCGCAGCGTCCCCTCGGCCGCCTGCTCGCGGGCGAGCGGCTCGGCACGCTGTTCCTGCCGGCCGGGCGGCTCTCCGGCCGCGGGCGCTGGCTCGCCTTCGGCCTCGTCGCCCGGGGGACGCTCGTCGTCGACGACGGCGCCGGCCAGGCGCTCCGCCGCGGCAAGAGCCTGCTGCCGGCCGGCATCGTCCGGATCGACGGGACGTTCGACGCCGGCGCGGCCGTCGCGATCGCCGACGGCCGCGGGCAGGAGCTGGCCCGCGGCCTCGTCAACTACTCCAGCGCGCATCTGGCGAGGATTCAGGGACGCCGGACGTCCGAGATCGCGCGCGTCCTCGGCGAGCGGACGCACGACGAGGCCGTGCATCGGGACAACCTGGTGGTGACGGTACCACGATGAGCATCCCGTCTGGGCGTTCTGGCTCTGCGCCGCAGGCCCAGGGACGAGCGGCCCCGACTCCGCGGGGCGGCCCGGCGGCCGCGGTCGTCGAGGTCGAGACGCAGGCGCGCGCCGCGCGCGAGGCCGCGCGCACGCTTCACTACGCCTCCGACGCGGCGCGACGCGCGGCGCTCGAGGCGATCGCGGCGGCGATCCGGTCGCGGGCGCGCGCGATCCTGGACGCAAACGGCCGGGACCTCGCCGCGCTTGGGGATCGCCCGGCGGCTTTTCGCGACCGCCTGACGCTCACGCCCGACCGCGTCGAAGACCTCGCCCGCGCGCTCGAGAACATCGCCGCCCTTCCGGATCCGGTCGGCGCCGCGGTCGACGTGCGCACGAGGCCGAACGGCATGGAGGTCCGGCGGGTGCGCGTGCCGATCGGCGTGGTGGCGATGATCTACGAGTCCCGCCCCAACGTGACGGTGGACGCGGCCGGCCTGTGCCTCCGGTCCGGCAACGCCGTGATCCTCCGCGGCGGCGCGGAGTCCCGTCACTCCGACGAGGCGCTGGGAGAGGCCATCGCGGCCGGGTTGCGCGCCGCGGGCCTCCCCGAGGCCTCCGTCACGCTGCTGGCCCGGCGCGACTACGACGCGATCCGTGACCTCGTGCGCCTCGAGGGCCTCGTCGACCTGGTCATTCCCCGCGGCGGGCCGGCGCTGATCCGGCTCGTGACCGAGCACGCCCGCGTCCCCGTGCTGAAGCACGACCGCGGGGTGACCCACGTGTTCGTCGACCGGGATGCCGACGTGGAGATGGCCGTGCGTCTCATTGTCAACGCCAAGACGAACCGGCCGAGCACCTGCAACGCGCTCGAGAAGGTGCTGGTCGACTCGCCCGCGGCCGGGCGGATCGTCCCGCCTCTCGTCGCGGCGCTGCGCGCGGCCGGTGTTGAGGTGCGCGGTGACGCCGCGACGCGCCGGTGGGCCCCTGATGTGACACCCGCAACAGACGATGACTGGGACGCCGAGTACCTCGATTTGATTCTGGCGATCCGCGCGGTCGACGGGTTCGATGCGGCCGTGGAGCACATTCGCCGGCACGGCACGGGGCTCGCCGACGCGATCGTGACGCGCGACGGCGCCCGCGCGGAGCGGTTCGTGCGCGAGGTGGACAGCGCCGCGGTGCTGGTCAACGCCTCCACGCGGCTTGTGGACGGCGGGGAGTTCGGCCTGGGCGCGGAGGTCGGGATCAGCACCAGCCGCCTCCACGCACGCGGTCCGATGGGTCTCGAGGATCTGACGACGACGAAGTGGATCGTCTGGGGATCCGGGCAGACCCGGACCTAGCTAGCCGCGCGTCACGGGGTGCGAAGGACGGCCGCGCCTGCCACCAGCGCGGCCAGCAGCGTGATGCCGAAGTACGCCATCGCGAGACCGCAGGCGAGGTTGATCCAGCGATAGAAGCGCATGGAGAGAAATCTCCGTCCCCACCCGATCATGCCCGCCATGAAGAAGCACCAGGCGACACACGCCAGCATGAACGCCGCGAAGAACACCATAAGCAGGTGCTCGCGGTGCGCGCCCAGGGCGGCGACCGCGCCCCCGCCCACGCCGAGCCAGAACGCGACGTTTTGAGGATTCGACAACGACAGCGCGGCGCCGGCCGTGAAGTCTCCCCCCGACGTGGGCCGGCCGGCCGCGGGGACCGTCCCCGCCCACGCGTCCCGCAGCGCGCGCCAGGCCAGCCAGAACAGCAGCACGACGCCGACCGCGGCGAGGCCGGTCGAGATCGGCCGCGAAACCGCGAGGTACGCGACGCCGGAAAGCGCGAGCGCGGCCCAGGTGGCATCGCCGACGAGCGAGCCCAGTTCCGTCAGCAGCGCGCCGGCGAAGCCGCGGTGGACGCCGCGGCGGAGGGCTTCAGCCATGACGGCGCCCGGAGGCGCGCAGAAGACCACGCCGAGCGCGAAGGCCGTCCAGAACAAACGGTCCGCGGTGATCGCTAGGATCCCAACGCGGTGATGGTGTCCACCGTCACGTCGAGCAGACTGGCCACGACCAGATCCGCCGCCGAGAAGTCCATCCCGCGGGTCAACTCCGACGGGACGGCGATGCAGCGCATCCCGGCCGCCTTCGCGGCGCGCACGCCGGACTCGCTGTCTTCCAAGGCGGCGCACGCCGATTCCGCCACCGCGAGGCGCCGCGCGGCGAGGCGGTAGACGTCGGGCGCGGGCTTCGCCCGCGGGACTTCGTCCCCGCCGGCCACGGTGTCGAACTTGCCGGCCAGGCCAAGTCGCTCCAGTAGCTCCCGCACGCGGGCCACCCTCGACGTGGACGCGACGGCCGTCCGCAGCCCATGAGCGCGGACGCTCTCCAGCAAGGCGACGACACCCGGCAGCGGTGTCAGAAAGTCCGGCTGCAGACGTTCGTGATGATCGTGCCAGAGCGCGCGGGCCGCCTCGGGCGCCATCGGACTGCTCGGCTCCCGAAAGCGGGCGAGCGGATCAAACGGGCTGTCGTTGCGCCCGATGTTCTGCCGCCACGAACTGACGGGAAACGGCCAGCCGTGCTGCGCGTGCACGGCCTGCCACGCAAGATACTCCGGGGTCTCGCTGTCGACGATGAGGCCGTCCAAATCGAAGATTACCGCCAGGACCTTCGTGACTGTCGTCTCGCTCCGCCCCGTCACGGCCGCACAAACGTTTCCGACGCCGCCGGGCCCTGCCACATCACGGGAACGCCGCCGATCGTGCCGCGGACGGTCGCCTCGCCCCCCAACTGCAGGAAGAGCGGCAATCCCCGCGCCGCGCGGGGGTCTACCGGCGCACCCGGCGGCAGGCCGCCGAGCACCCCCCGCACCGTGATGCGGACCGTGGCGGTGTCGGGACCGCTGGCCGCGTGGATCGTCACCTCCGCCAGCGCCGGCACGCGGCGGCCGGCGATCAGCGGTCCCGGCCGCCACCCCGCATACGTGATGTCCGTGACCGGCAGCGCCGCGACCAGGCCTCCCTGCTCCCGCGTCAGCGACGCGCCTGGGGCGGCGGGCGTGCCTGGCGATCGATCGGCGCGCCAGAGAAACAGCATGCCCCGGCCTCCGGAGCCGTCGGCCGGGTCCCCGGTTGGAAGCTGGACGCGGTCGTAGACGAGCGCGCCCGCGTCACTCGACGCCTGGCCCCAATCCCAGGTCGTCCCGCTCCAGGTGCCCCAGTTGTGGTCGTGGTACGCGGGGGCGTTCGACAGCGTGAGCGTCCGGCCGCCGACCCGCAGCGTTCCGTCCGCACGTCCCCTGGCCACCGGAACAACGTGGCCATTAGTGATGCCGCCGAGCCGTAGCTCCCTCGCCGGCAGCATGAAGCCGCGGTCCGGCCGGATCGTAACGTCGGCGTAGAGCCGGCGGTCGGTGACCGTGAGATGATATCCGCCGGCATCGACCCGGACGCGGCCCGGACCGATGCGTTGGTCGGGGCTCGTCGTAGAGATGTCGCCCGGCGCGAGCACCCGTGGGATGAACGCAGTCTCCACGGGACCGCCAGGCATCTGGACGCGTGCAATCACCGCGCCGAACGGTCCTCCGGTGAGCAGTTGGAGATAGGCGTGCGCACGCGTCGCCGGGTCGAAGAAGTTGAAATAGTCCCACTCCACCCACGCCGGCTGCGCCCCCGGCACAAACAGGGCCGCGGCGGGCCGCGGCGGAACGTGGAAGGGGTCGAGCCTGGCGGCGAGCGACGCGACGGGGGGATTCAGCCACGCTTCGTCGGCGGCGCTGTCGGTGGCGCCGGTCACGGTCCGGGCGGCGCGCGCTGCCTGATCCAGCGACGGAATCCCGGCCGAGGCGCCGGCCGTCACCACCCGTCCGCGCGCGCGCACGTAGAGAAGCCGCGACGATATCTGCGGCGCCGCCGCGATCACGTCCGGCCGGAACCGCGGACCGTCGATGACGTCGCGCACGAGAAACCGGGCGTTCGGTATCGTGAAGAAGAGTCCGGTCACCCCGTTGACCTTGATGACCGCGGGGTCGATGCCTTCGGGCAGGACGACCACGTCGCCGCCGGCCACGAGGTTGCGGTCCTGCGCCTCGAGCAGCAGCGCGTCGCCGACCGAGAGCAGCGCGATCATGATGGCCACGCCGGCGCCGTAGCCGAAAAGCAGCAGCGTCGAGCGCCACGGCCGGTCCAGCAGCGCCCGCCGCGCGATGAGCCACGCCGTGGGCGTCACGCGATCCCTCCGTTTCGCATGCGGATCTGGCGGTCGGCGAGCGCGGCCAGTTCGGCGTTATGGGTCACGACCACAACCGCGCAGCCGTCCTGCGTGGCGTCGCGCAGGAGACGAATGATGTCGCGCCCGGTGTCATCGTCCAATTCGCCGGTCGGCTCGTCGGCGAGGAGCAGCGCCGGACGGTTGGCGAGGGCGCGGGCGATGGCCACGCGCTGCATCTCGCCGCCACTCAGCTCTCCGGGCCGGTGGCCGGCTCGTCCGGCCAGGCCCATCCGGTCGAGCAGCGCCGCGGCCCGCTCCCGGCGCGCCGCCGCCGGTACGCCGGCCTCGATCATCGGCAGCATCACGTTCTCTTCGGTCGTGAGCATCGGCAAGAGAAAGAACCGCTGGAAGATGAAGCCGACGTGCGCGAGGCGCAGGCGCGCGAGCTGGGCGTCGGCGAGCGCGTGCGTGGGGTGGCCGAGCAGCATCACAGCGCCCGTGGTGGGAAGGTCCACGCCGCCGAGCAGGTGCAGCAGCGTCGATTTGCCGCAGCCGCTCGGGCCGACCACCGAGATCATGCGTCCCGGCTCAACGGTGAGGCTGACGCCGCGCAGGGCGTGCACCGTGCCGCCGGCCGTTCGGTATTCCTTCGTGACCGTGTCCGCCACGGCGATCATGAGAGCACCTCGGCGTGCAGCGTCGCGGCGACCGCGGTCTTCGACGCGACGGCGGCCGGATAGACGCCGGCGACCGCCCCCGTGCCCGCGAGGAGCGCGACGGTCCTCGCCGCGGCGGCGGGGGTCAGCACGAAGAAATGGAGGTCGACCGGCAGCCCCGGTGCCTGTCGCAGGATGGCGTCGAGATAGCGCGCGATCACGAGCCCGAGCACAAACGTGCCGGGCAGGCTGGCCACGCCGAGTGCCGCCCCCTCCAGCACGATGAGGGCCGCGATCCGCGCCCGCGTGAAGCCGATGGCCCGCAGCATCGCGATCTCGCCGAGGCGCTCGCCGACCGAGAGTGTCACAATTGCCGTAATGAGTAGAAACGCGATGGCGACGCTGAGCGCGCCGAGAATCAAGGAAAATTGATTGAAATACGTGAGCCGTGTCGCGAGCCGCGCGAGGAACCCCGCATTGCTGAGCGCGTCGACGCGGGGATCGCGCGCTTCGATCCAGCGCGTGAGCGGTTCGGACCGCGCCGGGTCGCTCAGGCGGACCAGGATGAGGGACGCCGCGCCGTCGGCCCGGCCCTGTAGGGCCCGCAGGTCTCGGGTCGCGATGGAGATCGAGCGCTGCGCGGCCAGGTCGACGTAGAAGTCCGCGATGCCGACGACCCGGAACGCGCGGGGGGCCGCGAGCGGCGCCAGCCCGCGCGGGGGGACGGCCGAGAGCACGAGCGTGTCGCCCACGCGGACGCCGTCGAGGCGTGCGAGGTTGGGATTGATGATCATACCCGGCGGGTCCGCCGGCCGCGGCGCCACCGGCAGGTCGCTGCCCTCGAGCAGCGCGTAGGCGCCGGTGCCGCCGCGCGGGACCGTGAGCACGAATGCCGGGAAACGCGCCCCCCCATGCGCGACATAGACGTTGGCAGCCACCACCGGGAACGCCGCGGTCACGCCGGGTTGCCGCGCGATCGCGGCCGCAAGCTGGTCGGCGCCGCGAATCTCTTCTTCCCCCGCAAACGGCAGCGCGCCCTTCGGCAGCACGCGGATCGCGAAGCCGATCCGGCCGAGGACCGCGCCGAGGCTCGTCTCGAGGCCGTGGGCGAGCATCGTCATGTCGAGGAGCAGCGCGCCGGTCACCGCCAACCCGAGGAGCACGAGCGCCGTGCGCGCGCGGTTGCGTCCGAGGGCGCGGCCGGCCAGGAAGACGAGAGACGCCACCGCTCTACCGCCCGATCTGGTCCAACGGGCGCCGGCGCAGGAGCCGCCACGCGGTGAGCGCCCCCGCGGCCGTGCCGAGGACGATCGACAGCACCGTGGCATCCGCAACAAGCCGCCACGTGACGCGCGAAAAGAGGATGTCGGTCTCGAACAGCCGCCGGTAGTACGTGTTGATGGCGAAGGAGAACGCGTACGCGAGGCCGGCGCCGGCGAGGCTTCCCGCCGTCGCGACGGCGGTCGCGACGAACAGCACGGTGCCGGCCACGGTGCGGCCGCCGAGGCCCATCAGCCGCATCATGCCGACTTCGCGCCGCATCTCTTCGCCCCGCAGGGTCATGATCGTGACCAGAAAAACGCTGCCGGCCAGGACGGCGACGGCGCCGATCGCGCGATGGAACCGCGCCACCACCTCGAACGAGCTCGAGTTGCGGCGGGCGAGCTCGGCGGAGGTATACGCGCGCACCCCGAGACCCATCGCGGTCAGGTCCGCGGCGACGCGGGACGCCCGGGACGGATCGCGCAGCCGCACCACGATGCTGTCGACCTCGTCGCCGCCGCCGGCGGCGAGGGCCTGCAGATCGGGCAGGTGCAGGCGGATGTCGGCGTCCCGATCGGCGATCTCGGTGGGATATAGAAGCGGCCGGTAGAGGTGGGCGACGCGCACGCGCTGCCACGGACCCGCGGCGGTCGGGGCCACCTCGATCACGTCGCCCGCCGCGACGCCGAGCGCGCGCGCCGTCCGCTCGCTGAGGGCGACCTCGGTCTCGGTCCCGCGCGCCGGTCCGGCGATGGCCGCGGCCGCGAGCAGCCCCGCCAGCACGCCGCACGCGGCGACGGCGCGGATGCGGATCAGGACGAGGGGCCGGCCCCGTCTTTGCGGGGCGGCGCGGCCGGCGGGAGCGTCCGGAGCACCGCCGCCAGCCGGTCGTAGGTCACCGTCAGTTCCTCGGGGAGCACCTTGGTCTCGCCGAGGATGGGCATGAAATTCGTGTCCCCCACCCAGCGCGGTACGACGTGCGTATGCAGGTGTCCGGCGATGCCGGCGCCCGCGGCGTGCCCGATATTCATCCCGATGTTGAACCCTTCCGGCCGGTAGACCTCGCGCAGCGCGCGCATGGACGCCGCCACGAGGTGTTGCATCTCGACGTGCTCGTCGTCGGTGAGCTCGACCGGATCGGCGATGTGCCGGTGCGGCACGACCATGAGGTGGCCGGAGTTGTACGGATACATGTTGAGGATGACGAACGCGAGACGTCCCTGGACCAGGATGCCGCGGTCGCGGTCCCGGCCCTCACGCGGAAAGGTACAGAAGATACAGTCCGGCATCGGCGGTCCTTTGATGTACTGCAGCCGCCAGGGCGCCCAGAGATACTTCACCCGGCGGGGCTCCCGCGGAGGTGCTCGAGCGCCTGCTGTGCCGCCGCCTGTTCCGCTTCCTTCTTGCTCTTGCCGCGGCCTTCGCCGATGGTCCGGCCGCTCACTTCCACCACGGCCACGAACGCGCGGTTGTGCTCCGGGCCTTCCAGGCCGGTGATGCGGTACCGCGGGAGCCGGCGCTCGCGCTGCTGCACGAGTTCTTGTAATAGGCTCTTGTAGTCGCTGCCGCCCGGCTCCTCGAGGCGGGACAGGTCCTCCGCGAACCAGCGGGTCACGCAGTGGTGGGCGACGCCGTACCCCGCGTCGACGTAGACCGCGCCGACGACCGCTTCGAGGGCGTCCGCGAGCAGAGACGCGCGCGACCGTCCCCCGCCCTTCTCCTCGCCCCGCCCGAGGAGCATGTAGCGGCCGAGGTCCATCACGCGGGCGACGCGGGCGAGCGGCCCCTCGCTCACGACCGAGGCGCGGAGGCGCGCTAAGTCGCCCTCGAGCCGCGTCGGGAACATCCGGTAGAGGTGGTCGGCGATCACGAGATTGAGGACGGCGTCGCCGAGGAACTCGAGGCGCTCGTAGTTGTCGCCGTGCCGGCTCCGCGCGTCGGTGCCGACCGAGCCGTGCACCAGGGCGGTGTGCAGCAGCGTCCGGTCGCGGAAGTGGACATCCAGCCGGCGCTCGAGTTCGGCGAGCTGCGCGTCCCGGTCCGGGGCGAGCGCTTCGATCACCTTACGAAGGGCTCCGCACGATCAGAATCGAGTTGTGCCCGCCGAAACCGAAGCCGTTCGACATCGCCGTGGTGATGCGGGCGGCCCGCGGCATGTTCGGGATGTAGTCGAGGTCGCACTCCGGGTCGGGGGTCTCGTAGTTGATGGTCGGGGGCAGCACGCCGCGCGCGATCGCCAGCACGCAGGCGACGAGCTCCACGCCGCCGGCGGCGCCGAGGAGATGGCCGGTCATCGATTTCGTGGAGCTCACCGGAATCTTGCGGGCGGCTTCGCCGAAGACCCGCTTGATCGCGTACGTCTCGAACTTGTCGTTGTACTCGGTGCTCGTGCCGTGGGCGTTGATGTAGCCGATCTCGTGCGGCTCGAGCCGCGCGTCGCGCAGGGCGCGCCGCATCGCGAGCGCCGCGCCGTCCCCCTCCGGGTCCGGCTGCGTGATGTGAAAGGCGTCCGCGCTCGCGCCGTACCCGACGAGCTCCGCGTAAATCCGCACCCCGCGCCGTTCGGCGTGCTGCCACGCCTCGAGCACCACGACGCCGGCGCCCTCGCCCATCACGAATCCGTCCCGGTGAAGGTCGAACGGCCGGACGGCCTTCTCCGGGGCGTCGTTGCGGGTGCTGAGCGCTTTTTCCGCGCAGAATCCCGCGAGGCTCAGCGGGGTGATCGCGGCCTCGGTGCCGCCGCACAGCATCGCGACGGCGTCGCCGCGCTGGATCTTGCGCATCGCCTCCCCGATCGCGTGCCCCCCGGTCGCACACGCGGACGCGAGCGAAAAGTTGGGCCCGCGCGCGCCGGTGAGCATGCTGACGATGCCGGAGGCGCTGTTGTGCATCATCATCGGCACGAAGAAGGGGCTGACCCGGCCGGGTCCCCGTTCGAGCAGCAGCTGGTGCTGCGCCTCCCACGTGATGGCGCCGCCGCTGCCCGTTCCGATGATGACGCCGACGTCGTCGCGGAGCGCGGGCGTGATCGCGAGGTGTGCATCGTCGAGCGCCATGCGCGAGGCGGCCACCGCGAAGTGCACGCACCGGTCGTTGCGGCGGACTTCCTTGCGGTCGAGATAGACGCCGGCGTCGAAGTCGGGCACTTCCGCGGCGATCTGCGACTCGAACGGCGCCGGGTCGAAGGCCGTGATCCGGCGAACGCCGGAGCGGCCTTCCATCATGGCGTTCCAGAATGCGTCGGCGCCCGTGCCGATGGGAGTGACGACGCCCAGGCCGGTCACGGCCACCCGTGTCTCAGTCATCTCGGTACGCCGCCGGCCGACGGCCATTAAAGCCGGCTACTCCGCAGCAGGCGCCTCCGCGTGGCTTTCGATGTACTTGACCGCCTCGCCGACGGTGGCGATCTTCTCCGCATCCTCGTCCGGGATCTCGATGTCGAACTCTTCCTCGAGCGCCATCACCAGTTCGACGACGTCTAGCGAGTCCGCGCCCAAGTCCTCGACGAACTTCGACTGCGGCGTCACCTGGGCGGCGTCCACGCCGAGCTGCTCGACCACAATCGCCTTCACCCGGTCAAATGCCAATGCCATCCTTCGTGCACCCCCTTGGTGATTATCGCATCACCAGTCCGCCGTCGACGTTCAGGATCTGGCCCGTGATATACGCGGTGTCTTCGGCCGCGAAAAACGCCACCGCGGCCGCGACCTCCTCCGGCCGGCCGGTGCGCCCTACCGGGATGTGCTCCGTGAACCGCGCGCGCTGCGCGTCGGTGAGCTTGCCGGTCAGCCCCGCCTCGATGTAGCCGGGTGACACGGCGTTGACCGTGATCCCGCGCGTCGCCACTTCCCGCGCGACCGCCTTCGTGAAGCCGATCACGCCGGCCTTGGCCGCGATGTAGTTCGCCTGCCCCGGGTTCCCAACCTCCGCGACGACGGACGAGATGTTGACGATCCGTCCCCACCGATGCCGGAGCATCTCACGCAGCACCGCGCGCGTCAAGTAAAACGTGGCGTGCAGGTTGATCGCGAAGATCTCGTGCCAGTCTTCGTCCTTCATGCGGATCAGCAGGCCGTCGCGCGTGAGCCCCGCGTTGTTCACGACGATGTCGAGACGGCCGCGCCACGTGTGCGCCGCGTCCGCGCACTGCCGGCACGCTTCCGGGTCGGTCAGGTCGGCTTGGAGAATCGTTCCCTCGCCGCCGGCGCCGGTGATCTGCCGCAGCGTCTCTTCGGCGCCCTCCGCGTTGCGGCCGTAGTGGACGATCACGGCCGCGCCCTCGCGCGCCAGCCGGGCGGCGATCGCGCCGCCGATCCCGCCGGAGGCTCCCGTCACGAGGGCGACCCGTCCCGGGGCGATCACCGGCGCGCTCCTTCGCGGTCGGCCGCCAGCAGGGCGAGCGTCTCGTTGCGGGACGCGAGGTCCTCCACGTGGCAGGTGACGGCGCCCTCGGCCGTGCGGCGGATCATACCGCTCACGGTCGTGCCCGGACCGATTTCGACGAACAGGCCGATGCCGTCCGCCGCCATCGCGCGCACGGACTCTTCCCACCGGACCGGAGAGGCGACCTGCGCAAGCAGCGCCCGGCGGATCTCGTCCGCGGTGCGCACCGGCGCCGCCGAGATGTTGGCGATGACGGGGATGCGGGCGTCGCGGAGCGGCAGCCGTTCGAGGTCGGCGGCGAGCCGCGCCGCGGCCGGGGCCATCAGGCGCGTGTGGAACGGCGCGCTCACGGCGAGCGGGATGGCGCGCCGGGCGCCCGCGGCGCGGGCGGCGTCGAGGACGGCCCGCACGGCCGCCGTTTCCCCGCCGATCACCACCTGGCCGGGGCTGTTGAAATTGGACGGTTCGACCACGCCGAGGTGGGCGTGCGCGTCGCACACCGCGCGCACGCGGTCCGCCTCGAGCCCGACGACCGCGGCCATCATCGTGTCGAGTCCGTCGCAGGCCTCCTGCATGTATTGGCCGCGCAGCCGCACGAGACGCACGGCGTCCTCGAGCGACACGGCGCCCGCGCAGACCAGCGCGGTGTACTCGCCGAGACTCAACCCCGCGGCGCACGCCGGTTCGAGGGGGACCGTCGCCAGACAGGCGAGGCTGGCGGTCAGAATCGCCGGCTGCGTGTTCGCGGTCTGCCGGAGGGCGTCGTCCGGCCCCTCCACGCAGAGGCGGTAGAGATCGAGGCCGGCGGCGTCGCTCGCCCGCCGGAACACCTCGCGCGCCTCGGGGAACCGCTCAGCGAGCTCGCGGCCCATCCCGACGTACTGCGCGCCCTGGCCGGGGAAGACCGCGGCGGACGGGATCACGCGCCTCCGCCCCACCGGATCGCGCACGCGCCCCACGTGTACCCGGCGCCGAACGCGACCATCACGCCGACGTCGCCCTCGCGCACGCGCTCGGCGGCCACCGCCTCGTAGAGCGCGACCGGCACGGATGCCGCGGACGTGTTGCCGTAGTGTTGGACGTTGATGTAGAATTTTTCGATCGGCACGCGGAGCCAGTGCGCCGCCGACTGGATGATGCGGAGATTGGCCTGGTGCGGGATCACGAAGTCGATGTCGGCCGGGGCGAGTTTCGCCTTGGCGATGGCCTCCAACGCGGCCCGCGGGATCGTCCGGACGGCGAACTTATACACCTCGGGGCCCGACATCCGGATCGTGTGCTCGTTTCGTTCGACCGTCTCGAAGGACGCGGGCCGCCGGCTGCCGCCGGCCGGCAGGTACAGCATCTGCCCGCCCGCGGCGCCGTCGCCGCCGAGGGCGAAGGACAGAAAGCCGTAGCCCTCGCGCGCCGGCCGCACGACCGCCGCGCCCGCGGCGTCCCCGAACAGAATGCACGTCGACCGGTCCTGCCAGTTCGTGATCCGGGACAGCGTCTCGGCCCCGACGACGAGCACGGTCTCAGCCTGCCCGGCGACGATCGACGCGTGCGCGACGCTCAGCGCGTACATGAAGCTCGAGCACGCCGCGGACACGTCGAGGCATCCGACCGTGCGCGTGCGGAGGCGTTTCTGTAAGAGGCACGCCACGTTCGGGAAGACCATGTCCGGCGTCGTCGTGCCGACGAGGATGAGATCCACGTCCGCGGCGGTCACCCCGGCCGCGGCGAGCGCTTCGACCGCGGCGCCGTAGGCCAGGTCGGACGTCGCGGTCTCGGGCCCGGCGATGTGGCGCTCCTTGATCCCGGTGTGCGACTCGATCCACTCATCCGTCGTCGCCACGGTGGCGGCGAGTTCGGCGTTGGCCAGCACACGCTCAGGCACGCACCGGCCCATGCCTACGATCGTGGATCCGCTTCGCACGCGTCTCCTCCCGCTGGCGCCTAGACTGCGGGGAATCCCTGGGCGAGCGCCAGTTCCGCCAGGCGCGCGACATCGGCCCGGATCGCCTCGACCATCCGTGCGCGGACCGACTCGGCCGCCAGGGCGATCGCGTTGCGGATCGCTCTGGCTTTGGAACTCCCATGGCTCACGATGCAGATGCCGTCGACGCCCAGCAGCGGCGCGCCGCCGTACTCGGTGTGATCGAGCCGCAGCGCCAGCGCGCGGAGCCGCGGGCGCGCGAGGGCGACGCCGAGGCGCACGAGGAAGCCCCGGCTCAGCTCCTCGCGCAGGAGGCTGAAGATGCCGAGGGCGAGGCCTTCGCCGAACTTGAGCACGACGTTGCCGACAAAGCCGTCGCAGACGACCACGTCGGCGGCGCCGGCGAAGACGCCCCGCCCCTCGACGTTGCCGATGAACCGGAGCCCCGACCGCCGGAGCAGTTCGGCCGAGCGGATCACCAGTTCGTTGCCCTTGGTGTCCTCTTCCCCGTTGCTGAGCAGGCCCACGCGCGGCGATTCGATCCCGAGGACGCGCGCGGCGTACACGCTGCCCATGACGCCGAACTGCAGCAGGTGCTTGGGGCGGCAGTCCACGTTCGCGCCGGCGTCTAGCATGAGGGCGCGGCCGCGCAGCGTCGGCAGCACCGCCGCGATCGCCGGCCGGTCGATCCCTTCGATCGACCGCAGCGTCAAGAGCGCCGCGGCCATCACCGCGCCGGTGTTGCCGGCGCTCACCATCGCGTCGGCTTCCCCGCGGCGGACGAGATCGAGCGCGACCGAAATCGAGGAGCGGCGCTTGCGGCGCAACGCCATGGCGGGCGCCTCCGCCATGCCGATGACCTCGGGGGCGTCGACGATTCGAAGCGCGTCGGGCCCCGGCTGCGCGGCGTGAGTCCCACGGAAGGGGAGGCGGGACTGCCGGGACGGTGGGGGGATGTGGCGGAGCTCGTCGTTGAGACGCTCGCCCGGGCCGACGAGAATGACTTCGACGCCCAGCTCCCGCACCGCGTCCGCGGCGCCGGCGACGATCTCACGAGGCGCGTGATCCCCGCCCATCGCGTCGAGCGCGACCCGCATCATCGGCGCCCGGCGTTCGCGAGGGGCACTAGGCGCTCTTGTCTTCCTTGGTCTTGATCTGGATCACCTGGCGGCCGTCGTAGTACCCGCAGGTGGGACACACCCGGTGCGGCACCATCCGGGCGTGGCATTGGGAGCAGTCGACGAGCGTCACCGCGCGCGCGCGAAACCCGGCGCGGCGCGACGCGGTGCGGGCCTTGCTGAATCGCCGTTTGGTCAGTCCCATTCGTCACACTCCCTTGCGCTCAAGGCGCGAGCGCTGCTCACGCCTGCCCGGCGCTCCAGCGCCGCAGTCCTTCGAGTCTTGGATCCACCTCGCGCGGGTCGCACCCGCACGGGCCGTCGTTGAAATCCGCCCCGCACCGGGGACACAGGCCCGGACAGTCGTCGCGGCACCGCGGCGCCAGCGGCAGCGCGAGCACGACGTGCTGACGGACCACCTCCGTGACGTCGATCGTGTCTCCGGTCTCGACCGGAACCAGGAAATCGCCGGCGGTCAGCTCCCGCGCTTCGGCGCCCCCCGCGACCGGCCGCTCCCCGCGCGGCCCGAACTCCTCGGTGACCTCGACGGCGAGCGGCAGTGCGAACCGCCGGAGGCAGGTCCCGCACACGCAGCTGGCCACCGTCCGCACACGGCCGCGAAGGGAAATCCCGCCGGCCGTGCCGGTCAGGGTGATTTCTCCGGCGACCGGTTCGGCGAAGGCGATGTCCTCACCGGGCGCCGGCAACTGTTCCGCGAACGCGAGCACCCGGACGCCGTCGCGGTCCGCCAGGAGCTCGCTCACGTTCACGCGCACAACCGCACCTCACAACATGTGCCCGGCGGGTACCGCCGGGCACACGAACGCACGTTCATTATACGAATGCCCGGTTTGCGATGTCAAGGCGGCAGCACGCCTCGAGGGAACAGTCCTTGCTTTCGCGGTCGAACACGCGTAGCATCAAGGATGTTCCTCTCTCTTCCTTGTGTCCTCGATCAATCCTGTTGTGAAACACGGATTGGCCCCCCTCGGAGGCGAGTGCACCAGTATGTTCTTACAGGCTCCAGGGGGAGGAAACCTATGCGCCAGCCGCCCATCGAGGCACTCTTGGACAGGATTGGCCAACGATTCGCCATGGTGAGAGCCGTGGCCGCTCGAGGTGAGCAGTTGATCGCAGGGGACCTACCGGCGGTTGAGACCACGACGCGCAATCCCGTCCTCGTCGCGATGGAAGAACTCGCATTGGGAAAGTTCCACATAGTCCCCCGGCGTCCCCCGGTGAATCAACCAATCGCGGCAGCAGCGGCGCCGTCACCTGATGGCCCCTTCGCCGACGAGACGCATCCCGCCGCGGCCGGGGTGTAACGATAATGACGGCGCGACGCCAGCGGGGCTCGATCAAGCCCTTGTCGTTCTACGGCATCAAGTTTAAACTGCCCGCTCTGGCAAGGATCGTTCCCGCCGCACCGCTGAGCAACGTCGTTCAGCACGGAGAACGCACCGCGCCGGACCGGATCGCTCATCCCCGGCCGGGCGAGAGCGCCGGCGGCGGTATCCTCGACACCAACCCTGTCTGACCGCCCCGGCATCGCGTCACTCACGGACGAGGTTTCGGCAACCGCGCGAGGCGCGCTTCCACCGCGGCCGGAATCAGCCCGGCGACGGAGCCGCCGAACCCGGTGACCTCCCGGATCAGCGTCGAGCTGAGGTAGGCGTACTCGGGGCTCGTCATCATGAACACGGTCTCGATCTCGGGATGGAGCCGCTTGTTCATCGCGGCCATCTTGAGTTCGAACTCGAAATCCTCGTTGGCGCGGAGCCCGCGGACGATGACGCCGGCGCCGATCGAGGCGGCGAACTCGACGGTGAGCCCTTCGAAGGCCTGCACGTCGATCCCCTCCTGGCCGGCCATCGCCGCGCGCAGCATCTCGACGCGGTCCTCCGTCGAGAACATCGCCTGCTTGCCGACGTTCGTGGCGACCGCCACAACCACGCGGCCGAAGACGCGCCGCGCCCGCACGATGATGTCGAGATGTCCGTTGTGCACCGGGTCGAAGCTCCCCGGATAGAGCGCGGTGACCCCCTCGGACCTCTTCATGCCGTCTCCCCACCTTCTCTCGCGTAAAACCACAGTCCGGTCTCGCCGTAGCGCGCGTCCCGTATCCGCGTGAGGCCGGGGATGTCCCCCGGGTCGTCGCGCCAGTGCCCCTCCGCGGCGATGATCCCGTCCGCCGCGAGGAGCGGCGACGCCGCGAGCCGCCTGAGCGTGCGCGCCGGCAGGTCCTGGCCGTACGGTGGATCCAGCACGATCAGGTCGAACGCCGCCCCCTCGCGCTCGAGCGCGTCCAGCGCGCCCGGCACCGTGCCCCGCCGGACCTCGCTCTGACCGTCCAGGTGCGCCGCCGCGAGATTCCGCCGGATCGCCGCGACCGCGCGCGGATCCCGCTCGACGAACACCGCTCGGGCGCCGCCGCGGCTCAGCGCTTCGATGCCGAGCGCGCCGGTGCCGGCAAACAGGTCGAGGACACGCGCGCCCGGAAGCCGCGGCATAAGGGAGTTGAACAGCGCCTCTTTGACCCGGTCGGACGTCGGGCGCACTCCCGTCCCCGGCGCCCGGAGGTGCGTGCCCTTCGCCCTGCCGGCCGAGACCCGCATCAGCCCACCCGCACGTTGTCGACCGGCGCCGCGCCGAATCGCTCCCGGAGCGCCTCGGCGACCGCCCGGTGATGAGGCTGCCGCAGCGCCGGGTCCTTGACCAACATGGCCGCGGCGTCGACGCGCGCCCGCTCGAGCCACTCGCGATCGCGCACCAGGTTCGCGATCCGAAGATCGCCGCGCAGGCCGTGCTGGCGCAGCGCCTCTTTGCCGGTCTCCCCGAGGAGCTCGCCGATGCCGCGGAGCTCGAGGTCGCGCTGCGCGATCTGGAAGCCGTCCGTCGTCTCGCGCATCGCCTCGAGCCGCGCACCACCGTCCTCCGTCTTCGGATCGGCGACCAGCACGCAGTACGATGGATGCGGACCGCGGCCGACGCGGCCACGCAGCTGATGCAGCTGCGACAGGCCGAACCGGTCCGCGTCCTCGATCACCATGATGGTCGCGTTGGGCACATCGATGCCGACCTCGATGACCGTGGTGGCCACGAGGACGTCGATCGTGCCGGCGCGGAGATCCCGCATGATCCGGTCGCGGTCGTCGACTTTCATGCGGCCGTGCAGCACCTCGACCCGTAGGCCGGCCAGGGGCCCGCCGGAGAGGCGGGCGGCGAGGCCGGTGGCGGCCTCGGCCTGCAGCTTGTCGCTCTCTTCGATGAGCGGGCAGACCACGTAGGCCTGGCGGCCTTCGCGGACCTGCTCCGCGACCCACGGGTAGATCTGGGGGCGGCTGCCGCCCGCTCGCACATACGTGCGAATCGGCGAGCGGCCCGGGGGCAGCTCGTCGATCACCGAGACGTCGAGGTCCCCGTACAACGAGAGCGCGAGGGTCCGCGGGATCGGGGTCGCGGTCATCACGAGCACGTCCGGCCGCGCGCCTTTGGCCCGCAGCGCCGCGCGCTGGGCCACGCCGAAGCGGTGCTGCTCGTCGACGACCACGAGGCCGAGCCGGGCGAAGGCCACGTCCTCCTCGATGAGCGCGTGCGTGCCGACGACGAGATCGGCGCCGCCGCTGCGGATCAGGTCGAGCGCCTCGCCCCGCGCCGCGCGCGAGAGGCCGCCGATCAATAACACTACGGTCACGCCGATCGGGTCGAGCAGCGCTCGCAGCGTCAGGTAGTGTTGGCCGGCGAGGATCTCTGTCGGCGCCATGAGTGCGCCCTGCGCCCCGCCGCCGATGCAGCGAAGCAGCGCCTCCGCGGCGACGACGGTCTTGCCGGAGCCGACGTCGCCCTGGAGCAGCCGGTTCATGGGGTGCGGGGCCCCCATGTCGTGGGTGATCTCGTTGACGACCCGCCGCTGGGCGCGGGTCAGCCGGTACGGCAGGCGGGCCTCGAACCGTTCGAGCAGGTCCGCCGCGTCGCCGAAACGGATCCCCTTCGGCTCCCGCTGCCGTGCCCGTTTATGCTGGAGTAGCAGCGTCTGAAACAGCAGCAGCTCTTCGTACGCGAGGCGCTGGTGCGCGGACCGCTGTTCGTCCTCGGTCTCGGGAAAGTGGAGGCTGCGAAGGGCCGCCGCGAGCGGCGGAAACGCGTAGCGGTCCCGCAACTGATCCGGCAGCCACTCGGGCGCCGCCGCCGCGTACTCGTCGAGCGCGTGCATGACCATTGCCCGCAGCACGCGCTGCGTCACGCCTTCGGTGGCGCCATAGACCGGCACGATCCGTCCGGCGTGCAGCGTGTCCTCACCCGGTTCCAGGACTTCGAATTCGGGCGCGATCATCTGGATCTCGCCCGCCTGTCGCTGCACGCGGCCGTGGAGGATGACGCGCGCCCCCGCGGGCAGCTGCTTTACGATATATCCCTGGTTGTACCAGACGGCGTGCAGCACGCCCGACCCGTCGGTGATCGCCGCCTTGACGATGACAAAGTTGCGCCGCCGCCGCACCCGGAACGCGTGAACGCGGCCCACCGTCCCCTCGACGGACTCCACGGCGCCGTGCGTGAGGTCGTAGATCTGGTGGAGGGTGCGCCGGTCTTCGACGCGCCGGGGCGGCCGGTACAAAAGATCCCCCACATTGCGCAGCCCGAGACCTTCCTCGAGGCGCTCGGCACGCTTCGGGCCGACGCCGGGGAGGTACCGGAGGGAGGTGTCGAGCGGGTCGGCCGGCATCGATTCGGGCACGGCGGACGCGGCCTCGCGAGCTCGTGCCTTCCCTGCGCTCGCCATGCCGCCGCCCGCCCTCCTGCGTAGGTGTGCGCCGTCTGTCGGGACGCGCTTGGCCGATCGGAGTGTTCGGCGGTCCATGTTCTACGCGCCGCCGGTTGCCCCTGCCGCCCGGCCTGTGCTAGACTAAACGGCAGTGTCCGGGCCCAGCCCGCGCATTCGCGAACGTGCGGCGAACGCGTGGGGAGCCCGGGCCACATCACGTAGGGGGCCACTTTCATGGCACAGCGTTGCGCCGTGTGCGGCAAAGAGCCGCGCACGGGAAACACGGTCAGCCACTCGCATCATAAGACGAAGCGGCGGTTCAACCCGAATCTGCAGCGGATCCGCGCGATGGTCGACGGCAGGGCCAAGCGGATCAGGGTCTGCACGTCCTGTCTCAAGGCCGGGAAGGTGAAGCGCGCCGCCTGAGCCTCGCTAGACGACGGGCTCACCACCGCGCAGCGCGTTGATCAGCACCCGCACCTCGTCCTCGGCCAGAACGTAGCGGTCTCCGCAGAACCGGCACGTCACCTCGGCCTGCCCTTCCTGCGCCAGCAGCGACTCGAGCTCGTCGGCGCCGAGGACGCTCAGCATCCCTTCCACGCGCTCCCGGCTGCACCGGCAGGTGAACGACACCGGACCCGTGCTCGGCGCCTCCGAGGCGAAGCCGTCTAAGGCCGCGTCGATGAGCTGCTCCGGCGTGTGTCCCGCGGCGACCAAGTCCGTGATCGGCGGCAGCTCCCGTACCCGCGCCTCGAGGCGCGCGACGAGCTCCGGGTCCGCGCCCGGCAACGCCTGGACGCACAAACCGCCCGATGCGAGCACGCGGAGGTCCCGCCCCACGAGCACGCCGAGCGCGACCGCGGACGGCACCTGTTCGGACCGCGCGAAGTAGGCCGCCAGGTCCTCCGCGATCTCACCGGAAACGAGCGGCGCCGACCCGTAGTAGGGCGTCCGCATCCCGAGGTCGCGCGTGACGTGAAGCGTCCCGTTGCGGCCAACCAGCCCGCCGACGTCGAGTTTCCGCGCCGGGGTCGCCGGCAGATCGGCCTGGGGATTCATGAGATAGCCGCGCACGCGCCCGGCGGCGTCCGCCTGTGTGATGATGCCTCCGGCGGGACCGTCGCCGAGCACCCGCAGGGTCACGAGCTGCCCGTCCTTGAGGCCCGCCGACAGCAGCGCCGCGGCGGTCAGTGTGCGGCCGAGCGCCGCCGTCGCCGTGGCCGACGTCGCGTGCCGGATCCGGGCGTCCTCCACCATTTCCGTCGTCACCGTCGCGATCGCCCGGACACGCTCGCCGGCCGCGGTCGCGCGGACCATGTAATCTCCCATGTTGCCAGATCCTCCTGTTTACCGTTGACCGGCGCCGCTTTTATTTGCCGAGCCGGTACATCGGATTGACGGGTCCGTGCCCGCTTCCGAGCGGCAGCGCCCCTTCGATCGCACCGGCGATGAACGTCTTCGCGGCCCGAATCGCCGCGTGGACGTCTTCGCCGCGCGCGAGTCCGGCGGCGATGGCCGCCGAGAACACGCACCCCGTGCCGTGGGTGTTCCGCGTGGCGATGCGCGGCGCTTCGAGGTGTTCGATGCGTTCGCCGTCGTACACTGTGTCTACCGCCGCGCCCTCGAGGTGGCCGCCCTTCACGACGACGTAGCGAGGGCCCAGCGCCACAATCCGCCGCGCGGCGTCGTCCATCTGCGCGAGCGTTGCGATCGAACCCCCGCACAGCGCCGCGGCTTCCGGCAGGTTGGGCGTCACCACCAGCGCCAGCGGCAGGATCAGGCGCCGCAGGGCGTCGACCGCCTCCGGCCGCAGCAGCGCCGCGCCGCCCTTCGAGATCATCACCGGATCGACGACGAGCCGCTCGAGACGGTGGTGCCGGATCCGGTCGGCCACGGCCTCGATGATCGCGGCACTGCTCAGCATCCCGGTCTTGGCGGCGTCGACGCCGATGTCGGACACGACCGCATCGATTTGCCGGGCCACCATCTCCGGCGCGATCTCGGCGATACCGGTCACGTCTTTCGTGTTCTGGGCCGTGATCGCGGTGATCGCCGTCACGCCAAAAACACCCATAACGGAGAACGTCTTCAAATCGGCCTGAATGCCCGCGCCGCCGCCGGAGTCCGACCCGGCGATGGTCAGCGCACGGGGAATCGGCATGACCCGTCTCCTCTCAGGCCACGAGAACGTGGCTAGCGCGCAAGATGATCCCAGCCCGCGGCCCGGAGCGGCCGCTGCTCACCCGCGGCGGTGGCCACCCACCGGCCCTCGCGTTCCGGCAGCACGTCGCCGATCCGGGTGATCCCGACGCCCGCGGCCGCCGCCGCCTCGTTCGCCCGCGCGTCGAACGCCTTGGCGGCGGTAAAGAGCAGTTCGTAGTCTTCGCCGCCGCCGAGCATCCACGCGTCGACCGCCACCCCGGCCGCGCGGGCGGCCTCCGCGAGGCCCGCGGGGACCGGGAGGTGCGCCGCGTCCAGCCGGACGCCGACCCCCGAGGCCTCCGCGAGATGAAGCAGGTCGCTCGCGGTGCCGTCGCTCGTGTCGATCATTGCGGTCACCAGTCCGGATCGGGCGAGGTTCCCGAACGCCCGGCCCGCCGCGACACGCGCGACCGGGCGGCGGTACGCCATTTCCAAGGTCTCGCGCGCCGCCACAGCCACGTCGCGATGCTCGAGCAGGAACCGGCCCGCCGCCGCTTTGCCGGCGCAACCGGTGATCCACACGCCGTCGCCCGGTTGCGCGCCGCGGCGCAACACGGCGTGCTCCGCTTCACCGAGCACCGTGATGTCGACGGCGAGCGGGCCCGGCGTCGCGGAGACGTTGCCGCCGACCACGGCGACGCCGTGGAGCCGCGCGAGCTCCGCCATCCCCCCGTACAGGTCCTCGAGCGCCGCCGATCCGGCCGACGCCGGGATCAACAGCGAGACGAGCGCGTATCGCGGCACACCACCCATCGCGGCGATGTCGCTCACGTTGACGGCGAGCGCCCGCCAGCCAACGTCGGCCGGCGTGCACAGATCCCGGGTGAAGTGGATGCCTTCCACCTGGACGTCGCAGGTGGCCAGCACCAAGGTACCGGGTTGGAGGACCGCGGTGTCGTCGCCGATGCCGACGATCACGCCGGCGCCACCGCCCGGCACAATCGATCGGAGCCGTTCGATTAGGGCAAACTCGCCGAGTGCTGGCTGACCCGCAGCCGGCAACCATGAAACTGACACCGGACCCGGCCGGCCCCACGCCGCGCGGGTGGGCGCGGCGTGAACGCCGCGCGATGTGCGGTTAGGCCTTGCCGTCACGCGCCCCGTCGACCTCCTGCCGGAGGCGCCGCGTGGCTTCGGCCATATCCTCCGCCATGGTCACCGCCGTGATGACGGCCACCCCGGCGGCCCCCGCGTGGATGACCGCGGCGGCGTTGTCGATGGTGATGCCGCCGATGCCGACGACCGGCAACGCGCGGGACCCGGCGACCTGGCGAATGCGCGCGAGCCCGACGGCCGCGCCGGCATCCGCCTTGGTGGCCGTCGCATAAACGGCGCCGACCCCGAGATAGTCGGCGCCGGCTTTCGCCGCCGCGGCGGCCTCCTCGACCGTCGCCGCCGAGACGCCGAGGAGCGGCCCTACCCCGAGCAGCGCGCGCGCCGCCGCCGCCGACAGATCGTCCTGGCCGACGTGCACGCCGTCCGCCCCCGACGCCAGGGCGACATCGATCCGGTCATTCACGATGAAGGCCACGCCGGCCTCGCGGCACTGCGAGGCGATCGCGCGCGCCGTCTCGACGATTGCCCGGGCCGGAGCGTCTTTCATCCGCAGCTGCACGGCCGTGGCGCCGCCGCGGATCGCGGCGTTCGCGATTTCGAGATGGGAGCGGCCGCGGGCCTGTGCCGGATCCGCGGTGATCACGTACAGCCGCCAGTCGCCGCGTGCGGCCGGCGTCACGACGGGCTCCGCGTGCCCGCCCGCGCGATGGCCTCGACGCGCCATGTGCCACGCGCGGCCACGGCGGCGGGATCCAGCGCGGCGAGCGCGTCGAAGAGCGCCACGCGGAAAGAGCCGGGACCCGAGGCGGTGGTCGCGGCCTGTTCCGCGGCGATCTCGTAGCAGGCCAGTCCCGCCACCGCCGCGGCGAGCGCATCCGCCTCCACGGCGGCGAACGCGCCGATGCACGCCGTCGCCATGCACCCGCTGCCGGTGATCTGCCGCAGCCACGGATGTCCGTGCGCCAACCGTACGAGTCGCGCGCCGTCGGTCAGCACGTCGACCTCGGCCGTCGCGGCGACGGCGCAGTGCAGCCGGACCGCCAGCGCCGATGCGAGGCCGACGCGGGTTCCCGCGGCATCCGCGCCGCCTTCGTTCACGGCGTCCACGCCCCGCACCATCCCCGGCCGGCCGGCCAGCGCCGCGATCTCCCCCGCGTTGCCGCGAACGCAGGCCACGCGTGCCTCACCCAGCAGCCGCTCGACCTGGGCTGTGCGGAACGGCGTCGCCCCGACGCCGACCGGGTCCAGCACAACGGGGATCCCCTCGGCGTTGGCGCGGCGGGCGGCCCGCACCATCGCGTCCACCGCGGCGACGGTGAGTGTTCCCACGTTCAGGACGAGCGCGCGGGCCTGCGCCACCATCGCCTCGACTTCTTCGGGCGCGTGCGCCATCACCGGTGATGCGCCGATCGCGAGCGTCGCGTTGGCCACGTCGTTCTGCGTGACCGTGTTCGTGATGTGATGGACGAGCGGCCGCGTCTCGCGGACGCGCGCCAGCAGCGCCGCCGCCGCGGCGGGGTCGAGGCTAGACGTTCGCGTCAACGCGCACCATGCCGAGTGCCGGCCGACTCCTGAGCCTGCGGCGCGAGCCAAAGACGCGCCGGCGACCATGAAATCAAAGCGGGCCGGAGCATTTTCAACACCACGTAGCCGAGCACCGCGCCGGGGATGCTGCTCGAGAGGAACGCCACCTGGAACCACCAGATCGTGTGGTGCGACCCCACGAGCGGCTGGAACGCGAGCGCCGCGAGCGTCGCGCCGATCAGGCCCGTGCCGATGGGCTCGGTCAGGGCGGCGAGGTCGTTGCGCCACCAGCGGTACGCGTACCCGACGACGAGCGCGCCGAACGGGCTCCCGGGAAACGCGAAGATCGACCCCCAGTGCAGATTGTACCGGAGGATCGCCGTGACGAGGGCCGCGCCGGCCGCGTACCACGGACCGAGCATTACGGCGGCCACCACGTTGACCGTGTGCTGCAGCGGCGCCACCTTCGCCGGCCCGACGGGAATGCTCAGCGGACCGAGCAGGGTCGCGATCGCCGCGAACATCGCGGCCAGGACGAGCCTCCGGAGATGCAGGCTGCTGCTGGTCATAGCGGCCACTCCTCCATGCGCTGCGCCATGTCGAAGAACAGGTACTCGTAGCGGGCGCTCGTCAGGAAAATCTCGCGGAGCGCCGCCTCGGCGCCGGACGAGATCTCTTCCCCAAGGCGATCGAGTGCTGCGGCGAGCCAGCGCGCCGCCGCCGCGTACTCGTCGGCCGTGTAGGTCTTGATCCAATTCTCGTAGGCCGGCACGCGCGGCAGCCCGCGCGCGCGCAGCGCCGTGGCGATCTCCCAGTACCCGTACGCGCACGGCAGAATCGCCGCGAGGATCGCGGCGAGACCGGAGGTTTCCGCGACGAGGCGGAGGTGGTTCGTGTACGCCAGCGTCGTGGGCGCGGGGCGCGTGTCTTCGAGCGCCTCGGGCGAGATTCCGCAGGCCCAGCACGTCTCGCGGTGCAGGTCCATCTCCACGTTGAGCGTCTGGTTGAGCAGATCGGAGAGCCGTGCGGCGACGGCCAGCTCCGCGGCCCGCGCGGAGGCGAGCGCGAGCACCCGGCAGTACTCGATCAGAAAAACGTAGTCTTGCCGGAGGTAGTACTGGTACTGATCGCCGGGCAGCGTGCCGTCGCCCAGGCCCCGCACAAACGGGTGCGCAAGAATCCGCTCGCGGATCGGCGCCGCATCCTCGTGCAGCCGCGCGAAGAGGCTCATGCCGCGGTGCCCGTCCAGCCCGCGATCACGCGCGCGTACACACGGGCGCATCGCACCAGGTCGTCGACCGCGACGTGTTCGTCGACCGCGTGCGCCTGCCCCCACCCGCCGGGACCGTACACGACCGCCGGGATCCCCCGCTCCGCGAGCCAGCCCGCGTCGCAGACGCCGCCCGACGTGCGGTAAGCAGGTGCCGCGCCGCAGACATCGGCGTGGGCATGGGCGACGAGCGCCGTGCCCGGATGGTCGGCCGGCGTCTCGAACGCCGGGAAGACTTCTCCGCGGTCCTCGATCATGGAACGGCCGCCCCAGCGGAACGTCGGCGGATGATCCCGCAGCCACGGGTCGGCCGAGGCCGCGGCGCGCACGGCGGCCTCGATCTCGCGCGTCACGCCCTCCATCGTTTCGCCCGGGTAGAAGTGCACCGTGATCCACAGCGCGCACCGGTCGGCAATGAACGCGGGATGGCGGCCGCCTTCGATCACCGCCGGATTGATCGTGGTGGTGCCGGGCGGGAATCCGGGATGCGACTTCACGACCGCCCAGTGCTGCTCGAGCGACTGCAGCGCGTGCAGGACGACCACCATCTTCTCGATCGCGCTCGCGCCGTGCACGCCTCCGCCGGCGTGAATCATCCGCCGGCGCATCGCGTCGTGGAACGTCTCGGGACTTTGGATGGTGATCCACCCGGTCACGACGCCGCCCTGGCCGAGCGAGATTTCGCCGCTGCTCGGCTCGAGGACCAGGGCGAGGTCGGCCCGCGGCGTGTGCTCGATCGCGGTCAGCGTCCCCGCCTCCCCCATCTCTTCGCCCGTCACGAACTGCACAAAGATGTCACCCCGCGGGCGGCCCAGCGTCGCCACGACGGTCTCGAGGGCCACGATCGCCGCGGCGATGCCGCCCTTCATGTCCGTCGCCCCGCGGCCGTAGATCCGCCCGTCCCGCCGGACCGGACGAAACGGCGGCGCGGTCCACGGGTCATCGGGTGCCGTCGACGCGACGTCCACGTGGCCGTTCAGGAGCAGCGACCGCCCGCCGCCGCGGCCGGGCAGCCGCGCCACCAGCTGGGAGTCGCCCGGATACAGCGGCACCATGCCGACCTCCGCGTCGAGCGCGCGGAGCCGGCCCGCCAGGAACTCCTGGATCGGTCCGGTGTTGCGGCCGGGCGGGCACGGCGTCTCGAACGCGATCAGCCGCTCGGTGAGCGCGAAGAGATCCTCCCGGCGCGCCGCAAGCGCCTCGTCTAGGGTGCGGGCCCATGGCCAGGCCGGCCGGCGCGCGGTGGCGACGGTCTCCCCGTCTGTCGCGGGACCTCCGGCTGTCATGGCGCGAGGTTCGTGTAAAGCTGGTCCGCGGGGACCGGCGACGGGATTATTTTGTGCGCGGCCATCCATGCGCTGAACGCGGCCCAGCGCTCGCGATCCTGGCGCTGGCTTCGCGCGAAGGCCGGGACCGTCGCCTCGAACGACCGGCGGTTGAACGTGTCGTTGAGCTTCGGATTGAGCCCGACGTAATATTGGAACGCCTGATCCGGATGGGCTACGGTCAGCGCGAGGCCGCGCCCAACCGCCCGGACGAACCGCGCGAGTACGTCGCGGCGCGCCTGAATCGCGGGGTCGGCGGCGATGAGGACGAGCTCGTAGAACGGCGGCACGCCGTAGCGCTCCGGCTCGAACATCCCGACGGGCTGTCCCTGCAGCTCGATCTGGACGCGCTCGACGTTGCGGTAGGCGCCCATCACGGCGTCGACCTTGCGTGACAAGAGAGCCGGCACGATATCGAAGCCCACGTTCACGAGCGTGACGTTGGCCTTGGTCACGCCGTCCGAACGCAGGATCTGATCGATTAGCGCCTCTTCGAGACCCGAGACGGCGAACCCGAGGCGCCGGCCGGCGAGGTCGCGCGGCCGCCGGATGCCGGAACTCTTGAGAAACATGATGGTCGTCAGCGGCTGCGAGACGACGAGGCCGATGCTGCGCACCGGGAGGCCCTGCGCGCGGGCGAAGATCACGCCCGATTCGTAGTTGACCGCGACGTCGACCTTGCCCGCGGCGACGAGCTTGAGCGGATCGTCCGCGTTCGCGGGCACTTGGAGATTGATGTTCAGGCCGGCCTGCGTGAAGTAGCCGGCGCCCATCGCAGCATACAGCGGGACATGGTCCGGATTGGGAAACCAATCCAGCATGAAGGTGAGCCGCGTCCCCGCCGCACCCTCCGCGGCCGGGCCGCCCGAGCGCAGGGCGCTCCCGAGGAGCGCGGCCGTCCCCCCGGCGAGCAGGTGGCGGCGCGGGAGCTTCATGCCGTCCACTCCCCCTGCCCCGTGGCGCCGGCCCGGCGCCACGGCAGCGCTGTCCACTCGGCGAGCGAGACCGTCCAGAACAGCGCGGTGGCCATGACGCTGAGATAGACGATCACCGCGAAGACCAGGTCGACGTGCAGCTGCGCGTTGGCGTGGATCATGAGGTAGCCGAGCCCGCGCATGGATCCCACCCATTCGCCGATCACCGCGCCGATCACGCTGGTGGCGATGGCGATCCGGGTGCCGGAGAAGACAAACGGCAGCGCCGCGGGCACCCGCACGCGGCGGACGATCTCGGCCGGCCCGGCGCCCAGGATCACCAGCAGGTTCACCATGTCGGGATCCGCCGCGCGCAGGCCGTCCACGGTGTTGACGACGATCGGGAAGAAGACGATCAGCGCCGCCATCACGACCTTCGACAGCATGCCGTAGCCGAACCAGACGACCAGCAGCGGCGCGATCGCGAAGACCGGCACGGTCTGGCTCGCGATGACGAGCGGGTAAACGGCGCGCTCCACGATCCTCGACGAGAAGATCGCGAGCGCGAGCACGACGCCCACGATGAACGCGATCGCAAAGCCGAGCATCACCTCGCCGAGCGTCACCGCCGCCTCGCCGAGCAGGAGCGCGCGGTCGGAGGCGAGCACGCCGGCGATCCGGCTCGGTGCCGGGAGGATGTAGAACGGAATGCCGAACCCGCGCACCGCCGCTTCCCAGACGGCCAGGATGGCCGCGAGGAGCACGAGCGGCGGCACTACCCGCGCGGCCCATCCGCGCAGGCGCGCGCTGACTGGCATCGCGCCCGCTCGAGCGGAACCCGGCGCCGCGGAGCCCGGTCTGTCCGACGCAGGCCCTTCCGCCCCGTCTCGCGCAGGGCCTCCGGCCGCGCGAAGAACGCTCACGCGAACGCCTCCGCCATTTCGGCGTGCAGCAACTCGAGAATCGCCGCCTTCTCCGCGACCACGCCCGCGTCCGTGGCGTGTCTTGGCCGCGGGAGATCCAGGCGGTGCTCGGCGCGGATGCGGCCCGGCCGCGCCGCCATCACGTAGATGCGGTCGGAGAGCAGCACCGCCTCTTCGACGTCGTGGGTGATGAACAGCACCGTGCGGCCGAACTCCTCGCGCAGGCGGAGCAGATATCCCTGCATCGCCGCGCGGGTCATCGCATCGAGCGCGCCGAACGGCTCGTCCAGCACGAGCAGGTCCCGCCGGCACAGCAGCGTCCGCACGAGCGCCACACGCTGCCGCATCCCGCCGGAGAGCGTGGCGGGGTACGCACGCTCGAAGCCCTCCAGGCCGAACCGCCGCAGCATCACGCGCGCCTCGTCTCGGGCGGCGGTGCGCGGCGTCCCCTGAATCTCGAGTCCCAGGATGGCGTTGTCGAGCACGGTGCGCCAGGGCAGCAGGAGGTCCTTCTGCTGCATGTAGGCGACACGGCCGGCGCCCGCCGGGGATGCCCCCGCCGCGTCGTCCGTAGAGACCATCACAGTGCCGGCGTCGGGACGGACGAGGCCCGCCACGATGTTGCAGATCGTGCTCTTCCCGCAGCCGCTCGGCCCAAGCAGCGTCACGAACTCGCGCGGCCCGACGTCGAGCGACACGCCGGCGAGCACGTCCAGCCACTCGCCGTCGTGCCGGAACCGCTTCCGAAGACCCCGGATCTCCAATGCAGCCGGCATTGCGTCTTCCCGATCTCCTCCCGAAAAGCAACACGCGCCGTTCCGGAACCTCGGGGCGGCGCGTCTCGGGTCTCCCTCCGCTGGCATTACCCAGATCAGGTTCCGGGGTCGATGGCAGGGTCTTGCGAAGCCATCCTCTCAGCCTGGTGTGTCCCAAGCTCCCCCACGAGCTATTCAGTTGTCGTGTTTAGTATAGCATACGGCCCGCGGACGCAAATCTAGAGCGTTATCCGCCCCACGTCTCGCGGAGCACGCGGACCCAGTTCCCCTGCAGCAGTTTGTGAAGGTCGACGTCGGTGTACCCGCGGGCGCGGATGGCGGCGACGAGCTTCGGCAGGCCGGCCGCGTCTGCCATCTCGGCGGCAACGATCGTCCCGTCGAAGTCGGAGCCGAGCGCGACATGGCCGATGCCCATCCGCTCCACCATATAGTCGATGTGCTCGACCATGCGCGCGATCGGCGTATCGGCGCTACGGGCGCCGTCCTCGCGCAGGAAGCCGACGGCAAAATTGAGGCCCACCATCCCGCGGCTGTCGCGCACCGCGTCGAGCTGCTTGTCGGTGAGGTTGCGCGGCGACTGGGACCGCGCGTGCGCGTTCGAATGCGTCGCCACCAGCGGCGCGTCGCTGATCGCGGCGACGTCCCAGAATCCCCGCTCGTTGAGGTGCGAGAGGTCGATCACCACCTTGCGTTTGTTCAGCTGCCGGACAAGCGCCTTTCCGGCATCCGTGAGGCCGGGCCCGAGATCCGGGGTGCTCGGGAAAGTGCGCACCGGCACGCCCGTGGCGTACCGATTCCGGCGGGCGTGCGTCAGCCCCACCGACCGGAGTCCCGCGGCGTAGAAGACCTCCAGGGCGCGGCCCTCCGGGTCGAGCGGCTCCGCGCCTTCGAAGTGCAGCAGCATCGCGAGGGTGCCGCCGTCGAGGCTGGCCTGCACCTCCGCGGCCGTGCGGACTATCTTAACCCGGCCCCCCGACGCCTGCGCGATCTCCACCAGCCGGCCGAAGATCGTGAGCGCTTCGTGCTGCGCCGGGCCGAGGTCTGGGCCCGCCGGCACGCCACCGACTGCCGGACCTTCGGGCGTCGGGACGAAGATCGCGAAGAACCCGCCGCCGAGGCCGCCTTCCACGGCGCGGGGCAGATCGATGTGCCCCTCGGCGGAGCGCTCGAAGAACGACCGGCCGGTTCGCATCAGACTGAGGATCGTGTCGTTGTGCCCGTCGAAGATGGGCGGATACGGCGTGGTCGGTGGCATCTTGCCTCCTAACGGAACTTCAATTTGACGCGGCGCGACAGCAGGCGGCCGATCCTCCGCTCCATCTGCGCGCTCGCCAGGCGGGCCGCCTGCTCGGTTGCGGTGAGCGCTCGCTCGCCGCGTCCCCGCCGGATCTCGAGTTGCGTCTGTGACCGCAAGGTCGGTCCTTCCGGGGCGGCGACGTCGCGCCAGACCGGCTTCGCCGCGGCGGCGGCCTTCGGTGGCCGCACACGCTTCGTCTTGGCCGGCGCCGCGGCGACCGCGGCCTTCTTCTTGGAGGCGGCGCGGCGGGCTCGACGGCGAGGCCGCTTCATCGGGGCAGCACCCGCCACAGTTCATCGCGCTCGGGCGGAGCCAGCGGTTCCTCGCGGCCCGCGCGGCGGACGCGCCGTTCGCCGGGTCCAAGCGTCGCGATGACGGTGGCCGGCACGCCGGCGCCGGTGATCGCGCCCGCGGTCCGCTCCGGCTCCGGCGTCGCCACGAGCAGCGCGCCGCTGCCGATGAGGGCGAGCGGGTCGACGCCGAGCGCCTCGCAGATCGCCCGCGTCTCGGGAAGCACGGGCACGCGGTCGGCATCGAGCAGCACGCCGAGGCCCGAGGCGGCGGCCATCTCGTAGACCGCGCCCAGCACGCCGCCTTCGGTGACGTCGTGCATCGCGTGCGCACCGGCGGCCGCGGCGGCCCGCGCCTCGGGCAGCACGCTCAGGCGGTCGCGGAACGCGTGCGCGCGCGCGAGCCCGGGTTCGCCGAGTGCGGCGACCAGGTCCGCGCGGCGCTGGTCCGCGAGGATCGCCGTGCCTTCCACGCCCGCCGCCTTGGTGAGCAGCACCGCATCCCCGCTCCGCGCGGCGCCGCTGCGGAGCAGCCGTTCGCGCATCACGCGGCCCAAGGCCGTCACGACCACGATGGTTCGGTCGAGGCCGCCCACCACCTCGCTGTGGCCGCCGGCGATCTCGACGCCGAGCGAGGCCGCCGCCGCCCCGGCGTCGCGCATGATCCGCGCGAGGTCGTCCGCGGCGCGCGCCGGCGACAAGAGGACCGTCACGACGACGGCCACCGGCTCCGCGCCGGCCGCCGCGAGGTCATTGGTACCGATGAGGATCGCGTACCAGCCGAGGTCCTCCCCCGCGCCGGTGATGGGATCGGTGGTGACCGCCGCAAGGCCGCCGCCGAAGTCCACAACCGCGCAGTCTTCGCCGAACGCGGCGTGCACGAGAACGTCGGGGCGCCGCGCGCCGAGATGCCGATACACGAGCTTGCCGAGCACGTCAGGCGGCACCTTCCCGACGGGCATCGGATCTTCGTGTCCGGGACGCCCCTCGGCGCGCGTCATAGGAACCCCGGACGATGCGCCGAAACAAGGCGGCGCCGATGCCCGCGACCGCCTTCGTGCTTATCAACCTCAACCGCGGGACCCCCGCGGAAGTCGCCCGACTGGTCCGCGCCCTGCCCGGCGTCGCCCAGGCGCACGCCGTGATGGGCGATTACGATGTGCTGGCCGTGATTCATGCGGATGTCACGCGGGAGATTTCGACGCTCGTGGATGCGCACATCCGGACGATCGAGGGCGTGGCGAAGGTCGTGACCTGCGTGGCCGTGCCGACGTGAGCGCGACCCTACCGGCGGCTCACACGGCGACCCGCGGGGTGATCACCGTCATCGTCTGAAGGATCTCGAGGGCCACCTCGAGGGCTCTGAGCCCGTCTTCCCCCGACACCAGCGGCACCGTCTCCCCGCGGACGCACTGGATGAAGTGCGTCAGTTCCGCCCGCAGCGGCTCGCCCGCCGGGACAGTGAGCCGCCGTTCCTCCCCGCCGCGGCGGACCGTGAGCCCCTGGCCGAGGTAGTTGAGGTGGATGAAGCCGTCGGGCAGCGTGATCTCGAGTTCGGCCGCCTTGACCGGCGAGACGCGGCTCGCGACGAAGCTGGCCATGCAGCCGTTGCGGAGGGTGAGGTGCGCGACGGCGAGGTCCTCGTCCTCGCCGTGGATCGCCGCGCCCACGGCGCTGACCCGCGATACCGGCGAGTGCATCAGGTCGAGGAAAATGTCGAGGTCGTGGATCATGAGGTCGAGCACGACGCCGACGTCCATGATCCGCCGCGGGTTCCACGGCCGGACGCGCCGGACCTGGACGAAGAGCGGATCGGTGACGAGATCGCGCAGGCGCTGCACGGCCGGCTTGAACCGCTCCACATGCCCGACGAGCAGCACGAGCCCCCGCCGTTGGGCGAGTGCCACCAACTCGGCGGCCTCGTCCACGCTGGTCGTGATCGGCTTCTCGACGAGCACGTGGATGTCGTGCTCCAGAAAGTCGCGCGCGATCTCGTAGTGCAGGGCCGTCGGCACGACGAGGCTGACCGCGTCGACCCGGCCGAACAGCTCCCGGTAGTCATGGAAGCCCGTCGTGCCGTAGCGGCGGGCAAATCCCGTGGCCTCGCGGGCCGCGGTGTCGACGACGCCGCCCAGCACGGCGCCCGGCAGCTGGTGATAGATGCGGACGTGATGCTGTCCCCACTGGCCCAGCCCCACGACGCCGATCCGGATCGGCCCGGGCACCGTCAGCTCCCCGGGTCGAACCCGCGCACGGCGTCAACGATCCGGTCGAGGTCCGCGTCCGAGAGCGCGGGGTGTACCGGCAGGCTCAGGACCTGCTCCGCGGCACGGCCCGCTTCGGGACACCGGCTCTCGCCGAAGCGGGCCCGGTAGAACGGGCTCGTGTGGATCGGCGCCGGGTAGTACACGCGCGTCCCGATCGCCTCCGCTTCGAGGTGCCGGCGCAGCCGGTCGCGGCCCCGCGCCACCCGCACAGTATATTGATGGTAGACGTGCGTGCAGCCGGCGGGTTCGACGGGGCACGTCAGCCAGTCGAGGTCGCCGAGCCCCGCGGAAAGGCGGGCCGCGTTGCGCCGCCGCCGCTCGTTCCACCCGTCCAGGCGGCTTAACTGGCCGATCCCGAGCGCGGCCGCCATCTCGGTCATCCGGTAGTTGTACCCCTCGGCCTCGTAGACGTACTGCTGGCGCTCGCCGCCGCGGACAAAGAGGCGCGCCCGGTCGGCGACGCCGGCGTCCGCGGTCGTGACGATGCCCCCCTCGCCGGTCGTCATGTTCTTTGATGGATAGAAGCTGAAGGCCGCCGCGCGGCCGAAGGCCCCGGCGCGGCGGCCGCGGAACGCCGCCCCGTGCGCCTGCGCGGCGTCCTCGATCACCATGAGGCGGTGCGACGCCGCGAGCGCCTCGAACCGGTCCATCGCGCAGGGCAGCCCGTACAGGTGCACGAGGAGGATCGCGCGGACGCCCGGCGTCCGCGCCAGCACGTCGGCGGCGGAGTCGGGATCGAGGTTGTACGTGCGCGGGTCGATGTCCGCGAACACCGGCTCCGCGCCGCACGAGAGGATCGTGCTGGCCGTCGCCCCGTACGAGAACGTGGTCGTGATGACCCGGTCCCCCGGACCGACGCCGGCGGCGCGCAGCGCCGCCATGAGCGCCGTGGTCCCCGAACTGGCCGCCACGGCGTGGGGCACACCTACATAGGCCGCGAAGGCCCGCTCGAATTCGGCGACGTGCGGTCCTGCGACAAAGTGTCCGGAATCCAGGACGTCGAGGACTCGACGTTTGTCCTCGTCAGAGATCAGAGGCTGGGCAATTGGAATGAGTTGGCGCGAGGTCGTCGGCATCATCCAGGGTGGGCCGGGCTACCTCCCAATCCGAACGACTGTTCTCCATCCGGCCGGCATTTCCTGCGCGGGTCCCGTCTAGGCGTTCTGGCCCGCGCCGCAGGCCCAGGGACGGACGGCCCCGGCGGACGCCCCTCACCTACCGGCCACCGTGTCGCGGGTGCCGCCCTCGATTTGCTGTTGAAGCGCTTTGAGCATGCCGTCGATGTTCTCCCGCATCTTCATCCGCAAGAGGCCGCTCAACAGACGCCCGATCAACGGAATCCCGAACTCGAACTCCACCGTGATCGTCGTGCGCGTACCGCCGCCGTCGGCCGCGAAATCCCACGTGCCTTCGTACGAGTCGAAGTCCCCCTCCCGCTGCCGGAAGCGGCAGCGGTGGGCCGCGTCGTCCCACTCGTCTTCCTCGACCCAGCGGATCCGGCGGCCCTCGACGGTGCCGACCCATTCCGTCAGCGTCGGCACGTCCCCGTTTCGTTCCAGGATGGTGACGCTCTTGAGGTCCGGCATGAAACTCGGGAAGTCTTCGACGCGCCGGGCGCTCGCATACACGGTCTCGATCGGGGCCCGAATCACGATCGACGCGCTGACTTCCGGCATGGACGTGCCTCCCGGTCTGACGGTTTCAACGACATGGTGGACGGCCGCTAAGTCAGCCGGCAGGCGATGAGCCCCGACGCGGTGCTCCTTATCGGCCGCCGCCCACGTCGAGAATGGCGCCGGTTGTATACGATGCGGCGGGCGACAGCAGCCAGAGGATCGCTTCCGCAACCTCCTCGGCCGTTCCCGCCCGTCCCATCGGAACGGTCGGCGCAAGGCGCGACGGCCGGTCAGGGTCGCCGGCCGTCGCATGCATATCAGTCTGGATCAGCCCGGGACGGACCGCGTTGACGCGGATCCCGTCCGCGGCCACCTCACGGGCAAGGCCGATCGTGAAGCTCTCGACGGCCCCCTTGGACGCGGCATAGTGCACCCACTCGTTGGGCCCGCCGAGGCGCGCCGCCGCGGACGACAGATTGACGATGACGCCGCCCGGTCCGCCGTGGCGCCGGGACATGCGGCGCACCGCCTCACGCGCGCACAGGATGGTCCCGGTGACGTTGACGTCGAGCACACGCGATAGATCGCTTGCCTGGAGGGCGTCCAGCCGTCCCGGCCGGCCCGACACACCGGCGTTGTTCACGAGCGCGGTCACCGGGCCCAATACGCGGGCCGCTTCTTCGAACAACGCGAGCACGTTTTCTTCTTTGGAGACGTCGCCCTGGAGCGCATGGGCCCGCCCGTCCGCGCGCTCGATGTCTCGGACCACGTCACGCGCAGCCCCGCCGTCCCGGACATAGTTGACGGCGACCGCGTAGCCGCGCGCGCCCGCGAGGCGTGCCACCGCCGCCCCGATGCCGCGGCCGGCGCCCGTCACCACCACGACCTGGTCGTCGCTAGGCATGCAGTTCGAGCACGTCGCCGTCCTCGAGGACATGTTCGTGCTGCACCATCTGGCCCTCGTACGTGCGGCGTCCCCAGACCCGCGCGTATTTGAGTCGCTCGGCGAGATCTTTGTGGACCGCCGCGGCGACCTCCTCGACCGTGATGCCCCGCCGGAACACGTAGGGCACCGATTTGTCCGCGCGGCGGCCCGGCGCCTTGGTGTAGACGCGGATCACGCCGAGCCGCCGGAACAACTCCTGCGTCAACGTCTCCAGCCCCTCGCCGGTTTCCGCCGACACCGGCAGGATGTCGAAGCGCGCGCCGTAGGCTTCGCGCAGCAGTTCAAGGCGGACGCCCGCGTCCGGGGCGTCGCTCTTCGTCGCCACGAGCAGGGTCGGCATCGCGCCCTGCTGTCCCCGCTCACGGACGAACTCGACCCGGCCCTCCCGCGTCAGTGCCAGCACGCCGTCCATCGAGGCGAGCAGGTCGTCGTCGGCGAGGTCCGCCACGAGCAGCGCGCCGTCGGCCTGCCGGATCAGCGCGAACAGCCACGGCTCGGCCGTTTCCGGCGCGATCGGCGGCAGGTCGACCAGCTGAATGTTGATATCCTCGTACGGCACCATCCCCGGCAGCGGCGCGCGTGTGGAGAACGGATACGGCGCGACCACGGGGTTCGCGTTCGTGAGGGCGCCGAGCAGGCGCGACTTGCCGGCGTTCGGCGCGCCGACGAGCGCCACCTGGCCGGCGCCTTCGCGCGACACGTGGTGCCAGGTCGGTCCCTTCGCCGCGGACTTCTTGGTGCGCGCGGCCTCCGTCCGGACCTTCGCCATGCGGCGGCGGATGTCCGCGCGCATGTGCTCCGTCCCCTTATGCTTGGGGATCGTGGCCATCATCCCGTCCAACGCCTCAAGCTGCTCGTCGGGCGTGGTGGCCTGCCGGAACCGGCGTTCGGCTTCAAGGTACTGCGGCGTCAGGTTGGCGGGCATGAGCGCTCGCGTTTTATTGTAGCGTCTCGGCGCTCCCGGCGGCCACCCCGAGATACGCCTCTCGCACGCGCGGGCTCCGCAGCAGCGCGTCCGCGGAGCCGGCCAACGCGATGCGGCCTGTTTCCATGACGTAGCCGCGGTCGGCGTGTTCGAGCGCGACGGCGACGTCCTGCTCGACGAGCAGCAGACTCGTCCCGCGCCCGCGCAGCCGGTCGACCGCGTCCATGAGCACCCCGACCGCGATCGGCGCGAGGCCGAGCGACGGTTCGTCGATCAACAGAAGCTGCGGCCGCGCCATGAGCGCGCGGGCCAGCGCGGCCATCTGCTGCTCGCCGCCGCTGAGCTGGCCCGCCGGCAGATGGAGGCGCTCGCCCAGGACCGGGAACAGCTCGAGGACGTCGCGGAGATCGGCGGCGATCGCCGCGCGGTCGGGGCGGGTGTAGGCGCCGACGAGGAGGTTCTCCCGCAGCGTCAGGTCCGCGAAGAGGCGGCGGCCCTGCGGCACGTGCGCCATCCCCAACCGGACGATCGCCTCGGGCGGGAGTCCGGCGATCTCGCGCCCGCCCCACCACACGCGGCCGCGCCACGGCCGCAAGAGGCCCGAGATCGTCCGCAGCAGCGTCGACTTGCCGGCGCCGTTGCTGCCGACAAGCGCGACCACCTCGCCCCGCCGCACCTCGAGCGCGACATCCCAGAGGACCTGGACGGCCCCGTAGCCGGCGTCGAGCTGCTCGATGCGGAGGAGCGGATCGCCGGCCGCCCCGTCTCCCCCGTCGTGAGGCTGACGCCCCGAGGCCGGGGTCATTGCGTCTCCGGCCCCCCGCCGCCCGCGTGGCGCGGGCCCAGGTACGCGGCGATCACCGCGGGAGCGGAGGTAACCTGCTGCGGCGATCCCTCCGCGATCTTCGAGCCGTGGTGCAGCACGACGACGCGCCGGCACAAACCCATCACGACGCGCAGCACGTGCTCGATCACGACCAGCGTGATCCCCTCCGCGTTGATGCGGCGCAAGAGGCCCATCTCCGCGTCGGTCTCGGCGGGCGTGAGCCCGGCCATCACCTCGTCGAGGAGCATGAGGCGGGGGCGCAGCGCGATCGCTTTGGCGAGCTCGAGGCGGCGGAGGTCGGGCGTCGTCAAGGCGCTCGCCGGCAGGTCGCGCTTTGCAGCCAATCCGACGGTCTCCAGCACCTCGTCCGCCCGCCGCAGGGCCTCGGCGACGCCCGCGGCATGTGCCGCGCGGAACAGCACCGGCACCGCGACGTTCTGGCGGACCGACATGTTGCGGAACGGCTGCGCGATCTGGAATGTGCGGGCGATGCCGAGCCGCGCGATCGCGGCGGGACGGCGGCCCGTGATGTCGGCCCCGGCGAACTCGACGCGGCCGGCGGTCGGCGCCTCCATGCCGGTGATCACGTTCACGAGGGTGCTCTTGCCGGACCCGTTCGGCCCGATGAGGCCGACGATCTCGCCCGGCTCGATCGCGACGTCGACGCGGTTCACTGCGGCCAGGCGTCCGAAGAGCTTGGTCACCCCCGTCGCGGCGAGGAGCGGCATTAGACGCGGTTCTCCTGGAGGGCGCGGCGGACCGAGGCGCGCAGGGCGGCCCACCGGCTCCGGCCCGGGGACGCCTGGAAGAGCTCGGCGAGCCCCCGCGGCGCGAAAATGACCAGCGCGCAGACGAGCGCGCCGAAGAAGACGTTGTGGAGGAACAGCGAGACGTTGGTCAGCGTGACATCCAGGGTCTTGAGCACGACCGCCCCGACGACCGGCCCGAAGACCGTGCCGGGGCCGCCGAAGAGCGCCATGACGACCGCCTGCACCGTGAAGTCGAGGTTGAAGACGGAGAGCGGTTCGATAAATGTCAGCCAGTACGCGTAGATGCCGCCAGCGGCGGCGAACAAGAACGCGTTCGCGGCGTAGGCGAGGATCTTGTAGGGGAGCGGCTCGATCCCGAGGACCTGCGCCGCGTCCTGGTTCTCCCGAATCGCCGCGATGGCGTACCCGGCCCGCGTGCGCGGCAGCGCGAACCCGGCCAGCACCGCGAGCACCAAACCGGCGAGCATCCAGTAGTAGAAGATCTTGAAATCGCTCGCCGGGGGCAGGTTCATCCCCGATCCCCCGCCCGTGATCTCGAGGTTCGCGGTGAGCTGCCGCAGCACGAGCATGAAGCCGAGGGTCGCGATCGCAAAGTAGTGGCCGCGCAGCCGGAGCAGCAGCGCCCCCATCGCGGCCGCCGCGGCCGCGGCCAGTACGCAGCCGGCCGGCAGCGCCGCCGGAAACGGCAGGTGGGCCCGCACCATCAGGATGCCGGTGGTGTAGGCGCCGATGCCCAAGAACGCCGCGCCCCCGAAATCGGGATAGCCGGTGTAGCCGCCGATCAGGTTCCACGCCGAGGCGAGGATCCCGAACAGGAAGATGCCGGTGAGGATCCGGACGTAGTAGGTGTTGAGGGCCGCGGGCAGCACCAGCGCAACGGCCAGGGCCGCCGCCGCGATGGCGAAGCCGCGCGCGTCCCCTCCCCTCTGACGGGGGGCCTCCTGCCGGATCATCCGCGAAACCGCGCCGCGCGTCCGAACAGCCCGGCGGGACGCACGAGCAGCACGAGGATCAGCGCGCTGAAAGCGACGATGTAGTCGTAGTTGGGGCCGAGCCAGCCCGCCGCGTACGTCGTCAGGAGGCCGAAGATCAACCCGCCCACCAGGGCGCCGGCGACGCTGCCCAGGCCGCCGAGCACGCAGACGACAAAGCCGATGAACGTGTAGTTCGCGCCCATCGCCGGGTAGATCGGGAAGCTCATGCCGGCCAGCCCGCCGGCGATCCCGGCGGTCGCGAGGGCGATCGCGAACGTGACCGCGTAGACGTGGCCGATCGGAATCCCCATGAGGCGCGCCGCTTCCTGATCGGAGGCCGTGGCGCGGATCGCGCTCCCGAGGCGCGTACGGCTCATCAGGAGGTGCAGGAGGACCGTGACGAGCAGCGCGGCGGCGAGCGTCATGAGGCGGATCGCCGGCACGATCACGGGGCCGAGGTGCAGGCTCCGGCCGGAGTAGACCGTCGTAATGGCCCGGACGTCGGCGGTCCAGACCGACAGCGCGATGTTCGTGATCAGCAGTTCAAAGCCGAACGTCAGCAGGAACGTGATCAAAAACGACGCGCGGATGACCTGATTGATGACGACGCGCTGCAGGCCGTAGCCGAGCACGAACAGCGCCGCGCCCGCAAGCGGCAGCGCCGCGAACGGGTCGATGCCGTACAGCGTGAACAGCCAGTACGTCGTGTAGGCGCCCAGCATCACGAAGGCGCCGTGCGCGATGTTGATCACGTTCAGCACGCCCCAGACGAGGGACATGCCGAGGCCGACGGTGGCGTAGGTGCCGCCGATCAGCAGGCCGTTGACCGCGTTTTGCAGCGCGATCTGAACCGGCGGACTCACCCGGCAGTTACTTGCGCGCGGTCCACACCGGGGTCGGGTACATTGCCTTGGCGGCCGCGACGTTTGACGGCCACACGGTCACGACTTTCCCGTGCTGGATCTGCACGGTGACCATCGGCTTGTACGTGTTGTAGCCTTTGTCGTTGAATTTGATCCGCCCGTAAAACGTGATCAGGTCCAGCGCCGCAAGCGCGTCCCGCACCTTTTGCCGGTCGATACCGCCCGCGTTTTGGATCGCGAGCTGGAGCGCGAGGCCGCCGGCGGAGCCGTTTGCGGCGTGGTAGTCGGGCTCGAAGCCGTAGCGCTTCGTGAACGCCTCGCTGTACTGCCGCGTGGTCCCGAAGAGCGGCCCGGTGTACTTCACGTCCGGGGTCCACTGGGACGATGCGAAGACGTACTCGGCCGCGGGGCCGAGCGCTTTGACAAAGTCCGGGGTCGTCGGGCCGACGGTGAACCCGAAGAACTTGGCGTTGACCTCGAGACTCTGCGCCTGGCGCATTGCCACCAGGGATTCCTGCAGATGGCCCGATTCGATGATCACGTCGGCGCCGGCCGCCTTGATCGCGGTGAACGCCGCGCTCAGGTCGTTCGCGCCGACCGGGTATTTCTGGAAGTAGACGACGCGGAGCCCGTTGCGGTCCGCCCAATCTTTGGCGCCGTTCGCCACCTCGAGCGAGAAGAGGTCGTCGGCGGAGATGACCGCCACCGTCGACGGCCGCGGCGACAGGGAGACCGCGCACTGGAGCATCGCGGCCGCGTAGTCCGCGGCGGGACTGCTGATCCCGAACGTGTACTTATATCCTTGATCGAAGATCTTGGCGGCCGAGCCGTTCGCGTCCACCATCGGTACCTTGTACTTCTCGGCGATGCCGGCGTCGGCGAACGTGGCCGGGCTGCCGTAGGGCCCCAGCAGCAGCGCGACGCGGTCCTGGGTGATCAGCCGGTCCGTGAGCTCGGCGGAGGTCTGCGGCTTGCTCTGGTCATCGTAGTAGACGATCTGGACTTTGTACGTCCGCCCGCCGGCTTTGATCCCGCCCCGGGCGTTGACGGTCTCCGCCCAGAGATCGTACCCCTGCTTGGCCAGGGCGCCTTCGCGGGCGTCCGCCCCGGTGGCGGCGAGAGGCGCGCCGAGCTTCAGGATCTCTTCCCCGTGCAGCGCGCCCGCGGTGACGCCGAGCGCCCCCATGACGACAATCGCGCCGATCGCGATCAGTACGCGGCCTTTGGAACGCTGCATGCCACATCTCCTCCTGGCAGCGCCCCATCGGGCCGGGGGCGCCGGTAGAGTTCCGGACGGGTTACTCGCGAAGCGCGGCTGTACCTGCTCGGCGCGCGCCGTCACGTCCCGCCACGCCCCGCGACAGGGAACCCGCGAAGGGCCGGTATCAACTCCGCGCCCCAACGGTCGATCACCGCGGGATCGTACACGTTCGCCCGCTCGGACCCCAGGATCACCGTGTCGATGCCCATGCCGGCCAACGTCCGGCAGTACTCGACGGCCTGCGGGATGGACGTCGTCGCGTTCGGGGTCGCCTGCCGCGCGACGTGGACCGTTTTCTCTATGGCGCTGTACGGCCGGCCGGCGTTCTTGCAGTGTGCGCGCAGCACGTCGAGCTTGTGGGCGAGCTGTTCGAACGTGAGATTGTCCTGGAGATTGCAGGCGTCGGCATACTGGGCGACGAGACGCAGCGTCTTTCGCTCGCCGCCGCCGCCGATCAGGATGGGCGGGTGCGGGCGCTGCAGGGCCTGCGGGACGTTCAGGGTGCGCTGCAGCTGATAGTGTCGGCCCCGGAACGGCTTCGCCCGGTCGTATTTCCCTTCGTCCGCCCACATCTGAAGCACGATCTGCACGGTTTCCTCGAGGCGCTCGAAGCGCTCCGCGCGGCTCGGGAACAGGATCCCGAGGGCCCGGTGCTCCTCCTCGAACCACCCCGCGCCGACGCCGAAGATCGCCCGGCCGCCGGAGAGGACGTCGAGGCTCGTGACCTGCTTCACCAGCGCGCCGGGGTGGCGGTACGTGGCGGAGACGACCATCGTGCCGAGCTTGATCGTCGTCGTCACGCCGGCGATGAACGCGAGAACGGCATAGGCCTCGAGCATCTCGCGGTCGGTGACGCCGGGACCGACCGGTGACTCGTCCCAGAAAAAATGGTCCCACACCCACAGGCTCTCGAATCCGGCGGCCTCCGCGCGGCGCGCCATGCCGGCGATCTCGGGGCCGAGCCTGGCCGGGCCGCCGGGTGCGGTGAAGTTGGCGACGCTCAGGCCAACGTGCATCGGTGCGCCGCGGTGGAAGTCATGTCTACGCGTCCTCCCTCACCCGGAATCTGGATCTCCGGCGGCCGCGCCGCCGGCTGCATCACGGACTGAGCCGCGGCCGCACCTGCTCGGCGAGAAGCCGCATCGCTCCGGTGACGATCTCGTGCGGCATCCCGGGAAAGTTGACGCGGAAGATCATCGTGGTGGCGCCGGTGAGCGCCGCGCAGCGGTTGATCTCATCCGCGCAGCGCGCCGGGTCGCCGAGGATGAAACGGTCCTGCGCGAGCCCCTCGAAGGCCTGCGTCATGTCGTCGTCCGCCGGGAGCGCGCGGTGCTGCCCCCAGGCGACGTACGCGTCGTATTTCTTCTGTACGTACGGCCGCGCCAGCTCGATCGCTCGCGCAGAGGTGTCGGCGACGAACAATTCGCGCCGCATCGGCAGTTCCTCGGGAAAGGGCTTGCCCGCGCGCGCGCGGGCGGCCCGGTAGATGCCGCTCTGCCGCGCGATCGTCGCCAGCGTCGCGTGCGGATTGATGACCCACGTGTCGCCGAGCTCCGCGGCGCGCTCCACCGCGCGGTCGTTGTTGGCCGCCATCCAGACCGGCGGGCCCGGACGCTGCAGCGGCCGCAGGGCGATGCGCACGTCGTCGAGGCGGCAGTAGGGCGTGTCCAGCGTCGCCGGCTCGCCGGCCCACAGTTCGCGGATCACGCGGAGATGGTCGCGCAGGCGGCGGACGCGCTCCCCTTTCCGGACGCCGAAGGCCTGGTCTTCGACGTCCCGGTAGCCGAGGCCCACGCCGAAGATGAACCGGCCGCCGGTGATGACGTCGAGGGTCGCCGCCTCTTCCGCGACCGCCACCGGGTTGAGCAGCGGCAGCAGATAGATGGAGACCCCGATGCGCATCGTGCCCGCCTCCGCCGCGGCACGGGCCACCGCGATGGCGGGCTGGAGCATCGCGAACTCGCTGATCAGGTAGTGCTGCCCGAAGACGATGAGGTCGAAGCCGAGGCTGCGGGCGAGCCGAACCTGCATCAACACCTCGGCCCACCGGTCCGCGAGCGAATCAGCCGGCGGGTGCTGGTTGACGAGCATCAGCCCGACCCGCATGCTTAGACCTTCGTGTCCGCGGCGCGCCCGGCCTCCGCGGACGGCGCGGGCCCCGCGCGCAGGTAGCGTCCCGGCAGGGTCCGGCCGATCACCCCGGCCAGCCAGCGCGCCGTGGCGGCGACGGCGTCCAAGTCGACACCGGTCTCCACCCCCATCCCGCGCAGCATATAAAGGAGGTCTTCCGTCGCGAGGTTGCCGGAGGCGCCGGGCGCGTACGGACAGCCGCCCAGGCCGCCGCAGGCGGCGTCGACGGTCGTAACGCCGGCGCCGAGCGCTGCGAGCACGTTCGCGAGTGCCTGGCCCCGGGTGTCGTGCAGATGGACCGCGAGGCGCTCGACCGGGACATCGCCGCCGACCAGTTCGATGAGCGCCGCCACCTCGGCCGGCGTCGCGGCGCCGACGGTATCACTGAGAGCGATCTCGTAGCAGCCCATCTCGGCCAGTGCTGCGGCGACGCGCCGTGCCGCGTCGGGCGCGACGCGGCCGGTATACGGGTCCCACCACGCGACGGAGACGTAGGCGCGGACGCGCCGTCCGTGCTGTGCCGCCATCGTGAGGACGTCGCGAAACCGCTCCAGCGACTCGGCGACGGTCATGTTGATGTTGTGGCGGGCGAACGCGTCGGTCGCCGCGGTGAAAACCGCCGCCTCCGCGGCGCCGCACGCAAGCGCGCGCTCCATGCCGTGGCGGTTGGGGACGAGGGCGGACAGCACCGGCCCCCCTGCTCCGCCCGAGGGGCGACCGGTGGCGAGGCGCCGGAACAGCGCGTCGGTGCCGGCCATCTGCGGGACGCGGTCCTCCCGGACGAAGGCGCCCGCCTCGATCTGAGGGAGCCCGCACGCGGCGAGCCGCGTCACGAACTCCACCTTCTCGTCGAGCGACAGCACGGCCGATTCGTTCTGCAGCCCGTCCCGGGGCCCGACCTCGACCACCCGCACGCGGCGCGGGACGCGCCGGATCATTCGGGGCGCTCGGCGGACCCGGCGGCGTCGGCGGCCCCCAGCTCGGCAACGACGGCGCCGGCCTCGACCTGCTCGCCCTGCCGGACCCGCAGCGCGGTCACGCGGCCGGCGTGCGGCGCGCGGATCACATGCTCCATCTTCATCGCTTCGATGATGACGATCGGCTGGCCGGCGGTGACGGTCTCGCCCTCGCTCACCGCCACCTGTGTCACCGCCCCGGGCATCGGCGCCTCGAGGCCCTCCGGCCGGCGCGCCGTCCCGTCTGACGCGGGACCTCCGGCCGCTCCCGTTGCCGGGCGGCCTCCCGCCGGCCGCCGCGCCGCGGTATCTCCAATCCGGACGGCGAGCGTCTCCCCGGCGAGATGAAGCCAGCGGGTGCCCGCGTGTTCCACGGAGCGCGCGATGCGCGCCGTGCCGTCCTCGCCCACGATGCGCCACGTGGTCGGTCCGAGCTGCTCCAGGTGGATGCGGACCTCTCGGCCGTCGATCCGTACGGTCGCGTCGTCCCCGCGCGTGGTGACGCTCGCGTCAACGCGGCGGTCTCCGACGAGCAGGACGATCTCAGCCACGCGATTCACCCATCCGCCATCCCAAGGTACCGTCCCACGGATCCCACGCGTCTTGCCGCTCCACCGCGGCGCCGCGGCCGGAGTGCGACGGCGGCCGGGTGGACGCCAGCGCCGCCGCCGCGACAAGGGCCTGCGTGGACGGCTCCGGCCGCCATCCGGCGAAATGCCGCTCGAGAAAATCGGTCGTGGTCTCGGCCCGGCGAAACGCCTCGTGCGCGATCACGTCGCGCAGAAACGCGAGGTTCGTCCCGCAGCCGAGGATCACATACCGGGCGAGCGCCTGTTCCATCCGCGCTATCGCGTCTGCGCGGGTGCGGTCCCAGACGATCACCTTGGCGAGCAGCGAATCGTAGGCGGCGGGTACCTGCCAGCCCTCGCGGATCCCGGAGTCCACCCGCACCCCCAGGCCGCCCGGCTCGTCCAGTACCAGGATGCGTCCGGGTGACGGCCGGAATTCATGGGACGGGTCCTCCGCGCAGACGCGGCACTCGAGCGCATGGCCGCGGGGGGCGGCCGCCGTCGGCCTACGGCGTGAGCCAGGACGTCCCGCCGGGATTCCGGCCGCGTCCAGCGGCGCGCCGGCGGCGATGCGGAGCTGCGCTTTGACGAGATCCACACCGGCGACGAGCTCCGTCACCGGGTGCTCGACTTGCAGCCGCGTGTTGACCTCGAGGAAGTAGAACTGTCCGCCGGGCATCATCAAAAATTCCACCGTCCCGGCGTTGACGTAGCCCGCGGCCCTCGCCACGGCGACGGCCGCGGCGGCCAGTTCGGCGCGCACCCGGGCATCGACGCGGGCCGACGGCGCTTCCTCGATCAGCTTCTGGTGCCGCCGCTGCACGCTGCACTCGCGCTCGCCGAGCGCGACCGTGTGTCCGTGGGCGTCGGCGACGATCTGGACCTCGACGTGCCGCACGTCGGGCAGCCGGCGCTCGAGAAACAGCCGGCCGTCGCCGAAGGCGGCGCGCGCCTCCCGCTCCGCGGATACAAGCGCCGCGCCCAGATCGTCCGCACGCTCGACCAGCCGTATCCCGCGCCCGCCGCCCCCGGCGGCGGCCTTGACGAAGAGCGGGTAGCCCACCCCGCGCGCCCCCGCGGCGAACGCCTCCGGCTCCGCGGAGCCCGCCTGCCCTCGACGGGGGGCAAACCCGGGCACGGCGGGCACACCGGCCGCCTCCGCGATCTCGCGCGCCGCGGTCTTATCGCCCAGTCGTGCGATGACCGGCGCCGGCGGTCCGACAAACCTGAGGCCGGCGCCCGCCACCGCCTCGGCGAACGCGGCGGATTCGGCGAGAAACCCGTAACCGGGATGGACGGCGTCTGCGTTCGAGCGGCGCGCCGCGTCGATCACGCGGCCCTGATGCAGGTAGCTCTCGGCGGGATCGGACGGACCGAGATGTTCGGTCCGATCGGCGAGGCGCGCGTGCGGGGCGTCGAGATCGGCGTCGCTGGCGACCGCGACGGTCTCCAGGCCGAGTTCGCGGCACGCCCGGATGATCCGCACGGCGATCTCGCCGCGGTTGGCCACGAGGACGCGGCGCAGGGCCCCGTCGCTCATGGGCTACATCCGGAAGACGCCGGGATGCATGCCCTCGATCGGCGCGTTGAGGGTCGCCGAGAGCGCGAGGGCGAGCACGGTGCGCGTCTCGGCCGGGTCGATGATGCCGTCGTCCCAGAGCCGCGCCGTGCTGTAGTAGGGGTCCCCCTCGACCTCATACTTGGCGAGGATCGGCTCGACGAGGGCCTGCTCCTCGGCCGGCGACAAGGTGCGGCCCTCCCGCCGCAACTGATCGCGCTTGACGGTGAGGAGCACGGTGGCCGCCTGCTCGCCGCCCATCACCGAGATCCGCGCGTTGGGCCACATCCATAGAAAGCGCGGATCGTAGGCCCGCCCGCACATCGCGTAGTTGCCGGCGCCGTAGGACCCGCCGACGATGACCGTGAGCCGCGGCACGCCGGAGGTGGCGACCGCGTGCACCATCTTCGCGCCGGCCCGGGCGATGCCGGCCGCCTCGTACTGCCGGCCGACGATGAAGCCCGTAATGTTTTGTAAAAATACGAGCGGAATCCGCCGCTGCCCGCACAACTCGATGAAGTGCGCGCCCTTCTCCGCGTTTTCGACGAAGAGCACGCCGTTGTTGGCCACGATGCCGACCGGGATGCCGTGGATGCGCGCGAAGCCCGTGACCAGCGTGGTCCCGTAGAGCGCCTTGAACTCCCGGAAGCGGCTGCCGTCGACCACCCGCGCGATCAGGTCGCGCGCGTCGAACTGCCGCCGCAGATCGCGCGGCACGATGCCGTAAATCTCGCGCGGATCGTACCGCGGGGCTTCCGGGGCCGCGAGGTCGAGCGCCGGCCGCTTGACGCGGTTGAGCGTTCCCACGATCTCGCGCACGATCTCCATCGCGTGGGCGTCGTCGTCGGCCATGTGGTCCGCGACGCCGCTGCGCCGGGTGTGCACATCGGCGCCGCCGAGGTCTTCCGCGGAAACGTCTTCTCCCGTGGCCGCTTTGACGAGCGGCGGCCCGGCGAGGAAGATCGTACCGGTGCCCCGGACGATCACGGTTTCGTCCGCCATCGCCGGCACGTACGCGCCGCCGGCCGTGCACGATCCGACGACCGCGGCGATCTGCGGGATGCCCTCGGCCGAGAGCACCGCCTGATGGTAGAAGATCCGTCCGAAGTGGTCGCGATCGGGAAAGACCTCCGCCTGCAGCGGCAGGAACGCGCCGCCCGAGTCCACGAGGTAGATGCACGGCAGACGGTTGTCGCGCGCGATCTGCTGGGCGCGCAGGTGCTTCTTGACGGTCAGCGGGTAGTAGGTGCCGCCTTTGACGGTCGAATCGTTGGCGACGATTACGCACTCGAGCCCGCGCACGCGCCCGACGCCGGTGACGAGCCCGGCCGCCGGCGCTTCGCCGTCGTACATCTCCCAGGCCGCCAGCGGCGAGAGTTCCAGCAACGGCGAGCCGGGGTCGAGCAGCAGGTCGATCCGCTCGCGCACGCTCAACTTGCCCTGCTCGCGCAGCCGCCGGTGGGCCCGTTCGCCGCCGCCGGCCCTGACCTGGGCGAGCCGTTCCGCAAGGAGCCGCGCCAAGCCCTCATGGTGTTCGCGATTGCTCTGGAATTCCGAGGAGTCGACGTCGACGTGCGATTCGAGGACGGCCATCGCCGCGACGTATTCCGCCCGGCTGCGGAGCGCCCCTGCCCAAGGGGCCGCGGAGCCCCTGCCGCGGGGCCTGGAGGGTTTGCGGTCACTCCGCCGAATCGCCGGACAATTGACTACCACGCCGGGGTGACGGAGTGGCTCACGTGCCGGCCGACCCGCGGCCGTCCACCATGTCATTAAAGCCGGCCGGCCCGCGCCGGAGGCTCAGGCCATCATGGCTCGCGTCGTAAAGCGGCCGGCGCGTTTTGCGGCCGCCTGGGCGCACGTGCTGGGCCGCCACTCCCTTCGGACGATCGTGCTGTTCGGTCTGGTGGCGCTGATCGTGCTCACGGCCGTCGGCGCCGCGGTCATCTACCACGCGATCGCCACCACCAGCCAGACGAGCGAGCGGATCGCGCGAACCGGCGAGATCCGGGCGGCCGGCGAGCGGTTGGTGGAGATCATCAGCGCGGCGCAGTCCGGTGAGCGCGGCTTCCTCCTGACCGGCAACGAACGATTCCTCGATCCCTATACCGACGCGCTGACCGCGGTCCCGCAGACCGCGAACCAGCTGTACGCGCTGCTGGACGACCCGACGCAAATCGGCTTCGTCCGCGCCATCGAGTCGCTCTTTGTGCGCTGGCGCGATCAGACGGCGCAGGAGGAGATCACGGCGCGGCGGGCGGCGCCGTCGGGCTACGCCGCCGCCTCCCGGGCCGCGGCCGGTGACGCCGCGCGGCTTGCGGAGACGGTCGCCGCGTACGCGACAGCGGGCGGCGATTCGGCGCTCCGCACGGTCCGCGAACAGGCCGCGGCGATCAGAGACCGTCTCACGGCGATTTTGCGGATGACACCCCCGTCGCTGGTCTCCGCGGACTCCTCGCAGGCCGTCACGCTGCTGGATAGCATTGCGAACGCGCGCCGGGATACCCCTCCCGGCCAACTGTTGCAGGCCGCGGCAACTGTGGAGACCATCACGCACCGTCACGCGCTCGCCGCGGAGGCGGCGGAATCGGGGGTCATGACGTTCATCACCCAGCGCAACCCGCAGACGGCCCTCGACTCCATCCGGCGGGAGTACGCGGTCTTAGCGGCCGCGGAGGAGTCGCATCTGGCGTCGCAGGTCGCCGCGGGCCGCGCCGCTACGCGTCTCGCCGAAGGCGTGGCCGTGGCGATCCCCGTGGCCCTCCTGGCGCTGCTGCTGCTCGGGTTCTACCACGCCACCGGCGCCACGGGCGCGATCGACGGGATGATCGACGCGTCGCGGGGCATCGCCGCTGGCGATCTCAGCCGCCGCGTTCCCGTGCAGCGGGGAGACGAGATCGGCCAGCTCGCCGCGGCCTTCAACGACATGGCGGAGCAGATCACCATTCGGGACCGGCGGTCGGCGATGCAGCGGCAGATGAGCGAGATGCTCGAGGCGAGCGCGTCCGTCGACGAGGCGCTCGCGGTCGTCAGCCGCTACGCGGAGGAGATGTTCCCGGGCACGTTCGGCGGCGTGTATTTGATCCGCGCGTCGCGGGATCTCCTCGAGATGGCAACGTCGTGGGGCGCGGACCGGGCGCATCCGCTGCCGACCGGGTTCGGGCCGAGCGACTGCTGGGCGCTGCGGCGCGGCCAGGTCCACGCGGTCGACGCGCAGGGCGGCGCGGTGCTGTGCCGTCATACCGCCTCACCGCCGCCGGCCGCCACGCTGTGCCTCCCGCTGACCGCCCAGGGCGAGACGCTCGGCGTGTTTGCGCTGGCCGTGCCCGCGGCGGCCGTGGACGGGAAGGCGCGGCCCGATGCCGCCACGCTGCCGGAGACCATGGTGACCCTCGCCCGCGCGGCCGGGGATCGCGCGGCCCTCGCCGTCGCGAACCTGAGATTGCGCGAGACGCTGCGGGCCCAGTCCGTCCGCGATCCGCTGACCGGCGTGTACAATCGCCGGTACCTCGAGGAGACGCTCGAGCGCGAAATTCGCCGCGCGGAGCGCACGCACGCGCCCCTGGGTCTCATCATCTTCGACATCGACGGCTTCAAGCGGTTCAACGACACATTCGGCCACGAGGCCGGGGACGCGTATCTCCGGGAACTCGGCAACCTCTTGCGGGAGCGCTTCCGGCGCCAGGATGTCGTGTGCCGGTACGGCGGCGACGAGTTCGTCCTCGTCCTCCCCGAGGCGTCCCTCGAGGCGACCATGCAGCGGGCGCAGCTGCTCGGCGAGGCCGTGGAAAACCTCGTCGTGACGTACCACGGGCAGCCCATGGGCAGAGCCACGCTGTCCCTCGGCATCGCCGCCTTTCCGGAGCACGGGTCGAACGGTGAGGCGGTGCTCCGCAGCGCCGATGCTGCGCTCTACCGGGCGAAGCAGAACGGGCGCGCCCGCGCGGAGCTCGCGATCGTTCTCGGGAGAACCGGGGCCTGACCCGGCGTTAATTACATGGTTGCCGGCGCGCTTTGGCTAGCGCCGCAGGCCCACTGTCGCCCGGCGCGGAGCCCCTCCCCGCCGGGCGACGGTGACAGAGGACGCGCGGCGCCGGCCCGTCGAACTTAGCGTCATGCGCGGTCTATGGTGGGTGCTCGGTCTGCTCGGTCTGCTCGGTCTGCTTGTGAGTCCCGCGGTCGTGCCGGCCGCGGCCGGCCCGGCGTTCGTCCGCTACGCCGATCCCGATAAGCAGTTCTCGATCGACTACCCCTCAGGCTGGCACCTCAAGCGGCAACCGGGTCATGTCACGGTGTTTTACCAGGACGAGCCGGACGAGGGCACCGTCCTGTCGGTGTACCTGCCGCCGATGTCCGTCGTGCTCAAGGGGGAACTCAGCGCCACGCAGGTATTCGGCTCGCTGATCTACGCGCAGAATCATAAACGGTATCCGGATTTCACGGTGATCGGCCACGAAGAGCGCGTACTGGCCAACAATCTCGACAACACGATGCTGCAGGCCGAGGCGACGTGGACCAACAGCCACCGCGTGAAGATGCGCGGCTACGTCAAAGTGGTGGCGTTCAAGAACACGGGCCAGAAGTCGACCTGGGTGCACGTCCTCGCGGACCAATCGCCGGCCGACGCGTTCAGCCGCAATGAGGCGATGTTCGGCCAGATGATCAAAAGCCTGACGTATGGACCGGGCCGGTAACCGGCCGCCCGACCGGCCGCCGGGGCCTGCCGCCGCGCCCGCCGGTCCGCCCCGCGAAGCCGGGGGCGCGAGGCCCCACGTAGTCCACCGGCACCTGGCGCACCTCGCCGCCGAATACGTCCGCCTGCAGTATGCCGGCCGCTACGTAAAGCTCATCGACCACCTGCGGACGCTGCCGCGGGCGGAAGCACGGACGGCCCTGGTGATGCTCGCGCTCGTCGCGGTGGTCGTGCTGGCCATGCCGGTGCTGGTCTGGCTGGGCGTCCACGTGCCCGCCGTGACGTTCGAGGCCATCGACGGAAGCCGGGCCGCGGTCCCGGCCGCGGGTCTCGCCCTCACCCTGCTGGCGTTCGGCGCAGGCTGGGCGTACGCGCTGGCCGGCGGCGCGCTCGGACCGGGGGTGCTGTGGCTCGCGGTCGCGCTGCTGTATATCTACTTCGTCCTCTTCATCGGTCTCGCCGCAACGCCGACATACTTGCAGTACGTGCCGCTCCTGCTGATCGTCGTCATCGGCGCGCTGACGCCGCGCACCCGGTGGTGGGCCCAGTACCTCGTGATCGCGCTCGTGGCGAGCCTCATCGTCCGCACGCCGCCGTTCGCGGTCGAGCTGCACGCCATCCGCTGGCAGGCGGCGTGGCTGCCGGTCGCGGCGCTGATCGCGCTGGTCCATCACGCCCTGGCGCGGCGGCCGTGGACGTCCGCCGCGGCCCGGATTGCGCTTGCGGCCATCGTGACCTGCGGGTATCTCGCCGCGGTCGCCCGTCTGGCGGCGCCCAGCGACCTCGCGACGGGACTCAACATTTCGCTCAACGGCTCGTTCGAGATCCTGAGCCTCCTGTGGTTCGTCCTCGGCGCGTCGTTCATCGGCGGCGGGATCGCGCTGGCGCGCCTCGCCCGCGAGGGTCTCGAGGCCCTGGCGCCCGATCGCCTGCTGCCGTGGGTGGTCGGCGCGGGCTGGCTCGCGCTGCTGGCGTGGGTCGTGCTGGGTCCGGCTCCGGTCGAGGACTTCCCGCTGACGGCGGCCAGCGTCGCGGCGCTCGTGGTGTTCGCGGCCGCGCTGGCCGTCGCGTCGCGGCGCGGGCGCGTGACGCGCGACTGGCTGGCCGGCTGGCTGGTGGCCGCCCTCGCCGCGGTCCTTGTGCTGCGCGCGTATGCGACGCACGGCATCCGCAACGTCGTCGACGCGGGCTCGGCCGTGGAGACCCGCACCGCCGCCCTCAGTCTCGCGGGCTTCCTGTATGCGATCACGTGGGAAGTGGGCGGTGAAATCGGTCGCGTCCCGCTCAGCACGCAGCGCCTCGCCCGCCCGTCGCCGCTGCTGCTCTATCTCGCCGGCGTGGTGCTGATCAGCGCGGCGGCGCTGTTCGGGACCAGCGCACATCTCGCCGATTTCCAGCGGTACATCGTCCTGAACGAATACGAGGGGGCCGTCGCGCTGTCGGTGCCGCTCGCGCTGCTGGCGGCGGTGCGCACGTGGCCGGTCGTCCCGGCGGAGACCGTGGCGCGTGCCGCGGCCGCGTTCTACTGGGGTGCCGTGCTGGCGGTGCCGGCATTTCTGGCGCGGGCCGGCATCGGGGGGCCCGCTGTCGAGGTCGCGATCATCGCGGCCCCCGCGCTGCTGGGTCTTCTCCTGGTCGCGCGGTGGTCCGAGATCCGCACCCTGCGGGCGGCGACGACGATCGGATGCGGCGCGGCGCTCGGGTTCGTCGTTGCCGTCACGCAGCCCGTGCTTGTCGGCGTGCTCCAGGACTTTCTCCAAATCACCGCGGCGCTCACGAAGAGCGCGCCGCTGCACGCCGCGGCGGTCGGCGTACAGCGCTGGATCAACACGGCCGCGTCGGCGCCGCGCGACGACCGGCTCTTCGCCGTGCTGGCGGTCGGGCTCGCCGTCGCGGCGGCGGGCGGCGCCGCTTCACTGATCCGACGGTCCACACATGAGCGAGCGATGGCGCCGTCCACGGCGGAGGTGTAGTCCGTTGAACCGTCGCGAGAGCGCGCTGTACACGCCGGTGCCGAGGGACCCGGTGACACGGCGGCAGGCCCTGCGCCGGCTCGGGGGTGCGGCCGTCGGCGCCGCGGGCGCACTCGGCACGAACACGCTCGGGCGGCTGTCCGCGGTGGCCGCGGCGGCCGCGAGTACCACCCCGGGGACGCCGATTCCCGGCTGGCTGCCGTACGTGCATTCGGAGATCGGCGTGGCGTTCCAATATCCGCCGGGCTGGACCGTGCGGATTCTCGAAAGCGGCTTGGCCAGTATGGCCGAAGGCCGCGACGGGCTCACGGGCGCCCGGGCTTACAGCCAGCTCTTCACGGTCCGAAAGGGCTCGTCGTCGGCCACGCTGCTCTATGTCATCGCGAGCAACCTGGGCCTTCTCCTCGACGGCTTCCGCGCCGTCGAGGGCGTACGGCTGTCCACGAAACCGGATCTCAGCGCGCTGCGGTACGTGTACAACGGCGCGGACGGGCCGCGCAAGGGCACGCTCGCGCTGGAAGTCAACGGCGGCGGCGCCGTCGGGATGGGGTTTGACGCGCCGGCCACGGCGTACGCGCGCCAGCTGCGCACGCTCACCACGGCGATCGGCACGTTTCGCTGGTTCGAGTCGTCGCTCGGTCTTCAGGAGGCGTTCGAGCCGCACGAACACGCCTTCTCGGTGATGGTGCCGAAGGGGTGGACCCCGGACCTCAAGGTGATCCGGCCGGCCGTCGATGCCGGCTGGGTCTTTCGCGTGAGCGACGCCGGCGGCGAGACGAGCGCGGAAGTGCGGCGCCCGCAGACCCCGTCGTTCGCGGTGCCGGCCCCGTCATTTCCGATTCCGGAGGGCCAATGGTATCACTACGCCGACCGGTGGGGCTGGCAGCCGCTCCTCGTGTACCGGTATCTGCCGGGCAAGGAATATCTGCGCTGGTTCCTGCTCCCGACGATGCAGCCGGCGCGGCCCGGGCTCGCGCTCCTCGGCTGGGGCGACCGGCCTGATCTCACGTTCACGTCCGAGACGCAGGCAATCGTGCGTGCCTCCGGCGGCAGCGCCGCGGGCGGCGAGGTGGAATACGTCTGGACGCGGCGAGACGGCGTCCGGATGCACGGCCGCGCGGTCGCGGTTACGATCTTTGCGCCGCTGCCGGGCGGCCGCGGCCTCGGCAACTGGTCCGTGCCGCACCTGATGCTCGCGGAAGCCCCGGAGGCCCGCTACTCGACGGCCGTATCCGCGATGATCGTCTTGAACACCACGTTTCAGCTCGACGCGGCGTGGTACCGCGCGGAGGCTGCCGGCGCCGCGAAGCGCTGGCAGATCATCATGAGCACCGAGCGGGAGCTGTTCAACAAGTTCCAGGAGACGCTCAAGCACCGCCAGGACGTCGTCCTGAAGGCGGCCGAAGACTGGGACGCGCACATTCGCTACAGTTTCAGCGGCAGCTCTGACTTCGGCTCCTACGTCCCGATTGGGGCGGACAAGATCCTCACGCGCGATGGCCGCGTGGTCAGCGTCATTGACCTCGGCGGCAAGACCGTCGAAGAGTGGCAGAAAAACAACCCGAACGGATACCTCGAGAAGGTCTGGTAGCCCCCGCCTTGGACGTGTGCGCCTCGATTACGGCGGCCCGAGACTCTGTGTCATCTGCGTGAAGACCGGCCGCAGACCGTTGAACACGGGCGCCGGGGCCTGACCGCCCATGAAGATGAAGTTGGTGATGCCGGCGCCCCGGCTTCCGATGACGATGAGCGAGATCGTCCCCCGCATCTGCTGACGCATGCGCCCAGTCCATGAGGCGTCCGCATCCAGGATCTGGGCCGACATCCCCGCTTGCGAGGCGTCGCGCGTCCCGATGACCTGGACCTTGAAGTCAGGATATTGTTGCCGGATCGCCGCCGCGAGCTGGGCGAGCACGGCCTTGGCGTCCCCTTCACCCTGCATCGTGCCCCACGGGATGACCGAGAATGCTGTGCCTTCGTCTGGATCGTCCTGATAGAAGACGACCGAACCTGACGACGGTGCTTCGCGGACCTGCCAGCCCTGGGGATAATCGATCCCCCACGTTCCGGATGCTCCGCGATGGCGCTGCATCGCCACGGTCGACTGGCCCGGCTGCCCCGAGCCGCCGCCCTGTGGAGGCGGTACGGGAATCGGCGTCGGCGCCCCGCCGGCGCCTGGACCGGAGGGTGCCGGCGGCGGGGGCGTCGGGGCTGTGGGTGGGGCTCCGCCCACAGCCCCG